>Ga0172366_10001908_pt1 | contig 16275 bp, 11 predicted proteins | sample LakKivSesite69cm_FD_114533 | JGI IMG/M metagenome (GOLD analysis project Ga0172366, IMG submission 114533) | Sediment microbial communities from Lake Kivu, Rwanda - Sediment site 69cm | ecosystem: Environmental > Aquatic > Freshwater > Lake > Sediment | place: Rwanda: Western Province, Lake... | reverse complement strand
TGCTCCACGCTTCATTCAGACACTGCCTCACGACAGTGCCCTTGCGCTTCGCTAACCCTTCACCTCCATCAGGTTGGATGAGGACTTCCACCTCCAAGCTGTTGAACATGCTCGGCTCACCACCAGAAGGACGCGGGGCCTATGTCAGCCCCGCGTCCACTGGTTGCCCTGTTTCTTCCCCACCCTCCCGTGGGATTCTGGGTCTTCTCCTCGGTTCCTCTCGTGCATGACGCGTGCCAGATTCCTTGCGAGCCGTAGACGTTCGGCTGCGTAAGCCAGCGGCACGAAGCCTGCATGGGGGAGTAGGAATGAAATCACATCACCATGAGGCGTCCACATCTGCAGACCTGTCGGCATCTTCGCGCGGTCGGTGAGATGAGCGCCGTGTTCTATGCAGAGGCTATTTGGACGGGGTGCGGCCTAGACCTGCCGGTGTCTGTAAGCACAGGTGGCAGAACGCTTCCGCGCCCTAAAGCGGGAAGGCCGGCCCTGCGCCTCGGGTCGGCCTCCCGCCTCGAAGTCGGCCACGGGCAAAGGCCGCAGGCATCGCAGGAGGTAGCATCGTGAACCTGGACCAGGCTGAAGAGCACTTCCGAAGAGACATTACCTTTCCTACAACCGCCGAAGGCATCCATGAGCTGTACGACAACATGTGGCGCTTCACGGCCGAGGACCGCGAATGGGTGAGAAAGGTCGTCCCGCCGGGCGTCTACATGACGCCGGAGGACGCGATCCGTGCGGTCAGGTGGGGACGGAACTAGGATAAACACGGATTCACGGGTTCAAGGGTCTTGGCTCGAATCCTGGAACCCCTTCTGGAGTAAGGTCGATGGAAAAAAGTGGCCCGCGCAGCGGACGAAGCTGGGTGCGCGTGACGGCCGCGACCTGCAAGTCGCATGGCTACGGCGCGGCAGGGCTAGAGACAGGCGGCTTCCTGCCGGTTCGGAGCCGCTGGACTTGGCAGCCGCGTCTGCCAGAACTGTGGCTGCGCGAGCAGGAGGGACGAAGGTTCCGCGAGATGACCGAAGCACCAGAGAAGGAGGTCTGACATGTCGAAAATGAGCATAGTGATTGGCGCGGCATTGCTGTTGAGCCCGGCGCCGGTCACGCAGGTTCCGGTGAGCATGATCGACTACTCATTCGATCCCGATACGGCCCGTGTCAACGCCGGCGACTCGGTGGTCTGGACCAACAATGGCATCGCCGGCCACACCACGACCAGCGGGCTCAACGGCGTTCCGGATGGATTGTGGAATTCGGGGCCCATGTCGCATGGCGCGACCTTCACTCACGCCTTTCCGGTCGACGGCACGTTCAACTACTACTGCCAACCCCACCACGCGCTCGGGATGACCGGCGTGGTAGTAGCAACGACGAGCGGGCTCGGCGCCACGTCGGGACCGAAGAAGGTCGAGCAACGGCTGCGGAGCGACCCCAACCCGTTCCGCGTTTCTACCAGGCTGCGTCTGGCAGTTGCCGGCCTTGGCAGCGTGAGGATATTCAGCGCGCGCGGTCATCTGGTGCGGACGCTGGAGCCGGGTACCGGAACGTCCGTTTTCTGGGACGGCAGAAACGGTCGGGGGCAGGAAGCCAGGCCGGGCGTCTACTTCTGCGAGTACGGCTCGCGCGTGCTGAGCGTTACCAGGCTGCGCTAGGTCGGGTCGAGCCGCGGCCGCTGACGGCTGGAAACGAATCGCCGGGGACACTGCCGGTAGCGCAGTTGATTGACGGCCGGCTCGTGAGCGCGGAAATGTCCGACGAGGCCCGACAGTTGCCGTCACCGTGATTCTCGATATACTACTTGCCGCAGGCGCGGCGGCCTGACCGCCGGCAAACCAAGAGAGGCAAAGCCCTATGATGGCAAAAGACCCGATCTGCGGCACGCCGGTAGACACCGAAAAGGCAAGGTACACCGTCGAGTTGTGGGGACGCAAGTACTACTTCGACGGCGCAACCTGCGCTCGCCACTTCCAGCACGGCGGGCGCATCGCCTATTTCTCGATGGAAGTCGGGCTCTTGAGCAAGATGCACAGCTACTCAGGCGGACTGGGACTGCTCGCCGGCGACACGATTCGCTCGTGCGCCGACCTGCGGGTGCCGCTGGTCGCCGTCACTCTTCTCACCCGGCTGGGATATCTCAGGCAGGAACTGGCGCCGGATGGGACGCAGACCGAGAAGCCCGACCCCTGGGACCCGGCATCGTTCATGACCAAGCTGCCCAACCAGGTTCGGATCGAGCTTGAAGGGAAATCAGTTGCCGTCAGCGCGTGGCTGTACGAACATGAGAGCTTGACCGGCGGCGTCGTGCCGGTCATCTTCCTCGACACCGACCTGGCGACAAACCCACCCGAGGCGCGCCGGATTACGGACAGCCTCTACGGCGGAGACGAACGCTACCGGCTCATGCAGGAGACGATACTTGGCGTCGGCGGCGCGCGAATGCTCGAGTCGCTCGGACTCAACGTCCTTGTCTATCATATGAACGAGGGGCACGCCGCGCTCTTGACCCTCGAGCTGCTCAAGCGGTCAGGCGGCGACGTTGACACCGTGCGCGAGCTCTGCGTCTTCACCTCCCACACGCCGGTCGAGAGCGCCATGGACCAGTTCTCGTACGCGCTGGCGCAGCGGGTGCTCGGCGACTACCTGCCGGCCAACGTCCGCGACCTCGCCGGCTCGGACCGGCTGAACATGACGCTGCTCGGCCTCAACATGAGCAAGTACGTCAATGGCGTGACCAAGGCCCACCAGGCCTACACGAACAAGCTCTTTCCTCGTCACCACATCCGGGCCGTGACCAATGGCGTCCACTCGCATCACTGGACCTCGCGGCCGATGCGCGACCTCTACGACCGCTACATCCTCGGCTGGGCCGTGGAGCCCGAGCTTCTGGTACGGGCGGATATCATCCCCAGCGAAGAGCTGTGGGAGACTCACGCCCGGGCCAAAGAGACGCTCATCCAAACCGTTAAGAAACGTTCGGGCGTCGATTTCGACCCGACGGCGCTGACCATCGGCTGCGCGCGGCGGTCGACCGCGTACAAACGGCCGACGTTCTTCTTCACCGAGCCCAGTCGCCTGCGCTGGATAGCGCGCCGCTACAAGCTGCAGATGGTGCTCGCGGGTAAGGCCCATTTCCGCGACGAGCCGGGCAAGCAGCTCATCCGCGAAGTGTTCCGCTACATCTAGCAGTTCAAGGACATCATCAAGATCGTTTACCTTGCCGACTATGACATGGAACTGGCCGGGCTCATCACCTCGGGCGTGGACGTCTGGCTGAACACGCCACTGCCGCCCTACGAGGCGTCCGGCACCAGCGGCATGAAGGCCGCGCACAACGGCGTGCTCAACTTCAGCGTCCTCGACGGCTGGTGGCTGGAAGGCTGTATCGACGGGCTGACCGGCTGGTCAATCGGGCCCTGGCCGGAAGAAAACCTCTCCGAGTCCGAGCGCCGGCAGCGCGAGATTGAAGACCTCTACGACAAGCTGGAGTACGTCATCGCCCCGACCTACTACAAGAACCGGGACGCATGGATACAACTGATGAAGAACTCAATCGGGAAAATCGCCTACTACTTCAACAGCCACCGCATGGTGATGCGGTACATGACCGACGCGTACGTGTTCTAAAGGGGATAGGTCCGATAGGACCTATAGGACCTATGCTGCGACCAGCGATTCGTAGAGAGCGCGGTAGGAGCGGACGCTTCGCCGCCAGGAGAAGTCCTCGCTCATTCCGTTGTACCTGAGCCGGGCCCACATCATCGGGTTCCGGTAGAGTTCGACTGCCCGGCCCGCCGCCTCAAGAAAAGCGCCCGCTGAATAGTCGTCAAACAGAAAACCATTTCCGCTGCCATTGTCCGGGTCGAACTCCCGAACCGCATCGGCCAGGCCGCCGGTCCTTCTCACCACCGGCACCGCGCCGTACCTCATCCCGATGAGTTCTGAAAGCCCGCACGGTTCGAACCGCGAAGGCATCAGGTAGAAGTCGCTCGCGGCGTAGACCTGCTTGGCCGTGTCGAGCTCGAACCACGGGTGGACGCGTATCCGGTCCGGGAAGCGCGCCTCGATGCGCGACAGAAGCTCGATGTATTTCTTCTCGCCCTCGCCCATCACGACGAGCTGCATGGGCAGGTCGAGCAGGGCCTCGATTCCCTCGGCGACCAGGTCGAGCCCTTTCTGGTCGGTGAGCCGCGACACGACGGACGCAAGCGGCATCGACGACACCTCGAGGTTCTCCGCAACCTGCAGCGCATGTTTGTTGAGCTCCTTGCCGGCCGGGTTTGCCGCGCCGAACGCCGCAACCAGGGCCGGGTCGGTAGTCGGGTCCCAGATGTCATAGTCAATCCCGTTCAGGATACCGGTCAGGGCGTCTTTGCGCGCCCGCACGACGCCGTCCAGGCCACAACCGTGCTCGGGCTCCTGGATCTCGTGGCAGTAGTTGGGGCTGACCGTCGTCAAACGGTCGGAGAAGACGAGACCGGATTTCAGAAGGCTCACGCCGCCGTAGAATTCCAGGCCGTCCGCGAGTTCCCGGTTATGATTCGCCGCTCGCCAATCGCCGCTCGCTAGTCCGAGCGCCGGGAGCTTCTCGGCCGGGTACACCCCGGCGAAGGCCATGTTGTGGACAGTGAAGACCGTCCGGATGCCGTCGAAGAACGGGTCCTTCGCCGCCAGCTCCTTGAGGTACAAGGGCAGAAGCCCGGTCTGCCAGTCGTTGGCGTGGATCACGTCCGGACGCCAGTTGATGGCCCGGAGGCTTTCCAACACTGCGCGAGTGAAGAATGCGAACCGCTCGGCATTGTCTTGGTAGTCGCCCGTGCCGTTGCCGTAAAGATAGTCCCGTCCGAAGAGAAAATCCTGCTCGGGCATGTAGACCGGTATCCGGTTATCGAGAAGGGCGCGGTTGAGGGCCCACGGCCGGTTGAGCGGTTGCTCGCCTGGGCCGAAGACGGCAAGCCGCCGCGAACCCAGTTCCCGTGGAAACACCCGGCTGTAGAAGGGAGTTGCGACCGCAACGTCATATCCGGCATCGGCCAGGGCCTTGGGCAGCGAACCGGCAACGTCGGCCAGGCCGCCGGTGCGAGAGAAAGGATGGACTTCGGAAGCCACGAACAGGACCCTCTTCCCGCCTCGCGCCGGCCGTAACTCCACGTGCTTTGCGCGCGGCAATGTAACACGCCGAGTTACTCTTCGCGGCGTGTGGATAGATGTGGAAAACTGCGAGTCGGCTGTCATCGGGGCGGCAAACTCGGCCTGGCTGCGGTCGGATGAGTCCATTCAGCTCTTTCTTTTTAGGTTCTTAGTTCAGGTCACGGTCGAGGCCTGGATTCCTGTCTCGTCCTGACCAGAATTGACTATGCAATTCCAGTGCCGGGTCGTGGAGAAGAGGATAGAAGAGAGAAGAGAGAGGAAAGAAGAGTGAGAAGTGAAACGAGGAATGGGAAACCGGGAACCAGGAGCGAGCGACTGACTACCGGATGGTCCAGACTCGCTCGCAGACCGGACAAAGGCGGGTGAGCCGCTCTTCTTCGGGGCCGCTGCGACCGTAGTCGCGGAGCATCGTTCGTAGCCTCAGGGCCACGTCCGGGGCCGTGCTGCCGGGCCGGAGCCGCCACCGCCAGTTCGACTCCGCGGTGCCGGGCAGGTTCATCCGCGCATCGCTCCCCAGACCGAGGACGTCCTGCATCGGCAGTATCACGAGGTCGGCCACCGAGGCGACGGCGAGGCGCACCATCTCCGGCGCGATTGTCTCGGCGCTCACGTCGCGTCCGAGGTAGCGGGTCAGGCGGGCCCGCTCGAGCGTCGTGATTTCACGCTCGAACCAGCCGCGGATGGTGTTCATGTCGTGAGTGCCGGTGTAAAGCGCGCAGGCGCGCGGCAGGTTGTGCGGCTTGTGCGGATTCGACTCGCAGTCGTCGCAGAAGCCGAAGATAAGGACCCTGGTGCCGGCGAACCCGAACTCGCCCATCACTTCCCTTACGTCGGGAGTTATCAGGCCCAGGTCTTCGGCCACTATCGGCAGAGCGCCGAAGCGGCGGGTAAGAGAAGTGAAGAAATCGCGGGCCGGGACGTCGACCCACTTTCCCACCTCGGCCGTGAGCCGGCCGGCCTCAACCTGCCAAAAGGCCACCAAACCGCGAAAGTGGTCTACGCGCGCCATGTCGAAGAGCTCGAAGCTCCGCGCGAAGCGAGCGTGCCACCACCCGTAGCCTTGCCGCTTCAGCGCGTCCCAGTCGTAGACCGGCATCGACCACAGTTGCCCGGTCGCGCTGAAGGCGTCCGGCGGCACGCCCGATACGAAGGTCGGACGGCGGTCGCTTCCCAGCTTGAAAATGGTGGGGTTGGCCCAGACGTCGGCGCTGTGGTAATCCAGATAGATTGGTATGTCGCCCATCAACCTGATGCCGCGCCGGTGGCAGTGGCTTCGTAAGTCGGTCCACTGACGGTCGAGCACGAACTGGACGAACTTCTCCCGCTCGATCCGTTTGGTCATTGCTGCTTGGTCATTGGTCGGCCAGTTCGGCCACTCCTGCCCGTACCCGGACGTAAACGCCATGAACGCCGCGTAGCTGTCAAGCCAGCCGGCCTGGTCGAGGCAGTACTGCTCGAACGCGGGGGACCTGCCTTCGCGCTGGAACCGCTCAAACGCCCGGTCGAACGCCCGGTTCTTCTCATCCGTCACCCGCTCGAATTCGACTTCGCCGGCGGGACGCGGTGCCGGAAGATCGGCCGCAGCGAGCAGCCCGTCCTTCACCATCTTGTCCAAACTGATGAAGAGCGGGTTCAGAGCGAAGGCCGAATTGCTCCGGTACGGCGAGAAGCCGTGTTCAGCGGTCACCGGGTTGGGAGGAAGAACCTGCCACACGTTGATTCCCGCTTCAGCCAGGAAATCGGCAAACCGGTACGCCGCGTCGCCCAGGTCCCCGATTCCGTGCGGAGAGTCAAGCGACGTTATATGAAGCAGGATGCCGCAAGAACGAGCCATGGCAGGAGAGGTTAAGGTTGAGGATGGCTGGTCATTGGTGCTTGGTCATTGGTCATTGGCGCCAAGTCATATCTTGAATCCGAGGTAGGTGGCCAGCCGCTCGAAACTGGACAAGCTCTCCTTCGCCTGCCGGTCGCCCGACTCGGCCTGCCGGCGCAGCTCCGGGTAGACCGAGGCGACCAGCGGGAAGAACAGGTTCTGGCTCTTCCAGAGGTCGAGGGGTAACTTCAGTCCGTCCAGGGTATCGAAGAGCCCTGCGGCTTGGCTGAGCGGTTCGCCGCCTGCTCCGGCCGCGGCCTTCGCCAGAGCGCCCATAAGACGCTCGATGGTCAGACTCGCTGCCGGCGCCAGCTCATCGCGGTTCGGTTCAAGCACGCCGGGCCGAAACTCACGGGCAAGCAGGTCCAGCCGGCCGAGGTCGAGCGCGGAATGCTCCAGTTGACGCCGGAAAGCAGTGTTAAGCATGGACGCCAGCGGGATGGCGACCGTCCTCGCCGGATTCATGCTCACCTCGCGCATGGCCCGCGCGCTTGAGTAGCAGCGGTCGAGGCCGTCCTCAAGCATCGGTTCAAGCCATGAGACCGCTTCGTTTATCACCCGGGACAGGATTCCGCGCTGCCCGTCGCGCAGGACGTGCCCGAACGTGTAGCCCCTCGGCCCGAAGTGCGCTTCTATCACGCGAATCACTTCGGCGACGTCACCCCAGAGGAACGCCGTCGATGCCTTGTCTCCGGTAGCTGCCAGCGCCGCATCGTCGTTACAGGGGCAGACCCATGCCGACAGATGGTGCCCTCCGAAATGGAGTACGGTATAGGCAAGGAGGCTCTGCTCCGCTGTCGTCTCGGAAGCTACCCTCAACTTCCCAAAGGCCAGCTTCTGCGAGCCGACTTCGGTCAGCCTGCGTTCGACCTCGTCGGCCGAGAACCGGCCCAATTTGGTCATTGGTTCTTGGTCATTGGTCATTGGCGCGAGTAAAGAGGCCATCGCAAAGTGAGCTCCGATTCGAGCCATGTCCACGACCGCCGGCTTCACCAGCGACGCATAAATGCGTGCTCCGTTCTCGTGTTCCGGCAGGTTGCTCGCGGCCGAGGCGAGTCGCCCGACATAGCTGGGCTCGAAGTCCTGTCCGGTCGCTTCGCGGCAGAGTTGCATCGCCCGCGCGGCGCACTTAAGCACCTGGATGGTGGTAAGCTCCGAGATGTCATCGAAGAACCAGCCGTCGCTTGAGTACATGAGCATTGCGAACCGCTGCAGTTCGAGCAGTTTGAGGAGCCGGGTCGTCTCCTCCTTCGAAAGCGCCCGGACGGCGTGGCCGTCCAGGAACCGCTCGACGCTCGCAACCGAACGGTCGAGGATGACCGAGATATACTCGTCGCGCGCCGGCCACGGGTCGCGCACCAGCCGCGCCGCTTCCTGTTCGTAAGTCGCGGCAAGCTGGTCGCGCAGCCAGTCCATGGCGGTTCTGAGCGGCGCCCGCCACTTCTGATTCCAGCTCGGATGGCTGCCGCTGTTACACCCGCAATCCGCCCGCCAGCGCTCGATTCCGTGGACGCAGCTCCACGACGTGTTCTCGTTGATGGTGACCTCGAGCCGAGGCGGGAAGCGCTCCAAATGCTCGCCATAAACGGTGAGGCGGACCGGCGTGGCCTCGATTTCGTGCAGGCAGGAAGCGAGCGCCATGTCGCCGAAGCGATGGTGGTGGCCGAACGTCTCGCCATCCACGGCGATGCTCTCCAGCAGCGGCCCGTCTCTTCCGTCGCCGAGCGCCGCCCGCAATCGCGCAGCCAGAGCCCGGCCGTCGTCGAGGAGCGGTCCGAACGCTACCTCCTTGGCGATGGTCCCGTCGTAGAAGAAGGCCGCGATGGAGCGGCCCGAGGGCAGCCGGCAGAGGTAAGCCTGCTTCGGATCCAGGCGGCCCGTAGCGTCCTGCCAGGTCTCTTCGCCGACCGGCCGGAATGACTTGGCCTGGTGCGGAGCGAGAATCGCGAACTTGACCCCGAAGTCGGCGAGGATATCCAGCGTGGGAATGTCCACGGCTGTTTCCGGCAACCACATCCCTTCGGACTTGCGGCCGAACCGGTGCTCGAAATCGGCCAGACCCCAGAGCGCCTGGGTCCTTCGGTCGCGGAGATTGTCGAGCGGGGCGATGGAGTGGTTGTACATCTGCGCGATAGCGGCGCCGTGGCCCGAGAATCGCGCTATAGCCGCCCGGTCGTCCTCGACGATGGCGCGATGAGTCTCCGGCTGGTTCCGCTCAAGCCAACTCAATAGCGTAGGCCCGAAGTCGGCCGAGATGCGCTCGTAGTTGCTCGTAATGCCGATTATCCGGCCGCTCTCGTCAAGCAACCGGGCCGCTCCGTTAGGCGCGTAGCACTCGCGTGTGACCCGCTCGTTCCAATCGTGAAACGGATGGGCCGAATCCTCCTCCTCGACCTCCTCCAGCCAGGGATGCTCCCGATACGGCTGGTAGAAGTGGCCGTGGATGCAGATGTACTGCTCGATAATCGCTAGTCCTTCGTCCTAGTCTCCAGTGTCCAGTATCGGAACCGGAAACTGATACCTGGTACCTGGTCCTACTCCCTGGCCGCTCGCTCCTGCTCCTTCAACGCAACCCAGAGCCGTTCGCCCTGTTCGCGGTATTCGAGCTTGCCCTCGCGCGCCAGCCAGCCCAGGGCCTGATTGACGATGAGCGGTTTCTCCGAAATCATCCGCGGCAGCCGTTGTATTTCTGCCTCTTCCTGGGTTCTGAGAACCTGCCAGACTTTGCCTGCGGTCGTGCCAATCCTTTCCGTCATAGCCAGCATGTTACCTCCGTTCAGGTCTGTTTGAGTGCGACCATTCCAAGCGGCGGCAGGGCAAGTTCGATGGAGCGCTCGCGGCCATGGACTGGAACCGCCTGGGCCGTAAGCGCGCCCGAGTTCATAACTCCGCTGCCGCCGAAGGTCCTTGAGTCGCTGTTCAGGACCTCGGTCCAACTACGTTCGCCTCGAACTCCTACCCGGTAGCCGGGCCGCGGGACCGGGGTGAAGTTGAGAATGATGAGCAGTTCTTCGCCGGTTGAGTCGCGCCGGACGAAGCTTATAACGCTGTTGTCGCGGTCGTTCACGTCCACCCATTCGAACCCGGCGGGCTCGAAGTCCTGCTCGTACAGTGCGCCTTCCTGCCGGCAGAGCCGGTTGAGTTCGCGTACCCAGGCCTGGACTCCGCGGTGGTAGTTGGTCGTTGGTTCCTGGTCATTGGCCTTTGGCGCCAGGAGGTGCCAGTCGAGGCTTGAGTCGTGGTTCCATTCGCGCCATTGTCCGAATTCGCCGCCGCTGAAGATGAGCTTCTTGCCCGGGTGCGTGTACTGGTAGCCGAAGAGGAGCCTGAGCGTGGCGAACTTCTGCCAGTCGTCACCCGGCATCCGGCCGAGTAGCGACCGCTTGCCATAGACGACTTCATCGTGCGAAAGCGGCAGGACGAAGTTCTCGTAGAATGCATACCACATGCTGAAGGTGAGTTCGTCGTGGTGGTACTTGCGGTAGACCGGGTCGCGGGTCAGGTAACTCAAAGTGTCGTGCATCCAACCCAGCTTCCATTTCATGCCGAATCCGAGCCCGCCGGTGTAGTCGGGCCGCGTCACCAGCGGCCAGGCGGTGGATTCTTCGGCGACCATCACGATGCCGGGCCGGGTATGGTAGCAGGCGGCATTGAGCGTGCGCAGGAAGTCGATGGCCTCAAGGTTCTCTCTCCCTCCATACCGGTTGGGCTGCCACTCGCCGGGCTTGCGGCCGTAGTCGAGGTAAAGCATCGAGGCAACTGCGTCCACCCGCAGGCCGTCGGCGTGATACCGGTCGAGCCAGAAACGGGCGCTGGAGATGAGGAACGAACGCACTTCATTTCTTCCCAGGTTGAACACACAACTGTTCCATTCCGGGTGCCGGCCCTGGCGCGGGTCGTCGTGTTCGTAGAGCGCGGTGCCGTCGAACCGGATGAGGCCGTAGCCGTCGTCCGGGAAGTGGGACGGCGCCCAGTCGAGAATGACGCCGATGCCACGCTGGTGAAGTGTGTCAATCAGAAACATCAGGTCCTGGGGGTCGCCATACCGGCGAGTGGGAGCGAAGTAGCCGAGAGTCTGGTATCCCCACGAACCATAGAAGGGGTGCTCCATTACCGGCAGCAGCTCTACGTGGGTGAAGCCCATGTCGGCAACGTAGTCGGCGAGGAGCGGCGCAAGCTCGCGGTAGCAGAGGGACCGGTTTCCTTCCTCGGGCTTTCGCCTCCAGGAACCAAGGTGGACCTCGTACATCGTCATGGGCGAGGCATGGGGATTTGACAGGCGCCGCCGCTCCATCCACTCGTTGTCGTTCCACTCATAGGCAAGGTTCCAGACCCTTGATGCGGTACGGGGCGGTTCCTCACATGAGAACGCGAAGGGGTCGGCTTTCTGGAATTCCCGGCCGTTCCGCGCCTCGATGTGATACTTGTAGAGCCTTCCCGCGCCGACGTCCGGGATGAGTCCTTCCCAGATGCCGGAATCGTCCCCGTGCGGGCTCAGCGGGTGCGCACCGGGTTTCCAGTCGTTGAAGTCGCCTATGACCGAGACGGCTGACGCGTTGGGCGCCCAGACAGCGAACTGCGTTCCGCCCGGCACCGGATGGGCGCCGAGCTTATCCTGCAACTGGAAGTGACGACCCTGCCTCAGGATGTGAGTATCGTACCCGGTCAAGAGGCTCTGGGGACGAGCAGTTTCGGCTATCAATCGACGCCTTCTTCCGGGCGGCAAGCCCGCGAACCCGGGGCATGGGATGTCATGTGGTCTACCACGTGACGCCGATTGCACTTCCCGTTCCAAGCGAAGCGCAGGCAGAGCACTTCGGCCCGCCACGACTGATTGTAACATCGGGCGTGACAGCGGTGATTGGCATGCGGTCCCAGCTAGGCTGGGCACACCGGGGCGCAAGCTCGCGGCCGCCGGCCGCGCTACTGCCCCGGTCAGGTCGAAGGCGGGGTTTGTTCGGTCGGGAACTCGTCCGCGGCCTTCGGTTTGGCGGGCCGGCGGCTGAACCCGAAGTAGAGGAACAAGGCGAGAACGACGAGCACGATAATCACGAACCACCGCCGGGAGGAGTTCAAGGAGCCGCCGATTGTGTCAATCGCGCGGCCGTCCGCGGATAAGGATAAGCCCCGCCAGGGCGATGAGCAGGCCCGCGGCAATGAGTGCGACGTCGATCGCGCGGCCATTGCCGGTCACGACGTAGACAAACCCGACTGCGGCCGCTCCCATCCCCGAAACGCAGGTGATGGCCCGCAGCCGCTTCGAACGCTGCTGCCCGTTTGCTGACACCGCATCCTCCTTTCGCGTCCGTCTTTCGGAACCGGTTCGGTCACGACTCGATTCTAGAACTGGCCGGCCCCGTTGTCAAACGCCCCGCAGGAGCCTCGTCGCGCGTTCCTGAGCCACCGGACCTCAACCTGGGCTGTCGCCGGGTGGTTTCGCTTGACACACAGGGGCGAAAGGTGTCTAATCAGACGGCTGCATGACCGGTTCAGAGCCGGCATCCGGCTGCAACAGGAGGCCGGCCGGACGCCGCACTAGAAACAGCGCCTCCAGTCAAGCAGGAGGAAAGATGGCGAGAGCTGTAGCAGTTTTGATACTCACTGTCGCGATGCTCGCCGCTACCGGCTTCGCGAGCACCGCTACCGGCCGAGCCGCAGGGATGGGTCGCACTCCGGTCGCTCCGCCGGCCCAGGGCTCCGTGTCGGGAAACCCGAGTACGGCGATAGTCCATTGGGACAAGTTCTACGACCGGCAAGGCAACCTGCTGTCGGAGGGTTCGCCGGAAAACGTCGGCGCGGACTCGCTCTACTTCAAGAACTACTACTCAACGACAATCCTGTACGGCTGTCCCAAGTCGCAGGTTCCCAATCCGAATCCGGCCAACTGCCGCCCCGCGTTTGCGTGGCTGTACAACCAGACAACGGTCGGCATGGACCCGGCCGGCACCTTCTGCTACGAGGTCTATGAAACCACGTTGCGAAGGCATAACACGAATGATGGGTCCCACGTCGATTTCACAATCCCGCACGGATACTGGGCGTGCGGGACTGACGGCAACTTCATCTACGCGCCGGTCAAAGACACCGTGTACAAGTACACTCTAGCCGGTACCCTGGTCAGTACGACCGTACTTGACCTGACCCCGGTGTGGTACGAGTTCTCCGTGGTGAACGACACCGTCTGGTGCGGGCCCGGCGACAGCATCATGCACGGCTACGCCTGCTCGAAGTTCACCGGCGGCTCCATAACGACGGACGCAACCTGGAACGTCGGTTCCGGCAGTAACGCGCCCGCGCTCGTCGGCTGGGATGGCCAGTACTACTACGTCTCCTGGGACGGGTATTCCTCAAACACCTTCAAACGTTTCAACGCGGACCGGACCCTGTCGGCCAGCGGGACGATAAACATCGACACGCGTGGGGTGATGTGCTCGGTGCGGGGCACGCGGCCGGTGACGCAGGATTCGCTCTACTGGAAGCTCATCACCAGCACGATAAACCTGTATTCCTCGTTCAAGGCCCAGAACGTGACCGCGGCCCAGCCGACGCCGCTTGCCTGGCAGTACAGCCAGTCCATACCGTGCATGACCCCGAACGGCCATTACGTGTTCGAGGTGTGTCGCCTGAACATGCGGCGAACCGACCTCGTGACCGGCGATGTGGCCAACTATGCCCTGGCCGACTCCAGCGGCGGCGCGTGCGGCACCGACGGCCGGTACGTCTACGTCCCGAAAGGCACGACCACGCGCAAGTACGACTTGGACGGCACCCTCGTGAGCGCGACCACGACTGACTATGCGCCGTGGACAGACGCGAGCACCTTCGGCTTCGGCGTAGCTAACGACACAGTCTGGATTGCCCCGGACAAGACGGGCCCGACCTGGTACGGCTATGCTTGCTCGAAGTTCACCGGCGGCAGCATCACGCACGATGCGACGTGGAGTACGAGCGGCGGCTCAGCCACGGCGATGACTGTGAACTACGACGGCCAGTACTACTACATGACCTGGGGCGGCTACGGTTCCAATACGTTCCTGCGCTTCTACCGCGACCGCACGCTCTATTCGACCGGCACCGTGACCGGCGACGCCCGGAGCGTAATGTGCAGGCAGGGCGACTACCCGGTGATGGTCTGTGACGCCTCGGGCCATCCCGACTACATGGGCATCCTGTGCGGAATGCTTGTGGACTCGTCCGGCGGCAGGTTTGCCGCGGTTGACACGTACAACATCGGTTCGCACGCGACGTTCCCGGCCACTGAGTGGTACAACCACGGCTATCGGGCGATACTGGCGTTGACCAACGTGTCTCCTGCGGATTCAGCCGCACTGGGCGACAGCCTCGCCCGGTTCGTCCAGCTCGGCGGCGGTGTGGTCGAGGGAGTTTTCGCTGACTGCACTGGCTATCCGATCGGCGGGAACTGGCGCTCACAATATGCCCCCTTCACCATTCAGACCTGCGCCTACTCCTCGGGCTCAATGGGCATAGTCCACCAGCCGCTCCACCCGATGATGGCGGGCGTGTCCGCAATCACTATGAACAACTACCGCACCGGCAATACCCTCAGCACCCTAAGAAACCCGAACTGCGTCTGCGTGGCCGAATACACAGACGCCAACCGCTGCCTCGCCACGTACTTCGACAGCGCCGGCCAGCGCGCAGTTTCACTGGGTATGTATCCGATGTCGCCCTGGATAGGAGGCGCTTCCGGTCAGTGGTGCCGGTTGATGGTGAACGCGCTCAACTGGGCTGCGGTCGGGCCGAGCGTGGGCGTAGCCGCGCCGAACGGCGGCGAGACCTGGCATGCCGGCTCGGTCCACAACATCACCTGGACCCAGACCGGCAACGCGGTCAAAGATTCGGTCTACTACTCGACCGACGGAGGTTCGAGCTGGACCGGCGTTGCCTACTATGACCCGTCGCCGGATCCGCTTGAGCATGCCTGGACCATCCCAGCCACCCCGACCACGCAGGCCCGGGTCAAGGTCGTGACCTGGGACGAGGACGGCGGCCGAGTCGAGGACAAGAACGACGCCGATTTCACAATCGTGGTGGTCCACGATGTCGGCGTGACGCAGATAATCCAGCCGCCGGATACGGTCGACTCGGGCGCGACGGTTGTGCCCAGCGCGGCGGTCAAGAACTTCGGCGACGCCCAGGAAACCTTCCCGGTGCGGTTCAACATCGGCGACTTCTACACGCAGGACACGACCGTGACAATGGACCCGGGCGTGACCGACACCGTCAACTTCCCGCAGTGGATTGCCGGTCCGGCCGGGACGCACGCGGTCCGCTGCTCCACCCGGCTCGCGCCCGACGGCAACAACGCCAACGACCGCGCTCAGGGTGAGGTTGTGGTGCTGCCTTTCGGCGGCATCGCGCAGGAAGAGAGTAACATCCTGCCCCTAACGTTTGCCCTGCACTCGCCGATCCCGAACCCCTCGGCGTCCGGAGCGATGGTCCGCTACGACCTGCCGCGCCCGGCCCTGGTCGAACTGCGCATCTACGACGTGACCGGCGTCCTGGTGCGACGGCTGGTCGAAGGCGCGCAGCCGGCCGGATACCAGCGTGCGTACTGGAACGGGCGCGACGAACGCGGCCGAACTGTCGCGCCCGGGGTCTACTACTGCCGGTTCAAGGCCGACGACTTCCTCGCCACGCACAAAATGGTCGTGCGCAGATAACCGGCGACCGGCAGTCGGTCAGGGGCGGGCTCCGGCCCGCTCCTCTCGTTCCGCAGCTCGCCGGAAGGCTCGTCAGGCACCTCCTTGGCAAGTTCGTCCCGAAGCTCGTCTGAAAGCGTGTTCAGAGGGGTCTCCAAGGGCTCGAACCAGCGCGCCCGTCATTCCTCAAGGAGCTGCCCGCGAAGGCGCTTCGGGCATCGCCTCGCTCATTCGTCCTCTGGGAGATTCGCTCGTTCTCTGACCCGGAAGCCTGTCTGAACGTCAGCCTGGGCCTTTGCCCGGACCTCTGTCTCAACCTTGACCTCAACCTTCTTCGGGTCTGTCTGCGATTGCCGCCCCCAGGCAGTCCCTCCTTCATGGACTGGATGGGAGAATGACGTTTCTTTGGCAAGACGGGCTCCGAAGACCACATAATATGAAGGGGTAGGGGCGTAGGAGCCGAGGATTCCAGGGTCGGAATCCGGGAATCCGTCGAGTAGAAACCATTTGTGCCCTTCTTGGGCGATAGGTTCCCCTCACAGAACCGAACGTGACCGATTGAGTCATTCGGCTCTTCAGGTTTGCATC
>Ga0172366_10001907_pt1 | contig 16275 bp, 14 predicted proteins | sample LakKivSesite69cm_FD_114533 | JGI IMG/M metagenome (GOLD analysis project Ga0172366, IMG submission 114533) | Sediment microbial communities from Lake Kivu, Rwanda - Sediment site 69cm | ecosystem: Environmental > Aquatic > Freshwater > Lake > Sediment | place: Rwanda: Western Province, Lake... | reverse complement strand
TTTCCCCTGCCAACTGACCTGGTTGAGCTGGTTGTTCGTCCTGATTTGAGTGCTTACCGCGGTATAGCGGGTATATACGGCACAAGCTACGGCAACTTGCGCTCGGACCCCATCGCAACAGTTCTGGGAAGAGCGATGGCTGATGGGGAGACCACCGATAGCTTGCCGCTCTATTTTTCTGCTCCCAGCATTCCCCCTCCTGCCGAGGCAGCGCAGAAAGTGGGCAATCCGGGCGGTCAGAAACTGTATTTTCATGCCGCTGACGTTTACACCCGTTGGCTCGATTTGGCCCTTGAAGCCTATCGGCGCTACTAGCGTCTGGGTGGAACAGGCGGGCTTTGCTCGTTGCGGCTGATGCCGTTGCCGTTAGCGCGCCACACCAGATCGTGGTTGTGGTTAACCAGGGGGAGGTCGTTATATGATAGACAATGAGAATGGCTTACCACCCAAAGAGGCCGTGCAGGCTTTGGTCAAGGTTATTGCCCCGGGAAGTACTGTTACATCCATTGACAGTCTCCCAGGAAGCTTCTCAAACTTCACTCATCTTGTTGAAGTACGCGCTGCTGATAGCTCAATCAGCCATATAGTCATACGCCGTTACGCTGTGTTTGGCGACTATGACCGCGGCGAAAAGGCCAACCGCGAATTCAGAACCTACGAACTCTTGCAGAGACACGGCATCCCCGTGCCACAACCGCTCTATCTGGATAAAACGGGTGTACTTTTGGGCACTCCTGGTATCGTTACCAGCTATGTGGCCGGTACGCTTGTCATGTCACCCTCGGACCCGCAGGGTTGGGCCCGGGCACTTGCGAAAACACTGGCGCAGATTCATTCCATCCCCTGCAATGTCACTGAGCGGAACTTCTTGCTCAATGCCGATCTAGAGGCAACCTGGTTCCTGCGCTCCGGCACCGTGCCCAACTATATGAGGGCTCACCACCAGGGGGTGGCTGTCTGGCAGATGGTGGATGATCTGTTCCCACGTATCCGGAAAAGGAAGCCCGCACTTGTGCATATTGATTATTGGCCAGGCAACGTTTTATGGGATGAAAATGGGATAACCGCGGTGGTTGATTGGGAAGAAGCCGCGTTCGGCGATCCCGCTATTGACGTAGCGTATTGCCGGATGAATATGGTTCTCGGTGGCATGGCTGAAGCCGCCGAGGATTTCCTACACACTTACGAAGCAGAAACAGGGCAGCAGGTTGCCAATCTGGGTTTCTGGGAACTTGCCGCGGCCGCTAGACCTATGATGGACCCAGAAGACTGGCAAATTGCCGAGTCACCAGGCAGCGACAGGTTCGAGCAGTTTATCGAAGGCGCTAGAGAAAGGGCGGCTTGTAAGCTGGCAGGCTAACCGATCACCGCCTCCACCACTACCTCCCCCCTCGGCGCGTGCCACTGGATCCCCTCGCCCCCCAGCACTATCGTCGCCCCAGCGCCCCCCGCCAGTGAGATCACCCGCAGCCCCTTGGGCAGCCTCACGTGCAGGATGGCCCAGGCCAGGGCGGATTCCTGGGGAAAGACGGCTCGTGCCTTGAGGCGCTGCATCGCCGGATCGTAGCGCATCTCGAAGGAGACAACGCCAAAGTACGTGGGCGCGCCCTCGGCACTGAGCGTATCTCCCGCCACAAGCCACCCTCGCGAGGCCCCCAGGGTCAGGTGCAGCCCCTCGTCCCGCTCCATGACCAGCATATCGCGGATCACGCGCGCCACAGCCACCGGCGTAAAGAGGTGCTGGCGATCCCCGGAGGTCTCCGCCGAGCCAGGCTCCTTGCCGCGCTCCTCACACCACGTGTAGAGCGGCGTGCCGTGGTTTAGGCTGGAATAGAGGTATTCGACGGCCGCATCACCGTCGCCGCGCACCAGGTGCGCTTCGGCCAGGTTATCCAGCGTGATGGCCACCCAACTCCCCTCGGGCATCCAGCCGGTGTTCAGCGGCTGCCCACCGGGGCTGATGCGCGTTTCGATCTTGCGGATGGTGCCCGTAATCAGCTCATGGCCCTCAGGCAGGAGGCCGCAGGGAAAGAGGGCGTTGAGCACCGCCCAGCGGCTGCCCGACGTCTTGCCGGGGACGCCGGGAATCCAGCGGTAACCCTCCTCCTGAATTGCCCCGCGCTCCATGGCTTCGAGAAGGTCGGCCAAGCTGTGCTGGTAGATGGCACGCAGCTCGTCGAGATCCTCGTGCTTGCGCAGGATCTCCGCCGCTTCCAGGGCCACGCGGTCGGCAAAGACGGCCCAGATATTGTGCGGCAAAAAGACGCCGTAGAGGTCGTCGCCGTCCTTCAGGCCACCGTCGCCCATCCCCCGGGGCATCAGCCCGTAGGTGAGGGGCTTTTCGCCGTTGACCAGCACCCGACTACGCTGACGTTGCCGCTCCTGCCAGCGCGAGTTGACCAGGAGGCGGGGATAGAGGCGCTCCAGATAGTCGCGGTCGCGGGTGGTCAGGTAATGCTCGCGGATGGCCCAGGCCTTGATCCCGGAAGCGCCCCACATCAAGTGCCCCCAGCCCTTCGGCTCCGACCAGTCGCCGTCCGGCTCCTGTTGATCCAGGGGCATCCGATAGCCACTCTCCGCCTCCTGGTGGAATCCGGCCTGATCCAGGGCCACGGCAACAATCGCCGCCTCCCAGGAGTTGGCCGCACGATAGACCTCCGTCCCTGGAGCCGCGGCCACATAGCCCTGGGCAATCGGCTCGCGCATGATGAAAAGGTCGCCCAAGCAGGCGTAATAGGCCTCCTCCACACCCTTGTCAGGGATGCACAGGCGGCAGGCGCGAGCGAGCAACTGCCGCCACTCCTCCAGAGCCGCCTCAAACTCGCGCGGCCAATCCCGGGCGCGGAGAGCCCTCAAATCGGCCTCGTAGACGCGGTAGGGGCGCACCAGCCAGCCGCTGCGCTCCTCGCCGGGTTCAAGCTCCCACTCCATGAGGACGGTGTTAGCTGTGGGCGCAGTATAGCCTTCGGCCCCTAGCCCCAGCACCAGCACGCGATCCGCCCGATCCCCCCAGCCGGCCAGCAGGACATCGCTTGCCGCCTCAGGATCCACCCAGGCGGGGTTATAGCCGAAAAAGCTGCCCGTGCGCTCGCAGCGTAAGGCCAGGCGATGGGGCCGGTCGCCGGGGTTATCCATCCAGATACGCACCAAGGCCGCCGTCTCGCCGCCGGCCACGACCAGGCGCATATAGGCTCGCGCGTCGAGATACTCGTTCTCCAGAACGGGCAGATGGCCCTCCAACCGCCGCCAGGTGGAGCGGGCGAAGGGCTGGCCGTCTAGTAGGGGCGTCAGGCGTAGCTCCCAATTCGTCACCGGCGTCACAAAGGCCCCTAACGGGAAGCGCGTTGGGGAGTCAGTGGTCCAGGCCATGCGCAGGGATCCAGCCTGCAAGTCGAGCAGAGTCTTGTCGCCGCTATCGGGCCGAGCCACGGTCAGGCGGTGCGGCGTGGCGAAGGCGTAAGCGAAATCCACACGGCTGGGAATGGGCACAGTTGGCCTCCTTATCCTTTGCGGAAGTACTTCTCAAATCTAATCGGCCACCTCGGCTAGGGCACGCTCTAGTAGATCAGACACGCCAAGCTGATCGGCCCAATGTTGCAGGTAGGCTCGGTCCAGGCGCGAGCCTTGGGCCTTGAGCACGCCCAAGATATCGCCCCACTGGCGGTCAGAGACCTCGCCCCCCAGGCGGTACCATTCCAGCTTGGCCAGGACGGTATCTTCCGCTGTGGCAAAGTAGGCCCTGCGCCCCGACTCGGCATCCACCGTCTCGGCCAGGCGTCGCTCCAACTGCACCCGATCATAGGCGCGGCCCTTACAGACGAAAACATCCACCTTGAACATCGTCGCCAGGTGAATCACATTGAAGCTGCGCCGCAGGCGGATGGCTTCGCGGATCGCCCCTTCGTCGGCATAGAACGCCCCGCTCAGCGCGCGGGCCAGGGGTTTGGCGTGCTCTGGGCGCAAGTCGGCCACCAAATCCGCGTCCAGGGTAGATCGGGCCATGCCATGGGCTGCGCTGGCGAGTGAACCCCCGATCAGGTAGGGCACGCCGAGGGCTTCCAGCGCCTCACCCACGAGCAAAGCTACAGCAAGAGGCTCAGGGAGCATCTTCGGCCTCCAGTGGGGGTAGTGGGCCGTAAGCGCGAGCGGCCAGCTCCTCCCCCAACAAAAGGTTTGCCAGACGGCGGCGCAGGCGCTCGGGAGGGTCGTTCGGGTAGCGCTTGCGCAGCCCCAAGAGGGCCAGCTCACGCATGGTGCGGTTCATCTCGGCCACCATGTGCATCTTCCGCCACACTGGCGCCTGGCGCAGCATCTCCAGCCAGACGCGCTCGGCCTCGGGGTCGGTATCGAGAAACAGAGGCATATTCTATACCTCAGCGATTTGCCTCACGTACGAACTGTACAAGTTTCGTGACCATCTGGCGCAGGTCAAGCACGTCCAAATCCGCAGGGGTTCCTACCACCTCTCGCGCCACCCTAACTTTTTCGGCATCAGTCCTCAGTTTCCCATTAGCCGTTCTATAGTATAGGCAGTTATCATACTGTCCTGTAGCCTCGAAGCGGGAGAACTGTGGATGAATCTTCTTCACTGCTTCCTCAAGCCTCTGTAGTGTGACGTAGTTTTCGATCTCACGCCCTTTAGTGATCCAGGCAAATCCCGGCCCTTTGTCGAATTCCTTCCTGATCCTTTGCTTGGTCTCGCTAATTTTCTGACGTGGCCCTGAGCGGTCGCTATCAATCACCACCGTTATGTACCGGTTCAGACGGCGAAGAGATATGAAGTCTTCGATTTCAGGATCCAGGGCGGTAAGGTGACTCAATAACCTACCCCCATAGAACATTATGGAGTAATGCACCCCCTCGATCAGGTTCGAGTCAATCGCGCGTATCCAGTGATTAAGGTAGATGCGATCCGATGGCCCCTCTACCCAGATAATGCAGTTGGCCTGCAACAAATCAGAAGCACGGTAGCCCAAGTCTGCGCAGATGGACGATTTGTCCGTGGCTGTATATGCGGGAGCTACGAACGATTGGCCATCTTCTAGCCAAACATGGAAGACCGCTGCGCCAGGGGTGTCTAGCAGGTGTGCCGAGTGGGTCGTGATGAAATACTGGTTGTCGGTCTTCTCCTCCAGGTATCGGACCAACTTCTTCTGCAGCAGAGGATGAAGATGCAACTCGGGCTCCTCGATACACACTACCTGCTCGCGGAGTATGGTGGCTGCTGCGGCTAGGATGACCACTTCGTGGATGCCTGTTCCCAAAGAGCCGAGAGGAAGGGTCTTGCCATCCATATGTGTCAGTATCGTGTTCCGCTGGTATGGGATTTCCAGGGTGGCTGTAGAATTCCCAGTCACCGTTCTCAGAAACCCGTTGATTTCTTCGAAACGGAGCTTCTGATCCTGTTGATCGTGGTCTGGGTTCTGCAACCTCGCCAAGCGATCTATGATCCCGGTGCCACCGTAATCGTCTGTTGGCGTTGAACCTGCGTCCCCAACCTTCCTGATCGCAGGAATCAGATTCACTTGTGGCACCTTCAGCCAGAGCGGACGCAACAGTCGTTTTAGGGTCTCGGGGATCCAGTGCTGCTCAATAGTACCACCTTGCTGTTCCGTGAGTTTCTGCCAAAGGTGATACCACGGCCTATCGTCTAGCACGTGCTCTGATCTCAAACATTCTACCGCGTTCTCTGGCAAGCGCTGCTGTAGTGCACCTTGGACTGGAATTTCGTAGCGAGCCCACGCGGGGTCGCCATCTGGCGCAAGCGTCTTTGACTTCAGAACGCGCTCGATGAGCTGCGGTACACTCGCCCCGTACTTCTCCCGGAGCCACTGACGGGCATTTTCATCAATCAGCAGAGCGAACTCGACACCAATGACCCCTGAGGCATTACCGAGGTGGCGGTCGAGAGCTTGAAACGGCAAGTCAACATGCTCACCCTGGGCAGATTTCAGACACTTTGCGTAGTGGCGCGTCAGAAAGAGGAGGATGTTCGATTTTCCCGAGTTATTCTGCCCGACAAAGAGGTTTATCTTGGAGAAGGGCCCTATTCTCTGAAGTTCGCTCCCGAAGCTCCTATAGCCTGAAATGCCAATGCCGTCAATGAGCATACGGCTCCTTCTTCTGGCCTCAGCCTTTCCGTCTGTACCAATTGTGGTTATTTAGCCACTTTCAATCAATCTCGCTGCTGCAAGTACTTCCTGATAGCTCCAAGGGTGATTTCTTGGTGCCTTTGTGCCTTAGTGGTAACGTTCCCCTATGACTCCTTCACTCCCGCCTTCAACACCCGCTCGATGGCATCGCAGGCCGTGGCCAAATCCTCGTCACTGATCACCAGCGGCGGGAGCAAGCGCAGCACCGTCTTGCCCGCCGGGAGGGCCAGCACCCCTTCCTCCATCAAAGCGCGCAGGTAGGGCGTCACCCGCTGGCGCAGCTCGATGCCGATCATCAGCCCCAGCCCGCGCACCTGGCGGATGATAGGAGCCCGGATGCGCCCCAACTGCTCCAAAGCCCAGGCTCCCTTGCGCGCCGCCTGGGCGGGCAGGTCCTGGGCGACGATATAATCAATGGCCGCCAGGGCCGCCGCGCAGGCCAGGGGGTTGCCGCCGAAGGTGGAGCCGTGCACGCCGGGGCGGATATTCGTCACCTTGGAGCCGAAAAGCACCGCCCCCATAGGCACCCCGCCAGCGATCCCCTTAGCCAGGCACATCAGGTCGGGCTTGAGGTCGTAATGCTGGCAAGCAAAGAGCTTGCCCGTGCGTCCAAAGCCGGTCTGCACCTCGTCCACGATCAAGAGCGCGCCCTTTTCCTCGCAAACCTGGCGCACGCCCCGGAGGTATTCGCCGCCCCCAGGGTTGACGCCGCCCTCCCCCTGCACCACCTCCACGATCACGGCGGCGGTGTTCTCGTCCACGGCCTGGCGCAGGGCGTCGAGCTTGTTATAGGGCACGTGGCTGAAGCCAGGGACGAGGGGCAGGAAAGGCTCACGGTATTCCGGCTCCCAGGTGGCCGAGAGCGCCCCAAAGGTGCGCCCGTGAAAGCTGCGCATCATGGCCACGATCCCCGGGCGGCCCGTGGAGAGGCGCGCCAGCTTGAAAGCCGCCTCAATGGCCTCGGCGCCCGAGTTACATAAGAAGACACGCTCCAGCCCTTGGGGGGCGATGGAGATCAGCCGCTCCAGGAGGCGCGCACGGACGTCGTTGTAAAAGACCTCCGCGCAGGTGATCAGGGTGCCGGCCTGTCTGCAGAGGGCCTCGACAACGGCGGGGTTGCAATGGCCGACGATGGCCACGCCGTGGCCGCTCATGCAATCAATGTACTCGCGCCCCTGCTCATCCCAAACGTGCGCCCCCTGCCCGCGGACGAGGGCCACCTCGCGCTTGGGATACAGGCCGCTGGTGTAGCGGGATTCGAGGTCAATGACGGTCATAAAGTGCCTCCTGATCAAAGATCTTTGCTGATCGCCTGACAGCGTGTGCGCCCAGAACTGTAGGGATGAAGCATTTGGGTGGCAGGATGAGCACAGAGCGATACAACCCATCCCAAATGCTTCATCCCCACTCCCAGATTCCCAGGCAGACCCAGAATACCCTGACTCCCAGAGAGGAAAATACCCGACTCGCCCAATTCCGTCAAGCCGGGAGTTGGCACCTGTCAATACCCCCTTGCGCCGTTCCGCAAGCCGTGGTATACTAGACGGCATAGCAGATAATTGAAAAGTAACCATTCTAAGGGGGGAAGACAGCTTGAGTGCTTATCCAAGCACAGTCATTGACGCTACCGTTGCGCCGGAGCGCTATAACGGCCACGATCCCCTCGCCCGCCTGAAGGAAGCCTCCTCGCTGGCCGGACAGATCACCCGCCCCGCCGTGCAAAAGCTCCTGGAGTACCTGGGCGATGAGCATCCCTTTGTGCGTTGGGAGGCCGGGCGGGCCTTGGCCAACACGGCCGCACTCATGCGCCGCCGCGCCAGAATGGGCGTGCCCACCTGGGATCGCAAGGCGCCCGAGTTGACCCATAGCGGCCTGTTGTTGCTCCTGCATCGCACTTTGCACGATCCCGATCCTCAACGCCGCGCGGCCACCGCCGACGCCCTGGCCCTCTGGGGACACGAGGCGGCGGTGAATTACCTCGTGCAGGCCATCTCGGATTCTGACCCAGCGGTGCGCCTCAGCGTCACCACAGCCCTTGGCAAGCTCCGCGATAAGGCGGCCGTGAGCGTCCTTACCAAGGCCCTCGCCGATCCCTCGCCCTGGGTGCGTCGCGCTGCAGCCGACTCCCTGGGAGCAATCGGCGACCCGAAGGCCGTCCCCGCATTGCAACAGGCCCTTGGCGACCCGGAACACCTGGTGCGCGCCGGCTCCGTGTGCGCTTTGGGGCACATGCAGACTGCCAAAGCGCGAGACCTCTTGCAGCAGGCCGCACGCAACGGCGATCTTGCCCTCCGCTGGTACGCGGCCCGCGGCCTGGGGCGCGTGGGCGATGTGGGCGCTTTGCCCGCCTTGCAGCGCCTCCAGGATGATGAGACGACGTTCTTTGGTCGCTCCACCGCTGAAGTGGCCAGCGAAGCCATTACCGCCATCAAGAAGCGCTGCCTGGGCCCCTGGAACATGCTCCGTCGAGCCTTCTACACCCTGTGCCATCGCCTGGAGAAAAGGCGCTAATTGTGCTATACTCATGAATGCTGAACCTCATCCTCCATCCCTCGAACCTGCGGGAGGGCCCATGTTGTCTGGCCAAAAGAGCGATGAGGAGCTGATCCGGACCCTGGCCGCGACCCTTGCCCAAAGAGGCTGGCGCGCACCGGCGATGGTGCTCCTGGAGATGCTCAAACCGTTCAGCTTTATCGGCAGCCAGGCGATGCTGCTCTTTGAGCCGCTTCTCAGCCCCCTGTTGGGGGGGCAGGCCCGCCGCTATGTGACGCTCTTGGAGGAGCGGGCAAATATCGAGCGGCTTCTGGAGGCCCTGGAGGCCGAGCCAGGCAGGTAGAGTAGAGCCGTCGGGGCCGTACACCGCCCCAAGAGGAGGTCGCAGGCCAGATGGATCCCTTGCTCCAGCAGATCATGACCCTCATCCCCAATAGCGCCGACCTTGCCGCATTGGTGATGCTCTTGCTCTTCTTGCCTCTTTTCGTGCTCTTCACCGCGCGGGCCAAGGCGGGCAAGCGCTTCCCGCTGCGCGCCATCCCCGCCTTTGCGCGCCTCAAGCACCTCGTCAGCCAGGCCACCGAAAGTGGTCAGCCCATCCATATTGGCCTGGGATCGGGGGCCCTCGGCAGCGAGGCGACCGCCGAGGCGACGATGGGGCTGACGGTATTCGAGTATGTGGCCCGTCACGCTGCGGCGAGCAATCAGGCCGTCCTGGGCACGACCGCTGAGCCGACCATCCTCGCCGGGGCGCAAGGGATCCTGCGCGAAGCCCGCGCCGAGGCCGGCTTCCCCGAAAGCTATGCGGCCACCGATGTGGCCTTCTCCGGGCCTGACCCGCTGGCCTATGCCGCTGGGGCGAGGGAGGCCTTGCAGCGCGGGCATCATCTGGCTAATATCCTGGTGGGCCGCTTTGGCCCCGAAGGATTATGGCTCTCCGAGGCGACGGCCTCCCAGGGCATCCCCCGCGTAGGGGGCACGAGCGGGCCTGAGGGTGCGGCGCTGTTGTGGGCCTCATTGGATGAGGCGCTCATCGGCGAAGAGGTCTATGCCGCCGGAGCTTATCTGCACCGCCCCAGTCACCTGGGCAGCCTGGCCACGCAGGACGTGGTGCGCCTCGTGACCATCCTGGTCCTCATCGTGGGGGTAATCATCACCTCGCTGGGCTACTGGCATTAGGGGAGAAAAAGATGAAGAAAGTCCTGCCCACTGCCGCGGCCATTATCTGCGGGCTTTTTGCCCTTGTAGATTTCTTCGTCCCTCACCCGCTGATTGACTCTCTGGGGGCCAAGCTGGTGGAGGGGGTGATGATCCTCACCGCCTTTGCGCTGCTCGCGGGAATCCTGAACTTGCTGGGGGTGCATGCGCGGCGCTCCTCGGCGGGCGAGAAGGGCCAAGGGTATAGCATAGTGTTGATCGCCGCCCTCTTAGGAACGCTGGCCGTCGGCGTGGTCGCACCCGAGTCAGGGGCCATCTCCTGGATATTCGGTTATATGTACTACCCCCTGCAATCCACGATGGCCGCGCTCCTGGCCTTTTTCGTGGTGAGCGCAGCTTATCGCGTCTTCAGGTTGCGCAACGGCGAGGCTCTAGTCATGCTCGTCACCAGCCTGCTGGTGCTGTTGGCGCAGTTACCGTTCAGCAGGGCGCTTGCGCCCTTCCTGCCCCTGGCGCGGGAATGGATCCTCACCGTCCCGGTGACGGCAGGGATGCGGGGGATCATCTTGGGCACCGCCCTGGGGACCATTGCCACTTCACTGCGTATACTCTTGGCCGTAGACCATCCCTACGCGTGAGGATAGGAGCTGGCGCGGATGATTGTCTGTCCAGCATGTAAACACCACAACCCGGAAGGGGCCAAGCTGTGCGCGGCCTGCGGTCGAGGGCTGGAGGGCTTTGCCTATCGCGTCTGCCCCTCTTGTGGGGCGCTGAATGCAGCGCGGCACGCTTTCTGCCATCGTTGCTTCGCCGAGCTGACCCTGGCCGAAGGCGAAAGCCCGATTCCCGATAGCTCCCTGGTGAAGCCCTTCACCCCGGCGATCGTCTCGTTGGGGGAGGAGGCTCTCCCGGAGCTCAAGCGCATTGAGGAGCTGCCCACACGCCCCGCTGCGGTAGAACCGACGCCAGCCGCCCCGGCTGCCGTGAAGCCGGAAGCCCACGTGCCGCTGGTCGTGCCTGCCGAGCGCCCGGCGTCCGCTGAGGTCACGCCAACGGCGCCGGCTGAGGTCCCGGAGATGGCTCCCCCCAGCGCCGAGGCGGTCGCCCCGGCCCCCGAGGCGGAGATAACCCAGCTTGTAGAGGAGCCGGCCATCCCCGCCGAGGCGGCCACACAGCCTCCTGCGGCGGCGGCCGCGCAGCCCACCATCCCTATCGCCGCAGCCCCGGCCCCCGCCGAAACTGCGCCTTCCATCCAGGCGGAGGTGCTGCCGGCGGAGGTCCCCCCCAGCCCTCTGGAGGGAGTGGATGGGGCTTTGCCCCTTGAGCCGGTTATGACTCTCCCCCATCGCGCACCGCGCCGTGTGGCCCGGCCCGCCGCCCCCGCAGGGGATTACGAGGCCGAGCTCTTCCAGCAGGTGGCCGTCGAGCGTGCCCCCTTGCAGGAGGGTGCCCAGGAAGTGCTGCCGCGCAAGGTACAGGTGCTCTCGCGGGCAGGGCGCATCGCGCTTTGCCTTCTTGTCCTCCTGGCTGCCCTGTTGCCCCACTTCACCTGGGGACAGACTGGCTTCTTTGTGGAGCCGCGCGAAGCGGTGCGTGCCTTTGCCCAGGAGATGGAGGCATTGCCCGCCGAGGCGGAGGTATTGCTCTCCTTTGATTACAGCCCCACCTACGCCGGTGAGTTGGATCCCCTGGCCCTGGCGGTGGTGCGCCACCTTGCCCGACGCTCGGTGCGCATGGTGGTGATGAGCACCAAGCCGGAGGGTATTGGCCTGGCAGAGGGGGTCTATCGCACGGTCACGGGGGAGCTCCCTAGCTATCTCTACGGTGAGCATTACGCCCTACTGGGGTATCTCCCCGGCCAAGAGGCGGGCCTTCGCGCCCTGAACGCGCCATTGGCTGAGACTTTTAGGGCGGACTATGTTCAGAGCCGCCCCTTGGGAGAACTCGCCGCCACCAGCGGCCTGGCAACCCTTAAGGATTTTGACCTGGTCATCATCCTTACTGATGATAGCCTGATCTTGCGCCGCTGGATCGAGCAGGTACAGAGCCGCAACGATATAGGCTTTCACGCCCTGGTCACCAGCGCGATCGAGCCGCTCCTGGTGCCCTATCGGCAATCAGGCCAGTTGCGCACCCTGATCCCTGCGGCCACCGGGGCCGCCGAATATGAGGTCGCCAGTGCGGTCAAGCCGGCGGCGCTGCCTCAATCGGATGCTTACGCGGCGCTTTTCCTGGTGCTGCTGGTGACGGCCATCGTCACCAACGTCTTGTACATCATCAAAGGCGAGCGGGGTAAATAGACCCCGTTTGTAGTGGCGTCACATGCGCGCCCCCGAGCCCCCCGACCAGATCGGGGGCCGGGAGGAATTAAACGCGCATTGTAAGGCGCTCCAAGTGACTGTTGGGAGGCGTCATGCGAGAGGCGCTCAGCAATCTGCTTAGCCAGCTTCCCCCTGGCACGGCCGAAACGATTGGGGTTTGGGTTGCCGCCCTGCTCACGCTGGCAGTCTTGAGCTATATTTTTGGCCCCAACCCCCTCTTTCGCCTTGCCGAGCACCTCTTCGTGGGGCTGGCCGCTGGCTATGCCGGGGTGTTGGCCTGGCGGCAGGTGCTTTGGCCGCGGTTGCAACTCCTGCTGGGCGACCCTGCCGCTTACTGGTATTATGGTCTCTTCTTCGTGCTGGGGCTGTTGCTTCTGACGCGCGGAGTCAGGCCGCTTGGGGCGCTGGCCAACCTGCCTTTGAGCGTGCTCTTTGGAGTGGGCGCAGCGCTGGCCTTGGGGGGCGCGCTCACCGGCTCGTTCATTCCCCAGTTGCGCGCTGCCGTGGTCTCGGTGGTGCCTGTAGACTATGGCGAAGGGCTGGCGGGCTGGGCCTATGCCCTGGACGCCGTGCTCCTCACCCTGGGCACCATCGCTGTGCTGAGCGTCTTTCACTTTGCCGCCCAGGGGCGTGGTCCCCTCAGTGCCCTCTGGCATGGGGTTCTCAGGACGCTGGGCCGCGCGGGCCGGGTGCTCCTAATGATCACCTTCGGCGCGCTCTTTGCCGGCGCGGCGCTCACATCCTTCGCCGTCTTGAGCAGCCGCATGGTTTACCTTGTCCAGCACTGGTTCAAGCTGCTGGACAGCATGGGGTTATGACGGATGTTTTTGGGTACAAGAACACAGCTGAGCGATAGGCCCATTGAGTCCATCATCGCCGCGGACCTCGGCAGCACCCTCATCCATGTTTGCCTCATTGACGTCGTCGAGGGGACGTACCGCTTTGTCGCCCATGCAGAAGCGCCCAGCACGTTGAGCGAGGCAGAAAACGATGTGACCATCGGCCTGCGCCGGGCGATTCAGCGCCTGGAGCAGGTCGCCTTGCGCCAACTGCTGGATCAGGATGGCGAGCTGATCACGCCGGAGCAGGAATCGGGCGCGGGAGTGGATGCGTTCGTGGCCACCTCCAACGCGGCTCCCCCGCTGGGGTGCGTGATCATCGGCCTGACTGATGAGCTCAGCACGGAAAGTGCCCAGTACGCTTGTTCGGCGGCTAACGTGACCGTGCGCGAAACGATCTCCCTTGGGGCGCGCATCAGACGCTGGGATGAGCACGCCTTTACCGCCCTGTACGAGAACCCGCCCGACCTGATCTTGCTCGTGGGCGGCGTGGATACGGGGCCTGTGGCTCTCTTGGAGAACGCCGGCCGGGTGTTGAACCTGATCTATGGCGATGTCGAGGCTGAGCGGCGCCCGGTGGTCATCTTTGCCGGGAACCAGGAGGCCCGCAAGCCGGTATTGGCGATCCTGCAATCCTCCTTTGACTTGCGGGTGGTGGATAATGTGCGCCCCAACGTACACGTGGAAAGCCTGGGCGAGCTCCAGCGCGAGCTGGCTCAGGTCTATGAGCGCGTCAAGCTGGCGAGGCTCCCAGGCTATCGCCGGTTGCGCCATATGTGCGGCGCGCCCATCCTCTCCACGGCCAGCGCCCTGGCCAATACCTTGCGCTTCGTAGCGCGGAGCGATGAGCTGGCCCAAGGGGTGTTGGGGGTGGATGTCGGCGGGGCCAGCACTTATATCGGCGCAGCGCGCGGCGCGCTCTACCAGTGGGCTATCGGTGCCGGATTGGGGACGGGCTTGGGGCTGGATCGCGTGTTAGAGCTCTCCGGGGTGGCGAGCATCCTGCGCTGGCTGCCTGTCCCGCTGAGCGAGGAGGAGGTCACCAGCCGCCTGGAGAACGCTCGCCTGCGCCCCTACAGCATCCCCCAGACTATGGAGGAACTGCTATTAACCCATGCGGTGATCCGCCAATCTCTCCTATTCACCATGCGCAGTATGCGCCGGCAGTACTGGTACCGCCCGGGCGCCAGGCCGGAGGAGGAGACGACGCCCCCCTTTGACCTCCTCGCAGTGCGCGGCGGGCCGCTGGCCAACACCCCACAGGATGGGCTGACCGCCCTTACACTGCTCGATTCCTTACAGCCTGTGGGGCTGGCGCGCCTGGTGGTAGATTGGGCCTCGATCTGGCCGCAACTGGGGGCCGTGGCGCTGATGGCCCCCGCGGCCGCAGCGCAGGTGCTGGCCCAGGATGGCTTTCGCGAGTTGGGCACCCTGGTTGCCCCCCTCGGTGAGGCGCGCGATGGCGAGCGGGCCTTACACCTGACGATCATCCCCGACGGCGGCTCTCCGAGCGACGTGGACGTGCCTGCGGGCACCGTGCGGCGCTTTCCCCTGGCTCCGGGGCAAGAGGCCACGCTGGAAGTGCGTCCTAGCCGCGCCTTTGACATCGGCTTGGGGCGCAAGGGCCTGGGCGGCAAGGCTAGGGTGCGCGGTGGCGGCCTGGGGATCGTGGCGGATACACGTGGTCGCCCCCTCAGTTTGCCGCAAGACGCGGAGCGGCGCCGCGCAAAGATTCAGGAATGGTTAAAGAACCTTGTCGGCAATAACAGTCAGCCCGCTTGAGGTGCGTTTCTCGCCCTCTACTCAGGTGGTGCGCCAGCGACTCTTGCCCGTGCCTGGCGAGGTCTTGGTACATGTTGGCGACCGGGTCCGACCTAACGATGTCGTCGCCCAGGCCCCCCTAGGGGGGCGCTTATTGGCCGTTGACCTGGCCGAGGCGCTGGGGATCAGCGTGGAGAGCGTCTCGCGGCGGCTGTTGGTAAGCGAGGGGGAGTCCGTAGCCGAAGGCGCCCCCCTGGCTGCCGTGCAACGGCTCTGGGTGCGCCGGGTGGTGCCCTCCCCTGTGGCGGGCACAGTGCAAGGGCTGGTGGATGGCCGCCTCCTGTTGCGCCAGGAGCCAGAGGTCCTGCGCCTGTGCGCGTATCTGCCGGGGGAGGTCATCGAGCTTTATCCCCATCGCGGTGTGGCCATCCGCGGGGTCGGCTCCCTCATTCGCGGCATATGGGGCTGCGGCGAGGAGGGGCAGGGCAACCTGATGATGACGGCAAGCAGCCCCGCCGATGCGCTCACGCTAGAGAAGGTCAGCCTGCGCTATCGGGGGATGATCCTGGCCGGGGGAATCCTGGAGGATGCGCGCGTGCTCCTCAGGGCACGGCGCTTCAGGATCAGGGGGCTGATCTTGGGAAGTATCCTGCCGGGCCTACGGGGCTTGTGCGAGACGTACCGGCTGCCGGTGGTGGTGACCGAGGGCGTGGGGCGCATTCCCCTGGCCGGGCCGATCTTTGAGCTGCTTCGCGCGCAGCAGGGCAAGCTAGCGGTGATCTCGGGCGCGGAGCGCGATGGGCGAGGCATCCCGGAGGTGATCGTGCCTCTGGCGGACGAGGGCAAGGCCTCGTCGCTCATGGTGGTGCGACCAGTCGAGGTGGGTGCGCGCGTCAGGCTGGCTCGACCGCCCTACGTGGGGGTGATCGGCCAAGTGGCGGCCTTGCCCGGGACACCGCAGGAAACGCTGATCGGCACGCGTGCCGACGGGGCCGAGGTGCGCTTGGGGGATGGGCGCCGGGTGTTCGTGCCCTATGTGAACATGGAACTGCTCGAGTAGGGGTGAAGCCCTGGCCAGCCGAGGCGCCCTGTGGGGTGAAACGGCCGGCTGCCAGGGCTTCACCCCTAGCCAATTATGGAGAAAGCCAACGTCGCATGACCCACATGGCGCCCGCCGATGAGCCCAAGAGCCTGCTTGTAGTCATCCTGGGCGCCCTGGTATTCCTCCTCTCTATCGTCCTCCTGGGTAGCTCCTTTGACCGGCTGATAACCTCCGAGGAGTCCTCTTACGGGGACACTACGAACACTCCGCGCCCGGAATCAGAGGGAAATGAGGGGGTTGCCCTCCCTCTCGTAGAATCAGGGAAGAGCACGGCGCTCCCTCACCCGGAATCGAGTGAGGGTAAGGACGCTACGCCCCCTCTCCCAGAATCGGGCGCGAGCCAAGGTGAAAGCACCGCGCTCCCTCTCCCGGAATCGGGAGAGGGCCAGGGTGAGGGCCTCGTGACCCCCACCCTGATCCGCGTGGCCCTGCCGGAAGTGCAAGGCCCT
>Ga0172366_10001906_pt1 | contig 16278 bp, 11 predicted proteins | sample LakKivSesite69cm_FD_114533 | JGI IMG/M metagenome (GOLD analysis project Ga0172366, IMG submission 114533) | Sediment microbial communities from Lake Kivu, Rwanda - Sediment site 69cm | ecosystem: Environmental > Aquatic > Freshwater > Lake > Sediment | place: Rwanda: Western Province, Lake... | reverse complement strand
CCTTCCATCGCCACACATTGGATATCATAGGTCTTCTCCTCATTTTTTAGATTTCGAGACTTCTGAAAAATGATGAATAACAGTCGCATTTATTGTCACTCTGAACGTGATTCAGAGTCTCTTGGGATGAGATCCCGAAACGAATTCGGGATGACAAACCTTTTAAAATCATTTTTCAGAAGTCTCATTTCTATTTTTTCCCCGGACCGTAAAGCACCTTTCCCGGGAAAATTCCTGTCGGTTTTCCATTCTCTGCTGCCATCCTGCCGTTGACGATCACATAGCGAATCCCCGAAGGATACTGATGCGGCTTCTGATACGTCGCGGTATCGTGAATGGTTTTCGGATCGAAAACCACGATATCTGCATACATGCCCTTTTTGATCACTCCCCTTTCCGTCAACCGAAGGGTCTGGGCAGGCAGAGCTGTCATTTTTCGGACGGCCTCTTCGATGGGAAGAACATGTCTTTCCAGGACGTACTGGGAAATCACTCGCGGAAATGTGCCGTAGCTCCGGCAGTGGGGTACGCCTTTCCCATACTCAACAATGCTCCCGTCAGATCCGATCATCGTGTAATCGAGTGCCATGATTTTTTCTACATCGCTTTCATCCATTTGGAAAAACACACCCGAAGCGCCGCCGTTTTTCTGGATTTCAATGATCAGACCCGCTCCATTCTCTACTGTGGCCTTTTCCCCCTGGAGCGCAAGAATCTCCGCCAGATTTTTCCCTTCGAAACTGGGATCCTTTTCGTAACTCGCGATATAGATGGTTTTCAGCCTGTCAATTCCCCTGCTGGAAGTCAAACGCTTCCGGATCACTTCCTTCTCGATTTTTTGATAATTCTCCGGATCTTCCAACCGCTTGAGAAAGGCTTCGTGCCCACCCTCCAGACACCAGGCCGGCAAACTGCTGTCAAAACCGGAACTGGTTGCCGTATAGGGATATTGATCCATGGTGACTTCCATTCCTCTGGCGCGTGCTTTCTCGATGGGCGCTGTAATCATGTCCAGCTTTCCCCAGACCGGATCGCTGGCAAGCTTCACATGGGAAATCTGAACCCGGATTCCGTTCTCCTCGCCGATCCGGATGGCCTCTTCAATGGCTCCTGCAATTCCCTCCCCTTGGTTCCGGATGTGCGATGCATAAAAGCCGTCGTAGGGAGCCACGGCCCCCGCGAGTTCGATCAATTCTTCGGTCTTGGCATAAGTGCCAGGCATGTACGCCAAACCGGTGGACAAGCCCAAACCGCCTGCTCTCATCTCCTGGCGGATCAACTCCTTCATCCGTTCCATTTCATCGGGCGTGGGATCGGCCATCTTAAGTCCCATCACTTCCTGCCGGATGGTGTTGTGGCCCACCAGCGAGCAAAAATTGACGGCCGTGCCCTGGCGTTCGATTTTCTTGAACAGCGTGTTTAAGGGAAACTCATGCCCGCCGCAATTTCCCCCCACCACGGTTGTGACACCCTGAAGCAAATAATTATCGGCTGTGGGGATTTTACCGATATTCTCATCGGCGTGGGTATGGATATCAATAAATCCGGGACAAACGATAAGACCTTCCACATCAATAATGCAGCGCGCTTTTTTTTGCTTGAGCTTTCCGATACAGGCGATTCTTTCCCCTTGGATTCCGATATCCGCTTTGTACCACGGATTCCCATCGCCGCTGATCACGGTGCCATTCAAAATGACCACATCGTATCGGTGCATCCGGGAACAACTCGCAGTAAATAGAAAAAATCCTGGCAAGATGAACACTGCAAACATTTTTATCCACTTCTTATCCATCTTCACCTCTCCTTATTAAAAACAAATGCGACCGACTCCAAATTTTTCTATTTCTGCCGTTCCGAATTTTTCAAGACGTATGATCGTGCACGATTCTCCATCCTTCCTCTGTTTTCCGGAAAAGAAGCGTAAAGAGCCCCTCAGTGGTCGTCTCATCCTCCACCACTTTCCACCGGCCCAAAACGTAGACGAAATCCCTTGATTTTCGGAATGTTCAAAGAAGGCTTAACGCAAGAGATCAGAAGAATAAAGAAAACGACTTTTTTCATTTTTCCTCTATGTTGTTTTTTGACAAAACATGGGGATTGATAAAAACGAATAGACCAATCGGCAAGACCAATTGGTCTATTCTCTTTTACTAAATTTTATTGTCATCTCGGAGCGCACGTATAGAAAAATTTATTTGAGTTCCAGTTTTATTTTAATATCGGGCGGAAGCGAATCCTTGTGAATCAGGATGGCTACGGTTTTCAACCGAAGGTAAGATTCCGAAAGATAAACGTATCCCTCATTTTTGCGATCGGTTCCGTGTGAATTTTTTGTGAAATAAAATTTGGTGCCTTTCTGGTCATGCGCGATCCCGACAATGTGCATCAAATGATCGTCGGTGGTTGTGAAATTGGCAAAAGTTTTTTGGCGCATCTCCTGGGTGATTGTTTTTTCTTGAACCGGTTCCGTTATTTTTTCTTCCCTTTCTTTTGAGGTCATATCGTCCCAGTCCTTCAACGGCACAATGGCGTATCCTGTTTTTCGTGTGTCAAAATCTCTTTCGCTGACATCTCCGTCCCAGGCAACGGAATATCCTTTTTGAATGGCATAATCAACGATACGCACGAGATCGTCTATGGGAACGTTGTAGTAATCGCTGTTATAGGTCCAGTTGTCTGGAATTTCCAGACGGCACTTCTTATAAAAAGGACAGTGGTTGTAGGAAGTCAACTCCATGTAGCAATCAAGATCTAAACCCAAATAATCCTTAAGAAAAGTCTGAGGAGTAAAGGGCTTTTCTTTATACGTGAAGCTCTCAGGCGGTTTTCCCAAGTACGCATCTGCAACAGCACAAAATGCTTCCATCCATCGCGGTGTAATGCGACCTCCTTTTTTGGCAAGTACGCCATCCAGCATGGATTTAAAAACCGTGGCCATCTCTCCATGGTTGTGTTGATTTTCATCAATGCGCATTCCTGTGTACACTTCCTCAGGTACAATTCCGTATTTCTTGATTTGATCCAATACATCGTGGCTCTGTCCTCCTTCACCAAAGTCGGCGCCCCCATGCAGCACGATATAATTCGACGCCTTCAAAGGATACGTGTGACGAACCACAAACATTTCCGAAAGGTCCACTTCGTCCTTTCCCATTCTCAGAAGTTCGGATTCCAGAAAAGAAAGGGTGGCAAAACACCAGCAAGTTCCGGTGCGGCCCTGATTCTTCACAGACGTTCTTTTTAGTTCACGATCCATGGTAAATGTGTAGGCAGATTTTTCTTTTTCTTCCTTGTTCCCATTGTCCGCCATTCCATTGATTGGCACAAACGAGATGCAAATCAGAAAAGAAACAGGAGTGAATACTTTTTTCCAGAATCTCATTTTTCTTCCTCCTTCGAAAATTTATTTGTTCATTTTCATCGTTTCGGGTGATCCCGCAAAGGCGGGATCATGATGACTCCTCATATAATGAATGGATTTTATCCTACGTTGCTGATAACAAAAATTAATGTACAAAACGAGAACGTAACCTGCAAGTCCATTCCAAAGATTTTTTCCAAAGATTTTTTCTATAAAGTGTCTTTCTTCTCATGCATAGATCGATTTGAGTATATCAATTCTTTCCGGTATGTCCACTCGGCGAATACACTTTGCCCTGCACGAAGTACACCGCATGCAGACGTCCAGCCCTTTCCCTCGCGGAATATCCAAAAGTGTATCACGCGCCTGAAAGAAATTTCCGTAACAGGCCGCGTACATGTGGGTTCGTATCAGAGCCGGTATATCAACACTTCCGGGGCAAGTAGGGATGCAACGAGAGCACTGCTGGCAAAACGCCATGGAAAGTTTGACGTTTCTGTCTTCAAGAAATTTCTTCTCTTCCGAAGTATAAGACATGTCGTACGCAACAGAAAAATCCTCTTCCATCTGCTGGTAGTTGGTGTATCCCGGAACCGCTGAAGTAATAAACTCATGGTGCAGTACCCATTTCAAAAGGGCCGTGTGCATGATCTCTCCCTCGTAAAACGTATGCTTCTCAGCGGGTTCATTCTGTTTCATGTACCAGGGCTGCCGGCACTGGGTCTTCATGGCAATCAGACCGATCCCTTTGGAAGCAGCATTTTGCATTGTATCCATGAGCACCTTATCGTCGCTCATGGAATAATTGATGGAGGTCAGAATCACATCGTAGAAACCGGTACGGACCGCTTCGCTGATGCATTGAGCCATGTTGGTATGGGTAGAAAAACCGACGCATCGGGCTTTCTTTTGTTTTTTCAAAATGGCAAGCGCTTCGAGGACGCCCGGATTGTTCAGATACTCTAAGGTACTCACGTTGTGGGAATAGAGAATATCAACAGAATCTGTCCGCAGTCTTTTTAGACTCTCTTCGGCTGTTTTTAAAAACACCTCTTTGATCTTATCCGGACTCATGCCCCGCTCTTGATGCGGGATAAAGATTTTGGTACCAATAATCACCTTATCACGAACACCCATTTCCTGGAAGATTTTACCCAACATCTCTTCATTCAGGCCCCGCCTGTAATGGGCAGCTGTATCAAAATGGCGAACTCCGATCTCGTAGGATCTCTTGACGAGGGCCGGATCGTAATTGTTCATGACCCCCATATTGACAATGGGCATTCTGATTCCGGTTTTGCCCAAGGTGCGGCAGATCACATTCCCCCCTTTTTTTTCAATAGATTTTTCTTGCGAAAACCACGGCCATTTCCTGCTCGATAGACTGAAAATTCCAACAGAAGTCATTCCAGAAAGCGTCTTGGAAAAAAACTCTCTGCGATTGCAGACATTTTTTGGATGAGCCATTCTGACCTCCTCTTAGAACTTTCAAAAACCTGGATACGACCTCGAAAACGGGAACGGATATTTTTCTGATTTGATCGCAGGGATTTACTTCTTTTCAAGCCAGGAACGATACACCTCAGACCGCCGGTCAGGGAAAAAATGGCGATGTGCGTGCGACTTCGGAATTTGATCAAGATCAATTTCAGCCACGAGAACAGCATCTTTGCATGCAGGAGCCTGGGCAAGAATTCGGCCGTCCGGAGATGTGACAAAGGACTTTCCCTCAAAGGTAATGCATTCCTCTTTGCCGACCCTGTTGCACAACGCAACAAAATACCCATTTTGAAAGCTGGCCACCTGAAGTTCGGCTTCATACAAACCCGGCGGCCATTCCCCCACAGCTCCGGCCTGAGGAACCACCACCAACTCGGCTCCAAGCAATCCCAACCCTCTCGTGTATTCGGGAAAATGGCGGTCGTAGCAGATGGCCACACCAATTCGACCAACAGCCGTTTCGTAGACCCGCTGTTTTCCGTCACCGGGCGCATAGTATCCCTGTTCATGGAAACAGGGAGCCTCGATGATGTGAACCATTCGAGTCACTCCCAGAAGACTTCCGTCCGCATCCATGACGGGCGAAGAATCGTAAGTGCGATTGCCCTTTCTTTCAAATACATTGAGGACAGTCACAACCTCCCATTTCCTTGAAAGCGTAGAAAATACCTCGGTCACAGGTCCTGGGATCGGCTCTGCCAATTCAATCGTGTTGTTTCCTGCAGGACGCTGAGGATAGAAGGGCGTAAAGGCCAGCTCGGCAAAGGCAATGAGCCGCGCACCCTGTTGGGCAGCTTTCTCAAAGGCCTGGGCTCCTCGCTGAATATTTTGTTTGACATTGGGTGTGGCATGCTGCTGAACCAAGGCAATCTTCAAGGGTCTTCGCATAAACGCTCCATTTCCAAGACCATTCTGTATCCTTTCATCATCCGAAATCGAAACATTCCCAAAAAGAGTTTTTATTGCTCGGTTGTGTTTTTTTCACTTTGAACGATTATCGCTTCGAGATCGGGGTGGTGCGTGTGAAAGTCCGTTGCATCCTGAAACGCTTTGGCAACAGCAAGGACTTTGCCCTCATCATAAAGATTTCCAATAAACGTGATGCTTGTGGAGTTTCCCTTTTCGTCAGCGCCCGTTGGAACCACAACAGCAGGATGGCCGGTCAGATTCGTCAAAAGAAGCGTTCCCCCCTGGAAAGACGGTGCAACAAAGACATCCACATCCTTCATTTTTTCTGCCATTGTTTGCATCAGCAGGGTACGTATTCGGTTGGCCTGGATGTATTCTACCGCAGGAATAAAACGCGCTTGACGGAATATATTCGGCCATGCGTTTCTCTCTTGCCGTACGAGCAAATCGTCCCGATTGCTTCGGGTTAACTCGTCGAACGCTGCTGCCGCTTCTACGGAGAGAATAAACTCTATGGATTGTACCGGAAAATCAGGAAGCTCCATTGGGATCAGTTTTACTCCGAGTGAATGAAAGGTGTCAAGGATCATGTTGTTTTTTTCCGCATGGGATGTGTCCTCCTCAAACACTTTCTTAAGATAACCGATGCGTATTTTATCCAAACGGAGGGAAGGATCCCAATGGAAGGGATAATCCTCAACACTCCGATCCTTTCCGTCCGGTCCGTAAATGGCATTGAACACAATCGCACAATCCTCCACGGCTCGGCAAATGGGCCCGATTTTATCCATACTCCAGCTTAATGCCATGGCGCCGTACCTGCTGACTTGCCCGTACGTGGGCCTCAATCCTGTGACCCGGCATCGTGTAGAAGGCGAGACAATAGATCCGTACGTCTCAGTACCGATGGCGAATCCGACCAAACCGGCTGCGGTTGCAGCAGCGGAACCGGCCGAACTTCCGCTGGACCCCTGCTCAAGATTCCAGGGATTTTTGGTTTTTCCTCCAAACCAGATGTTCCCATTGGCCAAGGCTCCCATTGAAAGTTTTGCCACAAGAACCGCACCGGCTTCCTCCAGACGCTGAATAACCGTGGCATTCTCGTTGATCATTTGATCTTTGTAAGGCATGGCCCCCCATGTCGTTTTGTATCCCTTGGTCGCAAGTAAATCTTTGGCTCCGTAGGGAATCCCGTGAAGCAGGCCCCGATACCGGCCGGCTGCAATCTCTTCATCGGCCCGTCTGGCCTGCTGAAGGGCAAGGTCTTCGGTCAAAGTAATCACGCATTCCAGTTTGGGGCCATACTTTTTTAATCGCTCAAGATACATCTGTGTCAGCTCCATTGAGGTGACCTTCCTTGTCCGAATCAATTGCGCCAAATCCTTCACAGAATAAAATGCCAAGTCCTCGATATTCAAAGGAACTTCCACCTTCCGGCTTTTTGATACAGAAAATGATCTCGGCATTTTTTCAATGCGCATCCCGGGTACCACAGGATGAAACATCAGGGCCGGAGGCACGCTGTTGTTCAAAGAGATTTCTCTAATCTTCTCATAATTGGTCACATTTTCCTTCAAATCCTCAACCATCATCCCCTGCTCTTTTGAAGTAAAATGCAATCCCATAAATTTACTGGCAACAGCGATACTCCTTTTTGAAATTTTTTTATCCCCTGTTAGAACGAAAACATTCAATACAACACTGAAGATAAAAAGTGCACCGAACACCAGAACAACGATGCGGCGAAAATCAATCGCCTTCCCATGCGTTTTCAATTTGCCCATTTTTTCCTCCTTTCAAGGATTTGTAAACAGTCCAAGTAATTCATTTCCTGTTTTATGTATGCTTGAAAATACACTCTTCTATTGGATCTCCTCTAAAGTCTGCTGAGCCGATCTTCCAAGATACAGGGCATCCAGCCCCACAGCAATCAGGGCATACCCCTGATGGATATAGGGCTGCACAGCCTCTGCATCCATTCCAAATACATCCAGCGGCAGTCCCGCATGCATACAAACCGCGCGCACCTTCTCGATCTTTTCCAAAACCTCCGGATCGGTCACCTGTCCGATCTTCCCCATGCTTCCAGAAAGATCGTACGGCCCGATAAAAACCGCATCTACTCCGGGCACTCGCACGATGGATTCAATATTTCGCACGGCCTCGATGTGCTCCACCTGAATGACAATCACCACGTCCTTGGCATTCTCCATATATTTTTGAAATGCAAATCCGTATCGGTGCGCACGAGCAATCCCCACACTTCTGAAACCCTCGGGCGGATATTTGCACAAGCGGATGAGCTCTTGTGCCAAATCCGCTGAATTGACATGGGGAAAAATGATACCCTGGGCTCCGGTGTCCAACACTTTTTTTATCCACACCTCATCGCCCGATGGAACACGAACAAGGCAAGGACACCGACCTTCCATTGTCTGCACCATGTGCTGAACCGCACGCATGTCCAATGCACCGTGCTCCATATCCACAAAGAGCCAGTCAAAACCCGCCTCGGCCAAAATCTCAGCCACTTCCGGTGAAGGCAGTGTGACAAGCGTGCCCAGAAGGGGCTTCCCTTGTTTCATTTTTTCCCGAAATGCTTCCGCCATGATTTGCTCCTTGCAGGTGAAAGGACAGATTGGCTGTTTCTCTTAGACTTTCTGGGAACGACGCGAAGAAAAGGAGACAATCCCAACCACAAGATGGGTGCGCTTGCAAAACGGAAATCCCCCATTGTCTGTCCATCGCTTCCCATGGGAAACGTTACAAATGGACGATGTAATTACGCATCCGATCCACCACGGCGCTTGTATGCGTATTTTGATTGGTCTCCATATCCACGTATTCTGCGTGCTTCATTACGGAAACCATCTTCTGAAGATTTTCAGGTTCGTGCAGCACGTCCTTCGACGCGCCGACAACCAATGCCGGAATCGTGATGCTGTCCAAAATATCCCACACCGCATACTTTGAAAAAGAGAGGGCGGCCTTTTTCAATTTCCACGGATCGGCAGCGTCCAGCGCACCGCAGTATTTTTCATACTGGGCATAATCGGCTTCCACATCCAGCCGGAACGTTTTCAAATACCATTTGATGAAAGGCTTCATCAGAATATACAGCCGCGGCGGGAAACATCGAATGACAACTTTCCCGAGGCGCGGCACCCGAAACACGGCATTGGGACCAATGAGCACAAGACACAGAGGGCTTTCTTTTAAAAATCGGCAGCAGTCAAGAATGATCGTGGCCCCCAGCGAACTGCCGAATAAAATATAGCCTTTGTTTTTCAGCTTAAAGTAAGAGACCATCTCACCAACATCCCGCCCCATTTCCTCGATATTATATTTGCTCTTCGGCGAGACGCGCGAAGATATTTTCTCTCGGGTCTCCACATAGTGAACGGTAAAATCTTTGGTCATTTCGCGGAGTACATCTTTCCATGCCGCAATCACTGAGATCCAGCCCGGTACAAAGACCACAGGAGGATTGTTACTTTTGACAGGAGAGGTAAAAGTAATCACACGCAGAAGGACCGTGCCGAAACCATGCACCATTTCCTCTTTGAAAACTGCGCCGTGAGCACAAAATTCTGAAAGGTCCGCCATTTTTGCTTCATTCGTACAGCCGGTCTATCCCATCCGGTTCATGCGTTTGTACCATTTTTTGTTCTGCTTGTATATATTTTTAAATTCCCCAAAAAGCCGGTCGTACAGCTTTCTGTTTTGCGGATTGGGAGAAAAACTCCGATCAATCTGGATGTATTTTTTAATGTCCGAAAAGGAAGCGATGTATCCCAACGTCATGCTCGCCAGCAACGCCACCCCTTTGGCGCCGGCATTCTGAGGATTGGCCACCCGATTGATTTTCCGATCGGTCACGTCCGCCATGATCTGGCACCAGACATCGCTTTTGGCTCCCCCTCCGATGATGTTGAGCTCGGAAACTTGAGAATAGAGATGTTCCAAAGTTTCCATGGCCCAGCGCGTGTTGAAAGCAATCCCCTCGAATACGGCACGGATAATGTGCTCACGGGAATGGTTCAGACCCACATTGAACAACCCTGCGCGGACATAATCATCATCCAGAGGGCAGCGCTCGCCGTACATCCACGGCGTAAACATCAGTCCCTCGGCTCCAGGTTTCACCTTTTCGGCCAATTGGTCCAGAATTTCGTAGACTTCCGATACGTGGCTCTCTTCTTTGAGTTGCTCCTTGTGGTAGAGCACATGGTTCTTGAGCCACTCCAGACACACGCCTGCCGTTTCTTGATGGGCCATGCCAAGATAGTATTTTACAGGATAGGCGCTGCCGATGCATCCTGTGTAGTGGGCAAGATCAATTTTCCGTTTGGTAAAATGTCCGGCGACCCATCCGCTGGTGCCCAAACTGATGTGAAGTTCCCCTTCATCCAGAGCGCCGGAACCCAAGGCCGCGGCGCTTAAATCTCCGGCACCGTTGATGATGGGAGTTCCAAAAGAGAGTCCCGTTTTCTGGGCTGCTTCTTTTGTGACTTTTCCTGCGATGGTCGCACTTTCCTTGACTTCGGATAATTGCTCGGCGGCTATCCCTGCCAACCGGCACAACTTGGGGTGCCATTGGTTCGTGTTCTTCCTTGTGTCCAAAAGCCACCAGATCACAGCCACGTCCACAGACGTGACGGCGTTTCCTGTCAGGCGATAAATGATGTAATCCTTGGCATCCATAAATTTGCGCGTTTTTGAAAACACATCCGGCTCATGCTCCTTGAGCCAAAGAAGCTTCCCGATCTGATCCTTGCCTGTGTGTCCCGGACTCCCGCCGGTAATCATCAAAAATCGTAAAAGATGAAAAATATTGTAGCCCTTAACACGCGGCGGAGTCCACAATTTCTTGCGGATAATATCGGCACTGCGTCCATCCAGCCAGATGATCGCTCGCCTTAAAGGCGATCCGTCCGCTCCCAAAGGGACCAAACTCTGTGTCTGGGATGAAAAGGTCATACCCACCACATCGTTGGGATGAACCCCTGTCTTTTGAAGTACAGTGCGCGTTGTCTCGCACACCGCTTCCCACCAGTCCAGCGGATCCTGCTCTGCATATCCAGGCTGGGGATGGGTAAGGGGATATTCCTTTTTGGCTTCGTCAATGATATCGCCGTAAACCGTAATCAGGATCGCCTTGTCCGCACTGGTTCCCATATCGTGGGCAATGATGTATTTGTCTGACATAAACAGGGTCTCCAAATAATGCTTCCATCGTTTCTCTCCCTTTGCTAAGGGAGAGATAAAGAGAGGGTTCATGAATAATCAAAGCATTATTTCTGGCAATCGTATAAACCCTCATCCTGCCCGCCTCAGGCGGGTTTACCCGCCTCAGGCGGGAATAAAATGACCATTTTCTGAAAATCGTTCTTTTAACACAACTTGTAATCAATAAAAACCTGTTCATCATGAAATCTGCCAAGGTTTAGTTACGAATCATCTACGTTGTACACATTTCTCGCACCGCTTCCGGCAACGGCTGGATTTTTTTCGCCCCATAATCAAAGCAGACCATGCCGTTTTCTACCAACGCAATTTTCACTTTGTCCTTCGGACGGGTGATGCGGTAAAAAAGGCGAAAACCGCAGCGGGAAGGCTCTCCTGCTGCCACTTCAAATCGGAGAACATCGCCTGCAAAGGCCTCGTTCTGATACACAATCGCAGCATCGCCCAGGATAAGGGATGCCCCTCCGCAATCCATTTCGGAAAATCCATGCTGGGATAAAAACGCCACCCGGGCTTCGTGAACCAGAGCGAGCAACCGATCATTCCCCAGGTGTCCCCCGTAATTTAGATCCGTTATCCGAACCGGCATTTCAAAAGAAAAAGGATAACTGGCACACGGCTTCAGTTGAATCCTCGGCATGGATTCAATCCTATAAAACGCTCTTCAAAATTGATTTTTCTTGTGACACCCCTTTGCTGCTTCCACAAACCACGACCACAACTTCTCATGAAATGCAAAACTGGGAGGATCCTCTTCAAGAACAGACCTCAAGCTTTTCCCTTCCTCATGGGGCGTTATCCGATATCGGCCCTCCTTATCGTAGAGCTCCGGGAACTCCGGGTGGAATTGAATCCCGAGCACATTCGGAAAACGCTCATGCTCGATGGCTTCCGGGATCTTCCCATCCAGAGACGTGGCGATAATTCTCATCCCTTTGCCCAGCGCTTTGACAGCCTGATGATGAGAACTGACAACATAGGGTGTCGCATCCGGACTGAAACCCAGAACCGAACAAAATTTCCCGTCTCCCGCAAGGCGTATCCGATGCATGGTGTAACGCAAAAGATTTTCCTCAGGATACATTTTGGCCCAGGGATTGTTATGCCAGTTTTCACTGCCCAAATCCACAGCGTCTTCAAAATAGTTTATCCCGTATATTTCCGATCCAATGTCCTGAATCAAAGTGCCTCCAGAACCCACGTTCAGACTCTGTTCACCAAGACATATTCCAAGAACGGGAATTTCCGGCCGGGATTCGAGGAGACCCTGAAATGCGTTGTTCTGATACCCGCCCAGCAAATGAAAAATGAAAGAAAGCTCCATAAAATGCCGATAGGGCGTCTGAATGCTCGTTAAAAGATTTGTTTTGTCTTTGTATAGGGAAGGAGGAATGTCTGCGCCTCCAAAAAAGATCATCCCATCGGACTTTTGAAAGATCTTTTCAAATTCGGGCGACCATGTATTTTTTTGGAACAGCACACTCCTCTCCATCTCGCCTGTTATTTTGTGAAACTGAAACCATCGTATACGGTTCTCTTTCACAAATTCCAGAGAAGCCCTATAATCGGTGACTTCTTTCTCATGATACACCCCGACCACGACGATACCCTCTGTGGGAAGAAACCCCTGTTCTCTCAGAGTGAGAAGAGAGCGAAGGGTTCCCACTGAGGGATAAAAAACGGTAAGGGTCAGCGCATCGGATGTGCCCGGCAGAGAATCAAAATACTTCTCTTCAGGTGGGCCAGATCCCTCCTGTCTACAACCGATAAAAAGAAACGCGACAGCAAGACAAACGAATATCCAATCGCTTTTTCGCATCTTTTGCTCCTGTCTTGTTCTCCGCGCCAACAGGCCGCTGAGTGTCCTTAAAAATTCATGAGCTTGGCCTGTCCATAATAAATGGCATTAAAAAGAAATCGAAAGGTGCCGTGAGCCTGACCTCTGTATAGGACCGGAAAACCGATAAGAAGGATTCTGCCCTTTCCAAAAGGAACATCCACAAGGGCGCTCCGGTTTAAAAGATGTTCTTCGCCATTGACCCAGCCGCTCAGCAGAGGATTGTGCACAGGATAGTTTACGACGCTTCTGCCTTCCTTCACCGTAAAAACCGGACTCCTTCGAAAAAAAATTGCCGCGTCTCTCTCATACCCGTACGCAATGGGATGGCTCGTATCGTTCAAAACTTTCAGTATGGACCCCGGAATGAAAAAACTTTTCCTGTCCAGCGCTTCCACGCTATTTTCAATGGAAAGGTAGAACTTCTGAATGGGCAATTCCGAAGCCTGGTTCAACGCGATGAGCGAACCGCCGTTTTCAACAAACTGTTTTATATTCTCAACACCGATTTCCCCGATTCCACCTGCGTATTCCGGCGGAACCTCTTTCTCCGAAAGCCCCTCCACAATCGCCTCCCCTTCCATATCCGGGAGAATGAGAACGTCCCATTGGCGCCGAAGATCGCCTGCTCGAACATCTTTATCGAAGATGCTCGTGTACGGAAACTCGTACTGCTCCAGAACCCACCGCGTCCATCCTTCGTCTATGGAAGCGGTCCAGCTTTTGTAGAGTCCAATCCGGACCGGCTTGAGGTCGTATGCTTGAATTTTAGGTCTCTCTTTCACTCCTTTAAAACAGACGCAAAGGCTGTCTGCCAGGGATTCTAAATCCCCCACAAGTCCATCGCTTCCTTGGACAATCATCGTTCCGGCAGGATAGGTTTCTCCGCCGGATCCGAAGGGCTCGGCTGCCCAAAATACTTCGTATCCTTTTTTGACCAGCCGATTCAGCGCCACCATATCCTGATTCGACGCATGACCCCAGAGGTAGCCGAAGGCCTCTTCTTGAATATCCACTTTTCCCTTGGGTTTTTCTATTTTCTCCAACTTGATGGCCTTCACCTCAAACGGCTTCTCTACTTCCACGGACTTCACACCCATGAGAAGCGGCAGAGTGTGGGCCACCGCATCGTAGGGTGTTCTGAGAGGCCCATTGGGCGTCTCACGAATTTCAGGATACTTTTGCTTTTCCAAAAGGGTTTTGGCAAAGCTGCCGTAAGGCTGGGCCATGTACACAATACAGGTTCCTTCCGGATACAGACAGCCGTCTGCCTGGAAGGGCGCATTGGCGCGATGAACTTCTACGCCTCCCATGCGAAGGACGGTCATCATCTGGGAGGCGGCTTCAACGTCTCTCTGATCCAAAGGCACAAGAAACGCAAAAGGCGGCCCCGATCGCGTGACACCATTTTTGTGGATCTGGTAAAAATTTCGCAGCCAATTCTCCCTCATTCGGGCTGCGTGGGTGAGAACGGCTCTGGCAGCGGAGTAATCGTACTCCACAATGTCATTTAAAGTCCACTGCCCACCCTTCCAAGGAAGAGGCATCTTGACCGAAGATTTCTGAACATCGTCCGACAGTTCATTAAAATTTACAGTAATGGGCGTGGCGACTTTCACGCTGGCAGCTTCCGTCAGAATCCGTATGCCTCCGTGGTAGTGGTGATATGCCCTGGACGGCGTCCATGCATCAAAGATGCTGCTGTGAATCACACCTTCCTTGCCTTCCGACGTCAACTCACTGGCAATGAACGTTCCCATCACCGCCACCTGCTGCTCCAGAATGGGATCTATATTGGGCTCGTAGGGATCCACATAAGGAGGCACAAAAAGCCGCGCGCCCTCGCTTCCCATCTGGTGCATGTCCAAAATAATTTGCGGATGCCATGCGTTGTGAACCAAAAGCGTCAGCCGGGTTTCGATTTGAGTAAACATATACCAATCCCGGTTGTTGTCGTGTCCGACGTACTTGTGGTAGAGAAAGGGCAAACGGCCTCCTTCCCACGGAGTACCGAGATTTTTTTTGTACCAATCCGCCACCATTTGAATCCCGTCGGGATTGTGCATGGGAAGAAGAAGCAAGATCACATTGTCCAGAATTTCCCGCGTGTGGAGATCCTCTCCGGTGGCCAAATCGTACGCCAGCTTCATAGACATCTGTGAAGCACCGATCTCCGAAGCATGGATGGAGCAATTGATCATGACTACAGTCTTGCCTTTGGCAATAATTTCCTCGGCTTTTTTATCGGTGATTTTCCCCGGATCCGCCAAAAGCTGCTGATCACTGCGGTAGGCCGCAAGGTTTTTATGATTTTCCGAAGATGTGATGATAACCACAAGAAAAGGATTCCCCATGGTGGTCTTGCCCACTTCGTTTACTGTGACGCGATCGCTCGCCCGATCCAGCCGTTGAAAGTAATCCACAATCTGGTGAGCGTCTGCAATCTTTCTATCGGCTCCGACAGAAAATCCAAGAACCTTTTCAGGTCTGGGCACTTCAGTCAAAACGTTTTGGATGATAAAAACAGACAGTCCCAAACACAACAGATATTTTTTTCTTCTCACGATGTTTCTCCAGCTCTCTTACAAACCAGGTGCTCTCTCTTACCATGCAATCCCGTAATCTTCACCATAATTGCTTGATCCGCCCCAGAAGGTGGAGTGTTCCCAATCGAAATAGATGGCGTTGATGGGCCCTGAAGTCTTGTTCTCAAAATCCAATTTGTATTTCACGGCGGTCAGTTCTCGGCGCACCCAGGGAGGAACGGCTGCGTTTAAAGTCAGCCTGCCGGGCGTGGCCACATGCGTGCCAAAAGAGCTCTGCATCTGGTAACTGACAATATTCGCAGCCTCACACGCTTCCTGCACGTTCATACCGAATTCCACAACATTCAGGAAAAACTGGAGCATATTTTGATCCTGCGTATCGCCGCCCTGAACGGCAAAAGAAAGATAGGGTTTGCCGTCTTTTAAAGCAAGACTGGGGGTGAGGGTCGCCCGCGGTCTTTTGCCCGGTGCCACCACATTGTAGGGATTCTTGGCCTCATCCAGCACGAAACTCTGCATCCGTTGGCTCATGCCAATGCCGGTTTTGCCGGCGATGCAGGCTGGAATCCAGCCGCCGCTGGGAGTCACAGACACGACCCATCCTTCCTCATCCGCTGCCTGGATGGATGTCGTTCCTCTCGTAAACGCCTCATCGTGGGCCGCCCGTTGTTCGTCATTCCACAGGTCTGGATGTAAATATCCAACATTGGACCATCCCTCCAGAAGATGGAGAAACGGATTTTTTCTCTTTTCAAAAGGATAGGGATCGCCGGGTTTCACATCCGGGTCATTTTGAGTCCAACGGACCAGTTTCATCCGTTCTTTTGCATACGCTTTGGAAAGAAGTCCCTGGATGGGTTCTTCTGGAGGGAAAT
>Ga0172366_10001904_pt1 | contig 16285 bp, 14 predicted proteins | sample LakKivSesite69cm_FD_114533 | JGI IMG/M metagenome (GOLD analysis project Ga0172366, IMG submission 114533) | Sediment microbial communities from Lake Kivu, Rwanda - Sediment site 69cm | ecosystem: Environmental > Aquatic > Freshwater > Lake > Sediment | place: Rwanda: Western Province, Lake... | reverse complement strand
GATTGGAGACCATTTGGAGGAAGCGAATTAGCTGGAAAAACTCTGGGCGTAATCGGCACAGGTGCGATTGGCTGTCGAGTTGCTGAGATAGCCCGAACTTTCAGAATGCAAATTTTGGGTTACGACAAATATCCCAATCTGAAAAAGGCCGAAGAGATCGGAATTAAGTACGTCGACCTTCATACGCTGTTGAAACAAAGCGACATCGTAACTTTACATGTCACGTTAACGTCGGAAACAGAGAGACTAGTAGGGAAAAAGGAAGTTGAAACTATGAAAAAAGGTGCGATCATAATCAACACGTCCCAAGGCAAAGTGATAGACGAGAAGGCTTTAGTCGACGCATTAAAGTCGGGGAAAATATCTTTTTCTGGCCTAGACGTTTTCGAAGAAGAACCCCCAAAGAAAGACAACCCCTTATTTAAACTTGACAACACAATACTTTCCCCTCACATAGGGTTCAATACCGTCGAGGCGGCAAAAAGATGCACTGACATTTGCATCGATAATGTTGCGAAGTTTTTGAACGGACATCAGCAAAATGTCTGCTGAAGCGGCCTTACGCTGGTGCTTTAAAATCAAGGGTGAATTGAGATGTATCTGACCAAAGAGGAAGAACGAATACTTCATGGTGAACTCGGTGAAGGAACACAAAAAGCACTTGAATTACTCGTTGCAATCGGAGATGCGTATGACGCTGAAAAAATGATCCCCATAAGCCGTGCACATGCGGCTTCGAGCGGACAAGAAGGAGACTTGCATTTCGTCGAGCTTTTGGCCAACGGAGGTGCCCACTGTAAAGTGCCCACCAGCACAAACCCGGTGTATGATCTTGAGTACTTCGGCAACCTGTTCGAGATTCCAAAGGATGAGGGTGAAGTTGCCCGAAGAGTGATGGAAGCCTACAAGCGAGTAGGCGCCATACTCAGCTGGAGTTGCACACCATACATGGCAGAGAATATTCCGCTTTACGGCGAAACTGTTGCCTTTTCCGAGTCGAGCGCTACACCTTACGTGAATTCTGTCATTGGCGCGAGAACAAATCGGGAAGCAGCTCAAAGTGCATTGGCTTCAGGAGTCATCGGCAAGACTCCGAAATATGGGTTACACATTAAAGAGAATCGCAAAGGCACGCGTTTGGTCAATGTAAAGGTAGCTTTGAAGGACGAGTTCGACTATACCCTTTTAGGATATTACTTGGGCAAGCGGATAGGCTATGGAATCCCCGTATTGGTGGGTATATCAAGACGCCCGAACATGGAAGAACTCATAAACTTCTGCGCAATGTCAAACACTTCTGGGGCTATATCCATGTTTTACATGCCTGGATTCACCGTTGAGGCCTCAAGTATTGAAGAAGCTTTTCAAGGCGACATCACAAAGGACAAAATCACGGTGACAGATGAGGAACTTAAACAGACCTATGAAGAACTCCAGACAACAAGTGGAAAAATAGACTTCATCATGCTTGGCTGCCCACATTACACGCTTAGGCAGGTGGAAGAAGTTGCCCGGCTCTTGAACGGGAAAAAGATACACGATGGCGTATCTTTTTGGGTTTGCACTTCGGCCACGACCAAGCTGCTGGCTGAGAGAATCGGCTATGTGGACATCATAGAAAAGGCTGGCGGGCATGTCGTAGTAGACACATGCATAGATGAACCATGTTGGATCGCGTATAAGGATAAAGTCGGTATGACAGATTCACCTAAATGCGCCTACTATCGCAGATTCAAAGAGGCCATAGTGTCGAGACTGCAGGATTGCACTGAAGCCGCGGTCAAGGGAAGATGGGGATGAAAAGTTTGGAGATCGCGCTCAAATGTCACAAAATCATAGGCGGTTACGGGGAAGGTGAGGCTCTAGTTTCTCATGAGCCCATCTGCTTCTACCTCACAGATCCCAAGACTGGCATAGTTAGAGAGAGAAGCCATGAACTGGCCGGAAAAAATCTCGCAAACAAGGTGCTCGTGTTTCCATCTGGAAAGGCCAGTTCAGTCGTTCAAATAGATGGCCTCTTTAAACTGGCATCAAACAACATCGCTCCTAAAGCGATGATAGTCAAGGATGTGGAAACGGTGCTCATTGTCAGCGCATTCATAGCTAAAGTTCCTCTGGTAGATAGATTGGAAATGGACCCGTTTGAAGTCATCCGCACTGACGACTTCGTTAAAGTAGATGCGGAAAAAGGGATCGTCAAAATAACAAAGCCGGTATCCTAGTAAAATAGCAATGTAATCTATACTTTATGTTCCAAACACCTTCGGATCCGCTTCATTCCCTCCTTAACCTGTTCATAGGAGACGGAGTATGATATTCTTAAATGCCCTTCACCAGCTTTCCCGAAGCCTGAGCCAGGTGCAGTTACTACGCCGACTTCCTTTAGTAGACGCGACGCGAGTGCTTCGTCTGATTTTTCGAAACTTGAGAAGTTTGGAAAAACATAGAATGCTCCTTTCGGTCTGCTGTAGGACAAAGATTCAATCTTTTCGAGTTCATGAAGCACAAATTCTCTTCTCCTGTCGTATTCTGCCACCATTTCTTTGACGCGATCCTGCGGCCCCGTTAACGCAGCGACGGCAGCCTTCTGCGAAATTGCGTTTGGACATAAAACTGCGTAATAGTGTAATTTACGCAAAGTAGCTGAGAGTTCCTTTCCGGCTACAACGTACCCGATCCTCCAACCAGTCATTGCATATGCTTTTGAGAACCCGTTCACTGTGATTGTTCTGTCTTCCATGCCTGGCAAGGAGCCAATGCTGATGGGTCTTGTTCCATCATAGACGATTTTCTCGTATATTTCATCCGTGAAAACTATCAAGTTATGCTTCTGCGCCACCTCGGCTATGATTTCGAGATCATGCTTTGAAAATACGTGTCCTGTTGGATTGGACGGGTTACACATCCAAATCATCTTAGTCCTCTTCGTTATCTTCCCTTCCAAGGCTTCCATTTCTATTTCATAGTTTCTTCTTTCATCAAGCGGAACTGCGATGGGCTTCGCTTCTGCCAACAGAATGTCTTCAAACCCTGCAGGGTAGTAGGGATCAAGAATTAAGGCTTCATCGCCTGAATTTAGAAAACCCAACGCAGCGATCAACATGGCTTCCTGAGAACCGGAGGTCACTGTTATCTCAGTCTGCGGATCGGCATCAACACCATTCTCCCTCTCAAGCTTTTCAGCTATCGCCTGACGCAGTTCCAGAGTCCCGTCAATCTCTGTATAATGCGTGAAACCCTTTCTAGTAGCCTCCACAGCTGCCTCTAAAATATGCGTCGGCGTTGTGAAATCCGGCTCACCTTGCTCCAAGTGAACAACATTCTTCATCCCCGCCGAGAGCTCAAGCATTCTTCGAATTGCCGAAGGCTTTATCAAGCTGGTTCTGAGTGAAACCTCAAACAATGCTCCGACCACCATTCCGAAGTCTGCCTTGGCAACCATTATCGCACGTAAAGTCATATAAGATTTGATGCTTGCACCGATCTTGAGCAAATGGACTTCGACAGTTTTGAAGAAAGAGTAGGTGGCACGATAATCAGTTGGAATCTTCAAAAGACACCCAAAACTTGCCGCAAGAATTTTGGTCGGGCGGGCAGGATTTGAACCTGCAACACTCCGGTTTCTGCATGTACGCCTAGTAGGCTGGGTGACACCCACCATTGGTAGGCATCTACAGCGTCTCCACCAGCTAAAGTCACTTGCCTATGCTGGCTCGGAAGCTCTACCAGGCTGAGCTACCGCCCGACTGAATTCCTAGAATAATTAAACTGAATTTATGTGTTTCTGATTTGTCTTCAGTATTTTGCGTTTGTTTTCTGCTTCTGCTTTCTGAAGATTTTGGATCCGTCCATTTCCATGACATAGTCAAACCCATATTCGGCTGGCTCAATAGTTTTGACTATCGCTACTGGCTTAATCGTGATACTACTAGGCGTTTAAGCCATCCAAGATACTTAACAATCAATTCAAAGCTTGTTGAGGCAGTTTCCCACCATCATCACATATCCTGCGAGGAGATAGCCCTCACACTTATACCGATCGATCGATCTGTCAAAACATCGATCTCCTCGGTCAACCGTGCCTAGCTTCTTGTCACAGTGCACGCTTATAGCCGTAATGCTTCAGACTCTTGTTAGCGCTGATTCATCTCGGAGCATTTTTAGGTCGGACAAAATAGGTGCGATGATTTCGGAAATTGCTCGCTGCTATCTTATTTTTCTGACGTATTGCGCCCAAATAGCACCGCTGACTATGGTGAAGGCTAGTGTTGACCAGAAAATAATTAAGACTGTTTGAAACGAATCGAGGATGATTCTGTCAAACATCTTGATCAATAATGGTGTTCTATTGGAAGATTAAAAGGAAGATTACTGGGGCTGAAATGAGTTTGGAATAAGATATACAATGAAAATTGATATATGCTGAGGAAGGCAACAAGGGTTTTTACAGGATTCAGTGTATTATGGTTTGACCAAGGCGGGAGAAAAGGAGAAGGCTTCCATCACCTCTGGCTTATTGCTAAGAACTTTCTGCTATGCTCTAGACCTTTTAGGTTTAAACTGGGCTTAACTTCTGTAGAGGTCTCAAAGTCAGAGTTTACCGGGCATTATGCACCATTCTAATTCTAGGTCCGCTGCATTTTGTGTCTCACGACATGTCACTTTCGCGAACTACGCCTTTTAATGAAAAACAAGCCAAACAACGAGCCTTTCATTTCTTGTTCATCTTAGCCTTCCTTTCTACACGAAGACGACTAGAACGTTGCTCTAGAAGAACCTTACGTAATTCATTTAGACCGAGAAGCCTCAACAATTAACGTTCATGAGGAGAATGGTAGAGGGGAGAAAGGAGAGGTAAAACATCGCCCACACCACTCTCCTCACACATCCAATGATATGCTTGGAGCCTCCAACATTTAATCTTGTCGATGAAACAGGACAGTTTCCTACGAATTTGCCTGTTTGCAACTATTTTAACCCCACCTCAAATCATGGGAGCAAGAACATGTACGATTCAGGTACAAACAGAATGGCAGAACAATCTCTAATAAGCATTCTAAACTGTCATGAAACAAAAACAACGGAACACACTCACAACTTATTCACGAAGCCCTCTTTAGGAAGACTCTGGCGGGCCCGCCGGGAATTGAACCCGGGACCCCCGGGTTTCCATGCAGAAGCTTATCGCCTAAAAGCCCGGTGCTCTGTCCTTACTGAGCTACGGGCCCACATGGGCCTTGTCTTTAGCGTCTGTAGATGTGGGAAAGGTGTTTTTTAGGGTTTCGATCAGTCGATCTCTCTTAAGAAGCCTATGGGGCGACTTGTGCAAGTGCCTCTAATTCCAGATCCGAATAAGTCCATGTCAAAGAATGATTGAAGCTTCATCGGCCGCTGAAAGATGTTGCATTTTTCAAGGCTATGACATGTTAACTAAGTGTTTGGTTTTTAAAGCTTGGTTCTATTTCCGAGTGACAAAATCTGCTGTTCTAAACAGCTAGCGATATATCCACATGTTAACAAAGATTATCTTCTCTTCTCGAGGTAAATAGTTGCACGGTGCAAAAATTGATCTCGTGGAAGCTTTCATTTAGGAGATTAAACGAAGAATACGAATTGGCGAATAAAAAGAAACAAGCTTTGGGCAATTTGCTAAGCAATGGCAAAATTTCACAGTCCACTTGCAGCCTGTTCAACCGAGAAATAGATGATGCTATGACAGAAATCGAAAACCAGCGAAAGGCTTTGCTGGAAAAAATGGCCTCTAAAACGATGGAGCTCGAAGAGCAAATCAAAACACTGGAGATACTTCTTGCAAACTTCGAAATCCAACACGTAACGGGTGAAATAGATGAGCAAATCTATCAACGTGAAACTGATCTTCTTTCAATGGGACTTGAAACTGCAAGGCAAGAGCTAGACGCTGTTGAGGAAGCAGTAAACCAACTTTCGAATAGCGCTATGATAGGGCAGCAAGAGATTGAACCGCAAACTCAAGAGAAAGAGGCCCCCAAACCAGAAGTCAAATTTACCGAAGAGCCAGCCTCGGCTGTGAAAAAGGAACCAGCAGAGGCCTCAGAAGAGATCGTGGTAGAGAAAATCGAATGCGCAGCTGAAGCGCAGAATTCTGAGACAGAGGCCAAAAGCGAAGAGAAACAAGAAGCGTAACAATCGGCATCAGCTTCCCTATTTTTTCCTTAGCGAATTCATGGTTGGACACAGAATTTTATATTCATCTAGGTTCATTTTGCATTTGGGAGTGCCTTTAATTGACTGAGAAAGTGATAATGAGTTTTCATGAGAAATTTAAGCAGTACGATCTAGGTGAAGGGCATCCATTTAGAGGCGATCGCTTTGTAAACGCCATGAAATTTTTTCAAAGCCAAGGATTACTCGACCTTCGCGACTTTGACCTCATTCAACCCCAACCAGCAAAAAGCGAAGACTTGCTGAGGGCCCATGATAAAGATTATGTAGACTTAATTTTTCGCTTAGCAAGAGAAAACAAGCCATATGACATTGAAACACCTGTTTCTCCTGAAATACTTGAAGCAGCACTACTTGTTTCTGGCAGCGCAATTGAATGCGGTAGAGCTGTCCTCGAGAACAGAGCGATGAGGGCAATTTCCATAGGCGGCGGCTACCATCATGCTGGAAGAAATTTCGGCGGAGGATTTTGCCTATTCAATGATGTAGCTGTTCTAACCGAATATTTGAGAGCTAAATACGGTGCTGAGCGGTTTTTGATTTTGGATCATGATGTCCACTTTGGAAATGGCACAAGCGACATTTATTACCGAGACCCTACCGTGCTTTACATCTCATTGCATCAAGACCCAAGGACGATTTATCCAGGAACCGGATTTACATGGCAGATTGGAGGAGGAAAAGGTGAAGGTTACAATGTTAATGTGCCATTACCTCTTGGAACAGGCGACGGCACTTATCTTTATGCCTTGAACGAGATCTTTGTCCCCTTGGCTGAGGAGTTTAAACCCCAGATTATCATCGCGAACGGTGGAAGTGATCCGCATTTTGCAGACACGCTCGGTAACTTGGGAATAACAGTTAAAGGCTTCTTTGAACTAGCGCGCATTATTAGACAGACCGCCGACAAAGTCTGCGACGGAAAGCTTGTTCTGATGCCTGGGAGCGGATACAATCCTAAAGTCTTGCCGCTTTGCTGGTACGCACTTATAGCGGGAATAATCGGTCTGGGGGAAATTAACCTCAAAGAACCGTACACCGCGCCAGAAGAGCCTGCTTACTGTCGCAAGATTGTTGAAAATACAATTGACGAACTAAAGAGGTTACTGAGAAAAAACTGGATTTGCTTCGGCGGTTTCGCGATTTCTGGTGTACAATAAGAGGTGAAATGTAGACATTGTTGAAAAAATTCGCGCTCAGGTGGAACTTGAGGCTTTAATAGTTGAATGCAATTAGTTTAGGGTTACTGACGCAACATCGGATGGAAGGTCACATGGAAGATATACGGAAGGTTCGTGAGCAATTTCCAGTGACTAAGAATAAGGTGTTTTTGAATCATGCTGCACAATCTCCGCTTCCGAAACCCGTTGCTGACGCTGTTCGCAAGTACGCTAACGATTATTCGAAATTCGGAACAAGTTCGATCGAATTTGACGATGGCGGAAAGCAATACTTCGCAAAACTGATCGGCGCGAAACTTGGAGAAATAGCCCTCATTGAAAACACTTCCGTGGGATTAAACATAGCTGCAAACGTGCTTAATTATCCTGCTGGTTCGAAAATTGTCACAACCGATTTAGAGTATCCTTCCGTGGTCTACCCCTGGTTGCGCAAAAGTCTAGGCGTGAAAGTTCACTACGTCAGGAACGTTAATGGGAAAGTGTTGCTGGATGACATGGAGAAAGCTGTCGACGACAAGACCGTTGCGGTTGCAATAAGCCATGTTGAATACATGAACGGCTTTCGCCATAATCTACGAGTCTTAAGCGAAATAGTGCATGAACATGGGGCGTATCTAATTGTTGACGCCATACAGTCAGTTGGAACAATGCCGATTGACGTTAGAAGAGATGACGTTGACTTCTTGATGGCTGCAGGCTACAAGTGGTTGTTAAGCCCTCCTGGAGCGGCCTACCTTTATGTCAGGGATGAACTTATCGAAAAGTTTGAGCCACCATTCGTCGGCTGGGCAAGCGTGAATCAAGAAATATTTGATACATTAGATTTTTGGGACATTTGGAACTTAAGCCTTTCAAAGACTGCAAGCCGTTTTGAAGTTGGTTCACCGAGTACCATAAGCTTTGTAGGTGCAGCAGAAGCAATGAAAATACTGTTAAGCTTTGGAACTGACAACATTAAGAGAAGAATAATGAAACTGACGGACTGTTTGATAGACGCGGTTAAAGACTTAGGCCTTAAACTTCAGACGCCGGAAGAAAAATCGTGCCGTTCTGGAATAGTTAACTTCAAAACGGGCAAACCGCAAAAGATAGTTGAAAAACTAAAGAAGAAGGGAATAGTCGTTTCCGCGAGAGCCCATGGCATTAGAGTTTCACCACATTTCTACAACACAGAAGAAGAAATTGACAAGCTCATGGAAGAAATCAAGAAGACTGAAGGATAACCCAATGACTTGGGCAACGATATTCGACCTGGAGGGCACGTTGGTCCAGACTCCATGGGAAGACCCAGAACATGTTTTAGAATTTAGACTTCAAACCAGAAGAAAACTAATAGAACTTGCAATCCCACCCAATATATTAGAAGGAATCGAACGGTCCACTTTGATGCGCAACAAAGCTTCGGAATACGTTAAAAGAAATTTCAGCAAGACAGATGCTCAAAAATTTCGTCAGGAAATGGCAGAATTTCTTAAGGAATATGAGTTGGATGCAGCGAGAAATTCAAAGCTTTTCCCAGAGACTCTCTCGACGCTAGAAGAGCTAAAAAAGCAAGAAACAAAAATGGGATTGGTTACCAACACGTCAAGAGAAGCAGTAGGCATGGTTTTTCAGCTACATGGCCTAGACGAATATTTCGACGTGATCATTACTCGGGAAGACGTGGAGAAACTGAAACCAGACCCAGAAGGCACACTGCTGGCTATCAAAAGGCTTTGCGCAAAGAACTTCTTTATGGTTGGCGATTTGATTCTTGACCTATTAGCCGCGAAGAACGCCAACGGAATATCTATCATTGTCAAACGAAACCCTGAAGAAGAAGCGCATCTCCAAGCGGACTATTCTGTTCAAACTCTGAGCGAAGTTCCATCAATCGTTCAGAATGTTATGAGAAACGGAAACCAAAGGCTGTGACTTGATGTTTAAAATTGAGAAAGTCAATGAAGCCAACAAGCAACGTATGATTGATTCCCTAAAATCAGACATAATTAGACACGTTTTCGCCTTCTATGACATTCAATGCGACCCCAAGCACACAACAATGTATGCAGCTCTTGAGAATGGCGGCCTAAAAGGATACATTCTCATTTACACCGCCACGGATGTTCCAAGCATAATTCTAGAATGCGAAAACAACGTAGCTGAAGCACTAATTGAGTATGCACCCCAAAATAATTTTGTTATTCACACTCCGCCAAATCTTGTACCGACTGTGCAACGAAAATTTCCAAACGAAAAGCATTACGTTGAAAATTGGATGCTGGTTAGAAGAGGTAAAGCCCATTATTCCAGATCAGAGCTCGTGAGGCGGTTGAACACCAAGGATGATGCCTTAAGTCTTGCCGAACTTGTTTCAAATAGGAAAGACCGCCCGAATAGAGCCATAAAGAAATATATTGAATGGATAACCAAAATGCCAGTCTACGGAGTCTTCGTAAGAGGCAGACTGGTTTCTTATGCTGGTTCCTTTCTCCAATTGCCGCAGGTTTGGATGATAGGTGGAGTCTTCACACAACCGAGACATAGAAACAAAGGTTACGCAACTTTTGCCGTGTCTGCCATTACAGAAGAAGCGTTAAGAAAGGCCGAGACAGCCGCCTTGTTTGTGAGGTCAGACAATTATTCAGCCATTAAGGCGTATGAAAAGATCGGCTACAAAAAAATAGGCGAAAAGGTCTGGGTGGATATAGGAACAGGCTTGAGACCTTGAGCTAGACGCATTTTTCTGAAAGTTCTTTCAGCAACTTTATTGCAGACCACGCTGCAAGCGCACTTGTTCCCGGATTTTCCGGATGCGGATCATTCTCAAACTTCAAAAACATGTCGCCATATCTCCATTTGACTCTGATTTCATGCACATTTCTATCCACTTTCGGGTCTGAAATCACCTTCACCTTCACTTTCTCCGGTTGGATAGTTAAAGCTAAAGTGGCTGCAACGTTCATTTCTTTTGGATAAAGCTTAACGGCCTCCTGAGCATTTCCTTCATATACTAACTCTTCTTGCCGGTTATCCATATCCAAAGTCTCGGGATTCTTTCTTGTGGTCAGAATGACTTCATCGATTCCTGCTAATGCAGCAGTTGAAATCGCGTCTAATCCACCGATAGCTCCAGCCGGTATGTGAATCTTCTCGCTCTTCAAGTCTAAATCTAGGAGAGCACCAACACTCATAACGACTAACTCGATGTTTTTTGTCAAGATCTCATGAGTATACTCCCTCACAGCTTGCTGTGATGCTGCTTCAACGATAACTGCAGGCTTGAGCTTGATCATCTCGCCAACGCTTTTGACAACTCTGACTGGGAAATGCAGCGATTTGCGAAGCTTCTCTGCCTTCTCTGTGTTATAATCGTAGAGAACTAACTCGTCACATTCAACGAGTCCGATTCCAGCCGCTTCAGCGATCAGGGTACCGATTGCCCCGCAACCTATTATTCCAACTTTTTTCACTCTTCATCGCTTCCAGAAACTCGACTTTAGTATTCAGCAACGAAGTGAATGTTGTACGGATTGATTTCCCGTCCTTCACCCTTTCTCGGTAAGACATCAATCTTCGCGACTTTTATTGTACCAGAAATATCCTCTCGGCCCTCTGTAATTATTTCTGCTGCATCCTCTTCTCCAGCGTAAATTGTCAATTTCTTTATTTGCGTGTTTAATGGTAGATGCTTTTCAGCCTTCTCTTTGCGAGCTTCAGTTATAACTGCCATTATCAGGTTCCCCCGCTTTTCAGCTTCTTCATCGATACGCTTTTTATCGAAACTTGGCCAGGGAGATAGATGTATGCTCTTGTAGCCTTTCTCTTCCGCATACATTATCTGAAAAATTTCCTCTGCAGCATGTGGTATTATTGGTGCCAGAAGCTGAAGAATCCTATGCAAAACTGTGTATAGCGTGTGTTGCGCTGCTCTTCTCTTTTCTTGTCCGTAGGTTTCTGGCTTGTATAATCTGTCTTTCACGGCCTCTAGGTAATAATCGCAAAAGACATGCCAAGTGAAGTTACGCGTTTCTTCTAATGCTATGTTGAACTGACACTTTTCCAAAGCATCAGTAACTTTCTCGGTTAGCTTTTCAGCTTTACTTAAGACCCACCTATCCAGAGGTTGAAGCGTATACTCTGCATTTTCACTTGGCGCGAAGCCTTTCAACAGGTTACTTACGAAGCATGAAGCATTCCAGAGTTTGATCAGAAACCGCCAGCCGTATTCGACATCTGGCCAACGGAAAGGTATATCTGAACCTGTTGCTCCGCCGCCGGCAGCCCACTGTCTCGTGGCGTCTGCTCCATACTTGGATAGGACGTCCTGCGATGCCACGTAATTGCCCAAGGACTTGTGCATTTCGCGTCCGTCGGATCCGAGAACCATGCCGTTGATTAGGCAGCTTTTGTAGGGTTTTTCGTTGAAAAGTGCCAAATGTCTAACCATTAGGTAGTATGCCCAAGTGCGAATAATGTCCACGCCTGAAGGATGCATGTCGGCTGGAAAAAGTCTTCGCCAATCTGTTTTGTCGGGCCAACCAGCGTGAACTGCACAAGTGATGGATGAGTCAAACCAGGTGTCAAAAACATCTCTCTCAGGTTTGAACTCTTTTGACCCGCATTTGGAGCACTTATCAACTTTTGGGTTTTCGATGCGCGGATCTATCGGCAGCCAGTCTGGTTCGGCCAGAACTATTTGGTTGCATTTTTTGCAGTACCATATTGGTATCGGCGTCGCGAAAACTCTTTGCCGGGATATTACCCAATCCCACTCAAGCGACTTTGCCCAGTCGATTAGGCGATACTTCATGTAATCAGGATACCATTTAATTTCTAGAGCGTTCCTTTCGACTTGGTCGGTCAGGATGCGTGTTTTCATAAACCATTGTTCTATTTCAAGGATTTCTATCGGAGTCCTACATCTCCAGCAAATACTCACCTCTTGGCTTAACTCCTCAACCTTTCTCAGCAACCCTTCATTCTTCAAGTCCTCAAGTATGACCTTTTTCGCTTCCTCAGTTTTCATGCCAGCATATTTTCCAGCGTTTTTAGTCATTCTTCCTTTCTCGTCAATACACATTATAATTGGAAGATTATGTTTGACAACGCTCTTCACGTCTGCCTTGTCCCCGTAAGTGCATATCATGACGACCCCCGTCCCAAATCTCGGATCTACAAGGTCGTCAGTCACCACTTCAACCATTCTGCCAGTCGTTGGCACATGAATTCTCTTTCCAACATACCGTCTGTAACGTTCATCTTCCGGGTTTACAGCCACCGTAACGCATGCCGGAATCAGCTCCGGTCTTGTTGTCGCTATTTCCAGACAGCCGCCGTTCTCAAGTTGGAATTTAATATGATGAAGCTTCGCGCTTCTGGTTTCGTACTGAACCTCAGCATCGGCTATGGCTGTTTCGCATCTGGGGCACCAGTTTACCGGATGCGTTCCACGGTAGATGAAACCTTTTTTGTAAAGGAGAACAAATGATAGTTGAGTGCGTCTCCAATAGTCAGGATCCATTGTTTTGTATTCTGTCGTCCAATCTATCGAGTATCCGAGACGGGTGGTGGCTTCCTTCATAATGCCTATGTATTTGTCCACAAGTTCTTCGCAGAGTTTTCTGAACTGTTCTGGCGGAAGATCGGTTTTCTTAATTCCATGGGTTTTTTCGACCTCCACCTCTACTGGCAAACCGTGGCAGTCCCACCCTTGCGGAAAGTGAACATTGTAGCCTTTCATGCGTTTGTATCGGGCCACTATATCAAAGTATGTCCAATTGAGAACACACCCCACGTGGAATTCGCCTGAAGGATATGGCGGAGGAGTATCAATACTGAAGACAGGGCGCTTCAGGTCGGCCCAGTCAAAATGATATACTCCCATTTCTTCCCATTTACTCTGCCATTTCTTCTCAATCTCCAAAACATTGAATGTCCTTGGCAGTCTCTTCATTTTTTCTAACCGCATCCTAACGTGACTTTTGAACTATGCCTAGGAAAGATAAATATACCGATAAATAACAATTATCCCTCAAGGGTTTAGGGGAGCTGGGATTGTGACCCGGCTGAGAGGACGGTTGAACACCGTCGACCCATGGAACCTGACCCAGATAATGCTGGCGGAGGGATGTAGAAGTGCGCAAAGAAAAATCTTTTCAGAGGTCGAAAACGTAATTTTCTGGAGTTTCTAGAGGTGCATAGTGGAATTGTCTCCTAAGATGCCTCCCGAATGGGGAACAGAACCGGTACCGGAAGATAAACGAATTTTGGGCTCCATTGACTATTTTGTCTTATGGTCCAGCTTGGCAGTAGGCTTGCTTGTGCTTCAAGCTGGCGGTTTGCTTGTTCCGGGTCTATCCGCTGTCGGTGCGATTGTTGTTGCCCTGATAGGCTCAATAATAGGTTCTCTTATGTTAGCCTTGGCTGGTGGATTGGGAAGCAGATACGGTATACCAACAATGGTTAGCTTGAGAGCAGTTTTAGGACTGAAAGGATCCTATGCGCCAACGACACTTAACGTTGTACAGCTTATTGGATGGGCATCATTCGAAATAATCGTAATGGCCAATTCCGCCATGCTCATTACTGGGCAATTTCTAGGTTCGTACACGATATATTTTTGGATTCTCGGTTTTGCAGTTTGGTGCATGATCCTAAGCATCGGAGGCCCTTTAGTCGTTATAAGACATTGGCTTGAGAAGTTTGCCATATGGTTCACCTATGGAACCGCGGTTTTCATCACCTACATTGTAGTTTCAAACTTTTCACAATTCTTTTCATCCAGTGGGGACGGTTCCTTACCCATAGCATTAGCTCTTGACCTAGTCATAGCCATGCCAATATCATGGTGGCCGCTAATATCAGATTACAACAGATTTTCAAGAAGCGAGAAAGGAGCCATTCTGGGAACACTTACGGGCTACACTTTCGCAAATTCTTGGTTCTACGCCTTGGGAGCCATACTTGTTTTAGCTTATCCCGGAAAAGACATAATCTCCTCAATAATTTCTATTACGTTTGGAGGTTTAGCCCTAACCATATTATTGGTGGATGAAACTGACAACTGCTTTGCCGACATATACTCCGGTGCTGTTTCCTTACAAAATGTGTCACCTAAATCCAGACAATGGAAACTTATCGTCGCAATTACTGCCATAAGCGTTTTCTTGGCAGCCTTAATACCTGAGAACTGGCAATCAGCCTACCAAAGTTTCCTTCTCTACATCGGAGCTGTCTTTGTTCCTTTACTCGGGGTGGTCGCCGTGGATTTCTACATCATCAAAAGAAAACAATACAACCTAGAAGAGTTTTATTCTTCAGCAAAAAGTCTGAGGACTAAACCCATAATTTCTTGGATTGTGGGAGTAATTCTGTATTTCATACTGTATAATTATACAGCTTGGGGCTCAAGCATACCGTCGTTCATAGGTTCGGCGATCACGCTTTATGTGCTTGAGAAGGTGACATGAAATGGAAAAAGCAAGCGGCAGAATTCCTGTGGCGATAACGATAGCGGGAAGCGATTCCGGAGGCGGCGCTGGGATTCAGGCGGACCTCAAAACTTTTGCAGCTTTAGGTGTTCATGGCACAACAGCAATCACGTCCGTCACAGCTCAGAACACCTGTGCAGTTACGGCTGTCGAAGATTTGAAACCAGAAATGATTCGGAAGCAGATTGAAGCAGTTGCTGAAGATTTAGGTATCGACGCTGGAAAAACAGGAATGCTTCACACTGAAGAAATAATCAAAACCGTTTCATCTGAAGTTTCAAAACACAATTTTCCACTAGTTGTTGACCCCGTTATGATCGCCAAATCCGGGGCACCTCTCCTGAAACCTGAAGCCGTGGAGGCTTTGAAAAATCATCTTTTGCCGAAAGCAACAGTAATAACGCCTAACAGATTCGAAGCTGAGAAACTAACTGATACAGAAATAAGGAATCTAAGAGATGCTGAAATTGCGTCTAGAAAAATTTCTGAAATGGGACCAAAAGCCGTTATCATAAAGGGCGGACACCTAGAGGGCAGCGAAGTAGTTGATCTCCTCTATTACGAAGGCAAGACTAAGAAGTTCAGCACCCCCAGACTTGACGTAAAGACCACACATGGAACAGGCTGCAGTTTTTCAGCAGCCATAGCAGCTGAACTTGCCAAGAAAACAGACATACCCACAGCGGTTGAAAAAGCAAAAAGAATTGTAACTTTGAGCATAAAGTTTGGCCTAAACATTGGAAAAGGCTATGGTCCAGTAAACCCGATGGCCCATCTCTACCGTGAATCTTCACGATATGATGTCTTGATAAACTTGGAAAAAGCCAAAAAGTTGCTTGAAACAAGCTCTGAAGTTGTAACACTTGTTCCTGAAGTAGGTATGAACATCGCAATGGCAATTCCCTACGTGGAAAACATCGACGACGTAGCCGCCATAGAAGGCAGAATTGTAAAAACATGTGAAGGCGCAAGAGCAATTGGCAGTCCGAAATTCGCATGCTCTTCTCACTTAGCCAAATACATAATTGAAGTTGCCAAGCTTGACAGAAGGAAGAGGGCAACGGTTAACCTGAAGTTTTCAGACAAAGTTATTAAGCTTCTGAAAAAGCGTGGCTTGGTTGTCTCTTCTTATGACCGAGCGAAGGAACCTGAAGAGACTAAAATGATCGAAGGGATGACTATCCCGTGGGGAGTAAAGGAAGCTATAAGCAAGATTGGAAAAGCTCCAGACGTGATCTACCACAGAGGCGACATCGGAAAAGAACCGATGATTGTAGTTTTTGGCGAGCAAGCCTATGATTTAGCAAAGCTTATCGTACAGCTTGCGAAGGAAGCGAACAAGACATGACTACGAAAGCAGGGATGATCCATGTCAAAAAGTTGGCGTTAGTCTCCGTCTTTTCGGCCTTAGGAATAGCTATATCGCCT
>Ga0172366_10001903_pt1 | contig 16308 bp, 14 predicted proteins | sample LakKivSesite69cm_FD_114533 | JGI IMG/M metagenome (GOLD analysis project Ga0172366, IMG submission 114533) | Sediment microbial communities from Lake Kivu, Rwanda - Sediment site 69cm | ecosystem: Environmental > Aquatic > Freshwater > Lake > Sediment | place: Rwanda: Western Province, Lake... | reverse complement strand
TTTCCCGGTCGAGCCGGCGTCGGCCCGACATAGTAAATGAGCTGGCCCTTGATGTCGATGGGCAGGTCCTTGCCCTCTTTGATCAGGTCAATGAGCTTCTTGTGGGCTGCGTCGCGTCCGGTCAAGATGTAACCGCTGATGAAGACTTTATCCCCCGCCCGCAGCTTAGCAATGACCTCGTCCGAAACCGGTGTCGTGATTCTGTGCTCGGCCATCGTCTACAGCTTAGTTTCAGCGACGGTGTTCCTGACAACACCGGCCGTCTTCTGGAGCATGGCGTTTTCTTCTTCCGTGAGCTTAATCTCGAAGATTTTTTCGACGCCCTGGGCCCCGATCATGACAGGAACCCCGATGAACAGTCCGTTAATTCCGTATTCGCCCTCGCAGAGGGCCGCTGCCGCCAGAACCCGCTTCTTATCCTTGAGGAAGGATTCGGCCATGATGATGGCGCTCCAGGCGGGGCTGAAGAAGGCAGACCCCTTGCCGAAGAGCTTGACGATTTCGGTTCCGGCCTCGCGGGTGCGGAGGACAAGCTTGTCGATCTGTTCTTTGGTGGCGATCTCGGTCAGAGGAACGCCGCCTACGGTGGTCAGCCGGGGAAGAGGAACCATATCCGGTCCGTGGCCGCCCAGGACCGTTCCGGCAACGTCGGCGACCGACACGCCGAGTTCCATGGCGATGAAGGCCCGCCAGCGGGCCGTGTCCAATGTCCCGGCCATGCCGACGACCTGGTTTTTGGGGAAGCCGGTCAACTTGTAAAACGCATAGACCATAGCGTCCAGAGGGTTGGTGACCACGATACAGAACGCCTTTGGGGCATAAGCCTTAATCCCGGCCGCAACATCCTTGATGATGGCGATGTTAGTGGCGAGCAGGTCCTCCCGCGTCATCCCGGCGACGCGAGGCTTGCCGGCCGTGATGATGGCGACATCGGCGCCCGCGATGTCCTTGTAGTCACCCGTGCCTGTGATGTTGGCGTCATAATTTCCGTGCGGCGCCATTTCCATCAGGTCCAGGGCCTTGCCCTTGACAGGATTCACATAATCGGCGACATCGAGGATGACGATGTCCCCGAGCTCTTTCATCGCGGCCAGCATCGCCAGGTTCTGGCCGATCTGCCCGCCGCCGATGAGAGCGATCTTCTTTCTCTGATAAGCCATGATGACCTCCTCGAAATTTCTATTAAAAATTGTCCGGAAGCGGCCGCCCGGGCAATTTTCAGTCCATTCGCCTTGCCGTCCCGGTGTCGCCGCCTCCCGCAAAAGAGCCTTTTATATCCAAATTCAAAAGGGGAGTCAAGACGGACTCTCAACCTTTGACATACGCTTCCCAGCGGCTCCCAAGATTCGGGTCCTGAATGGTCTCCATTAAGTAATGGGTGAAGGCTTCACCGGTGGCGCCGGTCGGTCGGCCCGTGACGACAAGCTTTTTTTCGTACTGGCCGCAAATGTCGAGCGCCATCTCCAGCGTCTTGCCTTTGTCGGCATAGCCGATGTGACCGAGGAGCATCGCGGCGGCCCGGATCATGCTGGCCGGGTCGGCATAGGCCGCTCGCCCTTCCCGGACCATCCGGGGGGCCGAGCCATGAATGGCTTCGAACATGGCATACTGCTTCCCGATATTCGCGGAGCCGGCTGTCCCCACGCCTCCCTGGAACTCTGCGGCCTCGTCGGTCAGGATGTCTCCGTAGAGGTTGGGGAGCACCATCACCTGGAAATCGCGGCGGCGCTTCTCATCAACAAGCTTGGCCGTCATGATGTCGATGTACCAGTCATCGACCTCGATTCCGGGATAATCTTTAGCGATCCGATAGAAATTCTCAAGAAAACGACCGTCGGTCGTTTTGACGACGTTGGCCTTGGTGACACAGGTGACTCGAGTTCGGCCATTTTTTTTGGCGTATTCGAAGGCCAACCGGCAGATCCGGTCGGCACCCGGCGCGCTGATCAGCCGAAAGTCGATGGCGATATCTTTGTCCACCTCGATTCCGTAGGGGCCGAGGGCGTATACATCCTCGGTGTTCTCTCGGAAAAAAATCCAGTCGATTCCCTGCTTCGGGACTCGGACCGGCCGGACGTTGGCAAAAAGGTCGAGCTCCTTCCTCATGGCCACATTGCAGCTTTCGATGTTGGGCCAGGGGTCGCCCTTGCGAGGGATGGTTGTCGGGCCCTTGAGCGTCACGTGGTATTTCTTTATCTCGGCCAGGACATCGTCGGGGATGGGCTTTTTGCACGCGGCCCGGTTCTCAATGGTCAGGCCTTCGATATCATTGATGACAACCTTGCCCGATTTGACCTCGTCCTTGAGCATGAACTGGAGCACTCTGCGGGCGTCCTTGGCGATGAACGGACCGATGCCGTCGCCGCCGATGATTCCGATCTTAATGGGGGAAATCCGGCTGTAGTCCAGCCAGTCCGGAGCGGACTTCACCCTTTCCATCCGCTCCATCTGGGCTTCGAGGATTTTTCCGAAGTGTTCCTTCGCTCTATCGATGGCGGCTTTATCCATAATGATTCCTCCCTGAATATAAGTTCGGATGAGTAATGAAGAGAAATTTTATATTGTCTGTAAGGGAAAATCAACAAAAATACCACCCCTGCAGATTCATTTTGACAAAATGGGCCAAAAAACCTTATACACTTTAGGTGCAAACTCTGGGCTTTGCCTGAACGGAGAGTGAGATGCTGGAATCGTATTTTAAACAAGAGGCTGAAAGGCAGAAACTCGGAATTCCCCCTCTGCCGCTCGGCCCGGAGCAAACGGCTGAACTCTGTCGGCTTCTCGAAAGACCGACTGTGGGCCAGGAACAAGTTTTGCTCCAGTTGATCAAGAATCGGGTTGCGCCCGGCGTTGACCCGGCGGCCAAGGTCAAAGCGGAATGGCTGGCCCGGGTGGCCCGGGGAGAAGTCCGCTCACCCGTGGTCTCAAGAAAAGAGGCGGTGACCATTCTCGGGACCATGCTCGGCGGCTACAATGTGGCCCCGCTCGTCGACTTCCTGGATGACCCTGACCTGGGTTCGGTCGCCGCCGATGCATTGAAATTTACCATCCTAGTGTACGGGGCTTTCGATAAGGTCGTCGAGAAATCCAAAACCAATCCGTATGCGAAAAGCGTGCTCGAATCCTGGGCGAATGGCGAATGGTTTCTGAAGCGTCCCGACCTCCCGGAAAAAATGACCTTGAAGGTTTTCAAAGTGGACGGCGAGATCAACACGGATGATTTCTCGCCGGCCAAACACGCCTCGACCCGGCCGGACATCCCGCTCCATGCCTTGGCTATGGGAGAAACCCGCTTTCCCGGCGGGATCGAAACGATCCGTAAGTTCCGCCAGGAGGGACACCGGGTTGCCTTTGTCGGAGATGTCGTCGGAACCGGGTCCTCCCGCAAGTCGGCCTGCAACTCGTTGATGTGGCACATCGGGGAGGACATTCCGTATATCCCTAACAAGAGGCGAGCCGGCGTTGTCATTGGTGGATTGATCGCGCCCATTTTCTTCAACACGACCGAGGATTCAGGCGGCTTGCCGCTTATGGCTGAAGTCGGCCGGATGAAGACCGGCGACATCATTACGCTCGACATAAAGTCTGGCGAGATCCGTTCCGAAGCCGGTGAGGTCATCGCCCGGTTCGAGTTTAAGCCGCCCACTCTCCGTGATGAATTCCGGGCCGGCGGACGGCTCAGCCTCATCATCGGGCGAAACCTGACTCACAAAGCCAGGCAGGAGCTCGGCCTGGGGCCGGCACCGTTCTTTATTCCCTTCGATAATCCTAAACCCAAGGCCCGTCAGGGCTATTCGCAAGCTCAAAAAATCGTCGGGAAAGCATGCGGCCAGAAAGGTATTCTTCCCGGCACGGCCTGCGAGCCGAGGATGGCGACCGTTGGCTCCCAGGACACGACGGGACCGATGACGGCTGACGAGCTCAAGGAATTGGCCTGCCTTGAGTTCCAGACCGATTTGTTCATGCAGTCATTCTGTCACACAGCCGCTTACCCCAAGGCAGCGGACGTCCGGATGCATCAGAACCTTCCTCAGTTCGTTGTGGCCCGCAAAGGGGTGGCCCTTAAACCCGGCGACGGGATTATCCATTCCTGGCTCAATCGTCTGGCCCTTCCGGACACGCTTGCGACCGGAGGCGATTCGCACACACGGACTCCGATCGGGCTCAGTTTCCCGGCGGGATCGGGTCTGGTGGCCTTTGCCGGCGCGCTCGGGTTCATGCCCTTGGACATGCCAGAGTCCGTTCTCGTCCGTTTCAAAGGGAAGCGCAACCCCGCCATTACCATCCGGGATATTGTCAACGCCATTCCGTATTTCGCCATCAAGGAAGGGTTGCTTACGGTGGCCAAGAAGGGCAAAAAGAATATCTTCAACGGGCGGATTCTTGAAATTGAAGGCCTGGCAGACCTCACTGTCGATCAGGCCTACGAGCTGACCAATGCCTCAGCCGAACGATCAGCCGCGGGAAGCGTCATTGACCTGAGCGAAGAGCAAGTGGCCAAGTTTCTCATGAGTAACATCGCCATGATGAAGCGGATGATTGCCGAGGGCTACGAGGATGCTCAAACCCTGAAGCGGCGGATTAAGGCCTGTGAAAAATGGCTCCGGAAGCCGCGGCTTCTCCGGCGTGATAGGGCAGCCGAGTATGCCGCCACGCTCGAGATCGACTTGACGGAGATCAGAGAGCCGATCCTGGCCTGTCCCAACGACCCGGACGACGTGAAGCTTCTCTCCGAAGTTGCGGGCGACCGGATCGATGAGGTTTTTATCGGTTCCTGCATGACCAACATCAGCCATTTCCGAGCCGTCGGCAAGATTTTCCAGGGGGCCGGTTATCTTGAGACTCGAGTCTGGCTCACCCCCCCAACGAAGATGGACTCTGCTCAGCTCATGAAAGAAGGCTATTATGCAATCTACGGATCTGTCGGAGCACGGATCGAGATTCCCGGATGTTCGCTGTGCATGGGAAACCAAGCCCGGGTTCGGCCGGGAGCGACCGTCCTCTCAACGTCCACGCGCAACTTTGACGACCGCATGGGAGACGGAGCCCGGGTCTATCTGGGTTCGGCAGTGCTGGCGGCCATCTCTGCGCTCAAAGGCCGACTGCCGAGCGTCGAGGAGTACATAGCGGTGATGAAAGATAAGGTTGAGCCGTCAAGCGCCGAGATAGAGCGGCCTCTCTATTTTGATGAGATGGGGTCGTTCTCCCTTCACTACACCGGAGCCCATTTTTAAAGGCCGGGAAAAATTGACCATGAGATTGGGCCGGAGGTTTCGCGCGCAATTTCCCCGGCCCCGGCGATCGGCGACGGGGCCCATGAGAAATAGGGAGAATAAAGTAATATGGAGAAACGGTGAGGGCATGAAATGATCAGCCTCAGTGGGAAAAGTGCATTAATCACCGGAGGTTCACGCGGGATCGGCCGGGCGACGGCGATATTGCTAGCCAGGGCTGGCGCTGATGTCGCAATCACTTACCAGAGCCAGCAAGGTGCCGCCCTCGAAGTGAAAGCGTTAGTCGAAAATATGGGACGACGCTGCTTGGCTCTCCGAGCCGAGATATCGAGCGCAAGCGAGGTCAGAGGGGCAGTCGAGGAAATGGTCCGGGCTTACGGTCGGGTCGATGTCCTTGTCAACAACGCGGGCATTTGGACGGATCTCGAACTGGGCTCAGGCGACCTTAAGGCCTGGAAGGAGACCATGGAGGTCAATCTGGACAGCGTATTTTACTTCACCGATGCCGTTGTCCCTCATATGAAAAAGGCCAGGCAGGGCAGGATTATCAATATCGGTTCGACGGCCGGGATCCGTGGAGAGGCGCATCACTCCCACTACGCGGCCACCAAGGGAGCGCTCAACGCCCTGACCAAGTCCTGGGCGGTGGAATTGGCCCCCTATAACATCCGCGTTAATCTGGTGGCTCCGGGCTGGGTGGACACTGATATGTGCGCGGGGGTTTTCAGAGATCCCGCCTTCAAAGAGAGCGTCCGGCAGTCCATCCCGCTCAAAAGGATCCCGCCGCCCGAAGATATCGCCGGCCCGGTCCTCTTCCTGGCCCCGACCTGGCCCGACACATCACCGGCGCGATCATTAACGTCAACGGCGGCTCTGTGTTGTGTGGATAGGGTTGGTTTTCCGGTCCCGTTCGTTCGTCTCTCGAAAAAGCCGCCGCGATATGAGTTGCGAAAGTCTTTATTTTTTGATAAGTTGAGATTCAGCATTCAGTGAGGAGGTCAGGATGGAGCAAGAAATCGGCCGGATTACCCATTATTTTTCCAAAATCGGCGTCGGCGTCGTTGAGCTGACCAAGGGGGATCTCAAGGTTGGCGATACGATCCATATCAAGGGGCATACGACGGACCTCTACCAGAGGGTTGAATCCATGCAGATGGAACATGCTCCTGTGCAGTCAGCGAAGAAGGGCGAATCCTTCGGCCTCCACGTCGAGGCTCAGGTTCGGGAGCACGACCTCGTTTTCAAGGTGACGGAGGATTGAGCCACCGCCTAAACGCCGGATTCGCGACGGGCGAGCGGGGCCTTGGGCAGCACTCCGGGTCGCGTGGCGGCTGAAGGGAGGAGCTGAGGGTGAAGAACCGACGGCAGAAAGGCCCAGATATAAAAAAGGCGTATGAAAAATGGAAAAACAGCCGGTATTCCAAGGCACTGACCGGTTGTGATCCCCTCAGGCCCTTCACAACCGTTTCCGGACGCGAGATCAAAGAGCTCTACACGCCGGCCGACCTCCCGGATTTTGATTTTTTCCGCGACCTCAACTTTCCTGGCGAATACCCGTTCACCCGCGGAATCCATCCAACGATGCACCGGGGCCGGCTCTGGACCATGCGCCAGTTCAGCGGGTTCGGGACAGCCGAAGACACGAACCGGCGCTACAAATATCTTCTGGCCCACGGCCAGACCGGGCTAAGCGTCGCCTTTCACCTGCCCACCCTGATGGGGATTGATTCCGATCATCCTCTGGCCAAGGGAGAAGTGGGGAAATGCGGCGTGGCCGTTGACTCCTTGGCCGACATGGAAGTTCTGTTCCGCGGGATCCCGCTCGATAAGATCACGACTTCGATGACCATTAATGCACCGGCGGCCGTGCTCTGGGCCATGTACATTGCTGTCGCCGAGAAACAGGGTCTCTCTCCCAAAGCGATCTCGGGCACCATCCAGAACGATATCCTCAAGGAATACATTGCCCAAAAGACGTTCGTTTTCCCGCCGCGGCCTTCAATGAAGCTCATCGTCGACACCTTTGAATACGGCGCCCGGGAGGTTCCCCGCTGGAACACAATCTCGATTTCTGGTTACCATATCCGTGAGGCCGGGGCGACGGCAGTTCAGGAGCTGGCCTTTACGCTTCGGGATGGAATCGAATACGTAATCTGGGGGCTGGAGCGCGGTCTCGAAATCGATGAGTTTGCCCCGCGGCTGTCCTTTTTCTTCAACTCCCACAACGATTTCTTTGAAGAGATCGCCAAATTTAGGGCGGCCCGGAAGATCTGGGCTGAGGTCATGCGGAATCGTTTCAGGGCCCGGAATCCCCGCTCCTGGTGGCTTCGTTTCCATACCCAGACCTCGGGGGTTTCGCTGATGGCTCAGCAGCCGTACAATAACGTCGTCCGAGTGGCCGTCCAGGCCCTTGCTGCTGTCCTCGGGGGCACTCAGTCTCTGCATACCAACTCGCTCGACGAGACCTATGCGCTTCCTTCTGAGGATGCGGTCACCATTGCCCTCCGGACCCAGCAGATCCTTGCTTATGAGAGCGGGGTGGTTAATACCATAGACCCTCTGGGAGGGTCCTATTTTGTCGAAGCACTGACCAAAGAAATGGAAGCCGAGGCAAATTCCTACATTCGGAAGATTGATGATATGGGGGGTATGGTCAGGGCTATCGAGATGGGTTTCCCGCAAAAAGAAATTGCGGACAGCGCCTATAGGTACCAGAAAGCGGTCGACGCGAAGGAGAAGATAGTCGTCGGGGTGAACGCCTTCGAGATGAGGCACGAGCCGATCCCCATCCTAGAAATCGATGAGGCCGTGGCCCGGCAACAGCTCGCCCGCTTACGCGAGGTCAAAAAGAGCCGGGGAAAAGCTGCGGTCAAGCGGAGTCTCTCTGATCTAAAAAAGGCGGCCCAGGACGACCGCAACCTCATGCCCCACCTCCTGAAATGCGTCAAAGCCTATGCCACCTTGGGGGAGATTATGGACGCATTGAAGGATGTTTTCGGGGAATATGAGGAACCGGTGGCATTTTGAGACGGCTGGGCGAAGGAGGATGATATGCCAGCCAAAAAAATCAGGGTCCTGATCGCCAAACCCGGTCTGGATGGTCATGACCGTGGAGCCAAGGTTATCTGCCGGGCGCTCCGAGACGCAGGGATGGAGGTCATCTATACCAGATTGAGGCGCACTCCGGAAGAGATTGTCAATGCGGCCATCCAGGAGGATGCCGACCTCATCGGCTTAAGCATTCTCTCCGGTGCCCATCCCATTCTATTCCCCCGAATCGTCAAATTGTTAAAAGAGAAAGGGGCGGGGGACATCCCCGTAATCGCCGGCGGGATCATCCCGGAAAAGGACATCCCCCGGATGAAAAAAGCGGGAATCCGGGAGATCTTTTTGCCCGGGACCTCCACCCGAGATATCATCGCTTGGATCCGTAAGCATATCGAGAAGGGCGAAAAAAACCCGAAAAATCCCTTGACAGGTAAGCTCTAATCTGGTAATCAAGGGGGCGCGTCATGGCAAAAAAGTTTCTCTCTTTGATTATTGTTCCTCACTGCGCCCAGAGGTTCAAAACCATAACGATTTCTCAGAAAACTCTCAAGCTTGTTTGCGGCATCGCTCTTCTCGCATTCGTCGCCATGGTGGGTTTCCTGGTCGATTATTTCTCGATGAATGTGACCCGGGCCAAGTACAGAATCCTGCTCAACGAGAGCAATCAACAGAAGCAGACATTGGCCGAGTATGAGCAGTCGATCAAAAAGCTCCGCGAAAAGGTCCAGGATTTCGAGGATTACGCCCGCAAGATCAGCATTATGGCCGGGCTGCGGTCGCCCGAAGTCATGGAAGAATTGGGCATCGGTGGGGGGAATTCGGGGGAAATCGAGCCTCTAGAGAACAGCTCTGGTCCGTCCCTTGCTTCTCATGAACAGGCCGTTTCTCTCCAGGAAGCCCGGGCGCTTGCTCAAAAAGCCGAGGACGTGGGCAAAAACCTGGACGTCTTAACTCGGTTGATCGAGGCCGAGACGAGCAAATGGGCTTCGACGCCGACCATCTGGCCGACCATCGGCTGGGTGAGTTCTCCCTTTACTTTCCGGGATGACCCCTTTACGGGGAAGAGGCAATTCCATTATGGGATCGACATCGCGACCAATTTTGGCAACCCGATAGTCGCTACGGCCGATGGAATCGTCATTGCTCTGGACAATGACAAGATCGGGGGAAAGAATATTGCCATCAGCCATGGAAACGGGATCACCACCCACTACCTTCACTTAAGCAAGTTCCTCGTCAAGACTGGCCAGAAGGTCAAGAGGGGAGATGTCATCGGACTCGTCGGCAAGACCGGCAAGGCCCTTGGGCCGCACCTTCACTATGAAGTTCGCGTCAACAACAAGCCCGTAAATCCATACAACTACATCCTCGAAGAAGAGCGCTAGCCCTCATCCGCCCCTATCCCAAAAAATCACCGATCTCGAGTCTTGTTCCGCGCAGGAAATCGGCAGCCGCCATCTCCTTGCGGTTTTCCTTCTGGAGGCGTTCGATCCGGTAGGCTGTCCCTTCCCCGCACGCCACGACAAGGCCCTCTTTCTGGACTTCAACAACCCGGCCGGGCTCTCCGTGGCGGAGCTGACTCCGCAGCGGGCTTCCTGCGTGGATCGTGATCCTTCGCCCCTGCCAGTAGGTGAAGGCTCCCGGCCAGGGTGAAAAGGCCCTGACCATACGGTCGATTAAGAAGGCGTCGCCGGTCCAGGCGATCGCGCCCTGATCTTTGCGGAGCCGAGGCGCTGATGTTGCTTTGGCCTGGTCCTGGGGAAGACGGGGAATTTCGTCGATTCTTGTGAGCGTTTTGACTAAGAGGTCGGCCCCCAGCCGAGATAGCCGCTGCTCCAGCTGGCCGGCATTTTCCGTTGTCCCAATTTCGGTTTCCAGATAAGCGAGGGTATCTCCTTCGTCCATCCTTTCGTTGAGCTCGAAAATCGTCACCCCCGTCTTTTTCTCTCCGTTGAGGATGGCCCATTGAACGGGCGCGGCGCCCCGGTATTTTGGCAGGAGAGAAAAATGGACATTGATCGATTTATAACGGGGCAGATTGATGATCGAGGCGGGCAAGATTTGACCGTAGGCAACGACGATATTGATGTCCGGACCGACTTTTTTAAGGGCTTCAAGCGCGAGTTCGTCTGTTCGGATCTTTTCCGGTTGCAGAACCGGGATCCCGCGCCTTTGAGCAGCCTCTTTGACGGGAGGAGAGCACAGTTTCTTTCCCCGCCCACTCGGCCGGTCAGGTTGGGTGATAGCCAGCTCGATGCTGTGGCCGGCCTCGAGCAGTTTTTCGAGCGAGGGAACGGCAGCCTGCGGGCTACCAAAAAAAACGATTCTCATTCCCCCTCAGCCGCTGGCTAACTCTTTCTTGAGCTTTTTCTTGACCAGCGCCCTTTTCAATGGAGAGAGGTGCTCGATGAAAAGCCGACCGTTGATATGGTCGATCTCGTGGCAAAAAACCCGGGCTAAGAGACCTTCCGCTTCGATCAGCTGTTCTTTCTCATTGAGGTCCATCCCCTTGACGAGGATGCGGGCCGGCCGTTTGACTTTTTCGTGCACCCCTGGAACAGAGAGGCAGCCCTCTTCGGAGATATCCTCACCGTCTCTTTCCAGGACCTGCGGGTTGATCAGGACAATCAGGCCATCCGGTTTCTCGCCCACCGATAGGTCAACGGTGATGAGTCGCTTGCTGATATTCACCTGGGGTGCGGCCAGCCCGATCCCGGGAGCGGCGTGCATGGTGAGCACCATGTCGCGGGCCAGGTCAAGAATCTCACTGTCGACTTTCGTGACGGGGGTTGCCACCCTCCCCAGAACAGGGTTTCCGAAGGTCACGATCTTGCGGATTGGCATTTTTTGTTAGGACTTATTTTATGCCGGGGCGGAGTTTTTTTCAAATCCAGATTGCATCCTTATTCGGAACACTGAGTCGGTTGAGAAGAGCCTTGGCTACGGACTGGATCTCATGGGGTTTCCGCTAGACGACGGCCGAGGGCGGAGGCGGCTCGTCGGGCAGTCCGGCATTCCGGAGCGGCAAGTAAACAAGGTAGACCCCGATGAGGACGAGCACACCCAGGCCAACGAAATAGCTGGCGTTGGCAAAAAACTCGGGGATGTCGGCGCCCAGAACTTTCTGGAAAAAGAGAAATTTCCAAGTGGCTCGGATAAGCCCGGTGAGAGCTTCTCCCGCGATCAGCCCAGAGGCCAAAAGAATGCCGACGTTTTCCACTCGCGTTTTCTGGGCGGGATTGAGGCTCCTTCGGTTGGCCATTCGGTCGACGATTCCTTTGATCATCCCGCCGCAGAAAATGGCGAAGGTGGTCTCGAGCGGCAAGTACATGCCGACGGCCACGAGCATGGGCGACCTCACCTGGACCAAAATCAGAGCAAACCCCATCAGCATGCCGACGATCACAAGGGGCCAGGCCATTTCCTTGCCGACTATCCCCCGGGCCAGGGCGGCCATCAACCCGGCTTGCGGTGCAGAGAGCTCCTTGCTGCCGAACTGGAAAGCGCCGTGGAGGACGAGCAGCGGGAAATACAGAACCAGCGAAGCGAGCAGCACGCCAAAGATATTGCCCACCTGCATTTTCCACGGGGTCCCTCCCAGGATGTGCCCCACCTTGAGGTCTTGGAGCATTTCTCCGGCGACTGCGGAGGAAACGCAGACCACCGCCGCGACGCCAAGAACAGCGGCCACGCCGCTGATTCCTGTTGCCCCCACAAGGACCATAAGCAGGGCGGCGATGATCAAGGTGGACAACGTCAACCCGGAAATGGGGTTGTTTGAAGACCCGATTTGGCCGACCAAGTTCCCCGATACAGCGGCGAAGAAGAATCCAGCCACAGCCATGACGACCGCCGCCAGGATGGCCGACGAGAAAGAGCCAGAAAAGACTTTATAGACGAAGACCATCAGCACGACCGTCACCGCGAGGAGGCCCAGGACTAGACGGATGTTTAGGTCTCTTTCTAAGCGGGAGGTGACCTGGGTCTGACCGGAGGCCTTCTTGACGTCGCCGATTGATCGTTTCATCCCGGCGCCCAGATTCTTCCTCATCCGGAAAAGCGTATAGCCCGCGCCGACAAGCATTCCGCCGACCGCAATCGGGCGGATGATGAATTTCCAGACATCCAGCATCATGTCGGGCCAGGCCACGCTGGCCATGGTCACTTCGGGTCCGTAGAACTTCTCCACAAGCTGGGGGCCGAGGAAAAACATCAAGAGCGGGGCAAAAAGCCCCCAGGCCAGGACGCCGCCGGCAAAATTGAGCGAGGCCAGCCGGGGGCCGATAATATAACCGACGCCGATATAGGCGGGATAGATGCCCGGGCCAGCAACAGCGACGGTCCCTCCGGCATCCACCTTTGGCGATTCTTCGGCCGTCCCGAGACGCACGAAGCTGGCTCCAATATTGCCCACCTTGATGATGAATTCTTTGGTGGCGGCGAAAATCTTAACCACCCCAAGGGCGTAGATTAATGCCCCAACCCCCATCGCCTGGAATAGAAACTTGGCTCCTTGGCTGCCTTTTTGGCCGGCCTTGTGGATTTCTGAAGCGGCCACCGATTCAGGAAACCTGAGCTCTGGATCGGTCACCATGACTCTTCGGAGGAAGGTCACGAACAGGATGCCGAGGAGGCCGCCGACGAACATCAAGGCTGTCGATTTGATGTAGGCGTCGAGTGTATCGAACCGGAGCCACGCCCCAGAGATGACGAACGCGGGTATGGTGAAAATCGCTCCGGCGGCTACAGATTCGCCGATCGAGCCCACTGTCCGGGCCATGTTTTCCTCCAGGATAGACCCTCTCATCAGCTTCAGTATGGCCATGCCGATGACAGCGGCGGGATACGTGGCGGCGATCGTCATCCCAGCCCGAAGTCCGAGATAGGCGTTGGCGGCGCCGAGGATGACCGTCATGATCACGCCCAGGATCAAGGCTCTGACCGTGAATTCCCTCATGTTTGTCGTCTCAGGAACGTAGGGTTTGTCACTCATTCCGGGCTCCTTTCTTCCGCAAATGGTGAGTTATGTATATTCGATGTCCGCCCCTCAAGTCAAGCCGCTTGCTGGAGGGGAGGGGACATCCCCCAGGGTGCCACCCTTGAAAGGATGGCACCCTGGGGGACGTCCCATAATGCTTGCAAACGCGGTTTTATCTGGAATACAATAGTGGACTCAGAAGGAAAACCATGAGCATAATCAGCTGGTTCCAAGACCGATTATTTTGTGATCTGGCTATTGACCTGGGCACGGCGAATACGCTTGTCTATCTCAAGGGAAAGGGGATTATAGTCCAGGAACCGTCAATTGTTGTCGTCAACAAGATCAGCGGAAAGGTCGAAGCTGTGGGGAGCCGGGCCAAGGACATGCTGGGGAAAACGCCAACCTCGGTCACTGCCATCAAGCCGATGAAGGATGGGGTTATCGCCGATTTCGAGATCGCCGAGAAAATGCTGGACTATTTCATCAAGAAAGCGACCAATAACCGGGGCTTCTGGCTGCGGCCTCGCATCGTCATCGGCATCCCCACCGGGATCACTCAGGTGGAGCGCCGGGCAGTCAAGGATGTCGCTATGCGGGCCAAAGCGTCCGAAGTCTATCTTGTCGAGCAGCCGATGACGGCCGCGGTCGGGGCCGACCTGCCCATCTCCGAGGCGACTGGCAATATGATTGTTGATATCGGCGGAGGAACCACCGATATCGCCGTCATCTCCCTGAACGGCATCGTCTTCAATCATTCTATTCGGATTGCCGGAAACGAGATGGACGAAGAGATTATTTCCTTTTTAAAAAAGAAGTACAACTTGCTGATTGGCGAAAGGTCGGCCGAACTGCTCAAGATCCAGCTTGGCTCGGCCTATCCCTTGGATGAACCCCTGACCATGGAAATCAAAGGCCGCGACCTGAGAGAGGGCATCCCCAAGACCATCGTTGTGGATGATCAGGAAATCCGCGAGGCCCTGGAGGATGTCGTGGCGGCAATCGTCAACGCCGTGCGCATCGCCTTGGAAAAAACTCCGCCTGAGCTTTCCGCCGACATCATCGACCGGGGCATTGTCCTCACCGGGGGCGGAGCGCTCCTCAAGAATATGGACAAGCGACTTCGCGAGGAAACTCAGCTTCCGGTGTTTATCACCGATGATCCCCTCAGTAGCGTCGTCCTTGGAGCGGGCCGACTGCTGGATGACCTTGAGCTGCTGAAGAAAATCGCGCTCGATTAGCCGAGCTTGAAAGACAAACGACGTTTCCTCCTTCTCCTTGGGTTAGTCTCCCTCCATCTTCTGATTATCTCCATCCAAGTGCCAAGGGGCAATGAGCCCAGCTATTTTGAGCGGGCCCTTTTCGCCGTTTTCAGCCCGGTCGAGCACGGTTTCGTCTCCTTTTTCCAGAGTTTGAAAAATTCTTGGCAGCGCTATTTCTATCTCCGTGATATTGAGCGAAAGAATCAGGCCTTGCAAGCGGAGTCGTCGCGGCTCCGCCAGGAGAATCAGTTGCTCAAAAACCTGCTCCTGAAGCTCCAAGGGAGCCAAGAAATCCAGGAGCTGCTGTCTGAGGTGTCGCGGTCAATCCTGGTTGCTTCGGTGATTGGAATCGACACCGGACAGATTTATAAGTCCATCCGCCTGAACAGAGGCAAGGCCCAGGGTGTGCGGAAAGACATGATCGTCCTGGACAGAAACGGGCACCTGGTGGGCCGGGTCGTTGAGCCCATCTCTTTGAGGGAATCGCGGGTCCAGCTCATCTCGGATGAAGACAGCGGTGTGGGGGTTTTCACCGAGCGCTTCCGGGTGGTCGGAATTCTCCAAGGGGATGCCCAAGGGAACTGCCGGCTGAAGTATATTGTCAAGACGAACAAAGAGGTCGATGTGGACGAGGAAGTCCTGACCTCGGGTCTGGATGGCATCTACCCTTCGGGCCTTCCCGTTGGAAGGATTGTCTCCATTGTTGAGGATTCCGACCTTTTTAAGAAGATCGTCGTCAAGCCCTATTTTGATCTTTCAGACCTGGATCAGGTGGCGGTCATTACCACAGACCTGAGGGGCCTATGATAAGGGACACCCAGTCATGAGGCACTTGTTTGAAGGCCTGCTCGGCATCGCTCTGGCCATTGTACTCCACACCTTTATGGGCAAGATATCCGCATCACTAGTTGTCGTCCTCAATCCTTTTTCCTGGGTGGTCATTTTTTTTGGCCTCGCCCGAAACGAAGTCTTCGGCGCGCTGATGGGGACGATGGGCGGCCTCCTTCAGGACTCTTTCTCTCTGGGAATTTTTGGTTTGGGCGGGCTGACCAAAACGTTGCTCGGGTTCGCTGCGGGCTACATCTCCCGCAAGATCAATGTCACGCCGGTGAGCCGGACTTTGATATTTGTCCTAATCATCGCGACTCTGGAGCTCCTGCTCTGGAAATCTCTCGCCCTCTTCCTCTTCGGTGAGCGGTTTTGGGCCGCCGGGGGATTGGATTTTTTGCAGCCCTTGGCTACGGCCCTATTCGTCACCGGCGCCTTTCAGGTCCAGCGGAGGATGGAAGCTCGAAGGGAATAGGCGCAGGCGATGGAGAAAAACAGGATCTACGAAGACCTCTCGCTCATTCTTAGGCGAACGAGCCGGGTCTTTTCCGTCGTTATCCTGTTGCTTCTCCTCCTCATTTTTATCTATTGGAAGGTTCAGATCCTTGATCATAAAAAATACTGGAACTTGGCCGAGGCCAACCGAACCCGGGAGAGCGTCATCATAGCTCCCCGGGGACTGATCATGGACCGGAACGGGATCATCCTGGCCGACAACTCGGCTTCCTTCAAGGCCTCGATTATCCGGGAGAACTGCCCCGACATTGACCGTTCCTTGGACGAGGTCGGCCGGCTGCTTGAAGTTTCTCCGGAAGAGCTGAAGTCCCGGATCGCCAAGTACGAGTCTCTTCCTCTTTTCTGGCCGATTGTGGTTAAAGATAACCTGGAATTGAAGGATGTCTCCCGCATCGAGTCCCGTCGGCTCGAATTCCCCGAGCTCATTGTCGAGGTTGATCCT
>Ga0172366_10001902_pt1 | contig 16309 bp, 10 predicted proteins | sample LakKivSesite69cm_FD_114533 | JGI IMG/M metagenome (GOLD analysis project Ga0172366, IMG submission 114533) | Sediment microbial communities from Lake Kivu, Rwanda - Sediment site 69cm | ecosystem: Environmental > Aquatic > Freshwater > Lake > Sediment | place: Rwanda: Western Province, Lake... | reverse complement strand
AGCATCATCCGCACCTACTTGGATTGGCTCACCAGCTTGCCCTGGCAGGTGAAGACGGAGGACAACCTGGATATCCCCCACGCCCGCCAGGTCCTGGATGAGGACCACTATGACCTGGAGGAGATCAAGGAGCGGATCCTGGAGTACCTAGCAGTGCGGAAGCTTCGCCAGGAGAGAAAGGAGGAACTGGAGGTCAGGCCGGTGGATGAGATCCGGCGGGAGCGGGAGGGGGTGATCCTGTGCTTCGTCGGTCCACCAGGCACAGGGAAGACCTCCCTCGGACGGTCCATTGCCCGAGCACTGGGCCGGAAGTTCATCCGCCAATCGTTAGGTGGGGTGCGCGATGAGGCGGAGATCCGAGGCCATCGGCGCACCTACATCGGAGCCCTGCCGGGGCGCATTATCCAGGCCATCTGTCGCGTGGAGTCCAAGAACCCGGTGTTTATGCTCGATGAGGTGGATAAGCTGGGCACCGATTGGCGGGGTGACCCCTCTTCGGCCCTGCTGGAGGTGCTGGACCCGGAGCAGAACCGCGAGTTCCGGGATCACTACCTGGATGTGCCCTTCGACCTCTCGGAGGTGATGTTCATCACCACCGCCAACGTGCTGTACACCATCCCCGAGCCCTTGCGCGACCGGATGGAGATCCTGGAACTATCGGGCTATACCGAGGAAGAGAAAATCAAGATCGCCCAGCAATACCTCATCCCCCGCCAGATCCGGGAGAATGGCTTACGTACAGAGGAGATTGCCTTCACCACAGAGAGCATTCGGCAGGTGATCCGCGATTACACGCGCGAGGCCGGAGTGCGGAACATGGAGCGGGAACTGGGCAGCATCTGCCGCAAAGTGGTGACTCAGATCGCCGAGGGGAAGAGGCAATTGGTGACTATCCCCCCGGAGAAGGTGAGCGAGTATCTGGGCAAGCCCAAGTACTTTTTTGAGGCTGCCGAGCGGACGGAGATTCCTGGGGTGGCCACCGGCCTGGCCTGGACTCCCGCCGGAGGCGACATTACCTTCGTAGAGGCCACCAAAATGCCGGGCTCCAAGGGGTTCACCCTCACCGGCCAACTGGGCGACACCATGAAGGAATCGGCCCAGGCAGCGCTCAGCTATGTCCGCTCCAAAGCGGAGGAATTGGGCATCCCCGAGAGTTTCTTCGAGAAGGTGGACATCCACCTCCACCTGCCCGCTGGCGCAGTCCCCAAAGATGGTCCCTCAGCGGGGGTAACGATGGCTGCGGCGCTGGTCTCTTTGCTGACTGAACGCCCTGTGAAGGCGGAGGTGGGGATGACGGGGGAGATCACGCTGCGGGGCCAGGTGCTTCCAGTGGGAGGCATCAAGGAGAAGGTATTGGCCGCCCATCGTTCCGGACTGCGCACCGTGATCCTCCCTAAGCGAAATGAGAAAGACCTGGAGGAGATCCCCAAGGAGATCCGCCAGGAGATGACCTTCATCCTGGCCGACAGGGTAGACCAGGTACTGGAGGCCGCCCTGACCGATGGGCGATCCCCATCGAGTGAAACGTAAAACGTGATTAGCCCGGGCACACCCCAGGCACATTGGATTAAGCTGCAGGGTGTGCCCCTAGTGAGGGCCTGATTGTTATTCCGCCACTTGACGAGCCATGGCGCCGTGGGTGGATGATGTCCTCTATATCATTATGAGCTTGGCTAGAGGTTGTGTCCTAATGTGCAGTAGGCGCTTCAACGCTCTAACAGGACATTACGAACAGTTTCCCCTAGATTTTGGCCATACCCCCATAATTATCAGAGGCCGATTCTCACAGTCGAGGATGGGAGGGGGGCATTTTCTCGATAGCCTCCGATTGGAAATTTCAAGAGGACACCACTTATTAGGCTAATGGATGAACCCACGGTCAGCGAAGGTGCTTAGACTGCGTTGTGATTCCCCCTGGCACCAGCCAGGGTCAGATACTGTCTGTAAAGTTACATTGGCCCGTTGGGTGGAGGTGACGTAAGGCCCTCGATCGCGAGGGTTGGACATGATTTCATCGAACAAACAGAACAACAGTGATAGAATGCAGTGGCGGCGGATGGATCTGCACATCCACACTCCGGCCTCTGCCTGCTATGAACAACCAGAGGCCAGCTTTCTCGACATCCTACGCCAAGCCGAGAAGCGAGCCTTGGACATCATCGCCTTTACCGACCACAACTCGGTAGCTGGCTATCGGGCCATGCTGTCTGAGATCGAGGAGCTGGAAGTACTGGAGCGATTCGATAGGCTTCGCCCCGAGGAGAGGGAACGCCTCAGAGAGTATCGGCAGCTTCTAGATCAAATACTTGTCCTGCCCGGGTTCGAATTCACCGCGACCTTCGGGTTCCACATCCTGGGCATTTTCTCCCCTCAGACCTCTATCCGCCAGTTGGAACACCTCCTCCTGGACCTGAATGTCCCCGCTGAAAAGCTGGATATGGGTTCCACCGAGGTGGGGCCGACCACCGATGTCCTCACCGCCTATCGGCTGATGGATGAGCGGGGGGGCATCGTCATCGCTGCTCATGCCAATTCCAGCCACGGCGTGGCCATGCGACGCTTCGGCTTCGGCGGCCAGACCAAGATCGCCTACACCCAGGATGAGCACCTGCACGCTCTAGAGGTGACAGACCTGGACCGAAGGGGGCGCAACACCACCGTGGCCTTCTTCACCGGCGCCAAGCCGGAGTACCCCCGGCCTATGCGCTGCATCCAGGGCTCCGATGCCCACCGGGTGACCGCCGACCCCCGAGACAGGCAATCTTTGGGCGTCGGCGACCGGGTGACGGAGGTGCTGTTGTCAGAGGTCAGCTTCGAGGCATTGCGAGAGGTGTTTCTGGGAGACGATTTCTCCCGCACCCGACCGGCGCGCCCACAGACACAGGCCCCTTTCGATCACCTGCAAGCAGCGCGCGAACAGGGGCCCAGTATCAACCGCTCCTTTCACGAGGCCATGACCCGTCGTGGGGGGCAGTTGTATGCCATCGTTGCCGATGTGGTGGCCTTCGCCAACACCAACGGCGGCACGATTTACGTGGGCATGAGCGGAACCCCCAAAGAGCCACCGTTAGGCGTGGACCATCCCAAGTGGGTTATGAGCACCCTGCGGGCCGAGTTCGAGCAGAAGATCACCCCCCCTCTGGAGGTCAAGATGGACCTCCAGCAGAGTCAGGGGAAAAACATAATCCGCATCTCGGTGCCCAAGGGGGAAGATCCACCCTACGTCCTGGATGAAAGTAAGATCTACATCCGGCAGGAAACCGAGACCAGCCTGGCGGTGCGGGATGAGATCATCCAACTTATCCGCCGCACCCTCGCACCTGAGATCGAAGAGGCCGAGGAAATCGCTGCTCCCGGAGGGCTCATCCCCCCACCCCGGACGGGGGTGGAGATTGTGGAGACAGTAAAGCGCAAGGGCACGCTCTACCATGCCATGAAGGACCTGCGCAATGGGCATGAGGTACAGAATGTCACCCGCTCCTCGGCGCGCCGCCTGTGGCACTATGCCATCACTCAGAAAGAGGATCATCCCCCCCAACCCGCGGAGGTAACCTGGCACAATGACCTCGGCCTATGGAAGCGGTACGAGCGGGCGGGCAAGACGCGCTACGATCTGGTGCAGCGCGCGCCCGATGGATCGCTCCGGGTGTACTACGGGGTGACGGAGGAGGGCTTTCATGGGGAATGGGAGCACTTCCTAGAAGCCGAGTAGATGTCTACCCTCCCGCAGGTTAGTGAACCCCTCTCTTGATGTAAAGCGGATTCTAACCTGCGGGAGGGTGAGCAGTTGGAAGGGGCCTGGAATTTAGCGCTCAGCACGCAGGTGGGGAAAGAGAATCACCTCGCGGATGGAGGACTGATCGGTGAGGAGCATGGTCAACCGGTCTATCCCCATGCCGAAGCCGCCGGTAGGCGGCATGCCGTAGCAGAGGGCGTTGACGTAGTCCTCATCCAGGGGATGCGCCTCCTCGTCACCAGCTCCGAGAGGCTGAGCTAGGAATCTTTCCCGCTGATCCAGGGGGTCATTGAGCTCGGTGAAGGCGTTGCCCAGCTCCAGCCCGCCGATGAAAAACTCGAATCGCTCCACTGTGTCGGGATCGTCGGCTTTTCTCTTCGCCAGGGGGGAGACCTCCACCGGATAGTCATAGAGGAAAGTGGGTTGGATCAACTGGGGCTCCACGTAGTTGATCAGGACAGGATCAATGAGCTGGCCCCACGTGGCCTTGGGTTCTGGGGTGCCGCCGATGGCTCGAATGGCCTGATAGAGGCTCTGGGCATCAGGATAGGCTTCATAATCAATGCCTATCTCCTCCAGAATCGCCTGGCGCAGCTTGCGCCGCCGCCAGGGTGGGCGGAGGTCAATCTCCTGGCCCTGGTAGGTGATGGACGTGGTGCCCAAGGCGCTTTGGGCCACGAAAGCGACCATGTCCTCGGCCAGGGCCATCACTTCCTCGTAGTCGGTGTAGGCTATGTAAAACTCCAGTTGGGTGAACTCCGGGTTGTGCTTGAAGGACACCCCCTCGTTACGAAAATCCCGCCCGATCTCGTACACCCGCTCGTAGCCCCCCACGATCAGCCGCTTGAGGTATAGTTCGTCGGAGATGCGCAGGTAGAGGTCCTGGTGGAGTTGTTGGTGGTGGGTGATAAAGGGCCTGGCCGCTGCTCCGCCATAGATGGGCTGCAGGACCGGCGTCTCCACCTCGATGAAACCCCGTTGGTCCAGAAAGCAGCGCACTGCGGAGACGATGCAGGCCCGGGTGCGAAAGATCTCCCGCACGTGGGGATTGACCGCCAGGTCCACGTAGCGCTCCCGGTAGCGCTGTTCTTTGTCGGTGAAGGCATCGTAGAGGACACCGTCTTTCTCTTTGACCACAGGCAGGGGCTTGAGCGCCTTGGCGAGAAGCTGTACCTTCTCAGCGTGGACGGTGACCTCGCCGGTGCGGGTGCGGAAGAGGGGGCCCTTCACCCCCAGGAAGTCGCCCAGGTCCAGGTCACGATGTACTAGATCGTAGGTGTCCTGGCCCAGCACATCCTGTTGGAAATAGACCTGCAGCCGGCCGTGGCCGTCTTCCAGGTGGGCGAAGCTGGACCGGCCCATGACATTCAGGCGTGTCATGCGGCCCACGATCTGAACGGCCAACCCCTCATCGTCGTCTTGCAGGGCTTCGAAAGCAGCCAGTGCTTCAGCGGTGGTGTGAGTTCGCTCTACTCGTGCTGGGTAGGGATCAATCCCCTTGGCCCGAAGGCGGGCCAGCTTCTGGTAGCGCTGCCGCTCCAGATCGCTGAGTGTATTTGTCATGGCTTAATTTCCCCCCAGATGTTATCCCTGGCCGATGCGCAGGATCCGTAGGTGGACGATGCCCCCGGGGGTGGTGACCTTCACCTCTTCCCCTACCCGATGGCCCATGAGTGCCCGGCCAATGGGGGAGTGGTGAGAGATGAGGCCGTGGGTAGGGTCGGCCTCCGCTGAGTCCACGATGCGATAGGCCTCTGGCTTATCCTGGTTATCTCCCACCACCGTGACCCAGGAGCCCATGCCCACCTGGTCAGTGGGGCCCTGCTCCTCAATGAGTACGACATTCTTCAGCAGTGTCTCCAGGGTCAGTATCCGCCCTTCGACAAAAGCCTGCTCATTTTTGGCGTCCTCATATTCGGCGCTCTCCAGAACATCGCCTTCGTCTTTGGCCTCGCGGATGCGCTCAGCCACCTCTTTTCGACGCACAGTGCGGAGGTACTCCAGCTCTTCTTCCAGCTTGCGCTTCCCCTCTGGGGTCAGGAAAACTTCCTGTTCCACCATCTTTCTCTCCCCCGCTCAAATAAAGATTGACCCTCGTCACATCCATCGCTGACGAGGGAGAACCAGACCATCAAAAAAAGCGCCCAGGGCGCAAAGTTCACATAAAGAAAGCCAGGCGAACGCTCGGGCCATTCCTGCGTCCGCTTTGTCATATTATAGCAGAAAGGCTGGATTTTGTAAAGTCGAATCACAGCGGCATATTGCCATGTTTCTTGGCGGGATTATGATCCCGCTTATTCCTCAGCATCTCCAGTCCGTTGATCAGCCGGGGACGGGTCTCCCGTGGCTCGATCACGGCATCAATGTAGCCTCGCGAGGCCGCCACGTAGGGGTTAGCGAACTTCTCCCGGTATTCGGCGACCAGTTGCTCCCGCAGATCATCTGCATCCTCTGCCCGGGCCAGTTCCCGGCGAAAGACGATATTCACCGCTCCCTCCGGCCCCATGACCGCGATCTCCGCTGTGGGCCAGGCGAAGACCAAATCTCCCCGGATGTGCTTGGAGTTCATGACACAGTAGGCTCCGCCATAGGCCTTGCGGGTGATCACGGTGATCTTGGGCACCGTGGCCTCACAGTAGGCGTAGACCAGCTTGGCTCCATGGCGGATGATACCCCCGTGCTCCTGCTCTAACCCCGGCATGAACCCGGGAACATCTTCGAAGGTGATGATGGGGATGTTGAAGCAATCGCAGAAGCGAACGAAGCGGGCAGCCTTGACCGAGGCGTCAATGTCCAGTACCCCAGCCAGCACGGGCGGCTGGTTGGCCACAATGCCCACCGTGCGCCCTCCCAGCCGGGCGAAGCCGATAAGGATGTTCTGGGCCCAGTGGGGATGCACCTCCAGGAACTGTCCGTCGTCCACTACATGCTGGATCACTTCTTTCATATCATAGGGTTTGCTGGGGGAGTCAGGGACCAGCGTGTCCAGCTCGGGGTCCATGCGCAGCGCATCATCTTCCGATTCCACAAAGGGCGGGTCCTCCAGGTTATTCTGGGGGATATAGCCGAGCAACTCTCGGATGAGGAGCAGGCCATCTTGCTCATCCTCGGCGGCGAAATGGGCCACCCCACTCAGGCGGCTGTGGGCCATGGCGCCTCCCAGTTCCTCGAAATCCACCTCCTCGTGCATGGCCGCCCGCACCACTTCGGGTCCGGTGATGAACATGTAGCTGGAATCGCGGACCATGATGATGAAATCGGTGAGCGCTGGGGAGTACACTGCGCCACCAGCGCAGGGCCCCATGATGGCCGAGATCTGGGGGATGACCCCCGAGGCCAGGGTGTTGCGCAGGAAGATCTCGGCGTAGCCTCCCAGGGCGAAGACCCCCTCTTGGATACGGGCCCCACCGGAGTCATTGAGGCCGATGAGGGGGGCGCCATTTTTGAGGGCCAGGTCCATTACCTTGCAGATCTTGGCCGCATGGGCCTCCCCCAATGACCCCCCCAGCACGGTGAAGTCCTGAGAGTAGATGTAGACCAGTCGGCCATCAATAGCTCCGTAGCCGGTGACTACGCCGTCGCCCAGGTATTTGCGCTTCTCCAGTCCGAACTCCGTCGCCTGATGGGTGACGAGCATGTCCAATTCCTGAAAGGACCCCTCGTCCAGCAACAGGTGCAACCGTTCCCTGGCCGTCAGGCGGCCGCGCTCGTGCTGGCGGTCAATGCGTTCTTGTCCACCCCCCAGTTTGGCCTCTTCCTGTAACCTGCGCAGCGTGGCAAACCTCTGATCAGCCATGCGAATTCCTGCTCCCTCTCTGAATAGCGGCCAGCAGTCGAGCGTAGGTGTCCTCCAGCATTTGGGGAATGACCCGCGTTTCCCCCAGCACGGGCATGAAGTTGGTATCCCCCTCCCAGCGGGGGACAATGTGGATATGCACATGTTCGTGGATGCCTGCTCCCGCGGCTGGGCCCAGGTTCACCCCGATGTTAAACCCCTGGGGGGCCATCGCTTCCCGCAGGGCCGCCAAACCTCGGTTGACCAGCAGTATCAGCTCGGTCAACGTCTCAGTCTCCAGGTCTTCCAGGCTGGCCGCGTGTTCATAGGGCACGACCATCAGGTGGCCGTTGTTGTAGGGGTAGAGGTTGAGGATGATGTAGCCCCTCTCCCCTCGGTACAGGACATAATTGGCCGCGTCGTTATCGTCGGCCCATTTCTCACACAGAACACATCCGGACTTCTTCTTATCCCGCTGAATGTAGGCCATGCGCCAAGGAGCCCATATTTGTCTCACCAGCCTCTCCTTTGACCAGGGTGAAGAAATGAGGTATCATTAGGGCAGCCGAGGATGCGCGTCAGGTGGGTCGGTTTGTCCGTGTGTGAACCTACAGGTTGGAAACCTGTAGTTGCCTGTGTGCTGCTCTTGGTGAGAATGCTCGGCGCAAACTACCCCTTTCCAAGGTGTAGTGCTCGCCAACCAACCACCGGCGCTTTGACCAGAGACTGACACTGACCGACCATGAGGGCACGGCTAAGGGTGCGTGCCAAGCCGGGTGAGGAGACGGGGATGGAGGCGAGGTAGGTTTGTTGATGGAAGTCTACAGGTTGGAAACCTGTAGTTGCCCAGCAGCACTCTTCTGCGCGCACTCTCGTAAGGAAAAGTTAGTGACATTTGGTTTACCCCCCTCCCACAGGGAGGATAAATGTAATCCCATTTTGAGGTGAGATCATGTTCCGACTCCGAAATCTTCTCCAGGTCCTGCTGTCAGCCCTGCTCGTGGTCAGCCTTACCGGCTGTGCCAGCCTCTTCGCTCCGCCCACCCCCACCCCTGAGCCGATCGCGCTTCACTTTGCCTATCCGCTGGAGGGAAAGGGGGAAGCGTACGAGAAACTGGCGGCCGAATTTCACGATGCCCACCCTAACATCACGGTCGAAGTCCAGCACATCGAGGACCTCAACTACACCGCCAGCCAGAGCTCAAACATTGACGTCTTTGAGGCCGACCAGTTCGAGCTGATCTCCCTGGTGGAAGGCGGCGCCATCCTCAGCCTGGATCCCATCCTTCAGGAAGACCCTCATGGCATTGTCGGCGACTTCTATCCCCATATCCTGGAGGCCTTTACCTGGCAGGGCCAGATCTGGGCCGTCCCGGCGGACATTGACCCCTGGGTGCTCTATTACAACAAGGACCTCTTCGACCAGGCCGGCGTGCCCTATCCCCAGCCGGAGTGGACGTGGAACGATTTTCTGGAGAAGGCGGCCCGGCTGACCATGGATCGGGGCGATCACACGCAATACGGGTTTGGCTCGAACCCCAAAGAGGCGCCGGAGATCATCGCCTTCATCTACCAGCACGGCGGAGGGCTGGTGGACAACATCGTGGACCCCCAGACGCCCACCTTTGACTCGCCAGCCACCATCGAGGCGGTGCAATGGTACACCGACCTGGCCCTGGAGTACGGGGTGATGGCTCCCCCGGAGGTGATGGCACTCTACCGCCGTGGCGGAGCCTTCGAAGCGGCTATGCGCCAGCACGTGGCCATGTGGATGGGCTCCCTGAGCAGCCGGGGAGGGCACATCTGGCACTTCGAGTGGCCCTTCAACTGGGGGGTGGTGCCTCTGCCCCGGGACGAAGAGCGGGCCACGCTGTTTCAATTGTCAGGCTACTTCATCAGTGCCCACTCTCCCCACCCCCGCGAGGCTTGGCTGTGGATCGAGCAGGTCACAGGCAGCCCCCGCCCCGCCTGGAACCTGCCACCCCGCCGTTCCGTGGCTCAGACAGACCTCTACCGCCAGCGGGTGGGCGAGGAGGTGGCCGACGCAGCTCTGGCCAGCGCGGAATATGGCCTCACCAGCCCTCCCACTCCCTGGCTGATGGAGGTGTTCACCTGGCTCAACGAGGCGCTGACCTCTATCCTCACCGGAGAGCAGAAGGTAGAAACGGCCATGCAGGAGGTGCAACGAAAGGCTGAGGCGGCCTTGGCTGCGCAGGAGGTGGGGCCGTAGGGGCGTACCCTTGCGGTCGCCCCTGGAGGCAAGGGCAACCGCAAGGGTTGTCCCTACCCTCCTTCCCTCCAGGCAGCGAGTAGCTCCCGCGCCCGCTCCGCGATGTGCTGCGCGGTGAAGCCGTACTTCTCCCAAAGCACCTTGTAGGGAGCCGAGGCCCCGAAGCGCTCCACGCCGATGACGTCCCCCCAGGAGCCGACGTAGCGGTGCCACCCCTGAGGCACCCCCGCCTCCACCGCCAACCGCACCAGGACCAAGGGGGGTAGCACCTGATGGCGATAGGACTCCGGCTGCCGATCAAGAAGCTCCCCGCTGGGCATGCTCACCACCCGAGCCCCAATCCCCTGCTCCACCAGCAGCTTTCGAGCCTCCAGGGCGGGATGGACCTCGGAGCCGGTGGCGATGAGGATCAGATCGGGCTGGCCCTGGGGAGCCTCAGCCAGGATGTAGGCTCCCTGCGTCAACCTGGCCGGATAGCCCTCCGCCGTGGCCGAGGGGCCGAGGATGGGGAGTCCCTGGCGGGTCAGGAACAGGGCCACGGGCCCCTTCCGGTACGTCAGGGCAAAGCGCCAGGCCTCAACGGTCTCATTGGCATCCGCAGGCCGGAGGGTGACCAGGTGGGGGATGGTGCGCAGCGAGGCCATCTGTTCCACCGGCTGATGGGTGGGCCCATCCTCCCCCACGCCAATGCTGTCGTGGGTGAACACGAAGATCACCGGCTGTCTCATCATCGCCGCCAAGCGGATGGCGGGGCGCATGTAGTCGGAGAAGACCAGAAAAGTGCCCCCGTAGGGGATGATCCCCCCGTGGAGGGCCAGGCCGTTGAGGATGGCCCCCATCGCGTGTTCCCGGACGCCGAAGTGGATGTTCCGTCCAGCAGGCTGCTCTCTACTAAAGTCGGGATAACCCTCCAGATAAGTTCGGTTGGACTCGCTGAGATCGGCTGAGCCCCCCAGGAGCTCGGGGATGACCGGTGCTAAGGCATTGAGCACCCGGCCCGAGGCGTCGCGGGTGGATATGGGCCCCTCTTCAGGCCGAAAAGAGGGCAGGCTTTCCTCCCACCCCTCAGGCAGCTCTCCGGCCATCACCCGTTTCCACAGTGGTGCCAGGTCGGGGTAATCGGCCGCGTAGACCTCCAACATCCGTTGCCATTCCGCCTCCTGAGCCCTCCCCTGCTCCACGGCCTGCCGGAATGTTGCGCACACCGGGTCGGGGATGAGGAAATGGGCCTCGAAAGCCCAGCCCAGTGCCTCCTTCGTGAGCCTCACCTCCTCTTCCCCCAGGGGCGCGCCGTGGGAGGCGGCGGTGTCCTGTTTGTGGGGGCTGCCGTAGGCGATGTGAGTGTGGCAGGCGATCAGTGAGGGCCTCTCCGTCTGCTGCTGGGCAGTGCGAATGGCCCTCTCGATGGCATCCATGTCGTGGCCATCCACCTCCTGCACGAACCAGCCGTAAGCTCGAAACCGAGCCTGCACATCCTCGGTGAAGGTGAGGTCGGTGCTGCCATCAATGGAGATCTCGTTGTCATCGTAGAGGTAGATGAGCTTGTGGAGGCCCAGGTGGCCGGCCAGGGAAGCGGCCTCGTGGGAGAGGCCCTCCATCAGGTCGCCGTCGGAGACGATGGCGTAGGTGCGGTGATCCATGATAGGGTAGCCGGGGCGGTTGAAGATGGCCCCCAGAAATCGCTCGGCAATGGCCATGCCCACCCCGGTGGCGAAGCCCTGCCCCAGGGGGCCAGTGGTGGTCTCGATGCCCCGGCCGGGGTCGTACTCCGGATGGCCGGGGGTGTGGCTACCCCACTTCCGAAAGCACTTTAGCTCCTCCATGGGCATGTCATATCCGGTGAGGTGGAGCAGGCTGTAGAGCAGAGCCGAGCCGTGACCAGCGGAGAGGATGAAGCGATCCCGGTTGGGCCAGGAGGGGTTGGCTGGATTGTGCCTCAGGAAACAGGTCCATAGAATGTAGGCTATCTCCGAGGCGCCCATGGGCATGCCTGGGTGGCCGGAATTGGCCTTCTGGACGATGTCCATGGCCAGAGTCCGAAGAGTATTGGCGCAAAGCCGATCCAGGTTCTCCTGGGGCATTCTGGTCTCCTTATCCGTTCTGATAGTTATGGGTGAGTAGGAGTGTTCTATAGTGTACCAAACATTCGGGATAAGTCAAAATCGAGGAGGAAGTAACGAGTTGAGGAGGCACTGAGTCAACGAGGGTTCAGTCCCCCTGGCCGTCTCGCGTTTCAATCGGAGTGCAGGCGCAAGCCTGCCCCTTGCGCCACACTCACAACGAAAAGCAGACTGGCGTCTGCACTCCAGCAGTTTGATAGTCAAGGGGTCGGTCTCCTCGCTGCCTCATCCCCTGGCCGGGGCAGGTACTCGTTACCCGTTGTCTTGGAACATCCATCATGACCGAGAATTTCTCTATAGAGGAGCTAAGGGCCAAGCTGCATACCACAATCATTGGCAAGCGTATCCTGTACTATCCCTCCGTGGGGTCCACCAACGATGTGGCCCGGTCACTGGCAGAAGCAGGGGCCCGGGAGGGGGTTGTAGTGCTGGCCGATGAGCAGAGGGCAGGGCGGGGGCGGAGGGGGCGGCGCTGGCTAGCCCCGGCGGGCACATGCCTTCTCTTCTCCCTCCTCCTGCGCCCTCCGCTGCCCCCTCACCAGTGCCAGCGGCTGACTATGGCCTGTGGACTGGCCTTGGCCGAGTCCCTCGAAAGCCACACGGGGCTGGCCATGGGGCTCAAGTGGCCTAACGATCTCCTGGTTGGGGATAAAAAAGTGGGTGGTATTCTCACCGAGCTGGTCATGAAGGGAGAGCGGCTTGAATACGCCATTGTGGGCCTCGGCCTCAATGTCAACCTCGATTTCACACCTCCCGAGGTGGCCTTCCTAAGGGAACAGGCCACCAGTCTGGCCCGGGAGTTGGGAGCACCTGTGGCGCGGGAGCCGCTGCTGGCCTGTATCCTCAACCGACTGGAGGTGCACTATCTGGCGCTCTGTGATGGCTGGTCGCCCCATCAGGCATGGGCGGCCCGGCTGGTCACGCTGGGCCAGCGGGTTGCGGTCTCCGGGCCGGGCGACGAGCTGGAGGGCTGGGCTGAGGGTGTGGATCCGGATGGCGCCCTCCTGCTCCGCCTAAAGGATGGCCAGGTGGTGCGGGTCCTGGCCGGAGATGTGAGCCTCCGGCTGTGTGGAAGGCCGGCGGCTGCTACTTGACATTTGCAGCCATTAAGGGTATGCTACAGATCGAGATGACCCAATCCGTTGAACCACGGAGGAGTGAATGCACACTAGAAGAGCTTGTCTGTGGAGTAAGATCACACGAGAGGTGCGAGCCCTGGCTTCTCTGGCTCCCCTGTTCACTCTGGCCCTGCTTCTGGCCTGGCTGCTATCAGCAGGGAGGGCGTTTTCTTTCTTTCAATCGCCCACTTCACCTCCTCCGGAGGTCCTACCGCCCACCGAAATGCCCACACCCACAGAGGTGAGGCCCACTGCAACGCCCCCGCCCACGAGGGCTCTGCCCACCTTGATACCTACTGTGCCTCCTATCGAGATGGTGGCGGAGCCCACCCTTTCGCCCACTCAGGTGGTCATGATGCCTGCAGTACAGGCGGTGCATCCCACAGCCCTGCCCGTTGAGTCCTTACCCTCGAAGGAGGCAATCTCCCTGTGGCCTTGGGTCCTGCTGGGCCTTCTCTCCGTGGGGGCTATCGCCACCGGCGTATTCCTCCTGCGGCGAGAAGCGCCGTCCGAGGAAGGAGAGGGATAGTGCTGTGAGAGAACAGGCCACCACCCAGCGTGAGGGCAAGGGGCAGGGTCAGTTCTGGCTGATGGGGGGGGTGGCCCTGCTGGCCTTTGCCCTGCGCGTCTACCGCCTGGACTTTCAAAGCCTGTGGCGGGACGAGGTGGATGCCCTGCGTTTTGCCCTTTTCCCGCTTCCCAAGTTGTTGGGGACCTTCACTCAGGGGGGGTGGAATGGGCCCCTCTACTTCCCCCTGCTACGGGTGTGGATTGCGGCCGCCGGACAGAGGGAGTTCGCGCTGCGCTTCCCCTCACTTCTGGGCGGCGTGCTGGCCGTGCCCCTGACCTACGCGCTGGGGCGACGGCTGGGCTCCCAGCGGCTGGCGATGCTGGGCAGCCTCCTGGTGGCCGTCTCTCCCTATCTGGTGTGGTACAGCCAGGAGGCGAAGATGTACGCCCTGTTTACTGCTGGGGGCCTCCTCTCCTGGTATCTCTACCTGCGTGGACTGGAGGAGGGCGGCTGGGGTGTGTGGGTGGGTTATGTGGTGGCCACCAGCCTGTGTACGTATCTTCACCTGCTGGCGGTGTTGCTCATTCCCGCCCAGGCCGCCGTGTTCCTGTTGCAGTGGAGTCGCTATCGAGGGCGGGTACAGCCCTGGCTGGGAGCCATGGCGGCACTGATCCTGCCCTATCTGCCCTTTGCCCGATGGGAGATCCCCCTGCTCCTTTCCGGCTTCCGGACCGGCCACCCTTTCTATCCCCTGGGGCAGATCCTGACCACTCTGCTGCAGGCCTTCAGCCTGGGAATCACCCCCCATCCCACGCTGCGGATATTCTTCCCTCTTCAGCGTCCAATCGGCCTAGCCCTCTATGAGGGCTTGATCGTGACCCTCTTCCTCGGCCTGGCTGGCCTGCTCCTGTACCGGGGTCGGCAATCGCTTCAACTGGTGCTCTGCTGGCTCCTGCTTCCCCCGGTGATCATCTACCTCATCTCCCTGGGGGTGCCCCTCTTCAACGCCCGCTATCTGATCTGGATGGCTCCGGCCTTTCTGCTGCTCCTGGGCATGGGGCTCATCGCGGTGAGGGAACAATCGCGGCTGTTCTTCATCCTGTGCTTGATCGGACTGTTACTCATTGACGGCCAGGCCCTGTTGGTCCAGGCTCACGTGCCGATCAAGTCGGACTTCCGACGGGCAGCGGCCTACGTGCGCGCTCACCGCCAGTCGGATGAGCCGATTCTGTTTCTCATCCCCCATGTGCGCTACACGTTCGAATACTATTATGGCCCTGCTGATCCCTGGGTCGGAGGCCCCTATACCAACGCAGGAGTGAGCTCTGAAGAAGTGGATCAGCAGCTTCGAGAGACGATGGAGGGGGCTCAGAGCGTATGGCTGGTGATGTCGGAGCCGGAGCTGTGGGATGAGCGGGGGCTGGTGGGGCAGTGGTTGGAGTCCAATGGCCATCGGACCGATGAGGCGACTTTCGCGCGGGTGGAGGTGGCCCGTTATGCCCTGGGAGATTAGCCTCCGCTTTCACAGATGGTGGAGAGAGCGAACCGGGTTGAAAGGAGTGCAGCCTTGAGTGAAGAACCCACAAGTGGCCTGGTCAGGGAACTAGGACTGACTGAGGCCCTGGCGATTGGCCTGGGCACGATGATCGGAGCCGGGATTTTCGTGCTCTCGGCCATTGCTGCCCAGCGGGCGGGGCCTGCGGCGGCCCTGTCTTATGTGGCGGCTGGACTCATCTGTCTGCCCATCGCCATGACCGTGTCTGAGCTGGCGACCGGGATGCCCAGAGCAGGGGGAAGTTATCATCTGATCTCCCGCGCTCTGGGGCCGGTGGCTGGGGCCGTGGTGGGGCCAGGCAACTGGCTGGGGTTGACCTTTGCCACTGGCTTCTACCTGATCGGCTTTGCCCAGTACGTGGCTTATTTCCTGCCACTGCCCACCTGGGCCACGGCATTGGGTGCGGGATTGTTCTTCACCTTCCTCAACTACGGAGGGGCCAAGTTGTCTGGCCAGGTACAGAACCTCATCGTCGTGCTGCTGGTCCTGATCCTGGCCCTCTTTGTGGGGCGCGGCCTGTTCAATGTTGACCCCCAGCTCCACCAGCCCTTTGTGCCCTACGGGTGGGGAGCGGTGATCGCTAACGTGGGTTTGATCATCGTGTCCTTTACCGGCTTCGAAAAGATCTCCACTATCGCTGAGGAGATCAAACGGCCGGAACGGAATCTGCCCCTGGCAATTGTGGGCTCGGTCATCATCGCCACCATCCTCTACGGTGCCATCCTATACGTAGCCACGGGCATTCTCTCCTATCAGACAATCGCCGACTTTCAGGCGCCCCTGGTTGAAGCCGCCAACCGATTCATGAGCGTGGTCGGCATCGCGGGGATGTCGCTGGCAGCACTGCTGGCCACAGCGTCCTCGGCCAACGCAGCCATCATGGCCTCGTCGCGCATCAATTTTGCTATGGGCCGAGACCGCATCCTGCCCGGCTGGTTCAATGAGATCCACCCCCGCTACCTGACCCCCCATCGCTCTATCTTGGTAACAGCCGGCTTGGCCATTTTACTGGCCCTGAGCGGCCAGGCAGCGATCTTGGCCGAGATCTCCAGTGCCTTGTTCATGGTTTCGTACACCCTGTTGAGCCTGGGATTGGTAGTCATGCATCGGGCGCGGCCGTCGTGGTATCGGCCCGCTTACTGGGTGCCGCTCTACCCCTGGTTCCCAGCGCTGGGTGGTCTTTTGGCCCTGGCGGTCATCAGCACGATGGATCGCACCTCGCAGATTGCCGGGCTGGGGTTGGTGGGGCTCAGCCTGGGTTGGT
>Ga0172366_10001899_pt1 | contig 16323 bp, 12 predicted proteins | sample LakKivSesite69cm_FD_114533 | JGI IMG/M metagenome (GOLD analysis project Ga0172366, IMG submission 114533) | Sediment microbial communities from Lake Kivu, Rwanda - Sediment site 69cm | ecosystem: Environmental > Aquatic > Freshwater > Lake > Sediment | place: Rwanda: Western Province, Lake... | reverse complement strand
GCTTTTCAATTTTGGCCCAATTCTCCTATTTATTTTTATCTGGTGGATGTTGATTCGTTCGATGCAGGCTGGTGGCAAGCAGGCTATGTCTTTTGGTAGAACCCGGGCAAAACTTCTTGACCAGAGCAAACAGAAGGTAACTTTTAATGACGTTGCAGGAGTAGATGAGGCTAAAGAAGAGCTTCAAGAAATAATTGCATTCCTGAAGGACCCCAAAAAGTTCCAGAAGCTCGGCGGAAAAATTCCTAAAGGAGTCCTGCTTTACGGAGCCCCGGGCTCAGGGAAGACGCTTTTAGCAAAGGCAGTGGCAGGTGAGGCAGGGGTGCCTTTCTTCAGCGCCAGTGGCTCTGAGTTTGTAGAGATGTTTGTGGGAGTGGGAGCCTCGAGGGTGCGTGACCTGTTCGCTCAGGGAAGAAAAAATGCGCCTTGTCTCACAGGTGATACTCGTATTGTTTTGAGTGATGGACGCCAATTCACTATCAAGGAGATGTATGATAAGAATATGATAGATACATTCGTTCCGGCTATGACCGAAGAATTTAGAATGAGCGAAGCAAAAGTTCTAAGAGTAACACGAAAGCAAACTAAACTTGTGTACAAAATAGATACTGTTCATACAAAAATAGAAGCTACTGCTAACCATCTATTCCCCGTGTTGAAAGGGGGTGGACTGGAGTGGGTAAGAGCCGACGAGTTACAGGAGGGGGATTATCTTGCCGCTCCCCGAAAGATAAAGGTTTCTTCCTCGCAAGTTGAATGTATCGATTTTCTACCTCCTGAGACCCGTTTGTATCCGGAGGATCCCCGAGGAAAAAGAAGAGTGCGTTCTGTAAAGGTTAAAGACTTTAAGAAGCATAATTTGAACTTTCAAGAAATTAAAGCATTTAAGATCGGGAAGGGAGGATGGACGGATTCGGTTATTTTTAAGATGCCCGAGTATTTAAATGAAGAGTTAGCCTATCTTACGGGGCTCATATTTTCAGATGGGCATATAGGAGGTCGCTATGTTCGGTTTTATAACACAAATGCACATTTACATAACTTATTGACAAGAATTGTAGAGAAAAATTTTGGGTATAAAACCCAAGAATACAAGTACAGTAACAGTAACTGTTGGATAACCGATATCAATAACAGTCTGATAAGACAACTGGTTCAAAATATTCAGAGTAATATCTTGAGGCTTCCGGAAAAATTGATTTCTTCCTGGCTAAGCGGAGTTCTTGATGGTGATGGATGCGTAAGCGGGGAAGGGAATGACCCTAAGGTGACTATCGGTGCCTGGGATGAAGCGTCAAATAGACTAACAAGAGATGCGCTCCATCGAGTGGGGATAGTTCCTTATTTGCCGCAGCGTTTTACAGGCAATATTGAGATTACCGGGAAGAAAAGTCTTTTGCTTTTCCTCGAAAAAGTTTTTCCTCAACATCCAGAAAAGCTCAAGCGATTGCAAAATCTAAATCTGTCGGGATTAAATTTCTCCAGATTAGATGTAGTTCCTGTAGGTGATCTTCTTCATCAAGCGCGTAGGTCAATAGAAATGGGGCAGAGACAGTTTGTTCAAACAGGTCGATATAGGGGCCACTATGTAAGTCGCTATGAAAGGGGGATAGGTGCTCCTGCAAGTACCATCATTCAAGACATAGCTGATGAAATTGACCAGTGGCGGCAAAAGGCGGGTAAATCGGTTACAGAGGAACTGGTTAGTTTGAAACAGTTAGTTTTTGGTGAAGTTATGTGGTCAAAGGTGACGAGAATTGAAAAAATAAGTAAAAAAGTCAATGTATATGACCTGTGTTTAAACCGTTATCATAATTTCGTTGCTAACAATATATTTGTTCATAATTGCTTACTCTTCGTTGATGAGCTCGACGCTGTTGGAAGGCATAGGTTTGCAGGCATTGGAGGAGGTCACGATGAAAGGGAGCAGACTCTCAATCAGTTGTTGGTGGAGATGGATGGATTCGATACCAAGGAGGGTGTCATCCTCATTGCAGCGACTAATAGGCCAGATGTCCTCGACCCAGCACTTCTACGACCGGGAAGGTTCGACAGGCATATAATGGTGCCCAATCCCGATTTGAAGGGCCGCGAGGAGATACTGCAGGTGCATACCCGCCACGTAAAATTGGCTCCTGAGGTGGACTTAAAGGTTATCGCCAGAAGGACTCCAGGGTTTGTTGGCAGCGATATAGCCAATCTGGTTAACGAAGCTGCGCTTCTGGCAGCTCGTGAAGAGAAGAAGGCAGTAGGAATGAAAGAGTTGGAGGAAGCCATCGATAGGGTTATTGCTGGTCCGCAGAGGAAGAGCAGGATGATTTCTGAAAGGGAGAAGAAGATTATTGCCTATCATGAAGCGGGACACACTCTGGTGGCAAAGCTGATTCCCGGCACAGACCCCATTCATAAGGTCTCAATTATTCCTCGGGGACCTGCTCTGGGATATACTCTCCAACTCCCTCTGGAAGATAAGTACTTGTCTACTAAAACTGAAATTACAGATAAGTTGACTGTTTTCCTGGGAGGTAGGGCTGCTGAAGAGTTGACTTTTAATGAATTGACTACCGGCGCTGAAAATGACCTCCACCAGGCAACTGAGATTGCCCATAAGATGGTCTGCGAATATGGAATGAGCGATAAAGTTGGTCCGTTGACTCTCAGGAAAAAAGATAGTGAGATATTTTTGGGCCGAGATTTCGTTAAAGAGAAAGCCTATAGTGAAAAAACGGCAGAAATGATAGATCAAGAGGTAAAGAAGATTGTGGAAGATTGCAGAGACCGGGCTAAGGAGCTTTTGAGAAAGAACATGGCTAAACTGGATAGATTGGCTAAAGCACTAATGGAAAAGGAGATCCTTGTGGGAGAAGAAGTCGAAGAAATATTGAAACATGCTAAAGAAATTTCCAATAATGAAAAGAAGAGTAGAACTCAAGATAGAACTACAAAGAGTGGAGAGTGATGGACAAGAAGAAAATTGAGAGAGCTGTAAAAATGATATTAGAGGCAATTGGAGAGGACCCCGCCAGGGAAGGACTGAAGAGGACTCCTCAACGTGTTGCCGAAATGTATGAAGAAATCCTGGGCGGTTATTCCAAAAAAGCAGCCGAGGAACTCAAAATACGTTACGAAAAAGAAAATTATGAAGAGATAGTTCTGGTGCGGGACATTCCGCTCTATTCGATGTGTGAGCACCATATATTGCCTTTTTTTGGCAGAGCCCACGTAGCTTATATGCCTCACAAAGATAGAGTTGCGGGCTTGAGCAAAATTGTTCGAGCGGTAGAAGTTCTTGCTCGAAGGCTTCAAGTTCAGGAAAGGCTGACCACGCAAATTGCTGATACTATAATGGAAGCCTTGAATCCCCAGGGAGTGTTGGTGGTGATTGAAGCCGAACATTTTTGTATAACCATGCGGGGGATAAAGAAGGCCGGTTCTCTGGTGATGACCTCAGCAATGCGAGGTATATTTCTGAAAGACGCCCGTACGCGTAATGAAGCAATGGCTTTAATTGGCAAATAATATTGTGAATTTCTCGTGAGAAAGAAAATTGTTTAAATCCTTCGCCTCTGAGGTCGTGGAAATATTTAATTCCTCTAGTAGTTATTACCCTCCTTTTTACAGGCCACTATTAAATAGAAAAGACAACCTAAACAATCTAATAATTCGTACCATTACAAGGAGAGATAAATTCATAAAATGGCTGGAACTCAAGTGAGAGTTATTAGTATAGATGATTCTACTTCCGCTCGCTCAGAAATGGGAAAGATTGGCGTGCATGAAACAGGTATCAGGCTAATGGAGAAAAAGGCAATTTTCTACTCAATTAAGCTGGAAAATGTCAAAAGTCAAGCTGCTAACATTATCAAACAGGAGATGCTGTCATTGGGAGGGGAGGCAGCAGTTTCCCGGGAGGTGATGAATTTCTCCAGAAAAAACTCGGATGTTTTACTTTTGGGTACCGAGAAGCAGTTCGAGGAGTTAATAGTTAAACTCTGTCGACAACCCTTTGGTCTTCCACTCCTCAGTCAAGAGATTAAGAAGGCTCTCTCAAATTATCAGAAGAGAGATTTTAAATTAAATTTCAAAGGACATACCCTTCAATTAGGCAAGAGGACGTTAATTATGGGAATTCTAAATGTGACCCCAGACTCTTTTTATGATGGTGGTAGGTACTCTAACTTTAAGCAAGCAGTGGAACGCGCTCTTCAGATGGTAGAAGAAGGTGCGGATATTATTGATATTGGCGGAGAATCGAGCCGTCCCGGGGCAAATCCAGTAGGAGAGAAAGAAGAATTGGAGAGGGTGATTCCAGTAATAAAGAAACTGGCATCCAGAATTATGGCACCCATATCCATTGACACTTATAAAGCAGGGGTGGCAAAGAAGGCTATCGATGTGGGAGCAAGTATGGTCAACGATATTTCTGCGTTACGTATGGACGAAAAGATGGCTAATATAGTAAAGAGTAGTGGAGTTCCTGTTTGCCTGATGCATATGCAGGGTAGTCCCCGGAAAATGCAGAAGAATCCCAGATACAAGGATGTGGTAAGCGAGATATTCGCTTTTCTCAAGGAAAGGATAGATTTTTGTGAACAGGCAGGCATTGACATTGAAAAGATTATTGTGGACCCGGGAATTGGATTTGGTAAGACGGTCATACATAATCTGGAAATTTTGAAGAATCTCGACCAATTTAAATCACTTGGAAGACCCATTATGGTCGGGGTTTCTAGAAAATCCCTTATAGGGAAAGTCCTTCAGTTAGAGCCCGAGGAGAGATTGGAGGGGTCTCTTACTTCGGCAATCTGGTGTATGATGAAAGGAGCAAGTATTCTGAGGGTTCATGACGTTAAAGAGACAAAGAGGGCGGTAAAGATGGTTGAGGCAATCCAACAAACTTAGATAAGGAACCATCATGCAAAGTGCGAGAGAGTTTAAAAATAGTTTGTTCATCACTTAAGAATTTCTTAACGTCAAAAAACCTCGGACTCTGCGGGGCGCAAAAATAAACTCCCCCGATAAATCGGGGTCGAACCCCGATTTATCGGGGCTTGAAAGAGAAGAAGCCGTCCTCGTTTTTTGGCTGAAATTCCAAAAGTTTTTCACAAACTATTTTTTTGAAACTTGCAGGGCAGTACTAGATTTGCATAGGGAGGTGAAAATGGCAGGAGATATTGAGGTTAGAGAAGTAAGAACCAAGAAGGAGTTGATGGAGTTCATAAAATTTCCCTGGAAGGTTTATCAAAATGACCCTTACTGGGTGCCACCATTAATCAGAGATGTAAAACTTATTTTAAGTGAAAAGAACCCTTTCTGGAAACATGCCGAAAAGGAGCTTTTCGTTGCCAGAAGAGATGGTAAATCAGTAGGCAGGATTTCTGCTATAATTGACCATAATTATATAAATTTTCATAATGAAAAAACAGGATTCTTTGGGTTCTTTGAGTCTTTCGAAGACTACACAATTGCAGAAAATCTGCTTAACAAGGCAAGGGAATGGCTGAGAAAGAAAGGCATGGAAAAGATGGCTGGTCCCATGAATCCTTCTACCAACGACGAAGTGGGTGTTCTTATAGAAGGGTTTGATTCCAGCCCTTACATTTTGATGACTTACAATCCAAAATACTATATTGACTTTATGGAGAGATATGGTTTAGCTAAAAGAATGGATCTCTTTGCTTACTTGACGGAGGTAGATAGGGCTCCCTTAGAAAGATTAGAAAAAGTGGCTAAGAAAATAAAAGAGAAAAATCCAGATGTCAAAATTCGACAGGCCCGACTAAAAGACTGGAAAAACGAAGTGGAGAATGTTCGTACAATCTATAATAATGCCTGGGAAAAAAACTGGGGATTCGTTCCCTGGACAAAGGAGGAGTTCTACACTGAGGCTATGAAGCTAAAGCCTTTTCTGGTTCCCGGGACAATTCCCATTGCTGAAGCAGATGGTAAGGCAGTGGGAATGTTAATTACGGTTCCTAACTATAATGAGGTTACGAAAAGGATGAACGGGAAGTTGAACCCCTGGACTCTTCTGAAATTCCTATGGTATAGGAAGAAGATTACTACTCAGCGTTTACCGATTATGGGGGTGATAAAAGAGTATCAGAAGAGAGGAATTGAGACCCTCCTTATGTTGGAGGGATTGAAGGGCTCCCTGGGGGTTGGTTATGAATATTGTGAGTGTTCCTGGGTGCTGGAAGATAACATCTTAACCCAGAGAGCAGCCGAAATGATGGGTGGCAGAGTATACAAAAAGTACAGGGTATATCAGGTCACTATTTGAAAGCATTAAAATTTTTTAAGACTTTATGTGATATCTTGAATTACTCTTATACCATTCTACCGTTCTCTCCATACCTTCATCCAGAGAGACTCTCGGTTGGTAGCCAAGTTTAGCCCTCGCCTTTTTTATACTGAAATGGTAATCCTTACCCACGTTGGCTATTCTGTAGCGAGTTATTATAGGTGGCTTCTTTGACCGGAACAATTTTAAGATTGCCTCACAGACAGCCGCGGCAGAATAGGCTACAGGGTAAGGGACAGAGAACAAAGGTCTTCTTACGCCGAGTTTCTCGGCAATCTTATCCATATATTCTTTCCAGGTAATTTCCAGCCCATCAGTGACAATGAATGTCTCTCCTACTGTATCCTTCCTGTCCACAGCAAGGAGAATGGCATCTATGAGATTTTCAACATATGTGGGACAGGTCAAAGGTCTTCCTCTGCTAATATAGACCATCTGTCCCTTCTCTATGAGTTCTGCCATTTTTGCAAAAGTCACTCGATCTCTTGGCCCAAAAACATTCCCCGGCCTGATAATCAATGTAGGTAGACCTCTTTCTCTATGGAATCTATTTACCAAATCCTCTGCTTCCTTTTTAGTTATACAGTAAGGAAAGACGGTGGCCATCTTTTGGGAATCCTCGGAAGCATCACGGAAGCCCCAAAAACCGTGAACCGCAGTAGAACTGATGAACACGAATCTCTTGACTCCAGAGTTGACTGAGCTTTCCAGGAGGTTTTTGGTGCCCTCTACATTTATTTTTCTAAATAGTTCTATTGGTCCCCAATCGGATGCCAATCCTGCTACATGGTATACTACATCTACTCCCTCAGTAGCTTTATATAATAGAGTTCTATTTGACAAATCTCCAAAAAATAATTTTACTTTTAACCCTTCGAGGAAAGAGAGGTCGCTGGTCTTCCTCACCAGACCCGATACTTCCTGGCCCTCTTCGATCAGGCGTGCTGCCAGATTGCTTCCAATGAAACCATTTATTCCAGTAATAAAAACTCTCATAGTAAAAAGGTGACAGGTACTTTTTCCCTTTCCTCCTTTAATAGTTTTTGTGACTATAGGATAGTTACGAATAAGTCTGTGGAGACTCCTATATAGGAATGGATTATTAAGGGATACAATATAGACCGGGTTCGCAAAGCAAGGTAGCCCAATACTATTCCCAGAATTATTGACCCTAAGAATTCCGGCTCTGGCTTGTTAAAATGCAAGATAGAGGAGGGAATAACTTGAAGTAAAATTGCATAGGCATCACCAAATTTCTCTCTCAATCCAAATAGCATGTATCCTCTAAAGAAGAACTCCCAACCCACATAATATAACAAAACATAAGAAAATTCATACAACACGAAAACCGAAACATTGTCCTGGACCAGTTTTGATAGCGGGTATTCTGCGCGGACCTGTGGCATATGTGACCCCAGAAATATTATCGGAGTTACAATGAGAGGAATAGTTATAATAATAAATCGTAATCCATATCTTTTATCCCCGAGTGTCAGTCCGTAATTCTTGAGTTTCTCCTTGAACACCAATTTTACAATTATTAAAGGAAAGAGAAAAAACAGAACGAGTGTAGCCAAAAATTGGTAAACATAACGATATATGTCGAAATAGTATAAGTTAAACAGACAGGAAAAATATCGTCCAAATGCGTTCTCCATTCCATGATAAATGTAAACTAATAGAATCAAGGGAATGGAAAGTAGAATAATTTTTGATTTCCAGTCACCTTCTTTTAAGGTTTCAATAAATCTCAATGTTATACTCCATCGTCAACTAAACCCCTCACTTTTATCCTCTCCCCTCTGGGGAGAGGGTTAGGGTGAGGGGTCCTTACTCGGGCAAAATTACCTGAATACCCTGAGGATAGACTTCGAACTTTTGAGGGATAGTGCCCATAATTTCCCCATCAACCTGTATCCAGACTTCCTCCGGAGCATCAATCTCTATCTTCTTCGCCTTGGTATATTCTACATCTTTGAAATAGATATGGCGTCCTCTCAAAATACCCAGGACATAGCGAAGAATATCTCTTCTTTTACCATTTTTAAATATAATAACGTCCAGATAGCCATCAGCCATGTCGGCTTCAGGGGCAATTATGGAAGATACGCCGTAGAAACTTCCGTTGGAAATAATTGCCTCAAAACCGCGACAGGAAGAGCCATCCACTCTAATGGAAAGTTCGATTCCCCGGTACTTAATCAACTCACACAGTCCTGCTACCAAATGGGCAGGAATTCCCCCCAGGGTTCTTACCAGGTTAGGCTTCAGCGACTTAATTACCGAAGCCTCGTATCCTACTCCTGCCATGGAAACAAAGTAACGGAGAGAATTACCAGTCCCCACTTTCCCAAGGTCGATTTTCTTTATAAATTTTTTGAGAACAATTTCACAGGCTTGGATAGGGTCAAGTGGAATACCTGCGGAAAGGGCGTAAATATTACTTGTGCCGCAGGGAATAAATCCTATAGGGATGAAATTATGGGAAGATACTATTCCATTAATTACCTCGTTGAAAGTCCCATCGCCTCCACAGACCACAATCAGGTCATATCCTTCCCTGCTTACTTTTTGAGCCTCCTGAAAGGCACCATTTTTCTCTTTAGTTATGGCTAAACTAATTAAATTACCCCTTCCCAGAATTTCTCTAATTCTGGGCAGGTAAGTTTCCACTTTCTTGCCACCAGACAAAGGATTTACAATTAATTTCATTCTCATAATGGTGAATCCTCTTACTTTATGTAAGTATATCAAAATGATATAAGTCGGTCAAGGTAAAAAACTATCCCCCTCACCTTTATCCTCTCCCCTCGGGGGAGAGGGTGGGGATGAGGGGTAGATGATACTTTTTCGGAGACCTGATAAAAATGCTTGACAGGGAAAAAGATATTTTATAAAATTAAAAAATAATGGAGACAGAAATGGTAAGACAAATCGGTTTAATAATTGGCGCATATCTTTTGGGCTCGGTCTCTTCAGCATACTATGTTACAAAGTGGAAGAAGGGAGCCGATATACGAGAATTGGGTTCGGGTAATGCTGGGGCAAGGAATGTGATGTTAACGGTGGGAGCCTCCTTGGGGATTGGAGTGGCTATTTTCGATATACTTAAGGGCGCGGTGCCTATACTTTTTGCCAAGGCTCTCAAAATGCCCCCTCATACTATTACTCTCACAGCTCTGGCAGCAATTTCTGGACACAATTGGCCAATTTTTCTCCAATTTCGCGGGGGTTCTGGCTTGGCTACTCTAGGAGGAGTGATTCTTCCTCTTATGCCTCGTGAGGCTTTTCTTCTCTCTCTGGTGGGGATGGCAGTAGGTTGGACCTGGTTACGTTTTCCAGCCTGGTGTCGGAAAGCACCCCCTATAGAGAGTAGCTGTCTGGTTATATATGTTATATGTCCTTTTCTGGCATGGCATTTTGGTGAGCCTGTCCATTTAATTAGCCTTCCACTCTATGTGGGAGTCCCTGTCATTATCCGGCGTATCTCCCTCCTCAAAAACGGGCTGTATGAGCGGGTAACTAATCTCAAAAAATAGTTGGAAATCCCACCAAGGAATACTCTTTCCCTATTGCATTAGTTAGCGAATTATGTTAAAATAAATCTCGCATTATTTTACATCTGAAAGTATTTCATCAGGAGAAAGAGTTATGGACATTAAAAGAGAAATCGAAAATATGGCAAGAAGTGCAAAGCTGGCATCGCCTGCAATGGCCAATCTAAGTTCCACATCGAAGAATGAAGCACTCCTTGCAATGGCTGAGGCGATTGAGGAGAAAGCTGAAGATATCAAATCCAAGAATAGAACCGACTTAAAAGAAGCTAAAGAAGCGAGTCTTACTCCTGCGTTAATTGATAGGCTAACCTTAAACGATAAGAGAATTAGCGCTATGGCTAAGGGTTTGAGGGAAATAGCCGAACTGCCCGATCCGATTGGTGAAGTTATTGAAGAGAAGGTAAGACCCAATGGTTTGAAAATTAAAAAAATCAGGGTTCCTCTGGGTGTTATAGCCATAATCTATGAATCGCGTCCCAATGTAACCTGTGATGCAGCAGGGCTATGTTTTAAGGCAGGTAATGCGGTTATCTTGCGCGGGGGTTCGGAGGCAATAAATTCTAATAAGATTATCGCAAAGGTCTTACAAGAGGCTGCTTATTCATCTGGAATTCCTCAAGGTGCGATTCAGTTTGTGGAGACTACCGAGAGAGAAGCGGTGTTCCACCTCATAAAGATGGATGAATTTATTGATGTGGTGATTCCTCGAGGTGGTGAGGAGATGATAAGGAATATAAGAGCGAACGCTACGGTTCCAGTAATTTCTCATGGTAAAGGAGTCTGTCATACTTATGTAGATAGGGACGCCGATCTGGGAATGGCAGAAAAGATATGTTTTAATGCTAAGGTGCAGAGGCCAGGTGTGTGTAATGCTATGGAAACTCTTTTAGTCCATAAGGATATTGTAGGTGAATTCTTACCAGGGATGATTAAAAAATTTGAAGAAGCGAAGGTGGAAATTCGCGGGGATGAGAAGACCAAAAGTATCGTTCCGCATATTAAGAATGCCAGTGAAGAAGATTGGAGCACTGAATATCTGGATCTAATTCTATCAGTTAAAGTCGTTGACTCCCTCTCGGAAGCCATAGACCATATCAACAGGTATGGAACGATGCACTCCGAGGCAATTGTAACCAGGGATGAAGATGCTGCCCGGAGATTTCTAAACGAAGTGGACGCCTCTTCAGTTTTCTGGAATGCCTCTACTAGGTTTACTGATGGTGGAGAATTCGGGATGGGGGCTGAGATTGGCATCTCCACACAAAAGCTCCATGCCCGTGGCCCAATGGGAGTTAGAGAGTTGACCAGTGCGAAGTTTCTAATATTTGGGAATGGGCAGATAAGGGAGTAAATTAATGTAGCGGCAGAGCAAAGCTCTGCTTTAGAAGGAGTAGCGGAGCGATAGCTCCGCGCTACAAATAGATAGGTTCAAAAAGTGGAGGAAGAAGGATGCGAATTGGGATTTTGGGAGGGACGTTCAATCCAATCCACTATGGCCACTTAGTTATAGCCAGTGAGGTTAAGGATAGACTTAAACTAGATAAGGTTATCTTTGTTCCCACAGGAAAGGCCCCACATAAAAAGGTTAAAGGAGCTACTCCTGATGAACGGTATGAGATGGTCTCTCTGGCGATAAAGGGGAATTCTTCATTCGAAGTCTCTCCTATAGAGATAGAAAAGAGCGAAATTGTAGATCGTCCCACTTTTACTCTGGAAACAATAAGAGAATTTATAAAGATTTATGGCAAGAGAGGAAAAATCTATTTCATTGTTGGGTTAGACGAAATGTTAAAAATTTCCACCTGGAAAGAACCGAAGAAGTTGCTGGAACTCTCGAAATTTGTAGTAGTTACAAGACCGGGTTACGAGTTAGGGAAGTTGGATAAGAGAACAGCTTCTAAAGTTATAATGCTACAAGTGCCTGGCTTGGACATTTCCGCTTCCGACATTCGAAAGAGAATAAAAGCTGATAAGCCAATCAGATATTTGCTGCCCCAAACGGTGGAAGAATATATCCGCAAGAAGAGACTATACTCTTAGAAGATGGAAAAGCCAAGAATTCCGATAGAGAAGTTAATTTTAGCTCTTGTATTAATTTCAATATCTCTATTTATCTTCTTTTTTTCTACCAATAAGCTCTTTCAATTTATCACACAGGGGAAACGAATCAATATACTGGTTCTGGGATGCGATGAGTTGAAATTTGCCAAACATGCTGATGTAATAATGCTGTTAAGCTATGAACCCAAAACAAGATTTCTGGATGTCCTATCAATTCCCCGCGACACCAAAGTCCCCTGCTCAAAAGAGCTCTCTTGGCGCCGATATAGAAAAATAAGTGAAATTTATGCCCTGGTGTATAAGAAGAGTAAGACCGTTCGTGAGGCCTGTCTTTTTTCAAAGAAGGCACTTGAGGATGTTTTAGAAATGGAAATACCGTTCTACTTGCAGATTAATTATCAGGGAGTAGTCAATGTAATTGATACTATTGGTGGTATGATGGTTAATATCGACGAACCAATGGATTATGATGATGACGCGGGAGACCTCCATATTCACTTTACAGTGGGAGAGAAAAGATTAGATGGCAGCGAAGTGTTAAAGTATGTCCGATTTCGGGAGAGCATACTCGGCGATAGGGGGAGAATTGAAAGGCAACAGAGAATCCTTAAACTCCTTACTGAAAAGCTAAGAGACCCGAAAATGCTATTGAAATTCCCTAAAATTTATAGAAATATGAGAAACAATATCTGGACAAATCTTAACTTCTGGGATTTCTTAGCTCTGGCAAATGAGGTGAGAAGTTTTGACTACGAAAATCTGAGAGTTCAGAGTTTGCCCGGGAAATCGGAATACATCCGGGGAGTGGACTATTGGGTCTTAGACGAGAAAATGGCTGAAGAGGTTGTTCAGGTAATTATGAATAGCTATAGAATTGGTCAAAAAGCTTATCGGCCGGTCTATTCCGGGGAGAAGCTCGATCGAATAGTAAAGGTGGAAGTATGGAACGCCACTAATAGAAAAGATTTGGCTTACGATGTCCAGAGGAGATTGAGGGAATATGGAATCGATGCTGTTCGCTGGGGAAATTTCGGAATTTATAAGAAATATACTACAATTATAGATCGTCTTGGTGATATTGAATTGGCCCATAAAGTAGCAAAAATAGTTGGGTCGAGGGTGATAAAAACTGAAATTGACAAGACGCGGTTTGTCGATCTCTCAATTATTCTCGGTAACGACTTTATGGATTTCAACAAGCCTGAATGAAAAGAGCCCCCGATAAACCCCCTCACCCCGACCCTCTCCCCCGAGGGGAGAGGATAAAGGTGAGGGGAAACACAGACAAATTCACAAGAGGATGAATTTCAGAAATTTAGCAAAGCAATGTGCAAGTCTTGCCTTAGCAAAGAAGGCAAAAGAAATCTTAATATTGGACGTCCGTAAATTGACATCGATTACAGATTATTTCGTCATTTGTAGCGGTAGCTCTAATATACACGCGGATACTATTGCCGAGTCAATAGTTTCAAAATTGGAAAGTAAAAGGATTGACCCACTCCATATAGAAGGAAAGAACCAGGCACAGTGGATACTTATAGACTATGTGGGAGTAATTGTCCATGTGTTTTACGAGCCGATAAGGAAATTCTATGGGCTGGAAAAGCTCTGGGGGGAAGGGAGAAGGGTAAAATTCCAAGAAGGAAAGAAAAGCCAAAAGGTTAAATAGATTACGAGAATTTTGAGGAATGATAGATTGAGAGTTAAAGGTGAACTTAGAAGGGGAATCAATGAAGTTTTAAGGAAATTGCGCCTGGAGATTCCCGATTATAGTTTAGAATTTACGCCTGAAGGGATCAGTGGAGACTTTGCTACAAACATTGCTTTAATAGCGGGGTCGAGAATAGAAAAACCCCCTGTAGAGATTGCCGAGATTATCTCCAGAGCCCTTCAGGACCTCGAGCCTGACACAATAGACCGAATAGAAGTGGCAAAACCTGGCTTCATTAATATATACATAGCAGGGAGACGGTGGCATAGGGAGCTGGATACGATTTGCAAACAGGGGAAAAATTATGGAAAAGCCAATATTGGCAGGGGAGAGAAAGTCCTGATCGAATTTGTCTCGGCAAATCCTACTGGACCTTTGCATGTTGGACATGGCAGATGTGCAGCCATTGGCGATTCTCTTGCAAATATCTTAACAGGGGTGGGATATCGGGCAGTAAAAGAGTATTATGTTAACGATATTGGCAACCAGATAGACCTCCTGGAAGAGTCGATAAAGATAAGACAGAAAGAGTTGCGTGGAGAAAATGTGCCTTTTCCGGAAGGGGGATATCGAGGACCTTATGTGAAGGAGATAGCAGAAGAACTCGAGTCCAGATTTGGTAAGAAGAAGTCATTCGATTGTAAGAAATATGCCGTTCAGAAAATACTCAGTTGGATAAAGAAGGACCTGGAAGATTTTGGGGTTAAGTTTGATAAATGGTTTTTTGAAAGTACGCTTTATAGAAAGAATAAAGTAAAAGAAATTGTCGATTCATTGAAAAGCAAAGATTTAATTTATGAGAAGGATGGTGCACAGTGGTTCAAATCTTCTCAATTTGGTGATGAAAAAGACCGGGTAGTAATCAGGGAAAACGAGAAACCCACTTACTTTACTTCTGATATTGCTTACCATTACGATAAATTCAGGAGAGGTTTTAAGAAAGTTATAAATATCTGGGGTGCTGACCATCATGGCTATGTCGATAGAATAAGGGCGTCAGTAGCTGCTCTGGGAATTCCGGTAGAGGACCTGAAAATAATCCTTTATCAATTAGTCAGTCTGATGCGTGGTGGAGAGCAGGTCTCAATGTCGACGAGGGGAGGAGAGTTTGTGACCTTGAGACAAGTTATGGAGGAGGTGGGTAAGGATGCATCGAGATTCTTCTTTTTGATGCGCGGAGCTGACAGTCGTCTGGATTTCGATCTGGAATTAGCCAAAAAGCAGTCTCCGGAGAATCCTGTATATTATGTTCAGTATGCGCATGCACGGATTTGTAGTATCTTCCGTGAAAGTAGGAAGAGAGAATATAAAAAGGTCTCTCTCATTGAGAGAGCCGAAGAAGAAGAGAAAGAATCGATTGAGATTATAAAGAGACTGTCCCGATATCCAGAAATTGTCAAGAAATGTGCCGAAAAGTATGAGCCCCACCATCTGACAGGATATTTACAAGACCTGGCTAAATGTTTCCACCACTACTACGATAGATATAGAATCTTAAGTAATGATAGAAACGCTACTGAGTTTCGCTTGAAGCTCGTTCGAGCCATTCAATTAGTAATAAACAATGGATTGGGTCTACTTGGGATTTTAGCTCCTAAGAGGATGTAAAAAGGGGACAGGCTACTTTTTTTCATTATCTAATTGGGATTTCAGTTCTGGAGTCGCTCGGTCAGAAGGATGGAAAGTTAGTTTGCTCATCGCTATGTCATTGCGAGGGCGAAGCCCGTGGTCCCGATGAATCGGGACTTCACTTTGTTCGCAATGACACTTCGTGTCAGATTGCTTCGTCGCTACACTCCTCGCAATGACAGATGCTCGCTTCACTAAATTTCAAAAACTCGCCCCGATAAATCGGGGCTCGGACAATTGAAATTTTACCGTTTCGCTCGCAAAGATTTAGTAAGGCAAGAATAGGTACTCGGGGTCGTCCCTGACTCCGAGGGAGGATTGCTTCTCGCAAACCAACTTTTCCTGGGAAGCTATGTGCTTTAGCACATAGTCGCGTAGGGGCGACCCTTGTGGTCGCCCGATTAGCCTAAACTTCCGCTTTAGCGGAAGGGGGTTCTTGAGAGGTGGAGGATGAAAAGAAAAATTTTGCTTTTGGTAGTGTTTGCCACGCTCATCGGATTTGGTTTCACTCGAGTGGCAAAATTACAGATGAAAAAGGAGAGAAATATGAGAATTAAATGGTTGGGGCATGCCTGCTTTTTGTTAGAAGCAGAGGATGGAACAAAGGTCATTACCGATCCATTCGATGAGTCTATTGGATACCCGATTCCCAAGGAGAAGCCAGATGTGGTCACTGTAAGTCATAGCCATTTTGACCATAATGCGGTGGACTTGCTTCAGGGTAATCCCGAGGTGGTGAAGGATGTTGGAGAGAAGAAGGTTAAAGGGATAGTCTTTAAAGGCATCAAAAGTTTCCACGATAAAAGTAAAGGAGCTCAGCGAGGGACTAATATTATTTTCGTTTTTACTATTGATGGAATAAAGCTCTGTCACCTGGGAGACTTAGGGCACCTCTTAACTAGTGAGCAACTGAAAGAAATTGGAGAAGCAGATGTTCTGTTTATCCCTGTGGGAGGCACTTTCACGATAGATGGTCGGGAGGCGCGAGAAGTTTCAAAGCAATTGACTCCCAGATTGATTATTCCCATGCATTATAAGACAGAAGCTTGCAGTATTGGTAT
>Ga0172366_10001897_pt1 | contig 16325 bp, 8 predicted proteins | sample LakKivSesite69cm_FD_114533 | JGI IMG/M metagenome (GOLD analysis project Ga0172366, IMG submission 114533) | Sediment microbial communities from Lake Kivu, Rwanda - Sediment site 69cm | ecosystem: Environmental > Aquatic > Freshwater > Lake > Sediment | place: Rwanda: Western Province, Lake Kivu... | reverse complement strand
TTCATAGTTGGAGGATTAATAAATGATTAAGGAAGGAATGATAATTGAAGGTCCTTTCTGGCCAGAACCAATAGAGATAAAGAAAGTTGAAGAATTTGGAGATCGTATTCATATCATAGGAGCGACTATTTATTCCAACATACATATAGACCAATTAATATCAAAGGAAGAAATCGTAAAACTAAAAACAATGGAGTTTGTTTTAGATTTTTCTGCTCCTGCAAATGAGGTATTTTTGTCTATTGAGGCAGAGCGTTATAAGTTTGCATCACTTTTTGACCCCCTTTTGGCAATGAATATTTCAAAGATAGATCCTTTGCCTTTCCAAATAGAAGCAGTCTATGGCTACATTTTAAAGCTTCCCCGTATAAGATTTCTTATTGCAGACGACCCGGGTGCTGGCAAAACCATCATGGCAGGGCTCATTATCAAAGAATTGAAATTACGAGGTATCATAAATAAGATTCTAATAGTTGTCCCAGGTCATCTTAAATATCAATGGATAAGAGAATTAAAAGAGAAGTTCCAAGAATCCGTTACAGTGATTGATAGAAGTTCATTAGATGATCATTATGGAGAAAATCCATGGCAAAGAGAAAGCCAAGTTATTACATCCATTGACTTTGCAAAAAGGGAGGAGATTTTACCATCACTTGGGAGTGTTGACTGGGATTTGATAATAGTTGATGAGGCTCACAAGATGGCGGCTTATAGGTATGGGGACAAGTTATCGAAGACTGAAAGATACAAATTAGGAGAGGTGTTGTCAAAGGCTACTGAACATCTATTATTTCTCACTGCAACACCACATAAAGGCGATCCTGAAAATTACAGATTGTTTCTTGATCTTTTAATTCCAGGATTCTTTGCCACCCGAAAATTAATTGCTGAATCCATAGAAAACAAAGACAACCCCCTCTTTATCAGAAGGTTAAAAGAAGATCTAAAAAATTTTGAAGGGGAACCTATTTTTACCAATCGCTATCCAAAGACGATTAGATTTAGATTATCAGAAAAAGAAAAGAAATTATATAATGAACTTTCAGAATATGTGATTTCTCAATACAATAGAGCATTGCAGAGTGATAAAAGGAGAAATGTTGCGTTTGCTTTGCTAATTCTACAAAGAAGGATGGCGTCGAGCACTTACGCACTTCTTAGATCGCTTGAAAGAAGGAAAGATAGGCTTGAAGATTTACTTAAAGAACCAGAATTCATAAAAGAGATACCAACTTACATTGATGTTGAAGAAGTTGATGATTATGAAGAAGAGAAACGCTGGGACCAAGAAAAGCAATGGGAGACGCTAAGCATTGCTGAAAGTAGGGAAGAACTAGAAAAAGAGATTAATACTCTTAAATACTTGATAGAAAAAGCAAAAGAGATTCTTATAGTGGAGTGTGAGGTAAAACTTTCAGAATTAAAGGAGGCAATAGAGGAAGGGTTTAGAAAGATAAAGGAAATGCATGGAAATGAAAAAATTCTAATCTTTACAGAATCTAAAGACACTTTGGAATATTTACTAAAAAGAATTAATTCGTGGGGATATTCTGTAAATTTCATTCATGGGGGTATGAATTTGCCAGAAAGGGTAGGGGCTGAGAAGGTTTTTCAGCATGAAAAACAGATTATGGTGGCAACCGAAGCTGCTGGTGAGGGTATAAATCTTCAATTCTGTCACCTTATGATCAATTATGACATACCCTGGAATCCTAATCGGTTGGAGCAAAGAATGGGAAGAATTCATCGGTATGGACAACAGAAGGATGTTTATGTTTTTAACCTCGTAGCAGAGGATACAAGAGAAGGTCAGGTTCTTACCAAACTTTTTGATAAACTCGAAGAGATTAGAAAAGCCATGGGAAGCGATAAGGTATTTGATGTTATTGGTGATATATTCTATGGAAAAAACCTCTATCAACTCATCTTAGAGGCGGTGGCTAATGCAAGAAGTATGGACGAAATAATAAAAGAACTCGATATTAAAGTGGACGAAGAGTATATTACAAAGGTCAAGGAGGTATTGGGAGAGAGTCTCGCAACAAGACACATAGATTACACCAGAATAAAAGAAATGGCTGAAAAAGCAAAGGAATATAGGCTGATTCCAGAGTATGTTGAGGAGTTTTTCAAAAGAGCATTTAAAAAAACTGGCGGAAAATTTAGAATTAGAAAGGATGGATTTATTGCAATAGATTCGGTTACTTATGAAATAAGAAAAATAGCAGAGGGAGTTGATTTTAAAAATAGATATGGTTCTATCCCGAAGTCTTATCCCAAAGCAACCTTTGATAAAGATATTGCTTTCAAAAATCCCGATGTAGAGTTTATATCCTTTGGACATCCACTCTTTGAGGCTCTACTTGAATGGGTGAGTAAAAATTACTTTAGCAAATTGCAGAAAGGAGCAGTATTTGAAGACCCTTCTGGGAGATATGACGGTGTTTTGTGGTTCTTTGAGGGAGAGGTAAAAGACGGAAAAGGACAAGTGGCAGGTAAGCGTCTTATGGCGATTTATGACGCTAGCGAAAAAGAATTGAATGAGGTCAACCCTGCGATTTTATGGGATTTTATTCCGAAAGATAATAACGAACCAACAACGGTAAATATGAGCATGGAAAGATCCCAAAAATATGTCATAGATGCTGTTGAGAAATATAAGCAAGAGATAGTTAAAGAAAGGAAGAGGCAGGCAGATATAAAGAAAAAATACGGGATAAAGTCTTTGGAATATTTAATAGGTGAACTTGATTCTGATCTTGCTGAATTGTATGAGAGACAAGCAGAAGGTGAAAAAGTAGATATTGTTATCAGAAATAAAGAAGATAGAAAAAGACAATATGAAGAAGCATTGAAAACATTGCAAAAGGAAATAGAGCAGGAAGTGAGTTTGACAATCTCTATGCCAAAGTTTTTGGGCGCAGTCCTCGTAAAACCCCCGATTTCCAGAGATATGATAAGTGATGAAGAGATAGAAAGAATAGGTATGGAGATTGCAATGAGATATGAAAAAAATCAAGTAAGAGAACCAGAGGATGTTTCAAAGGAGAACCTTGGATTTGACATAAGATCAAAAGGAGATGGAGAAACAAGATATATAGAGGTCAAAGCGAGAAAGGATGAAGGTCAAGTTGCTTTAACTTGCAACGAATGGTTTAAAGCAAAGAGGTTTAAGGAGCAATACTGGCTTTATGTGGTTGCTAACGCAACTACAAGTCCGACACTTTACATAATCAATAATCCTGCTGAGAATCTGAATATTCAAGAAAAAGTCGAAGTTGTGAGGTTTATAGTTCCTGTAAAGGAATGGAAGAATAAAGGGGTGAAAGTATGAAGAGATTCATTGAAGTAAGTTTTCCCGTAAAAGAGGTAAGTATCGAGTCTGCAAGGGAGAAGAATATAAGACATGGGCATATATCTGCTTTGCATATCTGGTGGGCACGTAGACCCTTAGCCTCTTCAAGAGCAACATCATATGCAGCTTTAATTCCTGCTCCTAAAAATGATGTGGACTGGGATAAGAAAAGGCAATTTATTATCGAACTTTCAAAATGGGAAAACTCGCTAGATCCTATGCGTATTGAAAAGGCAAGAAAAGATATCTTGGAAGCAAACGGTGGGAAACCATTAAAAGTTTTAGACCCATTTGCAGGTGGCGGTGCGATTCCTCTGGAAGCATTAAGGCTTGGATGCGAAACTTATGCAGGTGAGTATAATCCTGTAGCGGTTTTGATTCTGAAATGCACACTTGAATATCCTCAAAAGTATGGAAAACCGAAGAAAATAAAAGCAAGCGAAGGTTTAATTGAAATAGAAAAAGAGATAAACACTCTGCTTGAAGATGTTAAAGGATGGGGTAATTGGGTTTTAGAAGACGCAAAGGAAGAAATAGGAAAATTTTATCCCAAAGAAAAAGATGGTTCTATCCCTGTAGGCTATATCTGGGCAAGGACCATCCCCTGTCAGAATCCTGCTTGCGGTGCTGAAATTCCCTTAATGCGTCAGTTCTGGCTTGCTAAAAAAGAAAATAAAAAAGCGACACTAAAGCCTTTTGTGAATGATGGAAAGGTTGAATTTGAAATCGTTGAGAATCCAGATTTTGACCCTGCAAAAGGAACAGTAAGTAGGGCAATCGCCACTTGTTTGGTCTGTGGTTCAACTGTTGATGCAAATACTACAAGAAAGCTGTTTCAGGAAGGAAAATCAGGGCAGAGAATGGTTGCAGTGGTTCTGCATCATCCAAAAGGGGGGGGAAAGGTTTACAGGATTGCAAATGAAGAAGATTTAGAAGTTTTCAAAGAAGCAGAAAAATACCTTGAAGATAAAAGAAAGAAGTTGATGGAAGAATGGGGAATTGACCCTGTACCGGATGAACCGACGCCCGATGGCAAGGGGAGAGGGGCAGAAAGAGCTTTTTCTGTTCGCAATTATGGATTAAATAATTGGGGCGATCTTTTCAATTCCCGCCAAAAATTGGCTTTGATTACATTTGTGGAGAAGGTGAGGCAGGCGTATGATGAGATGCTGAAGGAGGGCTATGAGGAGGAGTATGCCAAGGCGGTGGTGAGTTATTTGGGGTTGGGAGTGGATAGGTTGGCTGATAAAGATTCTGTTTTATGTCGCTTAATTTCGCAAACGGAAGCAATTGGTTTCACCTACGGTAGACAGGCTTTACCTATGCTTTGGGATTACATTGAGATGAATCCTATTGAACACCCTAGTGGCTTAAAGGTAATTCTAGAGGAAATATTAGCAAATATCAAGCATTTTAGCTCTTTCCAAAACATCCATGCCACTACCATTCAATCCTCTGCCACCTCTATCCCTTATCCCAACAACTACTTTGATGCCGTTTTTTCCGACCCGCCTTATTATGACAATGTGCCTTATTCTTACCTTTCGGATTTCTTTTATGTTTGGTTAAAAAGAACGGTTGGAAATTTGTATCCTGATTTATTTTCAACTCCACTTACTCCTAAGAGTAAGGAGATAGTTGCATACACGAACAATAGAACTTGGGAAGAGGCAAAAGTGTTCTTTGAAGAAAATCTTAAAAAATCATTCCAGGAAATTTACAGAGTTTTAAAACCAAACGGTATTACTACCATTGTTTATACTCACAAATCAACTTCTGGATGGGAAGTCCTGATAAACTCTCTTTTAGATTCTGGGTTGGTTGTAACGGCTTCATGGCCTATTGATACTGAAATGAAAGCGAGATTAAGAGCAAGAGAATCTGCAGCTTTGGCTTCCTCGATTTACTTCGTTGCTCGCAAGATGAAAAGGAAAGAAACTGGCTGGTACAATGAGGTTAAAGAAGAAATAAAAAAACATATCTATAAAAAACTTGAAAGATTATGGCAAGAGGGCATCTCAGGTGCAGACTTCTTTGTTGCAGCAATAGGCTCTTCAATTGAAATATTTGGAAAATACGAGAAAGTCATGGATTATGAAGGAAATATCATAAGGGCTGATACACTCCTTGATTTTGTAAGAGATGTGGTAACTGACTATACTGTAAGGCAGATTCTACATAACGGCATAGCAGGAGAGCTTTCACCCTTTACAAAGTTTTATCTCCTTTGGAGATGGACTTATCAAGAGGCAAAGGTGCATTTTGATGATGCAAGAAAACTCGCTCAGTCAACAGGAATTGATTTAGCAAAGGAGTGGAATAAAGGATTTATCAGGAAGGAAAAAGAGTTCATAAGTATTTTAGGACCACAGGAAAGGGATTTAAAGGAAGTTAAAAATAATGAACTCATCGATATTCTTCACCAAACGCTAATTTTATGGAAGGAAGGGAAGAGAGAAGAAATGAAAAAGGTTCTTGCTAATAGTGGCTGGGGAAACAGAGATGCTTTTTTCCGGGTTGCGCAGGCAATATCAGAAACCCTACCTATTGAAAGCAGGGAGAAGAAATTTCTTGATGGTTTTCTCTCTGGAAAAGAAAAGATATTAAGTGAGATGAAAGATAAACCTATACAAAGGAGGTTATTCGAATGAAACCATTCTCAACTATAGCTATACCGCATAAGGATATACTTGAGGGCAGGCTTACCATGGATGTATTTGCTGCGGACCTGTGGGAAGTGTTTAAAGAAAGAGCCCAAGAGGAGTACCAGGATCCTACTATATTCTTTAGAAAAACATATATAACAGATGGATTAAAGAATCTCCTAAATATCGCAGAGAAGAGGCTAAAAGGAAAGGGTGGAGATCCGATTATTCAACTTCAAACCCCATTTGGGGGTGGAAAGACCCATTCTTTAATTGCTTTGTATCATAAGACAAAGGAATGGGGAGCAAAGGCAGTAGTTATTGATGGAACTGCTCTTGACCCCAAAGAGATAACTATCTGGGAGGAGATAGAAAGACAACTTACTGGAAAGGTTGAAAAATTAAGAGGTAAGACCTCGCCCGGGCGTGAAAAGTTAAGAGAGCTTCTTGATGTACACCAACCCCTTCTGATTCTGATAGACGAAATATTAGAATACACCACCAAGGCCTCTGGTATAAAGGTAGGGGATTCAAATTTAGCATCTCAGGTGCTTGCTTTCATCCAGGAATTTACAGGTACCATAAAAACCCTTGATAAATCTATTTTAATTCTTACACTTCCTTCAAGCGTTCTGGAGCATTATGATGAAAACGCTGAAAGACTCTTTCAACAATTGCAAAAGATCACAGGAAGAATGGAAAAGGTTTACACGCCAGTCCATGATGAAGAGATAGATTATGTGATTAAAAGAAGGCTTTTTAGCAGCATAGACGAAAAAGAGGGACGGAAAGTTATAGAAGAATTTCTTGATTATGCTGATAAAGAGAAGATATTTCCCGAAGGTGTGGAAAAATCAAATTACCGTGAAAGATTTATAAAGAGTTATCCATTTCAACCAGAGATTGTGGATATTTTATATAAGCGATGGGGTAGTTTTCCAACTTTTCAAAGGACAAGAGGAGTGCTCAGACTACTTTCCTTAGTTGTGTATTCATTAAAGGATACTCAAAAACCATTTATCAGATTGGGCGATTTTGATTTAAAAAATGATGAGATTAAAAGAGAACTGATAAAACACATTGGTCCTGAGTACGATAGCATCATTGCTCAAGATTTAACTTCAAGGGATGCAGGCGCTAAAAAAGTGGATAGGAGTCTTGGAGATGCTTACGCACCTTTTTCTTTTGGGAGTGTTGCAGCAACTACGATTTTCCTCTATTCATTTTCCGGTGGACCTGAGCGAGGTGCAACCATTAGCGAAGTTAAACTTTCAAGTGTTGACCTTTCTTCACCAAGCAGTATAGTTGTAGAAGCAGTCTCTAAGCTAAAGGAAAACCTTTTTTATATTTCAGATGAGGGATTATTCTTTACAAACCAGCCAAATCTAAATCGCATACTTTTAACCAAGATGGAGGGTATAGTAGACCTTGAACCAGAAGAGAAAGATCTTTTGACCGGGACTCTCACAAAAGAATATTTCGATATATTCCTCTGGCCCAATAATTCTAAGGACATCGCAGATACGAATAGATTGAAGTTGGTCATTCAACGAAATCATGACAGATGTAAGGAGTTTCTGGAAAATTGTGGAGGACGCCCCAGGGTTTATCGTAATACTCTTATATTTCTTTGCTCTCTGGAGTCAGAGAGAATAAACTTTGAAAGTTTCCTGAAGAAAAAACTTGCCTGGCAACTCATAGAAAAGGATAGAACTCTCCATATCACGGACGAACAGAGAAAGGAAATAAGATATAGAACGAAAAAAACCGAGATGGAAGCTAAAGATCGCATAAGGGGTCTCTATCGTACTGTTTTACTTCCTTTAAAGGATGAATTTAAGGAGATTGATTTAGGAATTCCAACCTATGGAGCAGAGACTACCATAGATAAGGAAATATATGAAAGACTGAGAAATGAAGGCGAAATCCTTGAAAGACTTGCGCCTTTATCTCTTAAAGAAAAATATCTCAAAGACAGAGATTATGTGGAAACAAAGAATATCCTTGAATCTTTCTTTAAGACATCAGGAGAAATCAGGGTTGCTTTAGATAAAGTGCTGAAGGATTGTATAAAAGAAGGTATCAAGCAAGGATTATTTGGAGTTGGAGATATAGAAAAAGAAAAGCCTATTTGCCGGCACTTCAAGGATGAGTTTTCACCTGAAATAGTAGATGGAGAGATTTTAATTAAAGCGGAATTGTGCCTGCCTAAAACTGAAGAAGAGATTTCAGATGAGGAGCTTCAATTGTACATCAAGAAAATACGGCAAGGTCAAACCATGGAATCACTTAATAAAGTCACTGAAGAAATCTCTTCGTACAATTTATCTACAAACCAAAGGGAAATAATTGAAGGTGAAATAAAGAAAAAAAGTGATGAATTAGCAGGTATTACTCCACCACCGCATAGAGAAAAATACCAAGAGATTAACCTTAAATTGAATGTTCCTGCAGGCAAATTATCGGATATTGTAAGAATGATACCTTACCTTAAAACTAAATTTAACCAAGTGAAAGTGAAAGTTGAAATATCTGCTCAAGAAGGTGAAATAACGATTTCAGATTATGAAGATAAAATTAAAGAAACAATTGACCAATCAAATATGATTGTCGAAGATGAAAATCTTGAATAAATAAAAAGGGCAAGCTTAGTTCTGCAATATGAAATTAGATAATGATACAACTTTTTTAAATATTCTGTTTTAAAAAGAGGTAAATGTTTAATTCAGATAGGCTAACTTAAACTATTATATTATATAAAACGGAGGTCTATAATTAAAAAATAGTTTTTAATTATAGACCCTATATAAACATAAAGAGGTAAAAGAAGTGTTTTTTTGATTTTTAGGTTAAGCGGTATGTTTTTATATTGAAGAACACCCTAACCCTATAGAAACACACAATATAAAAACCAATCTATTAAAATATTAATGAAATCTGCCAAAAAATTGTCAATATTCTATTTTTTTAATTTAAAAAATTTAGATTGCATAAGAAGGAAATAGGGATAAAAAATGTTAAAAGAATTTCATATAACAATAGTGCCATATCCACCTACTCCAAAAGAATTAAATATAAATAAGGAAATCAACTTAATTAAAACTGCAATTCTTTATGGAGATAAAGTATTACTTATAAGTATTATTCCTATATTGTTTAACTTATTTTTAAATTTAGTTGAACAATTTTATAAGGATGAAGAAATAAAACAAAAAATAATTGATAATGTAGAATTGGATGAGCTAAGTAAATCATTATTATCTACTATTGAAGGAAAAGCAGAATTAAAATCAAAACTAGAGGAAGTAAAACCTAAAATTGGAATTAACAAACTTGAATTAGCAATAAAATCTGGAATTCTAGACATATATACTTTTGGAAAGTCAAAAATTCCAGAAGAAACATATCCTTTATTAGATGAAGGTATATTGAATCTTGTTAAAGTTGAAAGAAAAGATGAAAAATTAAATATTTCAGATATTGATTCAGAAAAAATTAAGCAAATTGGATTTGTATTAGATATATTCCAAAGACTTCCTAATTTTGAGAATGCTACAATTGATGAGATTTTAGATATAAGGAAAACCTTAGGTAAACCACTTATAAGATTTAGATCAGCCATAATCGACATGTCAGATTGCATAAGATATAAGCCCTGGGATGAAGGTTTTTATTATGATATTGAGAAGTTATTTTATCAAAGAATAGAACCTGCGGTATTAGAAATTGAGGAAGAATGTAAATCAAATAAATATTTAACAAAGCTATTAAATATGATAGTGAAAAGACCATGGGAAATCCCTGCTGGTGGAATTGGTGGTGTAATAATTTCTAAATTGGCAGAGGTATCAAATATTTCTGCCACTGCAATAGGTATGGTCGTAGGAGCTGGAACAGTGGCTTACCGGTCACTAAATGAATGGAAAGAAAAAACAAAAGGGATTGAAACGAATCAGATGTTTTTTTATTATAAAACTGGGAAAATTCTTAATAAATAATATTTAATCTGTAGGAAATATTAAAATTCCCTTAATTTATTTAAGTTAAGAGTTGTACTATGAAAAAAGAAAATACATATTTGTATTCTACAAAATTTAAAAGAGAAAAAGTAAGTCAATGTAATATCTGCAAAAAAATAAAATCTCTTTCATGGGATCATGTCCCACCTAAAGGTGGAATTTATTTATCTTCCATTGAACAAGAAACAGTGTTCCAACATATGACTATGCCTAAGGATAATAGAAAATATTCTATTTCACAAAACGGAGTAAAATATCGAACTATTTGTAAAGAATGTAATGAGATAATTGGTAGAAAATATGATCCAGTATTAAACGATTTTGCATATAACGTGGGAAAATTTCTAAAAACTAAGTTAACCTTACCATCAATTATTTATTATAAGACTAAGCCAAATTTATTAATAAGGGCAATACTTGCCCATCTTTTAGCTGCAAAAGTTGATATTGATAAAGTCACAACGGATGAACAAATTCGTAATTTTATTTTTGATGAAAATTCTACCATTCCTGATGATATAAATATATTTTACTGGGTTCATCCTTATATAAATATAGTTATAATAAGGGATATTGCGATGCTTGCGGTACGTGGGAAATTTGGTGGTAAGGCTGGTGTTTTCAGCATTTTAAAATATTTTCCCATAGCATATTTAGTTTGTAATCTCAAAGAATATGAGGGTTTAAAGGAACTTACTTTCTATAGAAATAGTAAACCACAAGACATGATTAATATTTCTATAAATCTTAAAGATATAAGAGGGCCTGAATGGCCAGAAATTGTTGATGATGGAAATATGATGGCAGGAGGACAGAGTATACAAAGCTCAGTTTCTGCTATTCCAAAACATAGAATAAAAAAGCTGACTTAAGATGGTTATTTAAAAAGGTTTAGTCATGGATGATAAAAAGAGGAAAGAATTATTTTATTTAAAACCATTCTTAAAATTATATGGTGTTAGTCCAACAAAGATTAATCTCAACGTTGAATCTCCGGATTTTATTCTTAATTACTCTGGCGAGAAAATAGGAATTGAACTTACTGAATATCATTCATTAATAGAAATATCAGGACATTCAAGAAGAGAAGTAGAGAGTAATTGGGAAAAAATTCAGAAAAAAATATACGAAAATGTAAAATTAGATAATGAATTAATGGGTACTCATGTCTTAATGTTTTTAAGAAAAATCATTTTACCCCCGCAAGGAGAAATCCAATCCTTCATAGATGAATTAATTCATTGTACCAAGATATTTATTGTGGAAGATAAAAAATCTTCTTTAGTTCCCGAAGCATATAAAATATTAAATAAATATATTGATCGAATTGATATTTCCAAAATTAATGATACCTCCTTTTTAAAATGGGAATGTGATATAAATGCTGGTTCTATTGGCTTAAAAGAAAAGGAACTACTAAATGTAATCACACCTAAGATTAGCAAAGAAAAAATATATTGTTTGAAGAATTTAGATGAATTATGGCTATTGGTAGCTTTTGGTTGGAGGATATCCCAGTCAGTTCCTCCTAGGTTAAAGTATAAGTTAGAAGGATTTGAGACTTTAAATTTAACATTAAATAAATCAAACTATACTCATATTTTTCTATATTTGCATTGGTATGATGTGATTTATAGATGGCCGAATTGGAAAAAATTCGGAAAAGGTAAGTTTTTTGATTTAGTAGAATAATAATAAATGTTAGGGATATTAAAAATAAATAGGAACAGATTTCCCTATTTTTAGGAGAATATTTATGAATTATCAAGGGGATGGAGAAGTTACTTTAATTAATGATGAGATATATAAATGTAGTTTTGAATTATATCAAAAAAAAGATAGCAGAATATTCTTATTGTGTAAATTTGTTGATGATAATAATTCAATTTTAGGTTTACTTTTTGCAAGAAATTTTAATGTAAAAAAATTTAAAGGAAAAACTACAGATAACTTCGAATGTTACACAGAAAAAATGATTCTAGGTGATTTTACAGATATTCCTAATAGTGAAGATTATATAATGTTCTATTTAGATGAAATAGAAATTATTACAAACAATAAAAGTAATGAAAATGGTTTTTGTTTTAAAATAACAAATTTTTGTTTAAATAAATTTGATAATTTTAAATTATCATTAACTAATTCTTACCAAAGCAAAAAACAAAAGTTAAATTTCTTAGTTAGACCTTTAGATAATTTCGAAGAAATAAATAGAAAGTTAAGAATAAATAGAAATGTAGAAGTTACTAGTGAAATAATTTACTTAAATAACGAGAATTTATTATCAATTGAACAAATTATAGAAGTTATCGATGATATTTGTCATCTTTTATCAATGGCCCAAGGAACAAAAGTACAGTGGATTAACTATAAATTCTATAAAGATTCATACGTACATGAAAAGTATTTAAATCGAGTTACCAGTTCATATACTCCTTTTTTTATTATTGCACCAGATATTAATTCGATTAAAAAATTTATAGAAACCATTTATTCTACTTTTATTGAAAGAAAAGAAATATATCACTTAAAATGGATTATTAATGCATTTATTGATTCAAAATCAGAGGAACGCTATTTAGCAACCAGAGGGCTGAGAGCCGTAGTAGTTATGGAAATGTTAAGGAGGTATTTTTTAGAGACTGGAAGCACTGAAGAAATAATTTTCCCATTAAAAGTTTTTAAGAAGGTTAGAAAAAATATTAAAAAAGAGATTGAGAGAACCTTAGAATATGATATAAAAAATAATATTAATTTATCAGTTGAGAAAAAAGGAATGCTTTTTTGCAAGATTTCAGAAATGAATAAAAAACCTTTTAAGGAAATATTAAAAAGATTTTTAAAAAATATAAATTTTGATGTAGAAAAAGAAAATGATAATATCGAATGCTTTATCAAAAGCCGTAATGCATTAATTCATAGTGGCCAATTTTTTTATGTTATCAATAAGAAAAATACTTGCCAATACAAATCACCATTCGAAGAATTTACTTTCATAATCAACTTTATAGATAAAGTTATTCTTAAGCTAATAGGATATAGTGGTTTGTATCATAATATTTATTGAACAATGCAAAATGATGGGTGGCGAGAGTACGAAAAGATTTGATAGTTGTATATTTGTAAATATTTTTATATATCATATCCATTATTGTATATGCGATAGGGGTGTTGTACTAGCTCAATAACTCGGTAACTTTTTCTAACTTTTCGTAAGAGATTTTATAATTAAGTCTCCATATCTCTTTAATGGTTACAATTACTAAGAAAGAAGCGTTTAAGGTACTTCAAATGGGGAGGTAATTTTAAGGGTTGGATTATGACCCTTTTAGCATGGAAAAAAATTATAAAAAATACTAATAATGAATAGTTTAAAGATAATGATTTATTATGAAGCCAAAATAGATAAATATGATTGATTCTTAAAATGTAGTCTAAAATGAGATATCTAGCTAATAATAATTTAATTATAAATTTTAAAAGTAAATAGATTTTAAGATAATAAAGTAATTATAAAGAAAGGAAACGGTTATGCAAAAATATTCTGTCAATCAACATTTAATCGAAACTATTTTATCTTGGATAAATTCTGGAGAAATAGCAATTCCAGAGATCCAGAGGCCATTTGTTTGGGATGCAACTAAAGTGAGAGATTTAATAGATTCTTTATATCAAGGATATCCGATCGGTTATTTAATTATTTGGCGCAATCCTTCTATTCGCTTGAAAGATGGTCATATGTCAGAGGGTAAAAAAATACTTATTGACGGTCAGCAACGCGTAATTGCACTTAAGGCAGCGATCTTAAACAGCTATATAATTAATAAAGAATATAAACGAATTAAGATTACAATTGCATTTAATCCTTTAGAGGAACGGTTTGAAGTTTTAAACCCAGCTATTCAAAAAGATTGTAGTTGGTTACCTGATATTTCAAAAATTGTTAATGGTGAAGTGAGTATCCTTGAACTGGTTGATGACTATTGCTTAAAAAATCCCGATATCGATCGTAATAAATTTTACAAGAAAATAGATTCGCTCTGTAATATTACAAAAAAGCAAATTGGGGTGATTGAACTCGAGCATGAATTAGATATTGAAACGGTAACAGAAATATTTATTCGTATTAATTCAAAAGGAGTTATATTAAGCCAAGCGGACTTTGCAATGTCAAAAATTGCGGCTAATGATACATATCGTGGGAATGAATTACGGAAATGCATTGATTATTTTTGTCATTTAGCAGTTGCACCGGAATTTTACCAACAGATTAAAGATATAGATCAAGAATTTGCTAAAACAGAATATTTCCAAAAAATGACTTGGTTAAAAGATGAAAAGGATGACTTATATGACCCATCTTATACAGATATGTTAAGAGTTGCCTTTGCTTCACAGTTTAAAAGAGGACGCTTGGCAGATTTGGTAGCTTTATTATCAGGAAGGAATTTTGAAACTAGAGAATACGAAGAATCAATAATGGAGGAATCTTTTAAGAATCTTAAAGAAGGTATATTTAATTTTATGAATGAGACAAATTTCAAGCAGTTTGTTATGATTCTACGATCCGCCGGATTTATAGACCCGTCAATGATTCGTTCACAAAATACCATAAATTTTGCCTATATTGTTTATATTGTGCTGAAGTATCAAAAAATAAATCCCGCTAAAATAGAATCATATATACGCAAATGGTTTGTAATGTCTATGCTTACCAGGCGTTATTCAAGCTCCCCGGAATCATCTTTTGATTATGATGTAAAAAGAATTAATGAAATAGGTATTGCTAAATATATAGAAGATATAGAGGCTGCTGAATTATCAGATGCATTTTGGGAAGCAGGTTTACCACAACAGATGAATACACCAGTCGCTAGTAGTCCATATTTTAATGTCTATCTCGCTTCCCAAGTATATGCAAAAGATAAAGGATTTTTATCTCGAGATATAAATGTGCAAGATCTTATTGCCTTAAAAGGAGATGTTCATCATCTGTTCCCGAAGAATTATCTCAAGAAGCATGGCTTGATGCAGAATAAATATAACCAGATTGCAAATTATGTAATGATGCAGAGTGAAATTAACATAGCAATTGGTGATAAATCTCCCGCAGATTATTTTTCTAAATTATTGGAATATTGTAGCAATGGGAATGAAAGAGCTGCTTATGGAGCGATAACAGATTTGGATCAAATTAAAGATAATTTTGCTATGCATTGTATTCCCGAAGGAATGGAAAATAAAAATATCGATCATTATGAAGAGTTTCTACAAGAACGTAGAAAACTAATGGCTCAGAAAATTAAAAAATATTATTGGAAACTTTAGAATTAAACAAATTATTTAATTATATAAAAATTTAAACTCAAGAAATAGCCCTTTAAAATGAAATTTTTTCTATTCTCCAAAATATCATTTAAAATTCTCGAACCTATCGCATTAATCGAATGCTATTGCTACCAAAATGATTTTTATGCTAAATAGAGGCCTACTTTTAAAAATACAAACACGGAGTCAGATACTGTTTTACAATCAATGCAATAAAGGTATGCTATATTTATCCTATGACCAGACCATTACGAATAGAATTTCAAGGTGCCCTTTATCATTTTACCTCCAGAGGGAATGCTCGTCAGTCAATCTTCCTTACCGAGGAAGACTATGCTGATTTCCTTTTTGTCTTATGCTCGGTGACTAAAAGATATCACTTCTTATTGTATGCCTACTGTCTGATGAACAACCATTATCATCTGCTCATAGAAACCCCTGAGGGTAACCTATCCAAAGGTATGAGACAATTAAACGGACGCTATGCCCAACGATTTAACCAAAGATACCAAAGAGTCGGTCACCTTTTGCAAGGACGATATCAAGCGATTCTGGTGGATAAAGAAAATTACCTGCTGGAACTCTGCCGCTATGTGGTATTAAATCCGGTACGAGCAAAGATAGCCAAAAACCCGGAAGACTGGAGATGGAGCACTTATCGGACCACTGCCGGTTATGAAGGAGGGATTCCCTGTTTAACTACTGATTGGATCATCTCTCAATTTGCTCCTGAGAAAAAGAAAGCCCTTAGCCTTTATCAAGCCTTTGTCCTCTCCGGGGTAAAAGCAGATTCACCCTTAAAGGCCACCAAGGGACGATTGTTTCTGGGGCGGGATCATTTTATGGATCAGATAGAACACTTCATACAGAGTAAGGGAAAAGAGATAACCAGAGAGCAGCGGTATGTAATCAGGCCACCCTTAAATGAGATTTTAACTCCCCAAGATAAGAAGTCCAATGATCAAGCAAAGTATGTGG
>Ga0172366_10001896_pt1 | contig 16326 bp, 18 predicted proteins | sample LakKivSesite69cm_FD_114533 | JGI IMG/M metagenome (GOLD analysis project Ga0172366, IMG submission 114533) | Sediment microbial communities from Lake Kivu, Rwanda - Sediment site 69cm | ecosystem: Environmental > Aquatic > Freshwater > Lake > Sediment | place: Rwanda: Western Province, Lake... | reverse complement strand
CAACGCATAGCTGGGGATGAACTATGGCGTATTCTACGTCTAACTCACCTCTTACATAATTTATCAACTCCCAAAGATTTAAACTTGCAAATCCTGGGCATTGACCTGTACAAATACACATTAAAAATCTCGGTTTTTCTATCATTTTATTCTACTCCTTTCCCTTTTTTATTTTATATTATTAAAATTTAAATTCTTTACACTCCTAAACTATGTAAATAGTGATTTTCCTTGAAGTATCTTGGTTCGGTCTACTTTACTGCAACATTAATTCGATTTTGCTTTTTCTCTTATATTTTCTTTTTTAATTTTTCTTAAATTGTTTAAATACCGTGAGGATAAACTTAATTCCTCTATCAATCCTTGAATAATTTTATTTCTCTTCAAATCTTGATTTATAGAATATATCATCCATTTACCCCTTCTTTGATTGTTGACTAGCTCCGCTTCCTTTAAAATCCTTAAACTGTGAGAAATTCTTGATTGTTCCATATCTAAAGTATTTACCAATTCACAAACGCATAATTCGCCCTGGAGCAGAAGTAAGTAAATCCGTAATCTATTTTCATCAGATAAGGCATTAAATATCTTTACAAACTTTTCCATATTTATTCATCTCTTTTTATATGAACGTATTATCATATTATCATATTAAAGTCAAATAAAAATTCTAATTTTATTTATTTTAAAATTTCTTACTTAATATCAATTGGACTAAATTGCCAGTTTGCTCCTAGAGGAATTTTAACTAAATCGGTAGCCTCGATTCCAATAAAATTTTTTAAAAGAATACCTAAAAAAAAGATAGATATAACATACATTGATCTCCTTTCAGATACTCCAAATTAAATATATTCCACCTAAAATTACCAAAATACCACATATTTTTTTAACCAATACTACACCTTTGGATCTTTCATTCCAATTTAGATAATTTTGGACAATCCCTGCGAAGGTTCCAGCAAAAACTATTACCGAACAGTGACCAATACCATAAATAAAAAGAAGTACAACTCCATAGAAAAATTGTGTAACTGACATTGTAAACACAATACCCAACATTGGTGCCATATAAGCAAAGGTACAGGGACCAAGGGCGATACCAAAAATAAGGCCTAATCCAAAAGCAGCCCACAGTCCTTTTTTCCGGAAAGCTGGTTGATTAGATCTTCCCAGAAAAGGTAATGGAATGATTTCTAAAAGGTGAAGACCCATAACGAAAAAAATTATTGCCACTATATAATTTCCATAAGAGCCGATATCACCCAGCATACGCCCTAAAAGTCCAGTAATAAGGCCGATAGTAGCGATAGTTGTTAAAATGCCCAGGGAAAAAAGTGTTGCCAGCCAAAAAGCTCTTTTGGTTGATACCTTACCCTGCTCACCAATAAATGCTATGATTAAAGAGATACTAGATAAATGGCAGGGGCTTAATAATATACTGAATATTCCCCAGATAAAAGAAGCAGTTAAGGCAATAATTGGGTTTAATTGAAGAGAATTGGATAGCCATTCGAATATGGTTCTTATCATTACTTAACCCCCTGCATTTTCAGGACTTTAACTAATTCATCTTTTGCAAAAAAACCTTCATGCCTAAAATATTCTTCTCCATTTTTATCAAGAAAGACCTGGGTTGGAATTGCTCTTATTCCAAATTCCTTAATATAAGGCTTCCTCTCTGTAGTCCAAACATCGTAGAAAACAACTTTTACCTGTCCTTTGTATTCTTCTTCAATTTCTTTCATAATTGGCTGCATCTGTTTACAAGGGATGCACTTAACCGAGCCAAGTTCTACAAAGGTAACTTTTACTGCAACAACCTCCGCCTTTTCTTGAGTGAAAACAGGTGCATTTAAGGTAACTCCAGAATTATTGGATGCCTTTTTAATACCAAAAACGGCAGCCAAGAGTACCAAAAAAACTATGATATAAATATATCTTCTTCTTTTCATTTATTTAGTCTCCTTTTGACTTCTAAGGTTATCATTTTTCTTGGCAAGAATAAGAGCTTCTCGATTTTTTATTTTCTCCAATATTATTTATTTTTTATTCAATCCATTTTTTAATCTCTTCTTTGCCCGGTATTCTTCCCGCCATCTTTACTTCTCCGTCGATAACTAATGCAGGAGTTAGCATAACTCCATAATCAATAATTTTATTAATATCGGTTACTTTAGTAATTTCTGCTGAAACACCAAGTTCTTTAATAGCTTCCGCTGTTAGCTCGCTCAATTTTTTACATTTCGGACAACCCGGTCCCAAAATTTCAATTTTTATCCTTATTCACCTCCTAAAAAATAAAATTCCCCCAAAACCAACCACTCAGGGTAGCCAGAATAACTAAAGTGATAATATATACTGCCGCTTTCCTTAAACCAAAAACTTTTATGGTTACCAGCATATTGGGGAGACTCATACCGGGACCCGACAAAAGCAAGGCAAGGGCTGGACCTTTCCCCATTCCTAATTTCATTAAAGTATCTACAAATGGTGCTTCAGTCATTGTAGCAAAATAACTTATTGCTCCAATAAGAGTGGCGAAAAAAGAAGGACGCAGAGAATTCCCTCCCAGCCAGTTTTCTATCAATTCTTGAGGAAGAATCTTTCCAATAATTCCCACAATAAAAACTCCCATCAAAAGGAGCGGGAAAATTATTTTCACAAACCACCAGGTTTCTTTTAACCAATTGGTAATTTCACCTTTCTTTTTAACCATAAAAGCATATAAAAAGGTTATAGAGATACCTACTGCAAAAACATATACTTTATGAAGATATGGTCCTTTAGTGATCAGATAATTAGGAGAAAGTAAACTACCAAGAATTAACAAAAGAAGAAATATATCTTTTCCAGCAATAATTTTTTTCTCACTTACCCTTTCTTTTTCTATTGCTCTCTCTGCCTCTTCCTTTCGGAAAGAAATATACATTATTGTTCCCATAATAAAAGCGGTAACGAAGGCGGTAATTATTCTCGCTAAAGCCATATTATATCCAATAATACTTCCAGTATAAATTACTGACAGAAGATTGGAAGCAGGGGCCACCCATAATACAATAAAAGCAGGGGCAATCGCCCCACCTTTACGATAGATTCCAGCTGATATCGGGATTACTGTGCAGGAGCATACCGCAATAAATATTGATGAAACTGCGGCTAAGGGGAAAGAAATAATATTTTTTGCTTTTGTTCCTAAGTATTTAATGATCGTGTCACGAGAAGTGAACGCAATAATTCCACCAGCAAGAAGAAAAGCGGGGATAAGACATGTTACTACATGTAGAGCAATATATTCTTTTAAGGCTAATAAACCTCTAATTAAAATATCTAATATCATATTTACTGTGACTCCTATGGGTAATTAATTACCTCGTGATTTTTCTCGTATATTTTCTTTTTTACACTTTATTAAGTTATTCAATTCTATTTCAGATAATTTTATTTCATACCCTAATCCTTGAATAATTTTATTTTCTTGTATTTTTGGTTCTGCTGAATAGATATTCCATTTACCCGCTCTGTGATTATTAATTAAACCAGCTTCCTTTAAAATTCTTAAACTATGAGAAATCCTCGATTGCTCAATATCTAAGATATTTATTAATTCGCATACACATAATTCAGCATGTGTTAAAAGTAAATAAATCCGAAGCCTGTTTTCATCAGATAAGGCTCGAAACACCTTAGTAAATTTTTCCATATTTTTCACCTCAATTATAATATGATAATATTATAATATTATCATATTTACATTCACTATAATTTACGTTCAACTCTTGTATCTTATTGGAAATATTACCGTTCAATCACAATCGGAAGGGCAATGGTAAGGTAAAGATACTCTACTTTTTCTTCATCTTTCATTTTGTCTTTTAATAGCACAATAGCCAGGTCTTTTTCCTCTCCTGAGTCGAGGTCAATTTCAGACCTTAAGGGGACAAGATAGTCAGAAGAAGTCTTAAGAGAGATGATTTTGATCAAGTTTTTACCCGAGTTTTGAAAATTAACTTTTTTAACCAATTCACCTTCAGTATTACTGATAAGATTAAACTTCACTTCCAATGGAGAGATACTGACCGAGGGAGGAGCCATTTCTTTTATGTAACCATTGATATGCAGAGAAAGAGCCTTTCTTTTCGGGTCATTACAGGAGATACGTATACTTTCTCTTACTTCTCCCAACTCATGCTTGACAGAATCATAGGTAAAGATTATATCTTTCTTTTCTCCGGGGAGGAGGTTTAGCGGTACCACTATATCATAATGGACATATTCAGAGACATCAATCTTATCAATTACCAAATCTAATTCTCCCTTATTTTCAATAGTAAAGGTAAAGGAAGGGGTATCTCCCTGAGAAATTAGTCCTAAATCCCACTGAGAATCTGAAATAAAAGCCTGGGGGGAGGGGATAGGCTCTACATCTACAGCTACGATAACCTTGGTGGTGGGGAGCTTGGGGTCATTGGATTCAATATAAATATCCTTCTTAACTATGCCTTTATAGCCACTAGGATTGAAGGTGGTCTTTAATTCGGCTGATTTTCCTGGGAGAATATGATCTGAGGTAAGCATGGTGGCAGTACAACCACAGGATGCACGTACTCGACTGATAATCAGCTCTTCTTCTCCCGTGTTTTTGATGGTAAAGATATGAATCGGTCTTTCATCTTCTTTTACTTTTCCAAAATCCCATTCCTCTTCAGAGAGGGAAATTTGAGGGGGTTGAGAAGATTTATTTTGAATACTATTATAGATGAAAAAAGCCCCGATTAGAATTGCAATTGCTATTATTATAAAGATAATTAATTTATTTCGAAACATGATTTTCTCCTTTATTCACTAAATAATATTATTCTATATAAAATGACTGTAAAATTTCTTTAGTAGAACTGTATGGTGCCTGGACAAGGATAACTACATGAACTTTGCTCTCGTTCAACCAGTTTAGTTCCTCAGAGGTAAAAGAGAAATTGACTATCTCATCAGGAGTAATAGAACTGACTGTTTGTCCCTCAAAGATATCCAAAACCAAAGAGTGCAGACCATTCTCTCCTCGGTCTTCAAAGACCATCCCCTGGATAATCAGACTTTCTAAAGCAGACGAGCTGATGTTTTTGATGGTTCCACTTAGAGTAATTGTAGAACTACCTGTTTCTTTTACTGCAGAGATGCTGATTTTAGCTCCTTTAGCCCGTTCAATATCTACAATGTTTTTATATTCATTATAACTATAGACCCCCTGTTTCCTTTGGTTTAAACCATTAAATAAGGCATCAGGTGTCCCCTGGCCTGAAGGAATATACCAATTATAACGGTCTTTTACTTCGGAGATTTCATAGATATCCCAAACATGCTCTTCTAAAAGTATCATTTTAGTAGGTCCATAATCTTGAGCAAGTTGCTCCAATATAGGTTCCACCTTTTCACATGGCGAACAGCCCACCTTTACATACAGTTCCACCATTACCACCTGTTGAGCTTCCTGAGAAAGAGGAATAAGCTGAAAATTCAATTCTATAATCTCGTTTTCTATAATTTCAACTGTTTTAGTCTGACCATAATAGCCATCTAAGACAGCAGTAACTTCTCTGTTGCCTACGGGAATCCCGTTTAAAATATAATTTCCTAAAGCGTCGGAAATGATGCTGATAGTGCCCACACTAATTAATACTTCCGTTAAAGGTTCACCGCTTTGACTATCGGTAACTATTCCATTAATCCCTCCGGTAGGAGTAGGAGAGAAAATACAACCATTCATTGATAATAATGCAAAAAGTATTACCAATGAAACTATCTCTATTCGAGATATGTGTTTATGAATTTTTCCTTTCATTAAATAATTTCTCCTTTTCTTTATGATGGATAAATATATTTATCTAATACCTATTCCCTTCAGTGGTGACAAACATCATCCTCACAACCTTCATCATCCTTCTTCTCTGGTTCTCCCTTCTTTTTAGCATTTAGTAGATAACTAATATATTGAAACATCAAAGTTTGCTGTTTAGAAATAAGTCCAGGATAGATTCTTTTAACGATTAAGTTTTGGTCTAAGAAAATGGTAGTAGGCAGAACTTCAATATTGTAGAGATTGCTCACTTCATTCTGACTGTCTAAGAGGATAGAGAAAGAAATTTTTTTATTAGTCCAAAACTCTTTGATTAGGATAATATCTTCTTCTTTTAAGTCTTTACGAGTATTTATCATAATTATCTGATATTTTTCTTTAACAATATGTTCTTCGAAATACTTAGCTAGCTCTTCTATACCACAGATTGAATCTTCATTCTCATTATTACAAAAATAAAGAATAAGAAGTTTTTGTTTTTCTTTATAATCTGTCAAATTAAAAATTTCATCATTTATTGTGCTAAGAGAAAAAGATGGTACCGGGAAACCTTTTTTTAAAGTAGAAGAAAAACCCGTTGAACAGAAAAAGAGAAAAAATAAAGTAATTATTGTGAAAATTAACCAGCCTTTTTTTATATCCCGTATATATTTCATTTTTAATACCTCTCAATAAGTTTAATATTTTCTAATAAAAAACTCCTCCAGTGTAAAGTAATAAAATTGCTAAACTGAAAAACAATAGAGTCATAGCCATCTTAATTTTTCCAAAATATTTCTGGGTCAAATCAGACCATTGTGCAGAAGTTGTCCCCCAGTAAGTAAAAGCAAAGACCAAAATCAAAGGAACCACAAACGTTAGATTATAGAGAAGCAAATAAAAGATAGCATTAATCTTTAAATTAGGTATAGTATTTATAAATATCAAGGTAGGAAGGTAAATCTGACCGGTACAAGCCAACTCCAGAAGAGATACTATAAGACCAATTACCGCAGCTATTAAAATATAATTACTCAGTCTTACCTTATTACGGATAGTAGAATGGATCATCTTCTTCAAAAAGGGGGATAATTGTAGTTTGGCATCCTTACTGCTCCCCGATTTCTTAAATCGGATATAATCCGATAAACTTATAAAGCCTAAAATTAGGGCAATTCCAGCAGTAATCATAGAAAATATTTTTCTGACCAAAGGTAAAAAGGATAAAGAGGTTACTAATTTTAAAGCCCCGGCACCGATTAAAAAATAGGTTAAAAAGACAGCAAAGGTAAACATTCCTCCTACCCAGAGTATTTCTTTCCCTTTACGTTTAATTAGAGCAAGGTAGGAGATAAAGAAGATTATAGTAGCAAAGGCACAGGGGTTTATGCCATCAATTAAACCACTTACTGCTACCGCAGCCAAGCCAAAAGATTGGAAGCGGGTAATAAGCCTTTCTTTAATTTCTGCTTTCTCTTCTCTAGCCCTCTCCCAGGGAGGGATACTTTCTATATTTAAATTCTCCTGAATTAATTCTTCCAAGCTGGTATAAGTGATTGCATCTCGGAAGAGATATTTATCTCCCATAAAAATTACCGGAACCAAGAGTCTTTCTTCTTCTGGCATATTATACATTTCCCCGAAAGCTTCTGCTAATTCAATGTTTTCAGCTAAAGAGATGTCGAAACTTTTAATGACCAGATTAGGGTATTCCTGATGAATTCTAGTCCATATAGCTTTTGCCTTATCACAATCATAACAGCCCGGTTCATAAAAATAAGCCATATATACTGGTAAATTATTTTCAGAAGATGGAAGAGAATTAGAAGCATCATTGATCGAAGTGGTACTATTGAAATCAGATGAGCTACCTTTTTCTCTAATAAAACCGGTAAGATTTAAGGTTACCCGGAGAAGATTTGGGTCATTTGAAAATACATTAATTCTTTTAGAAAATCTTCCTATCATATCTAATGAATTAAGAGTAGCTTGTATTTGAGCAGTTTCTCCAGGTTTAATATTATTAGCTGAAAGTAAGACGTCAACACAAGACTCACAATCAACCTCAACTTTTTTAACAACTAATATTTCATCTCCCTTATTTTCGAATTCAAAGATGTGTATGGGGAGTTCATCAGGAGTAATATCTCCAAAGTCCCAGGAGTTCTCTAAAAAATGTATAGCAGGTCCTGAAACTGTTAAGGCTTCAGGGAACAAAGAAAAGATATTTAGAAAAATAAATAAAAATATGGTCAGTATATTAATGTTTAGAAAATAATAATATTTCTTTAGGTTTATTTCTGCAAATCTTTTATTTAATTTTTGCACCATTAATTTTTGTTCCTTTTTTTAATTTTTTAGTTGTCTTGGTTATAAATGAAGTTCATATTATTATTTATTGTACATACAGGGCTTGTAATACTTCTTTAGTGGGGCCTTTAATATCCTGTACAAACACTACTATCTGGATTGGTGCTTCCTCATTTTCCTTGGGAGGAAATGGCTGGGAAGTAATATTATAAGTATATGTATCTCCTGGTAGAAGCTTTGGAATATCCTGTGAAGGAAAGATATCCTGCACCCAGTAGCATAAACCTAATTCATTACAGTCCCTATACACCATTCCACAAACGACCAGATTTTCTAAGCTGGTGTTACTTACATTCATCACTCTTCCTTCAATTACTATGGAATAATCGTCCATTATTTTTTTTGCTGCTGATAGCGCAAGGAAGGAAGGACGAGCAAGTTCAGCATCGATTGCTTTTTTGTAGAATAAATAATTCTCATCAATATCACCGCATTCACAAGCTAAACCTTGTATTCTAATAGTTAGACCATTGATAAATACATCAGGGGTACCTTTTGCTCCATCTCCACTATACCAATCATATCGTGCATTAGTCTCAGGAATATCATAACCATCGCCCCAGATATGTTGTTCTAAGAGAATCATTTTTTCAGGCACATATTCCCAAGCTAATTCTTCTAGACAAAACTCAGCGTGAGGGCAAGTAGTACAGCTTGCCTGGACAAAAAGTTCTACTAATACCACCCGGGGATTAAAGGCATCTCCTAAATTTTTATCATTTGCACAATTGCTATTAAAATAAATGGCTAAGAAAAATATTATTAGAATTAAATAGTATCCTTTCTTGTTTTTAAAATAATTCATAAAATTTCCTCTTAATAATTATTTATATTTATCTTTATTATTATAGTTATTATAGGAGAGCAATACATTATATGGTTCAAAAAAGTAAATATTTGCATTCAAATATTATAACCCAAGATGCGTTTACTTTATTATACGTTCTTAACAGGCTTTTTGTTTCCAAAAAGTACTAAGGATTATGAAAATATTATATATAAAATATTTTTGATTTATTATATAGTTGGAACAAAATTACATCTGAATATTTTTCTTTTAAATTAAAGTATGACAATATTAACATATTAACATATAAGTGTCAAATACTAATCCACCAATAACAGAATTTTCTTTTAAATCCCCCAAATTAAAATTTTACCCTATCTACAAGAATACTGATATAAAAAAGAAAAGAACAGAACTCCCTAAGATATCATAATAAGATTAGTTAAATCATGGCACGATTATTTTTAATCTTTTAGGTTGTAGGGTAATGGTATAATTCTTCTGGCCTTCAATTACTTCACCGCTTACTTGGGCAAAAATAGGTTCTGAAGATTCTACAGTTACTTCCTTAGCTTGATAAAAGTTCACCCCTTTTATATTTTTATGGGCGCCTGCAAAGACTTTGGGGATAAGGTAAAGATATTTGAACCTTCCCATCTCTCCAACCAAACATACCTCTAATAAACCATCATCCAATATAGCTTCCGGAGTAATTTTAAATCTTCCTCCATAAATCTTCCCATTACCAATGGCAACAAAAAGCATCGTTGAATTAATTTCCTGATGGTCAATTTTTATCTTTACCTTATGACAGTGGAAAGGGGTAAGAAGTTTCTTTATAGTAGCAAAGACATAAATAAAAGCAGAAAGTACACGCCAATTAGGATGTCTATTTTTCATCTGATTGGCAAGTTGGGCTACTTCTGCATCAAATCCTATTCCACAGATATTACCAAAATATATTTTATTATTGATTACTCCCACGTCTATTTCTTTAGTATTGCCCTGGGCTAAGATTTTGCAGGCTTGGGTTATATCAGATGGAATATTTACACTCTTAATAAAATCATTAGCCCATCCTAAAGGGATTATTCCCAAGGAAGGATTATTTTTTGATTGCATAATTCCATTGATTATTTCATTTACTGTACCATCCCCGCCAACTGATACAATAAGGTCTGTTCCATCATCTGCTGCTTTTTGGGCGAGTTCTGTTGCTTCGCCATGATATGAAGTATAACTAACTTTAAAATTAAATCCATTTTCCTCTAAATATTTAAAAACTGTTTTTAGATAAGGGCGGGGTTTTCCTCCACCGGCGGTTAAGTTAACTATGATTTCTGTTTTCAAAGTGTTACCTCCTTGGGTAAAATTAAATTAATGGAATAGAAATTTTCGTACTTATTTTATCATAATTTGATAAGTTTCGGGTTTTCTATTTAAGATTGTATTAGTATGGGGCACAATATTTTTATTTCGGGAAAGTTGAAGACAAAGTAAAGATAGGCTGGCTTGCTCGATTTTTCCCAGACAGGAAGTCAAAATATTGCCAGATGGAGAAGATATTAAGCTATGACCGCCACTCTTGTGGGAAATAGAGTTAGAGCAGGCTACAAAGACTTTGTTTTCGGCGCTTCTGGTTTGGCAAATATTTATCTGCCTATCATACTTAAATTTACTGGGCCAGATAATTATATCAGCACCTTTAAGGGTCAGAATACGAGATATTTCCGGAAAGATTCCCTCATAACCAATCATTATTCCCATATAACCATAAGGAGTCTTAAATACTGGCAGCCCTAAATCACCGGGAGTGAGAATCCTCTTTTCATCTTTTTCTAAATGCGTCTTTCTGTATTTACCCAGAACTTTACCGGATTCAATAAGAAAGGTCGACTTATAGTATAATGAGGCATATTTTTCAATGATAGTAATCACACAAATTGTTTTGTGGTCATTAGTAATTTGCTTAATCTTTTCAATAATTTCTTCTCCTCTTTCTGGAAAGATAAGATCATTTTCAGGAAAAGTAATAAGATCAGCTTCCTGTTCAAGTAAGTTTTTTACAAAAAAATCTATTTTTTGGAGATATTTATCAAAATCATTTTCGGATTCTATCTGTACTACTGCAGCAAGTGGATTTAGAGTTTGAGAATTAAGCTCTTCTTTCATAATGGAATAGACCGGCAGGGTAGCAGTAGGTTGGACTAATTCTGAATATAGTTTAGGTCTTCGGTCATCGATTATATTTATCTGATTATCAATCGTTTTATCTATGGTATCTTCAAGTAAGATTTCATAAAAGAGTATTTCTTCCTGATTAGAAGAAGCTATTTTAGCAACTTTGCCATCAGGTGTAAAGACAGCACTTTTTCCACAATAGAGGATAGTTTTTGCCTCCATTCCGACTTTATTAGCCGCAATTATCCAGGTTCGGTTTTCTAAAGCCCGAGTGGGAATCATATATTCTACTTGAGGATTACCAAGGGTTTCTTCATTGAAGCCTGCAGTGACCCAATTGGTAGGGTCAATCAAGATATCCGCACCTTTTAAGCGCAAACAGCGAACTATTTCAGGGAGCCTTCCATCAGCACAGATAAACATGCCTATTTTTCCAAATTCTGTCTCAAATACGGGATATTGGTCATCGGTTGAGAACCAATGAGAATCAAAATGCCAGAGATAAGATTTTCGAAAACTCCCTATTTGTTCACCATTTGGGTCTATGAGTAAGGCAGAATTGTAAAGAGTCTTTTTACTTAGATCATTCTCCGCAATTCCTAACGCTATATAACATTTATATTTTTTCGCTCTTTCCTTAATTTCAGCAATAAGGTCTAAAGTGGACTGATAAAATTCATCGGGATGTTTAACCATGAGAGGGGAGAGGTAATAAGCGGGATAAGCACATTCTGGTAAAACCATTAATTGAGGTTGCAGCTTAGCTGCTTTATCAATCATCTTCAAAATATTTTTTTTATTTTCAGCCCTATCTTTATATTCTCTTGCCTTTATTTGGAGACAGGCTACTTTTAATTTATTAACCATTTAGAACACCTCCTGTATGTATATTAATATAATTTCTACAAAAGATTATAAATTCCTGCTATAATAGAAAATAATTTCCTTATTTCTGAAAATGTAAAAAAAAGTGCCTGGCACAAAATTTTACCTTTTAGGAGGGAGATATGATTAAAGGGGAATTGGTGAGCTTAAGAGCTATTGAAAAGAAAGACTTAGAAGAAATAATGAAGTGGGTAAATGATCGAGAAGTCACTAAATATTTAGCTGCCTTTCTCTACCCGGTTTCTCAGGCAGAAGAGGAAAAGTTTTTAGAAAGAGCGATGAGCCATAGTGATACAGAGAAAAATCTGGTCATTGAAACAAAAGAGGGGGTTTATATAGGTCAGATTGGTTTGCACAAAATTGATTGGAAGAATAGAAATGCAGAATTGGGAATCGTAATTGGCAATAAAGAATATTGGGGCAAGGGTTATGGAACAGAGGCGATAAAAATTCTTCTGAACCATGCTTTTAATCAGATGAATTTATATAAAATATATCTTAGGGTCTTTGAGTATAATCAGAGAGGTGTACGTTGTTACGAGAAATGTGGATTTAAAGAAGAAGGGAGATTAAGAAAAGAGCATTTTTATGATGGGAAGTATTATGACGTAATTTTAATGGGCATTTTAAAAGACGAGTTTGAAAGTTTTAAGTAAAAGGATATAATAATTGGTAAAGAGGAAAAAATATAAAAAGTATTTGGGAAGATTTTGATGGAACTTTTTGAAGGTCTTGAAAAGAAAAAATTGAATAATACACCCCTTGCTGAAAGAATCAGACCAGAAAGAATGGAAGATTTGATTGGACAGGAAAAGATTATTGGTCCAGGGAAACCTTTACGCAAAGCGATTGAGAAAGATGAATTGCAATCGATTATCCTCTGGGGCCCACCTGGTTCAGGTAAAACTACCCTGGCAAAGATTATCGCTAAAATGACCAAATCTCATTTTGCTTCCTTTAGTGCAGTTGTTTCAGGAGTACCTTTTTTAAGAAAGATTGTTAAGGAAGCTCAAGATAGGAGAAGATATTACCATCAAAAGACTATTCTATTTGTAGATGAAATTCACCGATTTAATAAAGCCCAGCAAGATGCTTTTTTACCTTATGTAGAAGATGGAACTATAATTTTAATCGGGGCTACTACCGAAAATCCTTCTTTTGAGGTTATTTCACCCCTCTTATCTCGTTCTGCTGTCTATGTATTAGAGCCATTATCCACTGAGGGGTTACAGGCAATTTTGCACCGGGCATTATCGGATAAAGAGAAAGGTTTGGGGAAATTTAAGGTAGGGATAACCCCTGAGGTTTTAAATTTTATTATTGAACTTGCCTATGGTGATGCACGCATAGCTTTAAATATTTTAGAATTTGCGGTAATTACTACTCCACCAGATGCTCAAGGTATTAGGTCCCTCACTCTAAAGGCGATTGAAGAGGTGGTCCAAAAAAGATGCTTGCGCTATGATAAAACCGGAGAAGAACATTATAATATTATCTCAGCCTTGCATAAGAGTATGCGTGATTCTGACCCTGATGCTGCCCTTTACTGGGTAGCTCGAATGCTGGAGGCCGGAGAAAACCCTCTTTATATCGCAAGACGTTTTATCAGATTTGCTTCTGAGGATATCGGAAATGCTGACCCCCGGGCATTACAGGTAGCAGTTGCTGCCATGCAAGCAGTGGATTTTTTAGGGATGCCAGAAGGTAATTTAGCCTTGACCCAGGCAGCTACTTATTTGGCTTGTGCCCCCAAGAGTAATGCCCTCTACAAAGGTTATCAACTTGCCCAGCAAGATATTAAAAAATGGGGACCGCTTCCAGTCCCCTTAATAATTCGTAATGCCCCTACTCCATTAATGAAAGATTTAGATTATGGTAAAGGTTATAAATATGCCCATAATTTTGAAGAAGGTTATGTCGTCCAGGAACATCTGCCTAAAGAATTAAAAGGTAAGAGATATTATTTTCCTACTGATAGGGGATTTGAAAAAGAGATTAAACAAAGACTGGAAAAGTTAAAAGCCAAATTTATTTCCAAACCTGAGTAATTTAGGTAATTCTTATGAAACAAAATATTAGAAACAAAAAAGAAGAAATAATACTTAATGAACTAATAAAAATACAAAAAGAAGGTATTACTCCTAATGGCAAGAAATACGAAAAAGTTTTATTAGGACGAGTAAAAGAGATTGCCCAAAAATTTCAGCAGAAAACCCGAGAAATAGAGATATTAGCTTTAAATAATAATATCATCCCTGAACGTTACCATCGTAATTTAGGAGTGATTAGCCCTGCTGAACAGGTAAAGCTATTACAGTCAAAAATTGCTATAATCGGAGCGGGAGGATTAGGAGGCACAGTATTAGAGCTTTTAGCCAGAATGGGGATTGGAGAATTGATAATTGTGGACAAAGATGTGATGGGAGATAGTAATTTGAATCGGCAAATACTCTCTACCGAAAACAATTTAGGCAAAAGTAAGACTGAGATTGCTGTAAAGAGAGTAAAAGAAATAAATTCCTCTATCGAAATTACTGGCCATTCTATCTTTATTGACTCAGATAATATCAAAAAGGTGATAAGGGGGGTAGAAGTAGTAGTAGATGCCCTGGATAATCTTCCTTCTCGCTTTGTACTTCAAAAAGCTTGTCGAGATTTAAAGATTCCTTTAGTGCATGGTGCAGTAGCCGGATTTAATGGTCAGCTTACCACTATCTTTCCTCAAGATAAAGGATTAGAATTAATCTATGGCTCTGAACGAAAACTACCTACCCAGGGTAGCGAGGTAGAATTAGGTGCTCCTACCGTGATTCCTGCTCTAATTGCGTCGTTAGAAGCCCAAGAAGTGATTAAGATATTATTGAAAAGAGGAAAACTTTTTAGGAATAAACTTTTATATTTAGATATTGAAGAGGGGACCCTAGAAATATTAAATTTGTAAATTAAAGTTTTTACAGATTTTTAAAGAAAGGCATAATATGGGAATAAAAAAAATAAAAGTAGGAATAATCTTTGGTGGAAGGTCAGGAGAACACGAAGTCTCTTATTGTTCCGCCATCTCTATTCTAAAAGCAATAAATAAAGATAAGTATACCGTAGTGCCTATTGGTATAACCAAAGAAGGCAGATGGATTTCACCAGAAGAGACTGCTCGGGCTCTACAATCAGGTAGAATAGAAGGGAAAAGTTCTGTAGTGCTATTGAATGACCCTGCAAGTAAAGCCCTGATGAGGATAGATAATAGTCAGGGATTGAGTAAAAACCCTTCTTTAGAAAAATTGGAGGTAGTCTTTCCGGTATTGCACGGTCCCTACGGAGAAGATGGAACAGTTCAAGGTCTTCTGGAATTAGCTAACCTTCCCTATGTAGGAGCAGGTGTGGCAGCTTCAGCTATCTCTATGGACAAAGATTTGATGAAAACCATTTTCAAACAGCATGCTCTACCCATTTTAAAATGGTTAACCATCAAGAGAAAGGATTGGCAGAAAGATAAACAGAAAATACTATCTTTAGTGCAACAAGCTAACTTTGAATATCCCATATTTGTAAAGCCAACCAATTTAGGTTCAAGTGTTGGGATAACTAAAGTTCACCAGGCAAAAGAATTAGAAAAAGCAATAGATTTAGCATCTTCCTATGATAGAAAGATTTTAATTGAACAAGGCGCAGAAGAAGCAAGAGAGATAGAATGCAGTATTTTAGGTAATGATGAGCCCCAAGCATCAGTGGTAGGTGAAGTTAAACCAGCGGGGGAATTTTATGATTATGATTCAAAATACATTGATGATAAAACTCAATTAATAGTCCCCGCAGATTTACCTGAAGGGGTATCTAAAGAGGTCCAGCAGATTGCCCTTCGTGCCTTTAAAGCCATTGATGCCGCTGGTATGGCTCGGGTAGACTTTTTTGTCACCAAAAAAGAAAACAAAATATATTTAAATGAAATTAACACCATCCCCGGTTTTACTTCAGTTAGTATGTATCCTCGTCTCTGGGAAGCAAGTGGTATTTCGTATCCTGAATTAATCGATAGATTGATTCAACTGGCTTTAGAAAGACATCAGGATAAAAGCCAGAATAAAACTTCCTACGAATCAACCCTTTTAAATAAATAACAAAATTCCCTTCTGTCATTGCGAGAGATAAAATCCCAAAGCAATCTCATGGATTTCTAAAAACCAAAAATTTTTACCCGAAAATATTCCCAAGCAACGAAATATGCAATACCATTATATAAGATTGCTTAGTTTTTGGGAGATTTCTCTGCTGT
>Ga0172366_10001894_pt1 | contig 16330 bp, 9 predicted proteins | sample LakKivSesite69cm_FD_114533 | JGI IMG/M metagenome (GOLD analysis project Ga0172366, IMG submission 114533) | Sediment microbial communities from Lake Kivu, Rwanda - Sediment site 69cm | ecosystem: Environmental > Aquatic > Freshwater > Lake > Sediment | place: Rwanda: Western Province, Lake Kivu... | reverse complement strand
TGGGAATATACGAAATGAATTTACATTGGGTGCATGTTACTTCATTAATAATATATTTCCCAAAAAACAACTTGAAACTCGGCTCTGATTTTTGTTGTTGACGCAAATCCCCCTCAAGGAGGTATTGATTAATACAGATTTGCAGCGCTGGCGATAGTATCGCCAGTCCGACGTCCGGTTGCGTAAGCAATTGGACGTCTCTTTTTTTCTGCAATGTGACGAGGTAACTGTCAGATTCTATTCAGCCTGTTCTATATGTCAACTGGATATATTATTTGATTTTCTGCAATTCTTGAAAGCGTTTGTCGGAAAGGATGGCGGGGCGAAGAGATGGCGGGGCGGCATTGAGGGCGGTGGAATATTCACTTTGCGCCTCGTCAATGCGTCCCTGTTTCAGAAGAACCTCTGCAAGGTTCAATCGCGCCCTTATGTGCGCGGGATAGAGTGACAGCGCCATGCGATATGCCCCCTCTGCCTTTCCGAAGATGGAAAGGTCTTCATAACACACCCCCAGATTATTCCACCCCGCCACGTAGTCCGGGTGGCGTCGCAGGAGGTCTTTGAACGTCTCCAGTGCGGAACTGTAGTCGCCCTTTTTATACAAGACCTCGCCAAGATTGTTCAGGGCGTCATCATAATTCGGGTCAAGAGCGAGCGCCATGCGATAATTTTTTTCCGCCAGAGGCAGGTTATCCTTCTCCTGATAACAATTTCCCACACTCCAGTAATCGGTTGAGAAGTTGGCGGGTCTCACGTGAAACCAGTCCGGGATTAACACGCCCACAAGCACAAGAAGGGCGACCATCCCGCCGAAAAGGGTGGCATGTCGTCCCGAGCCCGAGGCATCCCAGAGTGTAGTGAGGAAATAAGCCACGGCAGGTATGAGAAGTGTCAGGACGGGCGCCCTGTAACGCGCCGTGACAAAGAAAGTGACCACACTCACCACGTATGTGATGAAAAATAAAAACAAGAGCCAGACCTCAGGAGATGGTTTTTTTCTGATGGCGAAGAAAAGTCCGAGCAACCCTGAAGAGCCGATGAGCGCAAACGGCAAAAATGCAAGAAAGACGCGGAGAATCCGGGAATATCGCGCCACAAAATAGATATTTTTATTATTTTTTATCTCATAATTTCCGAAAAAGATGGCGGTTTTTTTCAGCATCAAGAGCGCCCATCGACGCGGATTTTCCAGAATCCACCTAAATGCGCGGGCGCTCCAGTATCTGCTCACTGCCGCCGCAGTGATATCTTTCCGTCCTATTTGCAGAGACGCCTCCTCTTTCGCAAACGCCTCCACAGAATCCTCATATCGCCCGAAAAAAAACATACGATGCGCAGTGCGGGCGGTGAAACCATCCGCCTTCGGGTTATTCCCTATATAAAAATTGATACCCCCATACGAGGCAATCGGGACAAAGGTTCGTCCGGCGATGTAATTATGAATGGTCACGGGAAGGATAATGATTAACGTCGCAATGAATGTCACGCACCAACGGAAGGTAAGGTCAATCGTGGCATCGCGCTTTTTTCGCCAGATATATCCCCAGAAGATGAAAAGGATTGGGACAAACAGAAGGATATTGGGGCGTGCAATGGCTGAGAGTCCAATGAGAAATCCCACAATCAGACAGTTTTTCACTGATGGTGTCTTCAGCGAGCGCAATGCCTGAATCAGAATGAGCGGATAAAAAAGAAACTGGAGAAATATGTCCAGCATTTCACCCTCAAGGAAAAAGAAAGGGGCATAGCAGGCGGCGAGGATGCCTGCAATGCGCGCCTCCCGCATAGAAAAGATGCGCCGGGTGAGAAAGTATATCGCAACAACCGCAATCGCACCGTAAATGTGCTGGATGAGGCGGATGAGAAAAAAATCCACCCCGACGATACGGATAAAAATCCCGAGAAGATAGGAATAAAGCGGGGCGCGGAAAAAGGCGTCATGGCGAATCCACTTACCCGCCGCAATATCCTTCGCCCATGTCAGGTGATAAAGTTCGTCAAGGAATGGCACGCCAAAGTAAGGACTGTCAGTTATCTCAAAGAGATAGAGCACCCTGACTAAAAGAGCGCCAAGGAAAAGAAAAATCAGAAACTTTTTTTCTTTTGTGCCCAAGGAATATAACTTCACCACAGAGCCACAGAGTTCACAGAGAACTATACTGTCTTTGTTTTATTATCCTCTGTGTCCTTTGTGTCTCTTTGGTGAATCCTATATTTAGATATTTTTAGAAATGTTGCCCATACACATGAGCCTCGAGTGCCCCTTCACGGTTCCAGAACCTGCAGGACGGACTCCGCACGTCCAAAAGGTGGCATGATATACACGCCATCCACCATTGAACGCGTCTCGGAGAGCGACTCCCGCGCAATCCTGATTCCCTCCGCCCGCGCCGCATCCCTTGAATCAGCGCGACGCATTCGCTCACGAATTGCCTCTGGAATCTGCATCCCTGGCACCTCATTGTGCAGAAATTCGGCATTCCTGTAACTCAAAAGCGGCAAAATCCCCACAAGGACGGGGATGCGGGAGTTCTCAATTCTCTTCAAAAAGTTCTCAAGGAGGGACGCATCATACACCGGTTGAGTAAATGCGAATTGTGCGCCGCCTTCCACTTTTTTTTCAAAGCGTCGCACCTCCTCTTCAAGGTCTATCGCCCCCGGATTCGCCCCCACTCCGATGAAAAAGGATGTCTGTCCCTTGATGGAATTTCCAGCAAGGTCAAGTCCAACGTTAAGATTTTTTGCAATTTTGACCAGACCGATTGAATCAACATCAAACACCGCCGTGGCGAAGGGATAATCCCCCATCTTGGGCGGGTCGCCTGTGATGAGGAGGACATTGAAAATACCGAGGGCATGTGCCCCGATGAGGTCGGATTGGATGCCCAGAAGATTACGGTCGCGACAGCAGTAATGGACAATCGGTTCAATCCCGCCGCGGTCGCGTATGAGGAGAGCGAGTGAGAGGGAACTCATGCGGGCGGTGGCGCGGGGACCATCGGCAATGTTGACGGCGTCAATGCCCGCCTCGCTCAATTTCCGCGCCTCCAGGATGACGGCGTTGGGGTCAGTGCCTGACGGCGGGTCCAGCTCCACGCTCACAACAAACTTTTTCTCCCTTAGTTTACTGGCAAACCGTGAAGGGGTCGGGATTTCCGGGCGCGCCCCGACCTTTTCGGGCTTTTCAAGGATGTGAATATGTTCCGCCAGCCGCCCCGGGACAAGCGCCCTCACGGCGGCGCGGATGGCACGTGTGTGGGCGGGCGTTGAGCCACAGCAGGAACCAACAATATTCACACCCGCCTGAATGAAACGCTTGGCATATTCTGCCATGTATTCCGGCGTTGCTAAATAGATACTGCGCCCCTCCACCTTCTGGGGAGCGCCAGCATTGGGCTGGGCGGTGAGGGGCAGATTCGTCGCCCCCCTCGCCAATCTTACGGCATCAAGCATTGCCGCCGGACCCACACTGCAGTTGAATCCCACCGCCTGAATGGTCATGGTTGAAAGTTCCGCCACCGCCTGGTTTGGCTTTTCACCGGTAAATGTTTCGAGGTTCTCGGAGAGTGTCATCTGGGCAATGACGGGGATATCCGCGGAGGCGCGCCTGACGCCCTCGATGGCGATTTTGATGGTGGCAAGGTCGTTGAAGGTTTCAAGCAGAATAAGGTCAACGCCAGCATCTATCAGGGCAGACGCCTGTTCATAATAGATATTATTTGCCTCCGCCCGTGAGACTGGTCCCATGGGCTCAAGGAGTTTTCCCAGCGGACCGATGGAACCAGCGACAAAGACATCATCCCCCGCCGCGCGCCGTGCAATCTCCACACCTGCCGCATTTATCTCCCGAACCTGCTCACCCAGTCCATGGAGCGAAAGTTTCATCCGGTTGGCGCCAAAGGTGTTTGTCTCAATTATATCCGCACCCGCCTGAACATACTCCCTGTGAATCTTTTCAATCATATCCGCTCTGGTGAGGTTCATATTTTCAAAGCATTGATTGATATAGACGCCGCGGGAGTAAATCATAGTTCCCATGGCGCCATCGCAAACGAGGATTTTCTTCTTAACAGTCTCGAGAAACGATTCCGCTCCGACTGCGTTAGAACTTTGGCGTATCTTCGACATGGTTTTTATCTCCGAAAAAAGGGGGTAGCCCCACACCGCCCGCCCTGGAACTTCAGAGGACTTGCTACATTCCTTTGAGCCGACTGGCGCATGACTTTCCAAACGATGACGCCTGATCCACCAGCAGGCACTTTTGAAGGTAATATTTCTCTGACTCTTGGTCCTTCAATCTTCTGGAGATGGTTGCGAGGTTGTATAGCTCACTTTGCTGCTGGAAGGGCTGGTGTGCAAGCCGCATGGTAAGTTCAGGAAGTCTTGTCAGAATAATGAGTTGTTTTTTGACATTCTCGGTTTCATTTTTTCTCTCATAGAACTCAATAAGTTTCACGCGCGGCTGGGGGTCAAGTGGATTGACGGAGATGAACTCGAGGAGGAACTTCTCATAATCGTTCGGGCGTTTCAGGGCGTTATAAAGCATTTCAATCTTACTGGTGTATGTTTCATCTGTCGGGTCGGTCTGAAAGAGCTTGGTATAGTATTTCAGGGCATCATTGTAATGATTCAGACTCTCGGAGAGATATGCGAGCGCCCGGAGATATTCAAGATTCTGAGGGGACTTTGAGTGAAGGAACTTATAAACCTTCAGCGCATCAACATATTTCCCTTTCTGGACGAGTTTTTTCCCATACATGTCCTGCTCAGTGTCCATGTTTGACATCTTTGCGGCGATTTTGAACTCTTCCAGAGCGACGTCATCAAGCCTTTCTGCCTCCCGCAAAAGCATTGCCCTCTTTGTATTCTCACCTGGTTGCGATGAACTACTTTCTCTCATTGCGAGATTCATTTTCATCTGAGCCGTGGCTGAATTTATCACCCCAAGATTGAAATGAATCTGAGAATAATCCGGGGCATAAACCTGCAGGTCATGATAGGTCTTCAGCGAATTTTCCATGTCACCAATGGCATTGTAAGCATGTGCCAGCTTGTAATAGGTGGTGATGAAAGTCGGATTGTATCCTAACGACTTTTTATAATCACGAATGGCAATGTTGTACATCTCATTACTCGCACGTTTATACGCCTCAATTTTCTTGATGGTATCCTGGGAATTATCACCCTGTTCTTGCATCTCTTCGGTGAGTTTCTGGGCACTCTCAGCATAGTCCTCCCCGATTTTGGAATACAAGAGACCGTCATTGTGTATCTTTGCGCCGATGAAATAATAGACGGCATAGCGGGCGCAGACGAATACTATGGGAAGAATCAAAACTGCAATAACCATGAGGAGGGTGCTCAGATGCGGCGGGGGTGAACTGTAAGGTATAACGGTTTTTCTGCCCTTCGGTGACTCACCAGCGGTATCCGACCTCTTAATATCCTCCGTTGCCACGCCAAATAGCCCGAATCCCAGTCCCAGCATAACCCAGATATTCATACCATCCGCCGCCCACCGGCTGTTCGGAGAGAAAATATTTGTCAGGTAAATGCCGAAAACACCGCAAAGCACGGCAATAAGATACACCCGCAGTTCTCCATCCTTCACGTGCAGAAGCCGTTTTATCCCCCACCCGAAAAAGATGGCAAGAAAACTCATGTAACATATAAAGCCCAGAATGCCATTCTCTGCAAGGAGGTCAAGAAAGCGGTTGTGAGAGGAGAGCGTGACATGGCTGATATCGTGGAGATTGTAATCCGGGTTGCGGTAACGTGGAAAGAGGATGCGGAAGCATGCGGGACCACTCCCGATGATTATGGAGCGCCCGTCAAGTGGCGGGCTGTCTGTTTCCCACCATTTTTCCTCGCCGGGACCATGGAGAAATATATCCCACCCGCCCTTCCAGATGATAGCACGCGAGGCAACGCTACGATGAATCGTCTTGAGCTTTTCAGGTCCAATATCCGCCGTGAAAAATACAAGCGCAAGGACGATGAGCAGAAATCCCGCAATCCATATCCCAAGGTGGGGGATGTGAATCTCTTTAAAATGGGCGTAGCGTTTGTAAAGGATGAAAAAGAGAATGGCTATCACCATAATGGCGCCAAGACTCGCCTTGGATTGAGCAAGGTAAAGACAGATACCCATAAGTATGGTGGAGGCAATGGCGGTATAGCGTAAGGCATGGCTTTTATCCTCAATGATGGCAAATGCGGTGGAAAGGGGCATAAGCATCACAAGAAAGGCGGGGTAAAACTGGCGGTTCAGGATTGTGCTGAACATCTCATCCTGGGATTTCATAAAGGTGATGAAGAGTATCGACATCGACGTCTCACCGCCACTCTTGCCCAAGAAAAACAGTTTGTAGAGCAGGGAAAATCCGCCAGAATAGTGAAACAGCCCGAAGACGGTCGTCCCAAGCCCGAAAATTGTGTAAATAAGAAAAGCCCGCCGGATGTCCCTTTTATTCCGCACAAGTCCGAAAAAGATGAAAAAGCCCCCAAGCAGGGCAATGTTCATCATCTGCTCAATCCACGCTATCCATTCACACGGCTTCCACGCAACCAATGTGGAGATAAACATGAATACGGCAAAAAAAATGAGGAATATAAGAGGCGTGAGGGGAAATAACTTCACATGTCCGGTGGCGGCAAGGATGAGATAAAGGACAAGAAAAATGGGTCCGAAGAAAAACAGCGCCGATACCTTGATTTCATCAAGATTGTTCGTGTAAGGGGTGAAGGCAAAAATGACAAAACCGAGGTACGTGAAAGCGAGGATGTTCACCAAAAGCAGAGTGCCTGACATCTTTGTGTCGCCCTGCCGATGATAATGTCGATATGCCTGGGGGGGAGTCATACGGCTTCCCTTCTCTCATCATGAATCACCATTGGGATTTCTTTCTTCAGGGCGCCGATAATTCCGCGGAAGTCCTCAAGATAAAACGGGGAAACCCAGAATTCAACAATCGCCTGCCGTGGGTTCTTCGTCCTGACAAATGCCACACCCTCATAAATGTCCATCAGTCGGCAGAGGGGCGCAATTGCCTCTGTTTCCACCTGCGCCTCAAAACGTATCGCATCTCCGCTGAAGACCGGATATTTAGAAAATCGTTTGACAGCCAATACATCTCTCCCATAAACTTAACGAGTAAATGGGGATAGACAAATCTCCTGATAAAGGCAACCTTTTTTTTGGCATTTGCCGCCACGCTCCCTCGCCTGAGCGAAGTTATCCTTGGAAAGGAGTATCCCATTATGAGTGCACCAACAATAAGCATAACGGAAATCCCGAACGCCCTGACAATGGATATTGACCTTGCCTCCCCAAAAGGCATTGTGCAAATCCTCCGCCAGACCGACGCTCAGATATTTAACGGATGGGAGACTTATGATGGTCTGTGCGATACGGACGTGCTGGGTCACTTAAGGCGCGCCGTGGATGAAACTGCCTCCGTCCTCTCCTACAAGGGAAAAAGAAAAATCGTTATATCAGGCGCGGGGACAAGCGGGCGTCTCGCCATGTTTGCCGCACGCACCTTTAACCGCCTCGCCTCACAGATTGGTCTCGAACCATGCTTCCATTACCTCATCGCTGGCGGCGACCTTGCACTCATTAGGGCAAAGGAGGGCGCAGAGGATGACCCCATTATGGCACAGAAGGAACTCGCCGAAATTACGGATGATGCGGACAGGACGCTCTATATAGGCATCTCTTGTGGATTCTCCGCACCCTACGTCGCAGGTCAGCTCGACTACGCCTCCGACCGGGAAAATTTTTTCTCCATCCTTATGGGGTTCAATCCCCTGGAACTGTCACGCAAAATCAAGATTGAAAAGTGGGACAAACGTTTCTTTGACGTTGTGGAGAAGATTAAAAACCATCCGCGCTGTATCTTACTTAATCCAGTGGTTGGACCGGAACCCATCACTGGTTCCACACGCATGAAGGGCGGTAGCGCCACCAAGCTCCTCCTCGAAGTCCTCTTCACTGCCGCCATGGTCAAGGCAAAAATCCTCTCGCCAAATTACCTCGCCTATCCCTTGAAATCGGATGCATGGGATATCGACAGTCTGATTTTTGCCATGATACGCCAGTATGAGGAGACTCGCATCAACACATACGCCCAGCGCGACAACATCGCCCGGCTTGTTGAACATGGCGGCACAGCACTCAGGGCAGGTCGGCACATTTATTACATTGGTCGCGACACTTACGGCATTATCGGAACGATTGATGCCTCTGAATGCCCTCCTACCTTCGGCGCCGCCTTTGACGATGTCCGCGGATATCTCCCAGGGGGCTGGCAAGAACTCCTGAATCAACAAAAGGATTACTCCAGCGCTGGCAAGGAATACCAGATTTCCCTCGACTACTTCATTATTGAAAAACTGCCCCACCTTGCCGCTGAAGACCTCGTCATAATACTTGGCAAGGAGGAGACGCTGAGCGCACATGAGGTCCTGCTTGAAAAAATCAAGGCAATGGAGGCAAGACTTGGCGCCGTTCTTATCAATCCCGTCTATAATACCTTCCCGGGTTTTGACGCCGTAGTGAGGGTTCATCTGGACCCCACCGGACTCGTTATCTCAAACGAAACGCTTGCCGAATACTCCACAAAACTTATCCTCAACGTCATCACCACGGGCGCCCACATCATCGCCGGAAAGGTTTACCAGAACCGCATGATAGACCTCAACATCTCCAACACGAAACTCTTCCATCGCACCATAGACATGATTAAGGATATTGTGCAGGTGGATGAGAAGATGGCGTTCAATAGTCTCATGAAATCCATTTACAAAACGGACTCCCCGACACAGGAGCAGATGAAGGCACCCGTTTCGGCACATGTCAACGCCGCCACTTGGAAAAAGAAAATTGCGCCCAAGGCGCTCCTCATCGCCACGGGGAATTTCAACTATGAGCAGGCATGCGCCGCACTGGAAAAAGAACCCATCGTGCGTCTCCTGATACAGAAAATATCACAGGGATAATCAATTGGATGGGACTGGTGTGAAGTTTCCACGTGCCTCTGGCATCCTTCTGCATCCCACATCGCTACCCGGGCGGTTCGGCATGGGCGATATGGGGCGCGAGGCATACCGGTTTGTGGACTCAATTGCCAGGACGGGATTCGGGCTCTGGCAGGTCATGCCGCTTGGTCCCACCGGCTTCGGTGATTCTCCTTATGCCTGCTTTTCCGCCTTCGCTGGAAATCCCCTTCTCATCAGCCCCGAACGCCTGAGAGATGAAGGACTCCTCTCCGGGAGCGACCTTGAGCACTCACCCGGTTTCCCCGAAGACCGCGTGGACTTTGGTCCGGTCATCCAGTTCAGAAAGGAACTTCTTCGCCGTGCCTGGCGCAACTTCAATTCCGAGGCGACCGCGGGACAGCGTGGTGATTTTGAAGATTTCTGCCGCGCACATGCCTCCTGGCTTGATGACTTCGCCCTCTTCATGGCGCTGAAGGAAGTTCACCAGACCGTCTGGAACGTCTGGGAGAAAGACCTTGTCCAGCGCAAACCCGCCGCCTTACATCGTGCCGCAAAAAAAATTCCCGACCTCGTCCAGTCACAGAAGTTTGCCCAGTATCTCTTCTTCAGGCAGTGGAAGGCACTCAAACAGTACGCCAATGACCTCGGCGTCCGTATCATCGGTGACATCCCCATCTTCGTCGCCTATGACAGCGTCGACGTCTGGGCGCATCCCGAATTCTTTCACCTCGATGATGACCGTGCTCCCACCGTTGTTGCCGGCGTCCCGCCCGATTATTTCAGCAAGACGGGGCAACTCTGGGGCAATCCGCTTTACAGGTGGGACGTCATGGCGCATGAGGGATTCCAGTGGTGGCTGAAACGCTTATGTGCCAATCTTGAGATGCTGGACATCATCCGCCTCGACCACTTCAGGGGATTTGAGTCTTACTGGGAGGTGCCCGCCTCGGAAAAGACCGCCATCAATGGACGCTGGGTCAAGGCACCGGGCGATGCCCTCTTCCGAACAATCCACGCCAAAATCGGCGATGTCCCCATCATCGCAGAAGACCTCGGCATCATCACGCCTCCGGTGGAGGAACTGCGCGATGCCTTTGGCTTCCCCGGTATGAAGGTTCTGCAGTTCGCCTTCGGCGATGACTCCAACAATAAATATCTCCCGCACAATTACGTCCCGAACTGCGCCGTCTATACTGGCACGCACGACAATGACACCACAGTCGGATGGTATCATCACTCGTCTAAGGAGAATGAGCGGGACTTTGTCCGGCGTTACCTTTCCACAGATGGGCACGAGATTCACTGGGACATGATACGCCTTGCCTTTTCCAGCGTTGCGCACACGGCGGTCGTTCCGTTGCAGGACATTCTGGGGCTGGGGAGCGAGGCGCGAATGAATTTCCCGGGAAAGGCATCCGGCAACTGGGCGTGGCGATTCCGCGAGAGACAACTCGCGCCTGACATTATTAACCGTCTCGCCGAACTCCTTCGTCTTTACGGCAGAAACAAAAAAGAAAAGATAGCGAACGAAGGGCAATAGTTCTCACAGGCGCAGGACAATCTTCAAGCGCGAGAGAATTGCCGTCAGACCGAGCATCAGGAATGCAAAAACAAATGCCCTCACTATGCCCGCCATACCTGCATTCAGATGATGTCTCAGCCAAGTGATTCCTGCAAGGGCAATAACCGCATAAAATAAATCAGGCAGGATGTAAGCGAGGAGCGGATTCGCACCTGCAGGATTCACCACCACCGCCCAACTCTTTATCTTCCTTAAATCCATCAGCCAGTATAAGAAGGCATAGATAAAACAGCAGATGCCCGAACAATATAGGCACCAGGTCGGCGTGGCGTTGTTCTTGCTGATGCCGTAAAGGGGATAAAGTAGAAAACCCGCCGCATACAGCCCCGCGCCAAAAAGCAGTATCCACAAAATCCTCTTTGCAGGCGTCCGCGCTGGTGAATCCTCAAGAAAAAGCATCGAGACAATAACGCCAGCCACAGTTATTGAGGAATGTCCGCCAATCTGACCTCCGAACCAGAGATACTCCTTTAACACACCCATGAAATTCATGGCGCCCGCGCGGTCGCCAACGTTGAGAAGCACAAGGAGCCCCAAAACACCCATCATGGCGGAAATCTGCCTGCGGAAAAATATATATGCCGTTGCCGATGTCAGATACGCCCACCCAATCAGCCCCAGTATGCCCCACCAGCTCGTGCGCATCCAGACTGTTTTATTTCCCTCACGCCCACAATACACATAAGCGAGAAAAATGAGGGTGGAAAATCCGAGGATGCGAAGTGTCCAGACAAACCATCGCCTCCCACTCCCCCTTGGATACCTGTTCCAGATTGCAATGACACTGAGGATAAAAAGCGCAGTCCACAAATGCCCGCTAATCGGCAAATGCTTCCAGTCCATATATTCCATGTTCACCATATAAACGCCGAGGATTAGAAGCCCCACGGTGCGAAGCAGGATGTGTCCCCAGATTGAGAGCAGGGATTCCCCGCTGGAGAGTCGCTTTCGCAGGGCAAAAGGTATTGACATTCCCACAATGAAAAGAAAGGCGGGAAAGACCACGTCAACAAACGTCATGGCGTTTGCATTTCCGGGTGCGTGTTTCATCCATGCAGGCACACCTCTGATTCCTGCAAGGTCATTGACGAAAATCATCGTCAGGATAGTCAGTCCGCGGAAGGCATCGATAGAGCCAATCCTTCCTGAAGAGAGAGATTTCCCGCTCGCCCCAATTTTATCATTCATCTCCTGAAACGCCTTTTCACCATGATAGATTTTATCAAACCATAAGAATATTTTAGTACTGGTGCACGAAATCAAGCGAAATTTATCCCCGTGCTCCCGGTGTCCCCCGTGGTTAAATTCTTTGCAAACCAGGGGGAACACGGGGATAATAAAAACTTTTCTTGCCACATTTCTCATCATATAAAATATATCTGCGTTCATCTGTGAGCATCTGTAGTTAATACTTCCGATTGCACAATTTCTCTTGCATTGTCAGAATGGGGATGGCTTAAGAAAAATAGATATTAAATTGAGGAGGGGATAATTGTTTCAAAAAAATTTGCGTAAGCTCATACATTTTCTGACCTGTCCATTGTGGCTCCTGTCTTTTGTCATTATGATGGCTACCACCTCTGCAAGGACGGACGAGATGAATTATGACATTGTGATTTATGGAGGTTCTTTCAGTGCGCCAGCCGCCGCCCTCGCCGCCGCCCGTACAAATCCCGATGCTCAAATCCTTCTTGTTGAACCCATGGACTGGCTCGGCGGGCAGGCAACAGTGGAGGGAGTCTCCGCCATTGATAACGCCTGGCATGACCCAGCCGCATCACTCATGCGTAATAATCCGCAGACATATTATCCCGCAGACTATCTTGACTTTCTCAACAGATTGAAAAACAAGCCCCCCGAAGCCCCGGGCGAAGGCATGGCTCCTAATGGGTGTGCCTGGGTCAGCCGTGAGGCGTTTGACCCGCGCACCGGCGCCTGGACGCTCGAACAGATGGTCTCCGAATATCCCAATATCACGCTCATGAAACTGACCGTGGTCAAGGATGTCGCAACAACCGACGTCGTAGACCAATTCGGCACCGGCAAGAAGATAACCGGTTTAACGCTCATTCAGCGCATTCCCATTAATGGCTATAAGCCCTTTGACAAATTTCTCTCGCAGGAAATCCTCGACTGGTATGACACGAATGATTCGGCGGATTATCAAAAAATCATTCACGAGGTGGGACCGCGCGACCCCGTCAAGGGTCTTGTCGTGATTGACGCCTCAGAACTCGCCGATGTCATTATCCTATCAGACGCTGTTTACACCGTCGGGCGCGAACTCACCACTGAGAAAATAGCCGATGATGGAACACTGCCCGCGATGGACGAGGATGGCTCTCAATCTTTCGTCTTCACCTTCTGCATGACGACCACGACCACCACCCAGTCAGAAGATGAAGTCAAGACGGACTTCCCCAATTTTGATACCTATTATCAAGATCAGGTCAATAATTACTTCTCTTTTGGCTCGTATAGCTGGACATCAATCTGGACTTATCGAAGATTGTTTGTCACAGGAACACCCAGTTCTTCCGCCGTCTATCTTGGCGATGTCTCCATGCAGAACTGGTACCCCGGCAATGACTATCCTTACGGGACGATGTACAAGAACAAAGCGGACGCCGCCGCTGAGATTGCCGACTGGAGCGGGGGCGTTAATGTCAGCGAACTCACCCAGGCGGAAATGCATGCCGTCTGCTGGTATTTCTATATGAAGGCGAACAAGACAGTCTCGTGGGACACGCTATTTCTCCGCAAAAATCATCCGATGAATATGATGGGCACCGGAGTCGGTCTGTCAAGATTTCCATACATCCGCTGTGGACGTCGCATGGTGGGGCTTTACAACTTCCGGATTACTGAGAGATATTTTGTCGTAGCGCAAACTACTCCTCCCACTTCCTTCCGTTATTACGATTCCGTTGGCATAGGTTGCTATGCCGAGGACATCCATCCCACTTACATAAGCACGGGACTATCGCCCACAATCCACACACCAGCGCCATTCTACATCCCTTACCGCGCCCTCGGCTCCACAAACGTGCGCAACCTGCTTGCCAGTGGCAAACAGATGGGACAATCCTTCCTCGCCAATTCCGCCTATCGACTTCATCCCATAGAATGGGTGAGCGGAAGTGCCGCAGGGGTTGCCGCCGCTCTCATGACGCGCGATGGAAAAACAAATTATGCCCTTCTTGAAATCCCCGCACTGCGTGAATTGCAGAACAAGGTCAATCTCAACTCGCCAATCTCCTGGGCTGCCTATGATTCCTCCCCAATCCCGCCCCAGAACGGCGACCTCGTCGTGAATGACTTTAAACAGGTGACGTCCGGCGACCCATTTCAGATTGAGATATATCACCTTGCTGTGCGGGCTGAAATCTATTTTGATACCCAGTATATCGGCGAAACCACTTACAAGGCAAACGGACGCCTCGTCTACAATGTTGCATCATGTCCCGCAAATTCCTTCACTTTGACTGTGCTTTGCTATGACGCAGAGGGTACCCTGATTGATACACTGACCCAACTTGTTGAACCCATAATAGTACCCGTGATTACCGGAGTTGTGGATAATGATACTTCCGGCTTCAGCTTCACAGGGACATGGACCCTGAGCACCTCACAGCCGGATAGATATGGACCAAACTATCGCGTCTGCTGGGGATACTCCCCTGCCGGCACCGCCACATGGGAATTGGACACATCGGTGGCGGGCGATTATGAAGTCTCTATCTTCTATTCAGTGCATACCAACCGTGCCACGGACGCACCTTATACCGTTCATTATTCTGGCGGGCAGGAAACATTCCTCGTCAATCAGCAAGTCAATGGCGGTATGTGGAACTCACTGGGCATCTTCCACTTCGACGGAATCAACCCCGGCTACGTGACACTTTCCAACAACATCTCAGATACCAGCAAATGCGTTATTGCCGACGCCGTTGCCGCCCAGATAACGAGCAGGGTCACCGGCTGGATGTTATACGAATCCCCCATGGGTAAAAAATGAGAACACTGAAATAATGTGAATTTTTTTTCTCTGCGTACTCTGCGTGAAATAAAATCTATCTTTTGCATTCCCTGTTTGCTAAAATCTGCTGGTAGATTTCATAGTTGCGTTTCATCATCTGGCGGATGTTAAGATGGTAGGGACAGCGAGTCTCACACTCGCCGCAATCCTCACACAACTCGTAAGTCTTAAGGGACTTCTCCATACCTTTTTTCAACATCTCCTCCGCAGGATATCGCTTGACCACGGATTCAAAGATGTTGATTGAGACAATATCCACCCCGTGAGGGCAGGGGGTGCAATAGCCACACCTGCGACAGAAGAGCGTCCCTGTCTCCTTGCGGATGCGCTCCATCTCCTGCAGGGCAACCTCATCCGGCGGTGAGGCTTTCTCAATAATCTCCACAACCTCGCGAATCTCCTCGGGGGTCTTGACGCCCACAAGCGGCACAACATCTTCCAGAGCATGGAAAAATCTGAAGGCGAGGTCGGCGTTGTCAATCTGACCGCCAGCCATTGGTTTCATCACCATCACGCCGACATTGTGCTTTCTTGCAACCGGCAGAACCACGTCCACCGGCTCCCGCACAATGAAATTCACAGCAATCATGATGGTCTCAAAGACGCCGCACCTGATAACCGTATTGACCCACTCCACACCATGTGCGCTTGCGCCGATGTGCCGAATCTTTCCCTGCTCGCGGAATTTATATAAGGTCTCTAAAATCTCAAGAGATTTATCAAGCGTCTCCTGGCGGGCAATGTTATGAAACTGATAAAGGTCGATGTAGTCCGTCTGAAACGCCCTGAGAGATTTTTCCAGTGCCTCGGCGACAAATTCCTTACTCTTCGGCTGTACTTTCGTAGCGAGGACGATTCTTTCGCGGTCGCATTGCGCCGCCTTCAGGGAGCGTCCAATCTTCTCCTCGCTGTCACCGTAAGCATTTGCAGTATCAATAAAATTGATGCCGCAGTCTAAAGCCGCAAGGATACATCTCTCCGCTTCCTCATATGAGAGCGGGATAATAGGAATGCCCCCAAGCCCAATCTGCGTGACCTTCAGTCCGCTTTTTCCCAGAGTGCAATACTTCATAAAAATAAGCCCCCCGACGACTTGTTAAAAAAATATTACCAATTTTATATTGACGATATGTCACAAAAGAGCCCGGATAAACATACCCGGGCTCGTGAACTATTCAATTTTTCCCCATAGCGGGTCATATTTAAGGAACAGAAAGATATCAAGGGGCTGATATATCGCCCCGCTCTCTAATCAAGCCCGTGGTATGATTGTGAGTGCGCCAGATATTACCCGTGCTGACCGTTCCATTGGTCGGGTCATAATTGATATAAACCAACGTGGCAACATAGCCGTAAGTGTTCCAGGCATCCTTGTCCGGACCAACACCATACATGCACCAGTCGCCCTCAAGACGACGGAGCGCCTGCCACCACGTGCTTGTTGGCATGGCTGCCAGATGTTCCCTCATATTATAATAAACATACCTGTAACCGGCGATGGGGAATCCCGGATGATAATCCAAGAAGGGGTCATTGGGCAGGGTCGTCATATAAGGCTGGGGAGTTGTAAGATAGCTGGGCAGACGGGAATGGAAATCCGCATCATAGTTGCCCCATCTGTGGGCACTTCCCACGTCCGCCATTGGGGGATAACCGTTATGGTCAACTGAATAAGATTCAAGAGCTGTGGCGCAGGAACGCATATCCTC
>Ga0172366_10001893_pt1 | contig 16332 bp, 20 predicted proteins | sample LakKivSesite69cm_FD_114533 | JGI IMG/M metagenome (GOLD analysis project Ga0172366, IMG submission 114533) | Sediment microbial communities from Lake Kivu, Rwanda - Sediment site 69cm | ecosystem: Environmental > Aquatic > Freshwater > Lake > Sediment | place: Rwanda: Western Province, Lake... | reverse complement strand
TGTCTATGAAATAATGTTTTCTTTGGTATTGCATTTGATCTTTTATTTTGTATGAAAAAATGGGTATGCTATATAAAAAATAGGAAGTTTCTATATAGTTTAGATAGTTGAGAATTGTTGTTTTTCCTATTTGATATTGTAGACTTTTCATTGTGTCGTAGAGTTTGCTGATTGAGTATTGTTTTGAGTTTAGTAGGAGACGCATCATTGCTTTCAGTCCTTCTTCGTTTTTTATTTTGAATCGTTCGATGATATCTTTTCTTACAACGGTTCCATAGTATTGTTGTAGAATGTCGAATTTTAAATGTTCGGACGCTAGTACTACTTCTGGCATTCCGCCATAGTATAGATATTCATCTAATGATTTTAGTATGGTTGCTTTTTTGTCTTCTTCGTATTGTAGTTGTTTTGTTTTTATCTGTATATTTTTAAATCGCAAAAATTCTTTAAATGAGAGTGGAAACACTGGTATTTCCAAGCATCGTCCTCGTAGCTCTGTTGGTATTTCGTGGCTTGATACTTTTGAGCTAGATCCTGTGATGAAGATGTTGATTTCTTCCGAGTCGTAGATTCTTCTTAGCCATTTGTTCCATTGTGGCATATCTTGGATTTCATCTAGGAATAGGTAGGATGTCTTTTGTTTTAATGTTTGTTTTATTGTTGGTAAAAGGTCTGTCAAGAAGCTTGTTTGTTCTGGGATTCTTTCATCGTCAAAGTTTATGTATACGAGTTCTTCTTTTGTTTTGTTTTTTAGGAGTTTTTCTATTAAATTTAATAATAAGTATGTTTTTCCTACTCTTCTAAATCCTGTGATTACTATGATTTTTCTTGGAGTTGTAGTAGTATATGGTTCTAGGTTGATGTCACGTGGTATGATTTCTGGGAGTTTTTTTTCTATCCAGTTGTACAAAATTGTCTTAATTGTCTCATTCATGGTACAATATATGTATATTTTTGTACTATTTAACCTTTTCTAGGTACAATGACTAAATGTAAAAGTTGATATTAAAAAAATAAAAAAAAGAGAGAGGGTCACAAAACTTCACCTCTTTCCATAATTTTTTGTATGGATGTAAGTGATGAAAGAACCTATAGAGAAATTGTCATTTATAGTAAAAGAACGAAAATTATAAACAAGAATATTTATTACTTTCTGTATCCAAATTTTTTATCGTAGGTCGGATGATCTATAAAATCAAGAACAAAAGCAATAATCTCAATTTCTGTTTCATTATTGGTAAGAGTGTAGAGCATTCGCCAATAATTTGGTAGCTCAATTCGAAACAGATTTGTGATCCCGTATTTATCTTTGTATTCTTGAGGGATGAGTTTCTTTGAGATCGGATCTCCATAATGAGGATTAATTTTCAGTAAGTCAATTTTCTTTTTGATGGCATTTAGTATTGTCCTCTCAGTTTTTGATGCAGATGCCTCTCTGTTTAGATGGGTATAGACTTCCTCTGCCTCTGGCGAAAGAATTACTCGAATTTTCTTTATCTTCATAACTCAAGACCTTCAGCGATTGCTTTTCGTAAACGTGGGTTGGTATTGTGTATCCAAGTTATTCCCTTTAGACTTACTGCTATTTTGTTGCTTTGTTCAAGGTACGCAAGAACAATCATCAGCATTCGGTGATTAACTTGTTTAGGAAGGATCTTTTTTAGACGAGCGACCGTAATTACACTCTCATTCATATTTTTTAATGTGTCTTCTACCATGAGTACTGTGTTTAAAGTGGGAGAATGTTCAAGTTTATACTGTTGGACATTTTTTGACATTTTAATCACCAATAGTTATTAACTAATAACTATATTGTATTAACTTATATTTATATTTTGTGGTTTACAGAGACGTTATTTTAAGGTAATTTAAAAAAAATAAAAAAAAGAGAGTTTGAGGTGATTTGGCACCTCGGGTTTTGTGGTTTATTTAGACCCACCTATACAGATTAAAACTTAGAAAACGTTTAAAGTTTCTTTCTAAATTATTTTTTCCCTCAAACCCTACAAATTCAAAATTTAATTTTTCATAAATATTTTACTATTATGACTCCTATTGATAAAAGAACTAGGAGTATTATATCTAAATACATTATTGCACGTAAGTATTCTTTTCTCATTTTAGTAATAAATATTGCCAGAACGATAGCAAATATAACCCAAAGCAAAAATAAACTTCCACATAACATCATCCCAGTAAGAAGTACACCCTCACTAGCGCCAGGTCTACGAGCCGACTCAGTAAACAGTATTAAAAACAGAACTATGTTGAAAAAACTCACCAATAAAATTATAACAAATGAGAGAGCTCTTCGATCATAATCTATATCTTCATTTAATTCTTTCAAAGTTATTGTTCCTTCTTTTATTTTTTTCAAACATTCACTACACAAAAAAATTTGTTTTCCTTTTGGCGGAGTATAATATTCTCCTTTTAGAAACTTAACTTCTTTGCCGCACTCTGAACATATTTTGGCCATTTTTCCTCCTTAAAACACAATTTCAAAACAGTTATCAGTTTATAAAACCTAAGATAACCAGAAGTTAATCTAACTGTAAGTAAAAAAAATAAAGAGAGAGAGGTGGTAGACACCTCGGATTTTGTGGTTTATATCTTATTAGAAAAAATAAGGAGATATTATTTTTTATTTAAATTTTCATTTATTTGTTTATAAAATTGCTCTGCATCTTCTATCGCTTGTTGTGCTTCTTCAGCTGAGATAAGAAAGTCTAGTGCATAAAGAGTATTATGTCTGTTTCTTCTGTATGAATCTAGTTGGTTTGCAAGTCTTTTCAACTGAGGATAAGTTTCTTGTATATAGGATATAACGCAGAGATGACTTCTTTTTTTACTCCGTCGCGGAAAAGAATAGATCTTGCAGCATGAAACATAGCTGTATAGGAATAAAGTTCTATTAATAGAACGATAGTTTTATATATAAAACGATAACGGCATCGTTTGTGACCTTGTCGGATCAGTTTAAATATGCTGTTTAGTTGTATAGAACTTGTTGGAGTTCTTCTCCAGACCTACTTTAACTTTTTAATTATTGTAAAAATGTTAATAAGATAATTAATGAGCTATTAAAAGGCACATTGAGTGTTTTTTCTACAAAAAGTATTTATGTAAGTAAGTATTTTAGTGTACTGTATAAAGGGACCTTAAGTGTTTCAGTAACAGTGATTTTTATGAATAAGACAGAGCAGATATACAAAGAAATCCTAAGGGAAAAAGTAGCAAACAGTAAAGATTTAAAAAATATATCAAAAGAGGTACTCGGACAAATAGACAATAAGTACCTATACCGAAAATACATAAACAAGTTATTAAAAGAAAAAAAGGTAGGAAAAGTTAAACGTGGGTTATATTTTAGTATTCCTTTAGATCATACTGGTGAAAAATTCGAAGTAGATAGATATATACTTTCAAATAAAATCAAGCAGGGATACGCATTAGGCTATCATTCAGCTTTAGAATTACATGGAGCAGCATACTCATCATTTAACAGCATTTATATCCTAATACAAAAAAAGGATAGATTTCGTTTATTTGATTTTCAAAACGTAAAATATGTGCCCGTGATAAACAATTATTATAACCATCATCTAAAATTAGTAAAATACAAAAATAAAAACGTTAGTGTTACGGATCCTGCAAGAACCTTTGTTGAATGTTTAGATAGAATAAATCTTTGCGGCGGATGGGAAGAATGCCTGAAGAGCCTAGCAAATTTAAAAGAGGTTAAAATTTCTGATATCCTAGAAATTTTGGGATTTTATAAAAATAAGACTCTTGAATTAAAAACAGGCTGTTCATTAGAATTATTTTCAAAGAAATCTCCATACTATAGCCATATCAAAAAAGAAGAATTAGAGCCATTAAGACCACCAGATGATTGGAAACCAGTATATGTCGACAGGCAGGCTAAAAGCAAACTAAGAAAGAAATGGGGGCTATATCTCCCTGAAGATTTTGATGAACTACTAAGGGGAATATAAATGACATTGAAGGGATTTTCATCCGATACAATTGAGAAAATAAAACGACTATGTGATTTGCTTTTAGCAATACAGAACGCAGAATTTATTTCTAAAAGGCTGTCTCTTTATGGAGGTAGTGCCTTGAATTTTCTTTATCTAAATAATCCAAGGCTTTCAGAGGATTTGGATTACAATTACAGACATATTGACAAAGAAGATTGGAGTAAAATACGAGATAGAATAGATAGTGATCTAAAATGGATCCTGAATTCCCTTGGCTACAAAAAAGAGGATATTAAAATTAATTCACTTTATAACCAATGTCGTTTCCATTTAAATTATATTTCAGAAACCGGGGTAAAAGATGATCTTAAAATAGAAATAGGATATATGCGTAGAATCCCAAATCTTAATAAAGATTGTATAAAAAGTTTTAATCATTTGACAAACGAAGTAAAAATCAATGTAATGACTCCGATTAAGGAGGAACTTTTTGCAAATAAGTTTGCAACAATGATCTCCAGATCAAAAACCTATCTAAATCCCCGTGATATATTTGATGTTTACTCTATATCAAAAGAAAATTTTAATCAGAGATTATTCTTAGATCTTGTAGCAATAGAAGCCATGTTGATGGAAATACCTTATATCGAACTTCTTCAAATTAAAGAACGATTGAGTGGTAGTAAATTATCTGGTAAAATTGAACATTTGATTAATAGAAAAATCAATTTTGAAAATATTATAAGTGATGTAGTTAGTTTATCAGATAAAACAATTAAAGATTTATCGTTGTATAAATTAGATAGAACTATTGATAGTTTTTATGACTCCGGCAAATTGAATCTTAAAGAGTTTAAGTACAAAGATAAGTTGAATATTAATCTTGAAAAACATCCACAGTTAGAATGGCTCAAATTAAAAAAATAAAAAGAGAGGTTTGAGGTAAAATATGGTTTACCTCAGATTTTTTAATGATTATTTTTAATTATTTTTGTGGGGGGGTTTCAAAATCCCTCCCCTGCACTAAAATTATTTTACAGTATAGGAATTAAGAAATTAACACATATGCTTACACCCAGCACCTTACTTTACACGGTAGGTCTCCATTTGTATGCATCGTCATGATGCCCAAAATAATAAATTGTGACAATTTCTTCTGTATGATTTATATCAAAAATTAGTACAAAATGTGAATTGATATGAACTCTTGAAAAGTTTTGAAGTGGTGGACGAAGATGTTTATATTCATGAGTTGGTTTTGATTGTATCTCTTGAATTTTTTTATATATCATCACTAACTGTTTTTTGTTCTTTTTGGCAAGTTTTTTAAAAATTTTATCTACAGAATGCTTAATTTCAAGATTATACATCCAAGCCATACCTCTTGGCAAAATCATCTACACGAATACTTTTTTCTTTTTTAATTTTCTTTATCTTTTCAATAAATTCTGGTTTAAGTTCAGGCTCATTTTCGTATTCAACATATTTCTTTATGATATATTCAATTGTTTCGCTTTTATCTTTTAGATCGTATTTGGCTTTAACGATATTTAAAACACGATTGATATTCTCATTTAATTTTATTAATGCCTGAGTCATAATTAGTCCACCTAAGTATATATTAGTTTAACTAATTTATATTATTTTCTATAAAATCTAAATTTTTAATCTATTTTTTACTTCTTCCAAAGTATAATATTTACCTTTTTTAATATCTTCTCTAGCCCTTCGTATTTCTTTAATTATCTTTTCATTAAGTTCTAATTCGTCTTCATTCATAATAATTTGATATAACTTCTACATTTTATATATGTAATTCTGTCATACAAATTCATAAAAATTCGTGTTTTTCTCCTGTTGTAAAGAGGCTTACGGCCTACACCCAGCACCCTAACAGGAGAAAAATAGGGTTATGTTAGCCCTAAGTCTGTTAAGTAAGGGATAACAGTGACACGGATTTATAGAAATGAGTTTCCAAAATGATGACAATAATTCAATTTCTAATTTTGTTGTTTAAACATTCGTTTTTTAATGAATTATAATAGTACTATTTGTCATTTCAATTAAGAGTTTGACACCCCAAGTATATGTTTCCCCAAAATCACAAGCTGGATACAAATCTTCCCAGGAAAGCATTGCACGCGCAGGACCTAAAGGGTTAAAATCCCTATAACTCCCCTGAACAGTCGCGGTACATTCGATAAATTGTTCTTTATAAAGTTTAAAGCTCCCCTCCGCACTAGCAAGACCAAATAGCACTTCGTCAGTAAATGTGAGTATTTCTCCCCCAGATTTCTGCATCTCAATGGAGACCGGAAGACCCTCTGGAGTTTCTAGTAACCATTCATTATCTGATGAATATAGCCTTACTCTAACCGCAACGTTGACAGCCACGGTGATGTAGTCAGGTTTGATTTCAAGTTCTTTTTCAAGTTCTTCACAGCCAGTCAAATTCAATGTTAAAAAAATCAGAATTATTCCAATACACAACACTAATTTTCGCAACTTGTTTACCTCAAAATTAAATATTGTTTCTACTTTAAAAACATATCCACGCAGTTCAAATCCCTTCACCTGCATAATTTTAGTTATACAGATTTAATCTTTAAGAAAAGAAAGAAAATGTTGATTATTTTGTTTTTTACCAACCCGGTCCATCAGATATTCCATCATGTGAATTTGGTGCTGGTCCCGGTCCATATGCTGGCCCCTTTGCATCAAATGATTCAAATCCGCTACCATCAGGTATTCCATCGCCTGAGTTTGGTGCTGATCCAGGACTTTTATTTTGACCTTTGTTTCCTACTGCTGCAACAACAATTCCTGCTACAATGATAGCAACTATTGCTGCGATTATCAGTATTTTTTTCATATTTTTTCAACTCAATATTTTTAATTAACTATTGTTAACTATGTATTGGTTATGCTGTATTAATAACTTTGGTAATATTTTTGTTTTAACTATCTTGGTTTTTATTTATACATTCGTAACCACTGTTTATAGCTGAGAGGATGTCACAAATACTGGCTTATAATATTGAGTGGGGGAATCGGGCACTTTTCTTCTCTTTTTCTATGTTTATCAGATGTATTTGGTTCCCCTCACATTCCAAATACAAGCTTATTTTTAGGAATCGAGTCAAGTAATATTAGACCCACCCTTTTTAGTCGGTCCAAATTCCCCCAGAAACATGTAACGAGCTTTGGATACATAAATCTTTATTATTTTTTTAAAAACAAATGCGAACACGAATGTATAATAAAAGATTTAAATAAATGTAGTATAATATAATAATATGCAATGGGGGAGCATTAGAATACAGAATATTACAAAAATTGCTGGAATATGTGGTATACTAATCCCTATAGTTATTTTCACAGGTATAGCCTTAGCTATGATTCACTCCCCTTGGTTTGAATGGACAGAACATGCTTTGAGTGATTTAGGTATTGATGGAATTTCTGCTTTTTTCTTTAACAATGGAATGATAATCGGGGGCATTCTAACCTTCATATTTTCGTTAGGTTTGATGCGATTTTTATCAAACAAAACAGGTGCATACATATTATGTGCAAGTTCGCTGGCATTAATAGGAATAGGTCTTATACCAGAAACAATATTTTATTTGCATTTTTTTACATCCAGTTCATTTTTTATATTGTTGACGTTATCATTTTTAATAATTGGATTAACAACTAAAAAGAATCAATTTGAAAAAAGCATGGGGGTGCTTGCAACTGTTTTTGCGTTTCTGGCAATTATTTCGATAGTTTTTATTATACCATGGAATGGCATTGCTATACCAGAGTCTTTATCTTGTTTCCCTGCGTTTATCTGGTGTATGATAACAGGAACAAAAATGGTAATAAGCTAGTTTTTACATAGTATCAAAAGGTGGTTTATCTGGAGTTTTTGTATAAAAGATATTTACTGCCCAAATGGTTGTTTGATGCGATATAAAAGAACAATTATTTTTTAAATAATCATCAATGTTGTGTTCTTCATTTATTTGAACAACTTTTATGTCATTGTCTTTGCAGTCAACTCTAAAACATTTCCACTCTGATTTTATGTAAAAACTTGGTGTAATTTTTTCTCCTTTTAAAAAAATGTTATGTAATTCATTACCTTTTTTGTCATATATATCGAAACTATATCTTTCGTTGTTTAAGATTATATATAAACTAGTCTGGTCAGACTTTGTTGCTGATGGAACAATTTTTATCCAACATCCTTCTCCTTTTCTTAGCATTTTGAAGTCTATATTCTCTACAGCTTTGTTGAACATTTTATATTTTTCAGTTATTAAAAACACCTTGTATTTTAGCTGTTACAGGAAAAGTTAGTGATATTAAAACAATTTTTGGTACGGGCTATAGTCTTATGTACATTAGTATTATGCCCGCTATTATTGGTTGGTGCGCCAGGTAGATCCCTAGCGAGTGTTTGCCTAACCATGAAAATATTTTAACAGGCGTATATTTTGATAGATCTGGCAATCGGAGCCTTCTTTTGTTGTCTTTGTACAACCAGCTACCAAGTACGATACCAAGTATACACACTCCTAACCAGGGTATTAACGGGAAGTAGTCGATAGTATATTGTCCTACGTTTGATTGGTGTAAACCAACTGCTATGTGCAATACCGTAGGGTTTTCTATTGAATATAGTACAGTAATGTAACTTAGCAATATTATTATGGTTGAAATAATTAGATTATATTTTGGTTTAATTTTTAAAAATATGGTGCTTAGTATTATGCATAGGCCAATGCAATGTAGTACACCAAATATTATGGGTTTATCAGGTATGAATATCATTGTAACTACCGTTAGTATCATGCCTAAACCAAATATTTTTAAGCCACGTATTATAAGATGTTTGTCATATTTTTTTTGTTCAGATGCTGATAAATGATTTTTTCTGTTTCTACTAACTATCATACACATTCCAACTAATAGGAAAAAGATTAGTGGTATGGCTGGTTGTATTTTGTATATCTGTCTGTTTAGAGGCATGAGGCCGAAATAATCTAGATCCCATAACAGGTGTAGGAATATCATTATAATTATTGCAAATCCTCTAAGCATATCTAGTTCTATGAATCTATCATTGTGTTTTTTGTAGATTTGGTTTTTCTCTATGTTTATGTTCACTGCTTTTCACCTTACCGTCCACATTGCTAACGTGTAGCTTGCTATTCTTTATCAATAATTGTATTTAAAGATATCGTGGCAAAATGTCAAAATGAAAAAACCCTCTCCTAAAGACCATTTAAAAATTACAAAACTAATTTTTCAAGCAAAATTTATAAGGATAATATCCTCTTACGGTAACAACGGAGGGGACCAAATATGGTAGATGCACAAAATAATTTAGTAACAAAAACATGTGGAGATTGTATACATTATAGACCAGATAAATTCAACCCTAGAAAAGGCACATGTTACAGTCGTCCTGTATACACATCAGACAGTTGTAACTGTTTCGTACAAAAACTAAAAACAAGCTAACTTTATAGAGAAAGCTCTCCTTTTCTCAAAGCCTCTACAGGCGATAGCATAGATGCTTTCTTAGCAGGAATTGCTGCAGCCAACACAGCAAGAATCACAGGTAGCAACATGGCAACCAACAATGTGAACCAATTAACTATAAAACCAATTTTTAGTTGTGTACCAGCAATAAACTGTACATTAAAACCATACCAATTCACAAAATACATTACAACCAACGAGAAAATTATGCCGAGTAAACCAGCTATAAAACCTATTATGAGACCTTGATAAAGAAAGATTTTAAAAACAACCCTATCACGCGCACCAAACGCCTTAAAAGTACCAATCTCTCTTGTTTTACGCAAAACAATAGAATCCATAACATACTTGATCGCGGCGCCACATAGGAACAGTGTAACAGCAATACTGCCCCATAACATTATTGTTATGACATCCTGCATTGAACCAGCTATATAAACAAGGAAGTCGTGCCAACCAAAAATATTAGTATCAGGTACAACTCTTTTCACGTTATTCTTTATCTCATCAGAGCTCCCCATAGGGTTAAAACCTTGAGCTCCATCAGCTGCTTTAACCAAGATTACATCGCCACGACTTCTATCAATTTCTATAGGATTAAAACCACGGAATGTACCAACACCAGGTATGTGCCAGTCTCTACCAGTTATCTTGCCGTAGCTTTTGATTTCTCTTAGTGAGTCAACATGCATAAACCACATAAGCGCATCAAGAGTAGGTGTACCACTTTCGTACATACCTATAACCTTTACAGTCACCACTGCATAGCTCGTCTCTCTACCAGACATACTCATGGTAAGAGACAATGTTTTACCAACACCTACAGATGGATGGATTTTTGCTGCTGTAGCACCAACAATAATTGGATAAGGCTCCTCCTTTTCAAACAACTTCTGACCAGAACCATATGTGAAATCAGGTAAAGACCCAGGCCCCTCAACCTCTACATATAGAGGAGTATGCCCTCTCAAAACATAATCTTTCTCGTTGAAAAATCTACCAGCAACAATCTTGTCTTTTATACCAGATATTCTGTCATCGTTTATAGGATCTATGCCCTGTATGGTACAAGCATCTGTTGCCTCTCCTTTTGTGCCCAGGCCATAGGTTCCCTGGGCAGTAACACGTATACTAGTCCTATAACCAGGTAGTTCTCTCTCTATTTTATCAGCAATCTTTTTAGCGTCCTTCAGCTCAACTTCAGTGCCGTACAAGTCTCTTATATTACAGCTTTTATCAGTAACAATAGCATCAGATGTTATAATCTTTGTAGTATCATCAACCACCTGCATCATATAATTCAGATAAGCATTTTCAAGCATAAAAGAAGTCATAGTCAAAGCAATAACAATAACAATAATTGCATAGATGCGTTTATGCTCCTTGATTTCACCCCATGCAAGATATCTGCTAATGTTCATAGCGACCTACTCTTATGCACTCCTTTGACAAGCCTATTAACCATCACCTTGAAATCCTCATGATTTTTCGATGTATCACCTACTATTTTTCCATCAGACAAAACAATGGTTCTTTTGCTATACTTGGCTATATTTAGGTCATGAGAAACAAAAACAAAAGTAACCTTTCTTCTTTTATTAACATCGACAAGTAAATTCATGATTTCTTTGCTATTTTCTGTGTCTAGCGCACCTGTTGGTTCATCAGCTAATATGAGTACAGGGTCGTTTATCAAAGCCCTTGCTATAGCTACCTTTTGCTGTTCACCACCAGAAAGATGCACGCCCCTATGGCTAGCACGATGATCGATACCAACCTCCTTTAATAAAATATCTGCCTTTTTTTTCACATCTGTGATATCCTTTTCCATTATTAAACCGGGCAGTACCACATTTTCTAAAACAGTCAAACGCGGTATAAGGTTATAATTTTGGAAAACAAAACCAAGTTTTTCTCCGCGGAACATAGCTATTTCTTTACCAGATATTTTGGATGTATCCTTACCATCGACATATATAGTACCAGATGACGGGCGATCCAATAAACCCATGCAATGCAACAAAGTCGATTTACCTGAGCCTGAGGGGCCTATAATTGATACGAATTCTCCTTTATATATTTCTAAAGATGCGTTATTTAGTGCTATAACTTCTACGCCATACTCATTATATTTTTTGCTAACATGATCCATGCGTATGATTGGATTCTTTGTTTTTGGCATCAGTTTCAAACTTTAAAAATAAGGAACCAATATAAATAATTGGCGCAAAATATAATATTAAATAATTAAAAATAGAGGTTATTAACCGAAATAATGTGAAGTCTTTTTATCATCATCTTTTTTCTCATTAGGTTTAATCTCTAATATATCTATAGCAAGTAAAACATGCAAAGGAATGATTCTAATCTTACCTGCCATCGCGCCATGTGCACTACTGAGCTCCATTAACAAACCGACCTCGTCAACACCAATTGAAATGAAACCCTTGAAAATCCCCTCAGTCTCCAGAGTAGCATCCCTCGCACCAAGAGAAGTTATCTTATAAGATGAGCCTTCGGTTAATTCCATTTCCTGTTTTTTATCCATCATTTACCACGCCCCTTCTGTTTATTTTCAATTAAATTTTGGATATGTTCTACAGTCTTACCATAATTCTCAACAGCTACTTTAAGATGTGCCTCCACAAAATTCCAAGCCTTCTGGAAATTACCATAACGCATACGATATGCCTTCTTATTCTGTTTAGTCACCTCATCAAAAACTTGGACTTCTTCGAGTATGTCAAAACCTTTGAGCTTATTTAAATGTCTATAAACAGTTGGTTTACTTGTTTTAAGCTTAGCAGAAATCTCTTCAACATACCATGCCTTCGTTGGGTTCTTCAGGAAAAAATCAGCAAATAATCTATAAGGAATATCAGGATCAGAGCCCTTTGAAAGATAACCTATCTGTTCAAAAAATTTTTTTGCAACACTATCAAGATCTTCATCACCAATTAAAGGCGTATTACTTACAATCTGCATTTCAAACGACATAAAGAAAACCTCATAAACATAATACAAAAAATGATTTATAAGATTTACTTAACTATGTAAAGATTAAAAAATAAATTAATACAATGATGGTTTAAATCACACTACCGGCAGATACCGATCAATCTCCCATTTGGTTACCTGCATTCTGTATTCTTCCCACTCTTTATGCTTAACATGCAAAAAGTTTTCGAATATATGATCGCCCAAAATCTCTCTAACGAAATCACTTTTGGATGTTAGTGAAAGTGCATGACCTAGGCTATCGGGCAATTCGTCAATCCCATGTTTCTTCCTTTCTTCAGAATTTAGAGCATATATGTTTTTTTCAACAGGCTCAGGCGGCTCAATTTTTTCTTGAACACCTCTCCATCCCGCTGCTAGCATAACTGCAAACTGCAAATATGGATTACCCGATAAATCAGGATTTCTTAGTTCACAGCGCGTACTTTTCTCTCTCTTCGATGGAATTCTGATAAGTGCACTCCGATTTCTATTTGCCCATGAAATATACGTCGGTGCTTCATATCCCGGGACAAGACGTTTATAAGAGTTTACTGTCGGATTGAGAACTGCACAAATTTCTTTAACATGTTTTAAAAGACCGCCTATGAAATATCGTGCAACCTGACTTAATTGGTTTTTATCATTCGGGTCATAAAACGCATTCTCTCCATCTGGAGTAAAAAGTGAGTGATGTGTGTGCATACCAGACCCGTTTACACCATACAATGGTTTAGGCATAAACGATGCGTGCAGATCATGTTTAGTAGCAATCACTTTTGTCACATATTTTAATGTAATAACTCTATCTGCAGTTGTTACCGCATCATCATATTTGAAATTTATCTCATGCTGGCCATGTGATACCTCGTGATGAAAGGTATATGTTTTTAGACCCATTTCTTCTAGTACAATTGATATGTCTGCACGAACTCCTTCTGCTAAATCTCGATGTGATAAATCAAAATAACCTGCATAATCATTAGGAATTAATGTTGAGTTTTCACCATTCTTCTTAAACAAGAAGAACTCACATTCCGGCCCGCAATTGTAAAGATAACCGGCTTGTTTTACTTTATTTACAATTTTTTCTAAAACATATTTGGTGTCACCAGGAAATCGCTGGCCATTTGGCTCATAAATGTCACAATTCAGTTTTGCTGTTTTCCTTTGTTCTATTGTCTCAGGAAGAATAACAAAACTGTTTGGATCTGGTTTTGCTATTTTGTCTGATTCTTCTATAGTTGCATATCCTGCTATAGATGAACCATCAAAAGGTATCCCATCTTCCAAGGCTTCTTCTAATCTATTTGCTGGAATAATAATATTTTTTGGGGTACCAAGAATATCAACGAACTGCAATCTGATAAAAACCACATTATTTTCTTTTACAATCCCTAAAACATCACTTTTTGTTTTATTTTGCATTTCTAATTTATATTCCATCCTCTACGCCTCCAATCTGCAAAAAAATTTTGCATTATACCAAATGCAATATGTTTTATTTAATACTTGATTAATTTATTAAAATTAAATCTAAAAATAAAAAAGAAGGTAATGGAATTTCTCTCTTTGGTTTCTTTTTGTTTTTCATGTTAACTAAGTTGAAATCCCCCGCAATAGGCGCGTTTTTAAGAGGTACTAAGGTTTTAATAATGGAGTCCGATACGGAGCACGAACATATCGGAGGAATAACTTATGGATGAAAACATAAAAACCTTCATGGAAAAAGTTATTGAAAAAAATCCTGGCGAGAAAGAATTTCACCAAGCAGTACAAGAAGTAGTGGAAAGTATAATGCCGTATATTGAAAAAAATCCTAAATATAAAAAAGCAAAAATATTGGAACGTATAGTAGAACCGGAACGCACAATAATGTTTCGTGTTCCATGGGTAGATGATACGGGAGAAATCCAGGTAAACCGCGGCTATCGTGTTGAATTCAATAGTGCAATCGGTCCTTACAAAGGTGGGCTTAGGTTCCATCCAAGTGTGACTCTTAGCATTTTAAAATTCCTTGGTTTTGAACAGATTTTCAAAAACAGTTTAACTGGTCTACCGCTGGGTGGTGGAAAGGGTGGTTCTGATTTCAGCCCAAGAGGAAAATCAGATATGGAAATAATGAGATTTTGTCAAGCTTTTATGACAGAGTTGTCACGCCACATCGGACCAAACACCGATGTTCCCGCCGGCGATATCGGCGTTGGCGGTCGTGAGATAGGCTATCTATATGGTCAATACAAAAAACTACGCAATGAATTTACTGGGGTGTTCACAGGCAAGGGTGCCAATTGGGGGGGCAGTCGTATCAGACCTGAAGCAACAGGATATGGTGCTGTTTACTTTGTACAAGAAATGCTAAAAATAAAGAACGATACATTGAAAGGCAAAATCGTAACTCTATCTGGTTTTGGTAATGTTGCTTGGGGTGCTGCTTTAAAACTTGAAGAACTAGGTGCAAAAGTAGTAACATTGTCGGGCCCAGATGGGTACATTTATGACAAAGACGGCATAAAAGGAGAGAAAATTGCTTACTTGCTTGAGATGCGCGCTTCAAACAACGATCGTGTTGAAGATTACGCAAAGAAATACAAGGTTCCATTCTACCCCGGCAAGAGGCCGTGGGAAGTAAAATGCGATATAGCAATGCCTTGCGCAACACAAAATGAACTAGATGAAAACGATGCAAAAACTTTGATTAAAAACGGTTGTAAGCTGATCGCAGAAGTTTCAAACATGGGTTGCACAGCAGATGCTGCAAAACTTGCAACAGAAAAAATAATTTTTGCACCAGGTAAAGCTGTTAACGCAGGTGGTGTAGCTGTATCTGGTTTGGAGATGTCGCAAAACAGTATGAGGCTTAGTTGGACATCTGAAGAAGTTGATAAACAGCTACATCAAATCATGAAAAACATTCATGAATCATGCGTAAAGTACGGAAGAGAATCCAAAGATAAAGTGGATTACATAAAGGGAGCAAACATAGCTGGTTTCGTTAAAGTCGCTGATGCGATGCTAGACCAGGGGATTGTTTAGTTTCTCCCCCATTCTTTTATATATTTTTATTATTCAAACTATAGTTACTAGAAAAAACCATAATGGTAGTTGTTTGATAGCAAATTAATTTTACAAAAAGATGTGAAGATATGGCGACAGGTGATAATGGTTCCCCTGGCTCAAGAATTCAAGATGATTTCGAAGAAACCTATGAGTTTCGTAGCCAGATATATCATGCTCTCATGCCTTTTAGGGTAAAAGATATTCTTATTGTTTCAAGTCTATATGATGCTTTTATAATTGAAGAAGAAGGCTTGATCGCTGAGTTAGTTATAGGCGAATATCAACATCTTTTATTAAGTTCACCACCGCGAGTTACTCGTGTTTCTTCTGGAGAAAAAGCATTATTAAAAATAAAAGAACGCAAATATGATTTAGTTATAACCATGGCTAAAAACATCGGCATGGCTCCTTTTGAATTCGGGAAAAAGATAAAAGAAATTAGACCCGATTTGCCAGTTATTCTTTTAGCAACCGAAAGAGCGGATATTAATCAATTTCAGAAAGAAAATATTGCTGGTAGCGGCATAGATAAAACCTTTGATTGGACGGGAGATCCCACGCTTTTTCTTGCTATCATAAAATATGTCGAAGACAGTATGAATGTCAGATATGACACTGTTAATGGTAACGTCCGTGTTATAATCCTGGTGGAGGATTCAATCTATTATTATTCTATTCTTCTTCCAATTCTTTTAACAGAGGTTGTACAGCAAACAAGACGTTCTCTTTCTGATGATCTTAATGAGATGCAGCGACT
>Ga0172366_10001892_pt1 | contig 16333 bp, 14 predicted proteins | sample LakKivSesite69cm_FD_114533 | JGI IMG/M metagenome (GOLD analysis project Ga0172366, IMG submission 114533) | Sediment microbial communities from Lake Kivu, Rwanda - Sediment site 69cm | ecosystem: Environmental > Aquatic > Freshwater > Lake > Sediment | place: Rwanda: Western Province, Lake... | reverse complement strand
GTCCTGCCGTCCGGGGTCTCATTCGCGCCCACCCATCTCTCTATTCCGCCCTCCGACTCGCCGAACACGGTGCAGGGAAGCGAGGTGGCGGCGATGACCGCCCTCTCAAGCCGCTTCTTGTCCTGAGCTGTCACGAGCATTCTAGTGAACAAGCCGTCGAAGGCCTCGCAGTATGTGTCCTCAACCTCGATCTTTCCAACCTTCAGGGCCATGGCGCGAAGTCTTTGCCCAGCCCTATTAAATTCCTCGGGCCGGCATGTTCCTCGATACGAGCAGAATTCGGAACGACTTAGGATCCGTTCGCCGTGGCGGGGATGTGAACCTAGAAGGCTCGGCCGATTTCGACTCAATTGCCCATGTGCTTGGAGATTGCCCATGTGCTTGGAGTCAAGAAGGATGTGCGAGACCGAGCCAGGGAACTGATCGACCTCTTCCTTGGGAGGAAGCCGAACAGGATGCCCAAGCCGAGGATGATGGCCGCAGCCGCCCTCTACATCCCATCGCACCTTTGTGGACCGACCCGTCAGGAACTGCCCAGTGGTAACCGAGAAGCCGCAAGAGGGAGAAAGATAAATGTCCTAGGACACCTCCTGATTCTGGTACAGGAATCGCTCCGGCAGATGGCTGGACCAGATACGAAAGGCCGGCAACTCGCTCGGGGGCGCCACAACATTGAGACTTGCGCAGATTCTGGGCAGAAAGGCTGAAAGGGAAACGCAGCTGAGAAGCTCGCTCGATTCGATCGCAGATCAACTGAAAGCGATGGGCGCATTGAGGATCGTGCTCTTTGGATCACTCGCAGAAGGGGAAGTCGATGTGAGGAGCGATCTGGACCTGCTGGTGATCATGCCCCTAGCCAAGAGCGGAAAGGAATGGTCCAGACTGATATACGATACCGTGGAAAGAGGGGTCGACTCCGACATCGTCGTCTACAATCAAGAGGAGTTCGCGGAGATGATCCCCGCAAGCAGTTTCCTAAGGGACGTTATGGAGTCGGGGAAGGTCATCTATGAGAAAAGGCCATAGAGAGGAATCACTGAGGTGGCTCGCCCAAGCAGCTGACGAGTTCCAGGATGCAGAGGATCTAAGAAAGAGGGGAAGGTTCTACATTGCCCTTTTCCACTTCCAGCAGGCCGCGGAGAAGGCGCTCAAGGCCTACCTTTACGTGAGAGTCAGATCCGCCGATGTCTTCTTCACTCATTCGATTGATGAGCTGTCCAAGATGGCGGTCGAAATGGACCCCGACTTCAGGGCGATTCTACCTGCCAAGAAGCTCGACAGATATTACATCCCAACGCGCTACCCCAACGCCCTCCCAGGAGGCGTGCCGTCTCGGTACTTCGATGACCCTGACGAGGCAAGAACGGCCATGGAGCTTGCCGAGAACGTCATCAAGTTGGCGGAGAGGAAGATCAAGGAACTAGGTTAGCGACCGGCTCCCCAATATATGCGATGATCGTCAGCATGTCAGATGCTGAGATCCTTCCAGGGCCGCTTCTTGTCCTGAGCGGTGACGAGCATTCTGAGAACAGGCCGTCGAAGGCCTCGCGGAATGTGTCCTCAACCTCGATCTTTCCAACCCTCAGGGCCATGGCGGCACATCGCCAGCCAGCCCTACGTCTGTGCTGGTATTGCCTTCGCAGTCTGGAATCCATGCGATGATTGCGTCAGATGCTCAAGTCCCATTTCGATGGATCCTCTTTGGACTGCTCCTCCGTTATGAAGTCGTGGTATCTCGCCATCCAGTATGCATCGAGGAAGTCCGCAGCCCCCACCTCCCTCCTGATGTTGCTTCTGAATAACAGGACGAGGTTCGCATCCTGCCACGTTCTTCCCCCGTCTGCGCTCCTGTACAGGCCACCGGGCGTGCCCGTGTACACTGTCGAGCCTACTGGCGCAAAGACGGACCGGGCAATCGGGATGACAAGGCCCTCGTTGGACGGAACCCAGTTCTCGGCACCATCCTTGCTCAGCATGACGCCCCTGGGTGTTGCGGCCAGTAGCTCTTTGCCTTCTCCCGGTAGAACTGCCAGCCCGGAAAGCTGTCCTTGGAGCTCTCCCTTGAGGAAGTCGCGCCCCGACTCATACCTTGCCACGTACCTCGAGTACAGACGGGGAAGGGCGTTGTTCCATGTCAGCCCGCCGTCCTCGCTCCTGAAGACGATGTTTACCGACAGGGCCTCATACGAGACGCCCACGGCCGCGTAGAGGATGTTCAGGTCGGAAGGCGCTACGACCAGGTAGGGCAGCTGGCGCGCATACTCGGGTATGCCAGCAAAGCCTCCCTTGGTCCACTTGCCATCTCCCTGGCTTGAGTATGCCGTCCCGTCCAGCAGCGCGTAGATCCGCGGCGCCTTGCCCGGGTGGACCGCGAAGATGCTCTCCCTGAACGGCGGCAGCTCATCGGTGAGCCTGACCCACCTTCTTCCCAGCCACCTCTCGCCGTGGTCGGTGCTCCTGAAGACCGCCTGTTCCGTGATGGCATACAGGACGTTCTCGTTGGCAGGATCCGTCACAAGGCCAACTGGCTTGCCTGCATCCTCCGGCACGGGCATCTTCGACCAGCTATTGCCGCCCGTGGAGCTGAAGTAGAAGCCATCCTCACACCCGGCGAACAGCATCCTGACCCCCCTCGACGCAGCCAGGAAGCGTGCCTTCCTCCCGAGGGCCTGCCCGACCTGCCGCCAGTTCAAACCGCCGTCCACCGACTTGTAGATGTCCCCCCTCTCGTCCGCTGCGTAGACCACCATGGGGTCCTCCAGGGGCACGGCCACCGACACCACCACACGGCTCAGCCAACCATCCAGCTCGTAGAGGCTGCCCTTCCACTGGTACTCGTTGTCCCAGGGGCTTTCGTACATCGGAAGCGGCTTGGCGGCCATTCCCTCAACGATCTCGATGTCCGTCCTTATGCTGTTCATCCTGGGCCGGAAAAGCCTGTTGACCGGCCATGTCTGGAGTGTCCAGAGCGCCTCCCTGAGGGCCTTCTTGCTTTCAGGACTGTCCGGCCTCAGTGAGAGGTAGATGTAGCTGTAAAGGGACTGCCGATCATCCCTGTGGTTTTCCCACAGCGCATCCAGCACCTTGTCGTAGAAGCCCAGTAGCTCCGGGTCCTTCTCCTGGCGGAAGAGGTTGTCAAGGTGTCCGAACACATGTTCGGCGTCGTCATGCCCATTCCTCTTCCTCATCCTCTGAGGGAACTTCTCCCACCTGCGGAAGCCGAACCTTTCGGCAAGCTTCTGGTACTCCTCGTCGAACCGCCTATCGCCCGTGATGTGGTGTGCAGCCTTCAGGCCGGCGGCGGCCATGATCGTGCGAAGGTTAGGCGTCCTGCCATCGGTCATGCCGAGGATGTGGGTCGTGACGGTCCCGTCGTAGTCCCTGACAAAGCCGTTGTTGAAGGCCCAGTAACCAACCAGGTCTTGCACGGCCTCCTTGATCATTGTCTTCTGCTTGGCGTTGGCCGCAAGGTCGTAGTAGGCCGCGTACCCGTGGATCGCATCGCTGTAGTTGTGGTGGCTGGGATCGCCCCTCCACCTTAGGCCCGAATGCCTGCCCGCGCCCTGATGCCAGGCGTTGCTCCTGGCTGAGCCCTCCCTCTCCTCGTAGGATTCGCCGTGGCCGAAGACGTACCCGCGAGCCTGGAGGCCCCTGACTCCGGTGACCTTCATGCACCTGATCATCGCCTTCAGCACTTGGTCGGCATGTCGCCTGACCTTCTCGTCCTTGGTGAAGGCGTACCTGTAGGCCTGTCCGGTGAGGTAGTTGGCGGTCCAGCATACGGAGTGCGCAACGTTGCTGTACCCGGTGGTGGATTGATCCACGGGACCCCCGTCAAGCGGAACCTCGACGATCGAAGGGTATAGTCCGTCGATCCAATGGTTCTTCAGAACGTTGCGCTCGAAGATCTCAGCCTTCTTGTGCAGGGGAACCTTCCACATGTCATCCGATCCCATTGCCGCCCAACCTCGGGCCTATGATCTGCTTGATCCTCATAAAGGATGTGCCCTTCAGGCATCACTTGCCCTCCTGACCCGAATGGACCTGGCTTTCCACGACACGAACTGTAGCACACAGAAAAACTCATCAGCATCGTCCTGCCCGCCGACTCCGTGGATAACCTCGTGCTGAGGCCATCCGACATCGGCATAATCATGACCTACAGGTGCACGAGCGCCTGCAAGCATTGCCTATACAACTGCGGGCCGGGCTGGAACGACTGGATGGACCCGCAGACCGTCACGGACGCCCTGGCCGCAACGAAGCATTGGTCGCATCCGTACAAGGTACACCTAACCGGCGGCGAGCCCTTTCACAACCTTCCGCTTCTCAAACACGCCATACGGGAGGCAAACCGCTTGGGCATCCACCACTACGTTGAAACGGATGCCTACTGGTGCGCTAGCAAGGAGAAAGGCGTGAAGCTGTTCACTGAGCTCAAGGATGACGGCCTCGAACAGATCCTGATCAGTTGCTCGCCCTTCCATGCCGAGACCATACCTCCCTCACACACTTACGCCGCAATCGAGGCCGCAATCGAGGTGCTGGGCCCCCAGGGAGTGCAGGTGTATCTACCCCACTGCATCAAACAGCTCCAGCTGTTCGACCCCACCAAGACCACGCCGATCACGGAGTACGTGGAAACCTTCGGGCTACGCACAGCGGGCGAAATGCTCTGGGATGGATACTACATCATACCGGCCGGCCGATCGGGCTACAAGCTTGGGTTTCTGACCAAGAGGTGGCCGGCCCAGCACTTCAAGGGCGACAACTGCCACCATGAGATACTGTTCGCCCACCACTCCCACCTCGACCTCTACGGCAACTACATCTCCTGGTTCTGCGGGGGCTTGACCATCGGAAGCTGGAGGAGGCTGCCCGAACTGATGGAGGAGTTCCGACGGGCACGGTACCCGCCTTTGATCGAGATCCTGATCAATCAAGGTCCCTTCGGACTCTACGAGATGGCGTCGTTGGACTGGGGCTACGTGGAGGAAACGGCGGGCTACGCCGGGAAGTGCCATCTCTGCGTAGATGTGCGAAGATACCTTTCCTCGACCTCGGAGTGGCGCGAGCTGGATCCCAAGGCCTTCTACGCGAACATATGATCGCAGGTTAAACGCCCTGAAGATCCATGACGTAGAGCTGCCGGGAGCCCTCGTGGGTGGAGTCAAAGCAGATTTTCTCGCCTCGCCTGTTCCACCGCGGATGGAGGTCACACCTGATCTCCCCGGTGAGGGCGGGATCTGAATGGAACCTGCCCAAGGAAAGCAGCCTGCCCTTCTCCCACTCGAAGAGCATCAGCTCCCTGGCCCGGTCCCTGCCCGGGTAGGTGTCGGTGAGTATACACCTTCGGTCAGGCGAAAAGCTACAGTGGCCATCTTGGGTGAGAATCCCCTCGCCCACCTTCCTGACATCGTTGCTCCCATCCCGGACGAGGTAAAAGGCATCGCCAAGGTTCCGAATGTTCGCCCAAACCAAGATCGTCTGCGGATCCAACCAGTCAAAGTGGGAGACTAGGCCGTAATCGATGAGGCAGCGAAGATCGCTCCCTTCCAAGTCAGAGGTGAACATCGCCGACCTGCGCCCCGTCCCCACCGCAAAGCGTGACAGGAAGACGAACCTGGAGTCATCCGTGTTGAAGACGGTGTGGTTGAACCAGATCCCGGCGTTCCTTACCTCTTCACCCTGATCCCGCATGTCGAAGACATCGTGCAGCGAGACGACGAGCCAGACCTCGCCGCTCTCAAGGTCCAAGGCATAGACTCCATCCTCGGAGGGGTGCTTCTGGCCGGCGTAGGGATCGGGCACGCCGGCGTACCCATAGCCTGGACGCTTGGCATGCAGCCTAGCGAAGTTGAGGGAAAGCCCAAACTTCCCATCATGGCTCAAGGCGCTGATCGGCCTCGACAGCGTCCGCCTTTCCCCGGTCTCCACATTCAGCACCACCGATGCGAAGCGGTCCCCGATCTTGTCGTTGTAGATTATCTCGGACCGCCTCGACAACCAGTGGAGCATGCATCCCTGTTGAAAGTTCCATGCCAGAGTCTGGGCAACGGGCAGGATCTTACGCGTGCCGCAGTCCACGAGGACAACAGTTGCCCGGTCCGCAGCACCGGGCGGTCTGTCCTGAAACGGGACTTCAAGGCACAGCAGCCGATCCTCGGAAGCATCCCAGGGCTTAATGCCGTAGTAGCCGAAGAAATGGTAGCCGGGTAAGCCGGTCATCGCCGTCGCTGGTTGTGCGCTGAAATCCTCGGATCCCGTGATAGGAGGAAGCCTCAAGAGGGAACCTCATACCTAGCGATCACAAGACAGTGCCCTGACCCTCTGACGACACGAACTCAATGATGACGAGGCCAGGATCGAGTTTCCTCTTCCTTAGTTGAGCGATCGTCTCGTCCAGATCCGTCCCCGTTGCCACAACGTTTCTGTCCTTCACGGCAACAAACATGTCCTTATACTTCTCCTCGAACTCTTGTCTTCGCACCTCAAACCATTTCCTATCATTCTCGCTGATGAGGAGGAGTCGGAGCGTGTCCATGTGCGGTCCCTTCGTCTCAGCTGGAGATGCCAAGCAATCCCAAAGGATGTGTTGCCCCAGATAAACATATGCATGGAGACGGCGCAAGCTTACACATATGGTTTTTCACAGGACTAGACTGCGCGATCAAGGCCTTGGCCGCAGCGACAAAGAAACCGGAGGCAACCCAGAGCTAAACAGAGAAGCCGAGCTGATCATTTAATAGCACGCGTTCTCAGCAGGGGCGAAGGTGACTTGCTTGCCGGTCAGAGTGGCGTTCATCGGAACCGGAGGAGTGTCGGGAGGGCACATAAAGCGGATCAACGATAACCCAGCGGCCCAGATCGTTGCCCTTTGCGATACGAACAGGGAAACCGTGAGGGAGAGGGCCAAGCTCGTCGGCAGAAGGCTGCCGCTGTACGCCGACTACCAGGCAATGCTCGCCAAGGAGGAGATTGACGCCGCCGTCATCTGTACCCCGCACACCCTTCACTTCCAGCAGGCCATGGACTGTCTGGATCGCGGGATACATGTGCTGGTAGAGAAGCCGCTGGTGTGTACGGTGGAGCACGGCAGGAAGCTCATAGCCAAGGCGGAGAAGACGGGCAAGACCCTGATGGTCTCCTACCAGAGGCACTACCATCCGGAGTTCATGTGGACGAGGGAGGCCATAGCCAAGGGGGATCTGGGCAAGGTCTTCTACATATCGGCCTACCTGAGCCAGAGCTGGGCGTCCATCACCAGCACGTGGAGGGGCAAGATGGCGCTCAGCGGCGGAGGGGAGCTAATGGACAGCGGATCCCACATCGTGGACATCCTCTGCTGGCTGTCCCAGCTCGACCCGGTCGAAGTCACAGCATTCGTCAGCAACGAGTTCGCCATGGATGAGGAGGTCGACATCCTGTCATCGGTCTGCATCAGGTTCTCGAACAGGGCCATCGGGTCCGTCTGCATCAACGGGAACGCGCCCTGGTACGAGAGGCTGATCATCAGCGGGACCCAGGGGACGCTGACCTTCGGCGAGGGAACGCGCCTGAGGCTGCCCAACGGTGAGTACAAGGACCTGCCGGCGATGCCCGCTGCCCGCAACCCGGATGAGAACTTCATCGCCGTGGTGCAAGGCAACGAGGAGTCCCTTTCCCCGGGGAAAGAAGCCCTCAAGGTTGTGCAGATAACCCAGGCGGCCTATCTCTCCGAGAAGGAGAAGAGGGCCGTCAGGATCGACGAGCTTTAGCCTACACCATCCACTCGATCAAGGACTTGCTCCTTGCGTCCAGGGCACCCATGTTGGGTATCTCGTACCTGTTGCCGTCCACATCGGTGATCATGATCCGGGAAAGCCCGACGAACCTGATGGTATCCTTGCTCCGGAGCTCGAACTCCCGATAGCCCCTGTCCGTCTCGACCGCGATGTCCGTGACGCCACCGTACAGCTCCTTGACCGCAAGTATCCTCTTTATGATGGGGACGAAGTAGGCCCTTTCCAGCTCCTCCTCCAGAATCTTCCTCGAGGACGGGTCCAGGTCCTTCAGCTGCTTTATCATGCCGAGTTCCTTTTCGTCCTCGTCGGCGAGTGAGATGTACCTGTCCGGCCCGGTCAAAGGGAAGTTCCTCATGACCCGGTATACGACCTTCTCCTCGTCGCCAACCTTGAGCAGGACCTTCTTGCGAGAATCCCTCATGATCTTGATCTTCGCGGGGTCCAGGAATTCCTGCATCCGCATCGCCCCCTAGACTGCCCTGACCTTGGCGATCTCCGTCTGCATCCTCACCAGCTTAGCGTATACGCCGTCCTTCTGCAATAACTCATCGTGGGTGCCGATCTCAGCGATCTTCCCCTTCTCCAGGATCACTAGCCTGTCGGCATTCCTCAGCGTCGAAAGCCTGTGCGCAATGGCGATCGTGGTTTTGCCCTTGATCAGATTCTCCAGTGCCTCCTGTATCATCCGCTCGGTGGCGGTGTCTACAGAGGAGGTCGCCTCATCCAGGATGATGATGCTGGGCCTGTTCACGATAGCCCTTGCTATCGAAATCCTCTGCTTCTCCCCGCCGGAAAGACGGGCGCCGCGCTCGCCAACCTCTGAGTCATAGCCCTCCGGAAGATGCACTATGAACTCGTGCGCGTTGGCGGCCTTCGCCGCGTTGATGATCTCCTCTCGCGTGGCGTCGGGCCGGCCGTAGGCTATGTTCTCAGCGACGGAGCCGTGGAAGAGGAACGGCTCCTGCAGCACGACGCCTATCTTCTCCCTGAGGGATCTCTGCTTGATCTGCCGCAGGTCCACCCCGTCAATGCTTATCGTGCCCTCGTCGGGATCGTAGAACCTCGATATCAGCTTGACGAGCGTGGTCTTGCCTGAGCCACTGGCACCAGCCAAGCCGATCATCTCGCCAGGTTTTATCTGCAGGTTCATATTGTCAAGCACCTTCTTCTCGGGGTTGTAGGAGAAGGACACGTTGCCCAGAGTTATCTCACCCTTGACCTCGCCGAGGCTGATGGCATCCTTTGTGTCCCTGACCTCGGGCTTTGAATCGAGGATCTCAAAGATCCTCTCGGCGGCCGTGGCCGCCACCTCGAGTTGGTCAGTCAGCTGGCTGAGGCGCTGCACAGGCCCGTAGAACATCCAGAGGAAGGACACGAAAAGGGTCAGATCACCTAGGCTCAGGGAGCCCCCCGAAGCTACGATGTGGCCACCGCGCCAGTACACGAAGACCGCGCCAAAGTACATCAACAATCCGATGCCCGGGAAGAACCATGACTGCAGCTTCGTGGAGCGAAGGTCGGCCTGCAGGAGTTCGACGTTTCTGGACCTGAACTTGTCGACCTCCCTGTCCTCCTGCACGAACGCCTTCACCACCAAGATGCCTGGAATGGTGTCGGCCAGCACCGAGTTCATCCGCGCCCACGTTCTCCATATCCTGTGGTAGGTGCCGTGGATCTTCTTCGCGAAGACAACGGTTCCCAAGATCAGGACGGGGACCGGCAGAAGGGAGATCGCGGCCAGACTCCAGTTCTTCATGAAGAGTAGGATGCCAACGCTCACCATGAGTATGACGTCGACGATCAACTGCTGTGAGCCGTAGACAAGAAAGTACCGCACGTTCGAGCTGTCGTTGGTCACTCGCGACATCAGCTCCCCCGTGCGCCTCCGGTCGTAGAAGCTGAGGGATAGCATCTGCAGATAGCGGTAGACCTGGGTTCTGATATCGAAGATTATCTTCTCGCCCAGCCATGCCATTGCGTATGTGCGCACGCCGGATGCCGCTGAGGATGCGACGTAGACCACAAGCAGTGAGATGGGGATCGTCGTAAGCAGCACAACCGTGCCCTTCCCCTCCGTAAGGTAGTTGATCAAGTCCCTCAAGAGCATGGGAGGAAGCAGCGACAGCAGGGTAACGGCGACGGTCAGGCTCAGGCTGAAGGCGGCGGCCTTCCAGTAAGGCCTGACATACCCGAGCAGCCTCAGGAAGACCTTCCTCTTCTCAATGCATGCCGGGCAGACGTTCGTCCAAGGCGGAAGGGCCCTCCCGCATTTGGGACACCGGGACTGTTCCACCGGGCCCTCCTCCCCGCCTGGCACCTTGGCCTTCGCAGCCCTCCCGTTTCCGTTCTCGACTCCACCGTTGGCTGCCAAGAGGCTGACGGCGTGCCTCGCCACGTTCAGGAAATCCTTGGACCGTGTCCTAGAGAAACGGACGACGTCCATGAGGTTCCCGTCATTGTCCTCGAGGGTCAACATGCCGTTGCCGGTGAACTCCCTTACCTCCAGGGACTTAATCTTCTGGACGGGGAACTCGAAGCTGACCGCACCCTCCTTATCCAAGACCAGCAGCCGCATCTTGGTCAGGAAGACCCACCTTTCGCCGAAATTGCCGGAGTCGTCGATGTCCGATGCGGCAGTTACCTCCGCCTTCTCTGAAGGCAGGAGTATGAGATCAAGCCTCGAGCGCACGGCCCTGGGCGGCTTGGAGATGTCGATCACGGACTAAAGCCCCCGGGTCGTCCGTCCGAGGAGGACGGAACTTTCATCATGTGAACTGTGAGCAGTTCGGGCCCAATCATGCAGAATCCCCGTACGGGTTGAGGAGTCTTCGTTTATGGACTGGATTGGATGGCCCGCTCGCTGGACGGTGCGACTTGTGTAAAAACAGTGTCCAACGAGCCGAAGTCCCTGCTCACGCTCCGCGCCCAAATCCGAAACCACGGCAGAAGGCTTAAAAATGTAACCGGATTCCCCCATGAATTGCGCAACTACTAACAAGAAAACCCGAAGGATTTTCTTTCCAAAAATTCGGCTATAGGCATATTTATTTGACACCATATTCCCACATGCAGTTATGAGCTGAGAGGAGGCATGTCCGAGAACGCACCCCAGATTTCAATCGTGATACCGACCCTCAACGAAGCCCAGAACATCGGCAGTCTCATACCAAGGATCTTTGCGGTGTGCGGGGACAGGGGGGTCTACGCCGAGGTAATCGTTGTCGACGACGGCTCGACGGATGGTACAGCCGAGGTCGTCGAGGGGATGATGGCAGGGCACCGACTGCAATTGGTGAAGCGCCCCGCCAAGATGGGCATCACCTCAGCCATTCTAGATGGATTTCAGTGCGCAACGGGTGCAATCGTCGGGGGGATGGACTCCGATTTCAGCCATCCCCCGGAGAAGATCCCGGAGCTGGCGGAACCCATCCTGGCCGGGCAGGCGGACATGACGATCGCGAGCAGGTATGTCAAGGGTGGTGCCGTCGCAAGGTGGCCACTGAGGCGTCGCCTAATGTCCAGAACGGCAAGCAGGCTATCCCGACCCTTGACTAGGGTGAAGGACCCGATGTCCGGCTTCTTCTTCGTAAGGAAGGACCTCCTCAAGGACGTGGCGCTGAGCACGCGAGGCTGGAAGATCTGCCTAGAGATACTCGTCAAGGCCCGTCCCGAGAGGGTGGTCGAAGTCCCCTACACCTTCACCAACCGCGAATCCGGATCCAGCAAGATGGGACTGGACACGATCGGGGGCTTTGTGGTGAACCTGCTCGACCTCTACGTTCACAAGTTCTTTGGCTCGTCCCTGGGCGACTTCCTCAGGTTCGGCACTGTGGGTGGCATCGGGGTGTTCCTGAACCTTGCCATCGTATACCTACTAGTCGAGTTCGGGCATGTGTGGTACGTGACCTCAGCCACCGCGTCCTTCTTCATCGTCGCAAGCAACAACTTCCTCTGGAACAAGATCTGGACCTTCCATGACAGACGGATTCAGCCCAGGATCATAGGCGCTCAGCTAGGAAGGTTCCTGGCCAGCAGCATCGTCTCCCTCGGGATCAACCTCTCGGCTCTCGCCCTCCTCGTGGAGGGGCTTGGGCTCTGGTATCTTCTTGCCCAGCTGCTCGCCATAGGGGTCGCGGTGCTCGCCAACTTCGGCCTCAGTTCCAGGTGGGTTTTCCGGGGCCGCAAGGGACATTAGAAATATTTATATCAGGCGCCCGAAATATCAGCGCTCCTTATTCCGGTGATTGCGTGCCCATCGTGATCGAGCCCGTTCAGCGAACGCCCGTGGAGGAGCAGAAGGTCGAGATCGTTGAGAGGAAGGGGCTAGGGCACCCCGACTCGCTCGCGGACGGAATGGCGGAGTCTGTGTCCATCGCGCTCTGCCGCGAATATATCAAGAGGTACGATGCGATCCTCCATCACAACACGGACAAGCTCGAGGTGGTCGGAGGAGAGGTCAATGCCCGCTTCGGAGGAGGGGAGGTCATCCGGCCCATCTACGTCCTGCTCTCCGGAAGAGCCACAACGAGATGCGGCAAGGAAGAGATACCCGTACACGAGATAGCCACGAAGGCAGCCAGCAGGTACATGCACAAGGTGTTGCGGAACCTTGGATCCGACGGAGCCGTGTTCGACTCCAAGATCGGGCAGGGTTCCGCGGAGCTCGTAGACGTGTTCGAGAGGAAGCGGGGGCTACCCAAGGCCAACGACACATCCGTTGGAGTGGGCTACGCGCCGCTGTCGGAGACGGAGAGGCTCGTGCTGGGCACCGAGAACCTCCTCAACTCGGAGAAGCTCAAGAAGAGGATCCCCGAGCTCGGCGAGGACATAAAGGTCATGGGGCTCAGGCAGGACCACAGCATCACGCTCACCGTCGCTGGGGCGTTTGTTTCGGGGCGCGTCCCAGATTTCGACCACTACGTCTCGGTCAAGGAGGACATCGTCAACGCGATTGAGGACTACGTGGCTGACAACGCGGAGCGCGAGACCAAGATCTTCATGAACACCGCGGACGACTACTCAAAGAAGGTCGTGTACCTCACGATAACGGGGACCTCGGCGGAGGCCGGCGACGACGGGGAGGTCGGAAGAGGCAACCGGGTCAATGGGCTCATAACGCCAAGCAGGGAGATGAGCCTGGAGGCCGCCGCAGGCAAGAACCCGGTGAACCACGTGGGCAAGCTCTACAACATCCTTAGCGCCAGGATGGCCAAGGACATACAGGCGATCGCGGACTGCGAGGTCTACGTCAAGCTCCTCTCCCAGATCGGCAAGCCCATCGATCAGCCGCTGATGGCCAGCGTTGAACTCGTCGGCAAATGCGGGTGCAGTTCCTCCGACATTGAGTCGATCGTGAACGAGCACCTCCGCCAAGTATCGAGGCTCACGGACGAGATCGTCGCCGGCGGCGTCAGGGTTTTCTGACCGGCGGATCATCGTTGGCGGCCGGGCCAACATCATGGCAGCAGACCGCCAAGACCCCGGTAACTGCCCTACCCCACTCAAAGATTTATAACTAGCAAGCGCATCTCGCGGAGACCGAGGTATATGGGTTGGCAAAGCTTGAGGGCGCGTTCACGGCGTTGATCACACCCTTCAAGGATAGCGGGGCCATAGATGAGCAAGGCCTGAGAAGGAACGTCAACTTCCAGATCGAGAGGGGCATCGGGGGTCTGGTGCCGTGCGGAACCACGGGCGAATCGGCAACGCTGACACATGCCGAGCACAAGCGAGTCGTCGAGATCGTGATCGATGAAGTGAACGGCAGAGTCCCCGTCATAGCCGGGACCGGAAGCAACTCCACAGCCGAGGCCATCGACCTGACCAAGCACGCGTTCGAGGCCGGGGCCGATTACTGCTTGCTCATATCCCCCTACTACAACAAGCCGACCCAGAAGGGAGTAATCGCACACTTCCGGGCCGTGGCGGCCGAATCCGAGGGCGGGCTCATACTCTACAACGTGCCCTCCAGAACCAGCCTGAACCTGGAGGCGGACACGGTCATCAAGCTCGCGGAGGTCGACAACATCGTCGGGGTCAAGGAGGCAAGCGGCAACCTGGAGCAGATCATGCGGATCATCCGGGACGCAGGCCAGAAGCTGACCGTCCTATCCGGCGACGACATAATGACCTACCCGATCCTCGCGCTCGGTGGCAAGGGAGTCATCTCGGTTGCATCAAACATCGTGCCGGACATGGTCCAGAAAATGGTCGACGACTTCCTCAAGGGGCGCGTGGAGGAGTCCAGGCAGGCCCACTACAGATTGCTGGACGTGTACAAGCATCTGTTCCTGGAGACAAACCCCGGGCCGATCAAGGAAATGATGAACCTCGCGGGCATGCCGGCGGGACCGCTGAGGCTTCCGCTGGTGTCCTGCGATGAGAAGAACGTCGAAATCCTCAGGCGCGACCTAAAGGACCTGGGTCTGACATAGGTTCGACAAAGAGGGCTGAACAGGAGGCGCGGGGGAATCCCGTGAATTCGAGGGAAAGGCTTCTTGCAGCGATTCGAGGCGAACAGCCTGACACGGTCCCGGTTGGCATACACAACATAGGCACATACCTCCCATACATGCGCCGCGTCCTGGGACGCCCGATCAGCGATAGCGATGCCCTGAAGCTCTTTGGCCTGGACGTTACCCTATACCGAACCCACTCCAAGAATCTGCCGGCCGCGGCGGAGCTGGTCTACGAACCCCCAGCGCACTTCAAAGGCCCGCAGTGGAGGGAGAAGGAGGAGGTGGTCTCACGCTCCGACGGAGATGCGATCGTCCGAAGGACGGTTCAGACGCCGAAGGGCAGCCTCTCCACCCTGGAGAAAAGGACGAGCATCACATGCTGGACTCTGGAGCCACTGCTCAAGAAGCCCGAGGACCTGGAGCTGCTTCGCTTCCGGCCCATCGCCTACCCCGACATCGATCGATACCGTAGCGAGTTTGGCCCGGGCTTCAAGGATGGCATCGTGAGGGCGGGGGTCTGGGGGCAGGGAGAGGCGGTCATCCTGCGGGGGCCGAAGGAGCTGTGCATGGACTTCCACCTGCGCCCGGACTGGGTCAAGGATCTGTACGAACTGCTCACCGAATCGGCCCTCGCCTGGATCGATGGTGCACCGACCGAGTACATAGACTTGGTTGAGGTGGCGGGACACATCGGCAACTTCGTCTCCCCCGAGACGTACCGAAAGCAGATCATGCCGTTCGACAGGAAGGTGGTCCGGGCACTTCACCAACGCGGCCTGCCCACGACCTACCATGACTGCGGAATGGTGATGCATGTGATAGAGCTCATCGCAGACACGGGCACCGACTGCATCGAGACCCTGACGCCACCTCCATTCGGTGGCGACGTCGACCTAGCAAGGGCGAAGAAGCTAGTCGGGGGCAGGGTCTGCCTGATCGGAGGATTCCATCAATCCGCCATCGAGCGAGGAACGCCCAAGCAGGTCGAGGAAAGGGTCAAGGAGTGCATCGATGCGGCGGGGGAGGGGGGCGGCTACATCCTCTACAACAACGATCACTTCTTCGAGGCGCCCATGGAGAACATGTACGCCTATGCCAAGGCTGCAAGGAAGTACGGCCGGTACGCCTGATCCGATCTAGCGCTCCCGTGCATCTCCCCAGTCAGGGATCTTCAGCAGGCGGCCGCCGGCCAGAGCCGACTTGTGAGCGATGAAGCCCGGCACGCAGTACCGCACAGCCTCCCACACGTTGATGCGGGGCAAGCGCTGGCGGTTGACCGAGTCCACGAACTCGTGGACGAGGTACGCATGCGAACCGCCGTGGCCCCCAAGGTTGGACGCAAGCGGCTCGGGCAGGTACTCGTGCTTGGTCGGCGGGTCCACAGCCTGCTTGCCGCGGGTGTCGGTCCAGACTGAGCCTGCGAGGTTGTGTTCGAAGCTCCCCTCGGTCCCGTATATGCCGCTTGTCCTTTCGCCGCCGACGTGGCCGACGCGGCGGAACTCGCAGACGCGAGCCGACGAGCCGTCGCTCATCCTGAAAAGCGCCACCTCGTTTGAGAAGGGGTTCTTCCAGATCGTGTCAAGGCGGTACCAGTCGTCGTTCGGGTGTACGTACCCCTGTGCCGAGACGTGCGTCATGTGGGCGCCGGTCACCGAGATCATGTAGCTTGTCGAGTGGGTGGGGTAGTGCATCGGGATCTCGCCCATCTTGTCCGGCCCGAATTGTTCGCCCCAACGGTTCTTGGCCACATCGTAGAGGCCGTGGCTCATGTCGTGGAAGTACTCAGCCTGGGAGTAGACGAAGTTGCCGAAGGCTCCCTCAGCCGCCCTCTTGCGGCAGTACACCGCTTCCGCCCTGAAGAAGCTGGTCTCACCGTTCATGTAGATCATGCCCGTCTGGTCCACAGTCTTCACCAATGGTCCGCAGTCCTCTAGACGATACGCGGCCGGAACGGCTGAGTAGACGTGCTTCCCCGCCTTCATGGCCTGAATGGCCTGGCGGGCATGCAGCCAGGGCTGGGTTATGATAACGAGGGCGTCCAGATCCGACTTGCATATCTCGTCCAGGGTGTGATAGGTTTCGTCGATCCCG
>Ga0172366_10001891_pt1 | contig 16337 bp, 21 predicted proteins | sample LakKivSesite69cm_FD_114533 | JGI IMG/M metagenome (GOLD analysis project Ga0172366, IMG submission 114533) | Sediment microbial communities from Lake Kivu, Rwanda - Sediment site 69cm | ecosystem: Environmental > Aquatic > Freshwater > Lake > Sediment | place: Rwanda: Western Province, Lake... | reverse complement strand
TTTGCTCCATCTCGAGTCTTTTCTTTAATCCACTCTCAGCCTGCAAGGTACAATTCTGCAGGGTGTAGGCACTAACACCGTTCTTTTTCCACGTCAGGCCTCGATAAACACCGTCGTTACAGGAAGAGTATAAAAGAAGGATAATAACTTATGATCTCAAGATATTAGCCCTTTTTCAAGATCGCGTTGGTTAGGGTCATGAATGCCTTGTTCACGTTATCTCCATTCTTGGCACTCGTCACAACAGCATCGATTGCTTTTATCTTATTCATACAATCGTGAATTTCTTCATCCGTTGCCTCTCTAGTGAGATCACACTTGTTCGCGATCAATAGGATAGGGATGCTCTCTCCGGCATTCTTTTTCAGATCTGGTGCCCAAAATTTGAGAATTTGATCGAAAGTTGATTTTCGTGTGAGGTCGCCAACGATGAGTGCACCGGAACTGCCCTTATAGTATAAAGGTCTCATTGATAACCAGCGCTCCTGCCCGGCGACATCCCAGACCGTGAGCGTCGCCTCGTCGCCGTTCTCGAACGTGATCTTCTTGATGAAGATATTCGTGCCGATCGTGGGACGATAATCCGCCGAAAACTTTCCTTCCACGAAATTTTTGATGAGACTCGTTTTCCCGGCGGCGTGCTCGCCGATGATCACCACTTTGAGTTTGTATTTTTGCGGCATGGGCACCATTGCTTCCGATGAGATGATCTATGATCAATACCTACTCTGCGAACACATAATAACCTTGCATGGCCCAAGTTGGAAACGATTTATTTGGTGAGCAGATGGATGTCAAGATCCCTTCTTGTTTGCGAAGTTATGATCGTCCGAAGGTAATCAATCTATAGAAACAAGCGCCAAAAACGGCAAAAACGGCGACAACGTGAACGATGCCTTCATGCGCCTCACCAAGGCCATCCTCAAGAAGGCATGATTCGTTCCCCAAGATATCGTCTCCAGACATCCCCTCACCTTCTAAAATCCAACGATCATCTGGCTAAGAAGGCGATCGTGCTGGTCATCGCCAGGGCATTAAACCAATTCTTCTAGGAACAAGATGCTGGCACCTTGTAACTTACCCTTCTCCCTCGCGAGGATTTCTTTTTCCTTGGTGAAGAGCGCGTTGGAATTCGTGAGCTTGGCCGCCGTGATCGTCGCGTTATCGCAAAAAGAAACGGGATTGATTGCTTTCAAATGCGACAAGATGATCGTGAGTTCCCACGTAAGGTCCAGCACGTCGAGACGGAGGTCGTTCGTCAGCGCGTGCATACAAGTGTATGCGAAATTCTCATCATTTGTCTTGCGTTCGAGCACGTAGCCCGTCTCGGCGACCGTGATCTTGCTCACGCACGCGTACGAGACCGTGCCATCAAGTATGTTGTCGATCAGTCGAACTGCTGGAGCATGAACCTTGTCGCTATCGATGAAATACCCGACGAGAACCGAGGAATCCAACGCAAATCTCACGAAATGCCCTCCTCTCGATATCCTTCGTTGAATACATCGCTCGTCTCCCGCGAGGAGACCGGCTTCCTCCCCGCGCGCTTGTACACGAGATCCAGAACTTGCTGGGCGGATTTCGCTGGCGGTTCGAGTTGTTGCGCGATGAACGCTTCCAGGGCGCGCCGGATGATCTCGACCCTGCTCGTACCATCTCGCTTGGCGATGCTGTCGAGTTTTTCCGCCAGACCTTTACCAATGCGAATCGAGGAGATGGTCGTCTTGTCGTCCATGTTTCTAGTATCGCGGCACGGTGATATATGCTTTATGTCATCTAGCAAAAAAAGACCTCCTCTTGATACCATCCCGACGTGGCTAATCGCTAGATTCTTCGTCGAACGAGGGCATCGTGTCAGGAATCCCGTGCAAAACAAGCGATAAATAGCAAACGACATTCTAGACCGCGCTATATCGGCTGAAGGTGCGACGAGCCATGGAATCGATCGACAAGCTGACCCGCGAGCCCGACCTCGTCATCCTGGGAAAGGACGAGCGGCTCTTCGTCCCGTCGTCCAGGGGCTTTGCGGGCTTGACCGTGTTTTTCATCGTTTCAACGGCCGTGATCGTGGCCTACTTGAATTTCATCCTTTCCATCGCGGTCCTCGCGGTTGGCTTGGCGTGTTTTGGCATCGTGCACGCCACCAAGACGCGGAAGCCCGGCACGCGAAAGGAACTCGGCATCGACGCCGAAAACGGGGTCGCGTGGGTGCGCGAGGTCAAGAAGCGCCGCGTCGCCGCGCTACGCGCGTATCCACTGGCGGACATCGTGGACGTCCGGATCGACGCACTCGCGAGGAAGGGCGTGGTACAAGACCAGTCAGTATGCATCCGCGAATGGGCAGCCTACTTGATCCTTGGCGAGCATCACGAGGAACTGCTCTTTTCAAGGCTGTTCAAGTACTCGTGGAAGCTCTTGATCAAGGAAGGCCCCGAGACCGAGAAGCCCCTTGGAAATCTCGGGGTTTCGATGCAGATACCGAAGAACAAGCGGGAGGAGAAGAAGCGTGCCGCGGGGGAGGCGGTCGCGAGCGAGATCACGGCACTCATCACGGGATTCATGGAGCGCGTGGCGGCCGGAATGCGTGAACCCGTTCAAGTCGCGACCCGGATCAACGAGGACGCGTTCAAGGCGGTGCATTCCGAGTTGAAACGGGGCAGGTGGGACCAGATCAACAGGAAAAACCGGACGACGCGCCACGCGTACCTGGTGCTTTTCATCATGGATTTTTTAAACGCGGTGGTCGCGATCGGGCCAATAGAGGTAATCAATCGATTGGTGGACCCGCTCTACGATTTCAAGCCTCCCTTCGATTACGTCGGCTTCTGGTCGGTGTGGCTCGTGCTGATGCCATCGATCTTCGTGCTCGTTTTCGTGCTCACTGCCAAATCGTTCTATTCCCAGATTTACGAGGTCCCGAGGGGCGACATCGAGCTCGCCGCGATGCCGCTGGAGGAATACAAGGTGCTTGTCAAGCAAGTCGAGGGCCGGCGCCTGGAGGTCGCGCAGACCTACGCGCAAGAGATCGGCAGGAAGCAATACGGGACCATACGCTTCGGCCACTACTTAATCCTCGGCCTGGTCGCGTTTTTCGCGATCGCAGCCATCCTCCTGGTAATATTACGTGCTGAATGGGCAGGTGTTTACCTGGCCGTGTTCGTCAACTCGATGCTCCTCGGGTTCTACGGCTTGTTCATGCAGCGGGACATCAAGGGAAAAAGGTTGCACCCCTTCGTCATCGACGCCACGACGGGGATGGTGGATGATCTCCGCTATTCAAGCAAGGGGAAGGAGACCTACCACGAGGCCATCCCCGTGTCATCGATCCACCGCGTGCGGCTCGATATCTCGACGTACGATCTCACGCTCGATGGCAACCGGACGCGCTATCACTGGTGGGGCATCTACCTCTTCACGACGAAGTATGAACTCCCGTACCTCTTGTTCGTCAAGAACGCGAACACCGGCATCGTGGATCCTGGCGAGATCGCCGTCATCGGCGACCGCGTGCTCGAGGTCTACCAGGCAATGAAAGCCTTGATCGAGCGGATGAATGACCACGTGGAATTCGAGGTAAACACCAACAAGAGCCGGATGGTGCAGAGCATGGGCGGGGTCGCGAACATGGCGCCGACATCCCACATGTGCATGGGCGCGCTGGTCATGCTCGGCATCGTGATCGCGTGTTCCATGTTCCTGGTCATCGTCGTCACGATCGTCGAGGGCAAATACGCGGTGGAGGCCGGGTTCTACATCGCGGCCATCGTCGGCCTCGTCCTCGTCGTGGCGCTCTTGCCCACGTTTTTGAAGCAGAGGTATTTCAAGATCTGGTAATCCGCCATCCAAACATATTAATGGCCGAGTGATGATGGAACACTTGGTGAGATGCATGCCTCTTGACAAGCAACACATGCTCGACGTGATCATTTCGACCTTAAAAAAGCATGGAGCGAGCGAGATCTTGTTATTTGGATCCTTTGCAATGGGCAGTGAAAATATGAAGAGCGACGTGGATATAATCGTTGAATTCAAGGAAACAAAAAGCTTGATCGAGCATTTACAAATATAAATGGAGCTCCGGGACAAGATTGGCCGAAAAATCGACATGTTCACGAAAAAGAGCATCGATCCCCTCCTCATGGAACATATCATGGCACAAACCGTGGTGATTGGTTGATGAACCGGGACGCTCTATTCCTGCACCACATCTTGGATTCAATCGTGAGGATCGAAAAGTTCGTTAAAAACAAGAGCAAGAAGGATATCGAAACCGATGATCTCACCAGCAGTGCGATCATTCGTCAGTTCGAGATTATTGACGAGGCAGCAAAAAATTTATCGGAATCATTCAAGCACCAAAACGCCACCCTTCCATGGCGTGCAATCGCGGGAATGCGTGATAAACTCATTCATGGTTATTTCGTTGTTGATTTTGATGAAGTATGGAAGACAATACAAGCCGATCTTCCTCTATTAAAGGCATTCGTGGAAAAACACGTGAAATAACCCGGTTCTAATCCCTCAAGGTCTGGTAGGCGCGAGCCGAGAAGATGCAATCCTTAAAGGTTCCGGGGCGAATCATGCAACCGGGGAAACCAGCATGCAGATCGACATCTCTGATGCCATCGAGCCCGGCTCGCTGACCATCCGCATCGTGACCACGAACGAGACGAGCGCGACCTTGCAGCCAGACAAGCGGTTTGCCGAAGCGGTCGGCCAGCCAGGCGCCGCCGCCAGCGGCTTCTTGGCCGAGCACGGCCTGGCAGCATGGGTCGAGATCAAGCACGGTGACCAAGCAGATTCGATCTTGTTCGATACCGGGGGCATGAACGCTTCCTTGTTGCACAATCTCGGGCGCATGAACCTGAAATTGAGCGACGCGGGGAAGGTGATCATCAGCCACGGCCACTTCGATCACACGGGCAGCCTGCTAAAGGTCATCCCGGAACTCAAGCATGGCTGCGAGTTGATCATCCATCCTTTTTCCTATGTCCAGAACCACATGGTGACGACGGTTGGCAATGAAGACGTGCCGCTCGCCGATTTTTCGAAGGCCGTGCGCGAGCTCAAGAAGGCCAGGAAAGTAACCCACGAGGTGAAGCTGCCGTCACTGGACAAGCCGCAAGTCGAGAAGCTGGCATCGGAACGCGGCGTGAAGCTCGTCGAGGGCGGCCAGCCCGTGAAGGTGTGCCCCGGCACCGCGACGAGCGGGGAGATCGAGCTATTCGACCCGCGCGAGGTCACGCCGGGATTCTATCTCTTGAAAAGCAAGGCGGACGTGGTGAAGCACACGTTTAGGGACGAGATCGCCTTGTTCATGAACGTCAAGAACAAGGGGCTCGTCGTCCTCACGGGGTGCGGCCACACCGGGATCGTGAACACCATCCGCCACGCGCAGAAGCTCACTGGCATCGACCGGGTGCACGCCGTGATCGGCGGGTTCCACGAGGAGATGAGCGCGGAAGCAGACATCGAACGCACGATCCAGGCATTGAAGAGCTTCGAACCGGCGATCGTGTGCGGCATGCATTGCACGGGGCTGGTGTTCAACGCGAAGATGCTCGGGAGCGCGGCACACGTGCAAGGCATCGTCGGGACGGAATTTCACTTTTAGGCATCTGCCATCAATCCTTTTCTTTAATGCTGCTGGTATATTTACGTGCAATTTTCCCGCGTGATTACGAGCATGTTGCCCGACATCCCCGGCACGGAGCCAGCCATCATCTCGCCGAACCTCGGCATCCCGGCGTTCCTCGATCAGGAGGCCAGGGATCCCGGATCCAAGGATGTATACAGGTTCACAATGAATATCATCGGCCCGCGGCAGCTGAGCGCCGCGCAAGTGCAAGAACGGCTCGCTGGCAACGTCACCGCGGTGCCGCTCTTCGAGGTCATGGCCGGCACGCGCCGGCTCCGGCGTGGTACCCCTTTGCCTGTCCAGCTCGCCCCCGTGCAAAGCACCCCGTGCTTGCTGCTCGGTACGGTTCCCCTGGCGAGCTTATACCAGAACCGCCAGGATCGCCCGAGTTATCTGCTCCGGCATGACTTTTTCGGCAAGGATCGCGCCTTGTTCCATGTCACCGCCCGCATCGACGCCGGGCAAGCGCCGGCCGAGTGTCATGAGTGGTTGCGGCGACACCCGTTCCTCATGTTCGACCTCGTGCAATTGTTCCCGGGCGGCGCGCAAGTTAAGGAGCGCACCTGCTACCATGCTGTCGTGCTGCGCAACAAGGACTACACGTCTTTCCACGTGGCCCAGATAACGGACCTGCACATCGCCCAGCGTTGGGACGAGGTGCTTGACTACCTCTCGGGATTCCTCGGACCATTCGGCGACATGCTCGACGTGCAGCGGATCACGGATTTCTTCAAGAGGCGATCCAGGGGAAAGGCCGGCAAGAAACGGGTACAAGAGGGCATCTTCCAGGAGACGGAATACAACCGGTTCAACCCGCTCAACCGGCGCTTCCAGAATCCGAACAACAAGCTGAGGCAATTCATCATCTGGGCGAACCAGGCGGCAGCGCGCGAGCACCTCGACCTCGTGCTCATCACGGGCGACATCATCGACTACTGCTTGAAGGAGGCCATCCAGAAGACCGGCTATTCGCTGGGTGACACGAACTGGGACATTTTCCTCCGTATCATGCTCAACCTTCCGATCCTGTACCGGCCCGGCTGCGATCCTACCAAGATCGTGCGCCACGAGGAGATGGCCGTCCCCATCTTCACGCTTCCCGGCAACCACGATGTCCGCGTGCACGGTTATCCCCTCACCGCGATGGATTATTACAAGTATTTTGGCCTCACCCGCTTCGAGGCCCTGCTCTACAAGGATCCCGTCAAGCTGTCCACGGAGAAGGCGTTCATCATTGACAAGTATTGCTTGAAGCCATATTACCAGTATATTAACCCTTTTGATGACTATTACATCAAACTCGGCAACCACCTTTTCATCATGCTCAACTCGGGGGCCGACAGCTTCCTGAACATCAAGAGCTTGCTCATGGCCAACCCCGGCTGTGTTGGCTTGAAAGACACGCAGCACACGTTCGCCCGCCGGGTACTGGAGTCGTGCGCCCAGTCGCTTGGCGACGGCTCGACGAGCTTCCTCTTCTCGCACTCGCCCGTCTTGAATCCCACCCTCAAGGGTGCGATATATAAATACTTCCAGAGCGTGCTGCGTGGCAAGAAGTATGCCCCGCCGGAATTCTACAAGGAAACCAACTTGAGAGCGCACGGCCGAACCGACACGAATGCCGTCAACGACCTCGATTTCGGGGTCGGTACGATCTCGAAAAACCGCGACCAGATCTTGAAGTTTCTCCAGAAGCACCGGCTGACGGCAATTTCCGGGCACACGCACCTCCAGCGCGAGTTCCGCTTCCACCTGCAAGGCACGGTTGACGAGCTCAAGCCCTTGTCGATGGACGATATCTTGAAGAAGGGGCTCCTCACGGTGACCTGGGACGATTACACGGATAACGAACCTCCATCATTCGTGCAAGACAACCGGCCGTTCGTCATCCAAACGCCTTCACTCGGCTTGCGGCGTAAGGAAGAGACCCACGAGTACGGCGCGTTCCGCGAGATCGTGTTCCTCGGCGACAAGCTCGAGGGCATCCGGGTCCACTACTTGTCGAGGCTGGACAACTATTTCTAAGGCTCGATAACTATTTCTATAACCAGAACAGCAAGCTCAATCCTTCGAATAAGAGCACCAGCTCGGCGCTGAACAGCGCGAGCATGACGACGTGGAGCCTCGTGTCGAGCACGAGCTTGAATGCCCTCGACGTGTCCCAGATGGGCCGTGCCATGATCTCGCCGGGGTTCTTGAACAATCGAGCGGTCTCATGACTCTTTTCCTTGGAATTGGTCCCGGGTTTTTCCCCGGCTAGCTTCATTCGCTTGGCGAGCCCGATGGAGAAATCGACGATGTCGAGGACCAGAGTAGATCCGATGCCCGCGACGCCGGCGTATAACAAGTGCTCGTACCCGACTTGATCCGCTCCCGTGTACGATGCTATCGACATGGCCAGGATCGCGCCGAGCATGGCGAAGAAAACGGTCAACGTTTTCCACGTCGGCGCGACGAAGACCGTCCCGATCACGAGCAGGATGCCGAGCAAGATGCACAAGATCACCGAGGCGAGGGCATAGCGGGCGAAGCTCCCGAAACCGATGAGGGGTGAAAGGCAGATCCGCACTGCTGCTTCGATCAAGAACATGCCCATGAACGCGAGCAGGGCACGCATCATCCTCCGCCCCGTCAAGACGATGGCACAGTCGTAATCCTTGCCCGTCCGGCGCTGCTTGTCGAACCAGACCTGCCCCGTGAGAACGAGGACGCACGTGACGGTTCCCACGGCGATGCAAAGGGTCGGCGAGTATGTCCACATCTGAATCTCCTCCAAGGATTCACGTGACGATCTTGTCGGGGACGAGCATCACGCCCCCGGGGCCACTCCGCCGCAGGAACACGGAGTCCAGGATGTCCATTGTGGGGGTGTATGTCTCCAGCTTTATCCCCGTGGCATTGAAGAACAGCCGGGAAAATCCCGCACCGTTGGTCCGCTTCTGGACGTACGGCTCATCCTCGATCATCGTGGCTTGGATCGTCGCTCCGTTCCCCAGGCACACGTACGTGTGGTTGTTGTAATATTCGCGCCGGTACTGGTGGACGTGTCCGTAGACGACGAGGGACGCGTTGTATTTCTCGATGATCGGGGCCATGATCTCCATGCGGTTGATGTGGTAGATCACGACGCGGTAGTCCATCCCCTGGCCCTTCTCGAGCGTCTGGTTCAGCCACGCGAAATGGGCCGCGTTCCGCGGGTCCGAGGGATCCACGTGGCTCCTGCTCCCGATCTGTCCGACGACAAATTGCGTGTTGCTCCAGTTGAACGTATAAAACACGTCTCGCCCATTTTCGGTTATCCCGAAATACTTGACATACAAGGAACCCGCGTCGTCGATGCCATCGTGGTTCCCGGGGCTCGGTACCAGGGGGATGCGGTCCGTGTAGGGAGACTCGAGAAAAAACTGGTTCCAGAGCCCTTGATCTTTCGAATCGTCTGCAAGATCGCCGGCATTCACCAGGAAATCCGTGTCCCCGGCGTTCTTTATCGCTTGACCGATCGTGTTGTAAAAACCCATGCCCAGCAATTGCTGCGTGTCCGAGATGAGCGTGATGTTGAACTCCTTCAAGACGGAAGGAGCCGTCTTGAACGACCGGACGGCATGTAGTTCCCCTGCTGGTACCGACGACGACGCCCCGGCCTGGTAGAAATAGCGCGTGTCCGGAGCCAGACCCGTGAGATGGAACTTGTGGAAGGTCGTGAGCGTGGCATTCTCGCGTTCCGTCCAGTTGCTTAGATCGGTGCTGTATCTGATGTAAGAACTTGTCTCCTGCGAAGTTTCCCACGTGACGTAGACCTCCGAATGGGGATCCAGCCCGCACCAGTGCACGAAAGGCGGCTTGTCCAGGGGCAACGTGGCCTCGTAGATGTAGCTGCCCGCAATGTACCCGAGCACGGGCGAGAGAATCAAGAACGTGAGGCCGAGCTTCTTCCAGAAGCGGACGAACTGATCCTTCGCGTTCGCGCTGCTCATGGTCCCGTATCAGCTTCCACGTTTAATAGGTCTCTGGCAATCGAGGCACGGCGTTAGGAAGGCGTGAAGGTTTTAACGCCCGCGAGGATCGTCTATTTGACAGGCGACTGCTCGTGACGGGTATGAAAAAATCGACCAAGGTCGCGGCGGGGCTTCTCGCCATCGGCATCGCCGCGGGAGGCACCCTCGCCATCTTCGCGTTCGCCGTGTTCCCGCTGCCCCCCGGGCAGGCACCGTCCTTGCGGCAGCCGCTCGAGGATTTCAGCACGTTCATCCAGTTTCAAGGCTTCAACAGCTCGGGCCACAACGGCATCGATTTCATGGTCAACGCGTCGACGCTCATCGTGGCGCCCTGCGACCTGTTCGTCATCGAGGTGAAATGTTGGTTCAACGAGCCTGGTGGCCACTGGCAGACCAACGTGCGCGCCCAGCTGAGCTTCGCGTGGACGCTGGAGGTCGCCTTCGAGTCCTGGGCGACGGACGAGCCGGCGGGGAGGCTGCAAGAACAAGCCATCGTCGTGAAAGCATGGACGCGGGTCGCCGCCGGCGCGCCGATGGGCACGCTGCTGTACGTGGCGGACAGCGCGCACATCCACTTCATGATCCGGGAAAATAACGTGGCCAAGTGCCCGTACACTTACTTCACGCCCGCGGCGCGGGCCAGCCTCGACGCCGCGCTCGTGGCCATCGGCCACGCGACGCCGGTTTGTGTATAAATCATTTTAAATGCAAAAAAAAGGCAAGAAATTGGATTCAGCCATGAAACATGGAATCCAGCGTCCCTTTCGTGCCTACTTGCCCGCTTTGACCGCGTTCACGATCGCCCAGACGCCGCCTACCGCGCCGCAGATCAGGTTAGCGAGGACGGGGGCAGCATCCAAGATCTCGGTGTCCGCGGTGCCGATGATGTACAGCGGCAAGGCGGCGATCAACAACACGCCGGGGAGCCATGCCACCTTCCCCATCTTGAGCACACCGAGCCCCGCGAGCAGCGCCAGGACGGCGCCGGCGGCAAGTAAAATGGCACTGATCGGCATCAGAAAATCCCTGGGTTATCATCAAATATTTCCCCGTTACCGAAATCGATCATCTGGAACTCGTTCTGATAGTGATAGGCTCCGAACACCCACATCGCAAGGTTGTTTTTGATACCGAAGGCCGGGATCGCAAATCCCACGAACCCGAGGATTGCAAGGAGGGGCTTGAGTCTATTAGGTTTTTCCATCAGTCTTTATCTTTTCTGATCAGTCAGACCTTGAATCCATATTCAGAACGACAATTCCTTGTTGATCTTTCCCAAAATAAAGATACATTTTTAGCGGATCGGGTGGTGAAAAACGCCGTCCGCGTTCTCGATCTAAACCTGGAAAACGGATAAACACTAAACATACAAGAAAAAAGCAATAAATAGCTGCTCAATACCGGAACGGGTTGCGGGGCATGTAACTGTATCCGGAGTACTCGTCGTCCCCCTCGCCATCGTCATCTTGCCCGTCCTGGTGGCCCATCGAGTGCGGCACGTTGCTCGCGCTCTGCCAGCCGAATTGCGGGTTGTCGCGGTTGGTGCTGGCGCTCTCCGAGACGCCCGGGGCGCGGATCGTCTTGATCTCCTTGTGGATGAGTTCCTCGATGCGGGCCACCGACATGAGCTCGTTCTGGGCGCATATCATGATGGCCTTGCCGCGCTTGACCGTGCCGTCGGCTTGGTTGAGCCGTCCCGTTCGCCCGACGCGGTGGATGTAGTTTTCCGCGTACTGAGGCACGTCGTAGACGATCACGTGCGTGATGTTTGGGATGTCGAGCCCACGCGACGCCACGTCGGTCGCGATCAGGTGGTGGATCTTGTGCGCCTTGAAGTCGTTGATGATGCGCTCGCGGCGCTTCTGGCTCACGTTGCCGGTCATGGCGAGGATCGGGAACCGGAAGTCCTCGGTCAGCCGCTTCTCGAGGAACTCGACGCCCGATATCGTGTTCGTGAAGATGAGGCAGTGCTGCGGCTTCTCCTCTTGTATGATCTTCTTGAGCATGCCGTACTTGTGGTTGCGGTCGAGCACGACGTACTTGACCTGCTCGATCTCGTCCACGACGAACTCGTCCTCGTTCTTGCCGATCCGTATGATCGTGTTCTTGCCACGCGTGATCGCGTGGATGCTCTCGAGGATCTCCTGGAAAATGGTCGCGGAGAAGAGGAGCATCTGCACACGGTCGTGCGGGAGCTTGCCGAAGAGGTATTCGATGTCAGGGAAAAAGCCCATGTCGAGCATGCGGTCGGCCTCGTCGAGCACGACCGTGCGGACGGTCGAGAAGTCCAGGTAATTCTGCTTGTAGAGATCGATGAGGCGGCCGGGCGTGGCCACGACGATGGCGATCTCCCCGTGTGAGAGGCCATCCTTCTGCTTGCCGTACTCGACGCCGCCGTAGATCTCGAGGACGTTGATCTTGAAGGGGCGGCCGACGGCGCGCATGGTCTCCGCGTCTTGCAGGCATAATTCCCGCGTCGGCACGAGCACCACGGCCTGGACGGCCTTGACGCTCGGGTCTATCTTGTCGATGATTGGTGCTGTGAACGCCAGGGTCTTGCCCGTGCCGGTCTTGCTCTGCGCGACCACGTTCTGGCCGCGAAGGGCGAGCGGAATGGCCTTGGCCTGGACCTCCGTCGGCGTCACGAATCTCATGGTTTCAAGGACGCGAGGCAGTTCCTTCTTGCGCCACTTGATATCATAAAAAGAGTGGATGACGTTGTCCGATCCCGCATGGATCGCCGGCATGCCATCGTGGTAGGGCGAGCCATGACTCTCCCGCCTCTGGCGGGCGTGATCGTCTTTCCATTTCGAGTTATCCATGAAGACTACACTTTTATTGCGTTACCAGACACTACGAAACGATCACTTTGGTGTTTTCGTTACCTTGTGCTGTACGCGCTTTTTAAGTGAATCCTTGCATAAATCTCTTTTCAAGCCCGGGTGCCATCTCGACCGATCCCTCGATAATACGTGTATGTATCGTTCTCGATGATATTCGCCCCCTTAGCCCCCGCATATCGAGAAGAATATCAGAGCAACACGCGCGAATCCCGCGTGGAATATACTCAACCCACCCACCAAAAAAACCAAAAAACGTGAAAAAACTATGCACTTGATCACCGTACACCTCCCGGAAGCCTATCTTGAAGGACTCGACAGCCTCGTGAACGAACGCATCTACCCAAACCGCTCGGAAGCCATCCGCGTCGCCGTGCGCGACATGCTCAAGACCGAACTGTCCATGTTCTTGAAGCAAGCAGAGAAAGCCGAGCAAATCGAGTAAACACCAGTGTTCTCTTCTATTATTCCCACATTCCTTCATTTTCTCTTCTTTATCCCCCCTCACGACACCTGCCAAGAACTTGGAACCTTCATGAAACGGGGGAAATCACGTTCTTTCAAGAGATCGTTGCCAGAAAAGTGCCCGTGCTAGCGATACCGAATCGTCTCGTCCATAAACTATTTATGATTCACTGCACAGACACGGACGATCGTGACATGAGCGGCGAGCGTTCGTTCACCATCCGGAAAGGCGTCGCGGACGACGCGGCGGGGATCGCCCGGGTCCACGTCGACGCGTGGCGTTCCACCTATAGAGACCTCGCTCCCGGCGAATACCTCCGATCCTTATCGCACGAGAAGGGAACGGAAAAGGTCAAGGGATGGTTCGAGCATCCTTTCAAGGGTCTCGAAGTGTTCGTCGCCGAGGAAAACCCGGGCGCCATCGTAGGCTTCGCGACGTGTGGTTATAACCGGGACAAGCGGCAGCCGGGTCTTCCTCCCCGTCCAGGCTCCTCAGCAAGCGTTCTATCAATTGAGCTCTCTCGGTAACTGGAAGATGAAGCGCTTGTTTTTTGATATCCTTCATTTTCGAGACCAGACGTGCTTCACCAGCAACTGATCTTTTATAAGGAGCAAGTGACAATCCTGGAAGATGGAATAGGCTAGGCGATTTCACGCGCTTCATTCTTCTGCCAGGCGTCGTTTCAACTCTACGATCTCCTTGTCTTTCTCGGCGAGCTCCTTCTCCATCTTCGCTTTGTACTCGGCCAGCTCCCGCTCCTTGTCCACGACCCTGATGATGTTGTCCACCGGCACCAGGATCTTCCCCGGCACGCCCAGCTTCTTGGCCGCCTGCTCCTTCGCCTTTTGCACCATGCGCACCACCAGCGTTGCAGTCTGGTTGAAATCGATGTTTAGGCTATTTATCCCAACCACGTTAATAAATACTGACATGGCGGTTTCGGGCTGGCGAATCCCTCGAACACGTAGAGGAAGAAGATCCACGTCTTGTCGGCAGGGTTCCCCTCGAAAGCCGCCATGGCCATGCCCCGTATCGTCTCCATCGTCGCCATCGTGAGCGTCTTCACCTCGATCGATGCCATCGTGTCGTCGAAGTAGATGTCCACGCGCTCGCCGCTACTGGAAACCTCCATCCGTCCCGTCGTCCCGAATTCCAGGTATTTTCCCAGTATCTTGAACACGTGGTACTAGGCACTCTTGTCCGCGCCCTTGGTCTCGTCCCGGATGTATTGCACGACGTCCATCACGCCCTTGCAGAAGTAGACGCGGACGTCTACGGGTTTCCGCCGCACCCGCACGAGCAGCGCATCGCGCAGCGCGGGCACGAGCGCCGCTATCCCCGCCTCGCGTTCCCGCCAGGTCTTGTCCATGAGGACTACGTTCATTCAAGGAGATTAAAAGACCCGAACTCCGACGAATTTCTGGACAGGATCCTGCCAAGAAAGCTGAACCACCTTGAAAAAGGGGAAATGACATTCTGTTAGATTCGCTCGCTCGTGGGCGCCGCAGCAGGGGCCGCGGCCGCGGATGTCTCTGCAGCCTTCTCCTTGCGAAACGCGGTCGAGAGCACGACGCCGACGATGGCGATGGATATGCCGATGACTTGGAACGCGGTCGGGTAGACGCCGTAGAACAAGGCTTCGAACAAGAGCGGCAAGAGGACGTAGAACACCGTATAGGCCGGGACGACCGTGACCGCTTTTCCCCTCGTGTAGCCGACGTTGGTGAGCAACAAAGCACCCACGCTGGCAACGAAGGAGATGTAAAAGAAGATGTTCGCGAACGCGCTGAAGGCACCGAGCTCGACAGCCCCTCCCGTGCTACCTCTACCGGACATGCTCTTGAAGACGTTGTCGAGGCCGCCGCAAGACCCAGCCACGATGCCCCATATCAATCCCCATAGTCGCTTGGTACGCATCGTGTACACGATAATGGCCAGGAAGGCGGCGCCAAGCACTACCATCGACACCCCGAAACTCGACCAATTCACCGAGGAGGATGTTGGCCGATCCCAGAAGAGCGATGCGATACCGAAGAGCGTCGTCCCGCCGATGATCGCTGCCGCGCCCGCCAGCTCGCACTTGCCGATGGGCTCCTTGAGCACCTTGTACGCGTAGGCCATGACGACGACGATGCCGAGGCCCATCATCGCGGAGTACACGGTCGCCGACGAGCCGATTATGGCTTGCGCGACGATTTGGAAGACCGGCTGTATCGCGGAGAACGAGATCCCGACGAGCCAGATGACCCCTTTCTTGGCACGGGCGTTCCCCGCCATCTTCTCCTTCTCGAACAGCTGGATCCCTTGCTTCTGGAGGGCCTTGCCCAGGTTCAAGGTGCCGGCCATCATCAAGCCGAACAAGATGCCCCAGACGTCCTGATCGGTTATGTACAGCATTCTCTGTTCACCGGTCACGGAACCTGGTCGGTGGCATATAAAGGGATATTAACGATATCGGAACCTTCCCCGGGTGGAAACGTTCGTTACACGGTCGTAGATGGCATCGGGTGCAACTCCAGGCTCGCTTCAAAAGGTTTTAAACATCACCGGCGGTCATCTCACTAACAAGAGTATGCAGACGAGAATACTCGGTGCAGCACGAGGGGCGAAGTCACGATGCCGTCCCTGGACCCAAACATCATAGTGATCGACAACCCCGAGTGGTTGCTCCAGCAGCTTGGCTTGAAGCCGGCGAGAACTCCAGCAGATAGCCCGAAGATCTTGCTATATCTCTGTGCTTACCTCGGCCTGGGCTTGACTTGCGTGGGGGCCAGGGGCTAGGGCCCCTGGCCCTGGACAGGTATGACGAGGCCATCGACATCGCAAACCAGTCGATGGCATTCGGCAGCCCTGTCAGTCATTCCATCTCTCAAACGGTGATCGGTGAAGCCCTTTATTACAAGGGGAGAATCGAGGAGTCACGAGCAGCCTATGAACGAGCCGCTCAACTAAATGGTAAAAACACGTTAGCCTATTTCGGTCTCCTCCGCGTGTTGCTTCGAAATAATAACACCGAAGGCGCGAAGGCCAAGCTCGGGATGATCCAGGCTATCGATCCCGATTCGTTCGAGATCCCGTATGCCCTTGCCCTCTGTGCTGCGGTCGAGGGCCGATCCGACGAAGCAATCAAGTACCTCCAAGAATCCATCGATAAATTTCCCTTGCTGAAAAATGATTTGAGAGACGAACCCTTGCTCGTCTCCCTTGGCCAGGATCCCCGGTTCGTTTCGCTGGCAAAAAAATCATTAACTCCAAATCCAATCTCAGTCGCGTTTTATGTGGTTTTTGGCCTTTGTTGCGGGCATATATGGGGCATCTATGTATTATCGTTCACGTATTTCTCAATAGCACCGAAAAGTTCAAAACCCGAGGCGTCAACATGTATCCATCATGATCGA
>Ga0172366_10001889_pt1 | contig 16346 bp, 10 predicted proteins | sample LakKivSesite69cm_FD_114533 | JGI IMG/M metagenome (GOLD analysis project Ga0172366, IMG submission 114533) | Sediment microbial communities from Lake Kivu, Rwanda - Sediment site 69cm | ecosystem: Environmental > Aquatic > Freshwater > Lake > Sediment | place: Rwanda: Western Province, Lake... | reverse complement strand
CCGGCGATCATCTGCTATTCGGTCTCGCCGAACGCCTACCTGACCGAGCACGCGGCGGACATTCGCGGGCTGTATGACGGGTTCTACTTCGTCTGCGGCAGTTGGGAGAGCGGCGTCGAGAACGCCATCGGCGTGGACGGGAACCCGCCGAAGACCCCGGCGTGGATGGCGACGGCCAGGCAAAACGTCGCCGCGCTGAGACGAGCGGGGGTGACGGAGAACCTGCTCGGCGTTTCCTTCGGACAAAACGAGGCGTGGCCTTCCCCGCAAACGCTCCTCTCGGACGAGTTCACCGCGAAGATGCACGCCCATTTCGCCGCGCTCGGTCGTGCGGCCAGAGAGGCAGGCTTCCGGGGCGTGAGCATTGACGTGGAATACCCCTACCCACGCTACCAGCTCAATCATCCGATCTACACGTATCAGGGCTATACCCCCGGTCAGCTCATGGACGCGGCGTATCGGCAGGGCCGCGCTTCGATGGCGGGCGTGCTTGACGAGTTCCCGGAGGCGGTGGTATTTCTGCTGCCCGGCACGCTCCGTATGCGCCCTATCGAGCGGCAGTACATGCTCGGACTCCTCGACGAGATGGCCGAGCGGGATGCTCCCGGCGGCTATCACCTGGCGACCGAATTCGCGTACAGCATGAATGAGGACGTGACCCACGCCGCCATCACCCGCATGGAAGATGCTGGCATGGAGGTGGTTCTCTCGCCGAAGACGCTCGATTACTGGCGACGCAGGTGCAGCATGGCGCCAGGGATGTGGCCGCTCCACATGGTGGAGACCGAACCAGCCACCTACCCGCTTCGTCCCTGGGAAGAGGAGCTCGCCGAACTGCGCCGGGAGAAGATCGTCCTCCAGTCGCTTGCGAAGCGTTACATGTGGTCCTACAGCGGTCAGCCGATCTACCTCCTGCCGACCGAGGCGAATCGGCGCCAGTACGGCCTCGGTGCCCGGTTTCGAGAGGCTCCGGCTGGCGCTCCGGCGGACTATTCCGACGCGATGAAGTGCGTGACCGGATGGCACGCGATCCTCCGCGACCGCCGACGGTACGAGGAGCTTCCCGACGCCGACCCGCGTTTCCTCCGTCTCATGGCTGCCGTCCGCGCGTACGACGAAGGGCGCGTCAACGCTGAGGCGCTGTGCAGCGCGTTCGGCACGCCAGGCCGCTGGTGGGCGCTCGGTCCGCTCGGCAATCCCCATACGAAACCCGCATTCACCGCCGACGAGGCGCTGATGCGTCCCATCAATCGGGATGACATCTACTACGGTCGGGATGGAGCGGTGCGCTGGACGGTGTGGAACGTCCTCAATCCGACGGGGCTGCTCAATGCTTCCTTGCTCTACGGGTACCTCGGGACGGACGATCAGAGCACGCACTTCACGTGCTGGGTTCACACGGACCGACCGCTTGAAGGCACGATGCACGTGAACTGGGACGACGGAATCATCATCCGCCTCGGCGACCAGATCGTCTTCAGCCGTCCGGATTACCCGCCGCAGGGCCATGGCCTGTTCTACCTTGACAGATACCTGTTCGAGGAACACGTGCCGGTGAGTATCCCGGCAGGCGCGACGCGGATCACCGTGACCGAGATCAACGCGCGCGGCCTCTGGCAGTGGGCGTTCCGGATCACCGATCGCGACGGCTACCCGTTTGAGGGCGTGCGTTTCACGATGAGCGAATGAACCTCTGGAGGGATGGATGTCATGAATGCTTCGCTGCTAATTCCGGCTATGATCTGCTACTACGCCGTGCCGAACGCGTACATGAACGAGCACGCACGCGAAATTCGCGGTCTCTACGACGGCTTTTTCTTCGGCATGGGCAGTTGGGAGGGAGGCGTCAGCGCGATCATCGGGGTTGACACCAAGCCGCCGACAAATCGGGAGTGGCTCCCCCTTGCGACGCAGAATATCGCGGCGCTGCGAGCGGAGGGCATCACCGAGAACTTCCTCGGCGTCTCGTTCAACGAGAGCGACCCCTGGCCCTCGTCGGAAACCCTGCTCTCGGACGAGTACACCGCGAAGATGAACCGCCACTTCGCCGCGCTCGGACGGGCTGCGAAGGCTGCGGGGTTCCGGGGGGTGAGCATTGACGTGGAGTATCCTTACCCGCGCTATTCGCTCGACCATCCCATCTACACGTATCAGGGCTACACCCCCGGCGACCTCATGGCTGCGGCGTATCGGCAGGGGCGAGCGTCAATGAGCGGCGTGCTCGACGAGTTCCCGGAGGCGGTGGTCCTCGTGCTGCCGGGGTCCATGCGATCTCGTCCCATCGCACGGCAGTTCATGCTCGGCATGCTCGACGAGATGGCGCACAGAAACGCGCCGGGCGGCTTCCATCTCACAACGGAATACGCCTACTGCCTGCACGACCCGGTCACTCAGGCGGCGATTCCCCGGTTTGATGACGCAGGCATCGCCGATCTGGTATCTCCTGAGACGCTTCGCTACTGGAGAGAGCGCTGCACGATGGCCCCCGGCGTCTGGGCAACGCACATGATCGAGACAGGCGGCGAGGGCTACCCGGTCCAGCCCTGGGCGGCGGAACTGCGCGAGTTGAAAGAGCAATTGGCGATCCTGCGTTCGCTCTCGAAGCGCTACACGTGGTCATTCAGCGGCCAGCCGCTCTGGGTAGTGCCGACCCAGGAGATCAGAGAACGGTACCACGTCGGCGCGAACTACCCCGAAGCCGAGACGTTCATCCCCGGCTGGCACGCCATCCTGCGCGACCGAACGCCGTATGAACAGTCGGAGTTCGCCGACCCGCGTATGCTGCGCCTGTTCCGGGCGATCCGCGAATTCGACGAGGGCACGCGCGACGCCGACGGCCTTTGCGACGCATTCGGCACGCCGGGCCAGTGGTGGGTGCTCGGTCCACTCGGCAACCCGCACCTCCAGCCTGCGCGCGCAGCCCAAGAAGCGCTTTCCTACCCTATCTCACAGGGGCGGGTGTACTATGGGCGCGACGGGGCGGTGCGCTGGTTCCCCTGGTCGGTGCGCGACCCTCGCGGGGTAAGCGACTGCCGCTCTCTCTTCGGCCACCTTGCGACCGACGACGCGAGCGCGCACTTCGTCTGCTGGATACACAGCGACAGACCGCGTGAAGGCGTGCTCCACACCGGCTGGGACGACGGCATCGTCATCCGCGTCGGAGACGAGGTGGTGTTCGACCGGCCAACGTATCCGCCGGTCGGGCATGGCCAGCTCTATCGGGATAAGTACCAGTTCGAGGAGCACGTGCCCATCACGATCCCCGCGGGAGCGACGCGATTGGCAGTCACGTGCATCAACGCGAAGGGTTCGTGGATATTCACGCTCAGGATCACCGACCGCGACGGCTATCCGTTCGAGGGGGTGCGCTTCAGCCTGAGTGAGAGCGGAGGCTGACGAGGGCAGCTTTTTGCGAGGAGGCTCTTCGATGTCAGGGACACTCGGTACACTCATTCTGCCAGCCATGCTCTGGTATTGCGTCTCGCCGAACGCATATTTCTCCGACCACGCGGCGGACCTTCGCGGGCTGTACGACGGGTACTTCTTCGTCTGCTGGAGCTGGGATACCGGCGTCGCCAACGTGATCGGCGCGGATGGAAACCCTCCCACCGACCCCACCTGGTGGCCGCTCGTGACGCGGAACGTGGCCGCGCTTCGTGCGGAAGGGATCACCGAGAACCACCTCGCGGTGACGTTCGGCTCGAACGAGGCATGGCCCTCGCCGGAGCTTTTGCGCTCGGAGGAGTGGACTGCGAAGATGAGGAGCCGCTTTTCGACGCTCGGACGGGCCGCGAAAGCCACCGGATTCAAAGGGGTCAGCCTCGACATCGAGTATCCCTACCAGCGATACGCGCTCGATCATCGCATCTACACGCACGATGGGTACACGCCGGGCGACCTTCTGGCCGGGGCGTTTCGGCAAGGGCAGGCGGTGGTGGCCGGGCTTCTGGATGAGTTCCCGGAGGCGGTCGTCTTCGTGTTGCCCGGCGGGCTGCGAGGATATCCGATAGGCGAGCAGTTCGTGCTTGGAATGCTCGACGAGATGGCAAGGCGCGATGCTCCCGGCGGGATGCACCTGGCGACGGAGTACTCTTATTCGTTGCTCGACCCGGTCACTCAGGCCGCAATCCCGCGCTTTGAGGACGCTGGGCTGGTGGACCTCGTGCCCGCATCCACCCTTGGCTACTGGCGCAGGCGATGCTCGATGGCCCCCGGCGCGTGGCCAATGCGGATGATCGAGACGAGCGGGGAGTACCTCGTGCGCCCCTGGGCGGAAGAACTCGCCGACCTCAAAGAGCAGCACATGATCCTCCGGGCGACGGCGAAGCGGTACGTCTGGTCGTACGGCGGGGCGCAGGTCTGGCACATGCCCGATTCCACGATAGACGCGCAGTACCACCTCGGCAGCGCGAATTTCCCCGAAGCGAAGGAAGTGGTCGCCGGTTGGCACGCGATCCTGCGCGACCGGACGCCGTATGACCGCGCTCCGAACGCCGACCCGCGTATGCTGCGGCTATTCCGGGCGATCCGCGAATTCGACGAGGGCACGCGCGACGCCGATGGGCTGTGCGACGCATTCGGGACGCCGGGGCGCTGGTGGGTGCTCGGCATACTCGGCAACCTGCGCATCGAGCCTGCACGGACGGCAAAGGAAGCGCTCTCGGAACCGATTTCCCCAGCAAGAGCCTACTGGGGACGGGATGGCTGGGTGCGATGGTTTCCCTGGGCTTCCCACTATCCGCCGGGGGTGGTTGATTGCAACCGCGTGTGGGGCTACATGAACTCCGACAGCGCGAGCGCGTACTTCGTGACGTGGCTCCACAGCGAACGGGCCGTTGATGGGTGGCTGAACATCGGCTGGGCCGATGGGCTGAGCATCCAGTTCGGCGATAGCGTGGTGTTCGACGAAGTCCCCTACCCGCCCGTGCGACACAGCCTGCGGGTGCACGACCGCTATCAGTTCGAGCGGCGCGTGCCGGTGCGCATCCCTGAAGGCGCGACGAGGATAGTATGCACCCCCGTGAGCTATCGCGGCGGGTTCATCTACACGTTCCGGATCACTGACGAGGACGGATACCCCTTGCCGGGGGTGCGCTTCAGCCTGAGCGAAGAGGTCAGGTGAGGCTGTTCTACGGGTTTCGGATAGCACCACTCCATCACGGACTATAGGGGCGACTCGCGAGTCGCCACTACAAGGCACGTCAAAACAATATCTTGCGTCTCGACATGCACAATTCCTCACTGGAATGCGTATCACAGGGCAGGGAGTGCCAACGAGTCCTCCGTCTCGTCCTGCCAGCGACGGATACGGACTGATAGCTCCTGCATTCGGCCTCGGTGCGCCGAGTTACGTGCGAGATTGCGTAGTTCGTACGGGTCGTCGTTCAGGTTGTAGAGTTCGTGCTCTCCTCCCGCGCTGTAATTGAACTTCCAGCCCTCCGGCGTGACGACGGTCCGCACGGAGTCCGCAAGGGCGCGGTCAACTTCCTCCGGCGAGCCGTACTCGTGCTCCCACTCAGGGCGTTTCCGATCCCTCACCATGCTTCCGTTAGGAGCCGTAGGTCCGTTCCACTCGATCATCACGTCGAGGTTCCGTCGCGGCGCACCGCTTCCCGTGAGCAACGAGGCCAGGCTTTCGCCTGCAAGATGGTTCGTGACCCTCTCGCCCATGAGGTCCAGAAGCGTCGGCACGAGATCAATCTGGCTCACCGGTTCGCGGACGCGCCTGCCCTCCGTCTGGCCGGGCAACCTCACGAGCAGAGGCACGCGCGCCGCCTCCTCGAACATCACGCCCTTGGCGAGCAGGCGATGGCTGCCCATCATGTCGCCGTGATCGGAGGTGTACACGACGATGGTATTCCCGGCTAGGCCGCATTCCTCAAGCGTGTTCAGGATCGTCCCTGTGTGGGTATCAACGAGGCTGCACAGGCCCCAGTAGTTGGCGATCAGCCGCCGCCAGTCCGCTTCCGTCTTGAGGGGGTTGTCTCCGAACCCGTTCTCGAAATAGGCCCTTTGCGTGATCCGGGTGCGCAAGGGCTGAGTCTCGTCCGGCGGATGGTTGAAGTTCCCCGGCAGCGTCACCGATCCCGGATCGTGCTGAGTATCGCGTGGGCCGAAGAACGGCATGTGAGGCTCAAGGAAGTTCACGAACAGACAGAAGGGCCTAGTGCGGTTTTCCCGTATGAAGCGCGACGCCTGACGCGCCAGGAACGCGGGCTTGCCGAGTTCTTCCGGCAGCCGGGCCGCTTCGCCCCGCGAGAACGTGATACCCGATTGAGGGGTAAGGCCCTGTGCGATCAGGAAATGGTAGTAGCTCGACCGCGTATTCCGGTCCATCCCCTCGCTGAACCAGCGATTGTAGCCGTCTTCGATGCTGATCCATTCGTCGAAGCCGTGCTGCGCGAACAATTCGTCGCCGAGATGCCATTTGCCGTGATAGGCGGTGGCATACCCGTCGTGCACGAGCATCTCCGGCAGGCAGGCCATCTCCGGAGGGAGAGGGATGTTGTTGCGCGTGCAGCCGGTGGTGTGCGGCCACAGCCCGGTGAGGATGCTCGACCGCGACGGCGTGCAGACCGGCTGGGTGACGTACGTCCGCTCGAAGACGAAGCTTTCCCCAGCGAGACGGTTGAGATTGGGGGTCTGGATCAGCGTGTTTCCGTACGCGGCCATCGTATCGGCGCGCTGCTCATCGGTGAAGATGAAAAGGAGATTGGGCCTGCTCATGATTCGTCCCTTCGAGTCAAGTTACTTGGCTCTGTTGAAAACCCGCATCAGGCAGACAAGAATGTCTTGGGCAGACAACAACGTCTACCCCCACCCATGCCGAAACCGCAAGAGTATCGGTGGGGCAGGCATTCCTGCCTGCCCAAGAGATTACGCAACAGAACCGAAGAGGTCGGTCGTAGAGGTTTTTAACAGAGCCAAGCCGTTCCCTACTTTGAATATGCGGTGATACACTCTACCGCCGTGTACGACATGGTTTCAAAGTCAGCAATCTCAATTCTGTACGCGGACCGCCCCAGAATGCCCTTGAACTCCTCGTCCCCAAACACCGCGCACGCAGATCCGTCAATCCCCCACCCGGTTTTCGTGCGGGTCTTCGCCATAGCCTCAAGGAGGCTCGGCAGGGCATCCCTTTCGGTGAAATGAACGCCGACAACCAGGTCCCTCACCAACCCCAAGCCGGTCACGATCTGAAGGGAATCGCCGCCGGTCGTTCGAGGACTCAGCGCGCAGACCTCTGGAGCGATCAGCGCGCCTGCGGATACCCCTGCGACTGGGACGCCCTCCTGATACCTTTTGCGAATCGCACTGCGGACCGGCTCTGCGGCGTACAGCCGGTGGTAGGTCGGTGTGTGTCCTCCGCCGATGAAGATGGCTGTCGCTTTGCGCAGCGCAGCCGACACCGTGTCGAAGTCCAGCACGCCGTTGGCATCGGGCACGACGGGATACCATTCGGATACCCCTCGCCGCACCCAGGGTTCGGTGTATTCGCGCACGTGCTTCTCCCACCCCTCGCCGCTTTGCATCAATAAGGCGATTTTCGCCTCGCAGCCACCCGCAGCCGGAATAAACTCCTCGGCAGCCACGTCGAAGGCCGCGCTGCCGCCCAGCAAGAAGAGAAGTCTGCAAGACCTCACTTCGGCACTTCCTCATACGTGCTCACCGCGCTGCGGAATACCTGAGCGCCTCGTCGAACATCGCCTCGATGTTGGCAGGCGGCACGTCGGGCAGAATCGCCTCGTGGCTCGGCGAGATGACGATCCCAGTCCTGAACACGTCAATCACCCGTCGCACCTCGTCGCGTACCTCCTGGGGAGTGCCGCGACAAAGGAGCTGCTGCGTGTCAATTCCCCCGATGAAGCAGAGGTCCTTCCCGAACTCGCGCCGAAGCCGCTCGGCGTCCATGTTCGCCGCCTTCGCCTGGATGGGATGGAGGGCTTCGACGCCGATCTCGATGAGGTCGGGGATCACCCGGTAGATCGAGCCGCACGAATGGAGCGCGACCTTCAGGCCGAATCGGTGCGCCTGGTCGGTGAGCCGCCGCATTCCGGGCAGGACGAACTTCCGGAAGAGTTCCGGGCTGACGAACGTGTTCAACTGCGTCCCGAAGTCGTTCCCGAAGAACATCACGTCAATCTGATCGCCAAGCGCGGAGAAGACGATCTCGTTGATCCCTTCGTAGTAATCGAGAATGTGTTCGGTAACGGCCTCGACGACGGCGGGATGGGTGTACATCTTCACGAAGTAGTTGTCCATGCCAAAGTAGTCGCCGACGTTGTGAAAGAAGCAGGCCCAGGTTCCGGAGAAGATGGCATACTCGTCCTTCCAGGGTGCGATGGCCCGCCGCAATCCCTCGACATCCGCGTATTTCGGGTCGGGCCAGTAGGCGCGTTCGACTTCCGCGACATCCTCGCACTCGGCGAAGATGCCCGGCTGGTTATGCGACTTCTTCGGTTTGCCGCCCATGGGATCAAGCCCTGGCTTGCCTTCGGGGTGCTTCCATCCTGCCGCGAACCACCGCATGTCGTCGTCAATGGCGTCCTGCAACTCCAGGATCGAGGACACCCCGAAGTGCGCGAATAGTCTCGCGTGCGAGTCGCCATGCGGACAGCCAAGCCAGATCGGGGTGCGGTCCGTCGCTTTGTGGTCAATGGCCGCGAGGATGCGTTCCTTGTGCGTCATGGGGCGTCCTTTGTCCGAAAGCGACGACAGGAGAAGAGCATCCGACGCGAGTCACGCTGCCGCGGGTGCGTCGCCTTTGCCCTTTCCTCGCGCAAAGACGGGAGATCGCTGGGGCTTCGTCATAATGATGGGGAGAGTTCTTTGCTGCGTCCAGGGGGCGCACGTTCCGCGCCGGTGATGATTGGAACCGCATTCGGCAGCGCGTATACTTCGTCCGTATCCGCTCGATCCATCCCCGCAATCACCAGAGACTAAGGAGTCGTTTCGTGGCAAAGTCCCCTGCCTTCGAGTGGCCGAATGGCGCGAAGGGCGCGGTTTCGCTCTCTTTTGACGACGGCGCTCAGACCCACGTTGACAACGCCATCCCGACGCTGAACCGCTACAGGCTGCCGGGCACGTTCTACGTGCCTATGCGCGAGGGCGGCCCGTTCGATCTCAGGTTTACACACTGGCGGGAAGCGGCCAAGGCGGGCCACGAGATCGGCAACCACAGCATGACCCACCCCTGCTCCGCGAACTTCCGATTCGGCAGGCCCTGGCTCGACCACATGACCATCGAAGACATCGCTGCCGAGGTGGTGGCCGCCAAGCAGCGCATCATCGAGGAATTGCCGGAGCAGGCGAGCCATTCCTTCGCCTACCCGTGCGGCGAGACGAAAGTCGGCGCAGGCAAGACGCACACGAGCTACGTGCCGGTCATCGCCGAACACTACGTCACCGGGCGTGGGATCGGAGATCAGCCGAACGACCCTCTGGCGACCGACCTTGCGTGCACGTGGTCCTTCATGCCGACCGATCCTCCGGCGGAGAAGCTCATCGCGTGGGCGAACATCGCGGTCAATCAGGGCAAGTGGGTCATCTATTGCTTTCACGGCGTGGGCGGCGAGCACTTCCTCCTACGGATAGAGGCCTTCCGCGCATTGCTCGACTACCTGAGCGCGCATAAACGGGACATCTGGACGGATACGGTGATCAACGTCGGCACGTGGATCCGCGATCACCGGCAAAACGGCTTTTAACGCTGGCAATCGGCAAGACGAGACCAGGAGAGGACAATGGACAAGGTTCGTGTTGGGGTGATCGGTCTTGGCGGCATGGGAACCGCTCACTGCGAAGGTCTCACGAAGAAGGTCGAGGAAACCGTGGTGACCGCCGTGTGCGACATCGTGCCGGAAATCGCCGACGAGAAAGCGGCGACGTACGGCGCGAAGGCGTTCTACGATCACAGGAAACTCATCAGGAGCGGGCTTGTTGACGCGATCACCATCGCCACGCCGCACTACTTCCACCCGCCCATCGCCGTTGCCGGGTTCAAAGCGGGGCTGCACGTGCTTTCCGAGAAACCCATCGGCGTGACCGTCAAGGCCGCCGACGCAATGCTCGCCGCAGCAAAAGAGAGTGGGCTTGTCTTCGGCGTCATGCACCAGCGCCGCGCCAACCCCACAGACCAGGCGATGAAGAAGATCGTCGAGAGCGGTAAGCTCGGACGCATCTACCGCGCCATGATGGTCGAAGCGCACTACCGCACGCAGGGGTACTACGACTCCGCGACGTGGCGTGCGACGTGGAAGGGCGAGGGCGGCGGCGTGCTGCTCAATCAGTCGCCGCACGGGATAGACATCTTCATGTGGCTCATGGGCCTGCCGAAGCGCGTGCAGGCGGTCACCCGCACGTGGCGGCATCGCATCGAGGTGGAAGACGAAGCCTCGGCGATGATCGAGTGGGAAAACGGCGCGATTGGCTACTACCATACGAGCACGAACGAATCCCCCGGCTCGGAAATCATTGAAATCTGCGGCGACGAGGGCAAAATGGTGTACACCGGAGGGAAGATCACCCTCTATAAGATCAGCCCGCCGCTCCAGGAATTCACCGACGACGCGGGGATCATGTGGGGCAATCCGAAGGCGGAAACGGTGCCGGTTGAGCTGATTGACCGGCCGACCGGGCACAGCGCCATCCTGCGGAACTGGGCGCGGGCGATCCTCTTCGGCGAGGAATTGCTCGCCCCCGGCGAAGAGGGCATCAAGAGCCTGGAGTTCATCAACGCCGTGATCCTCTCCGGCGCGACGAAGAAGCCGGTCGAGTTCCCGGTCCCACGCGAAACCTACGAGTGGTGGATTCGGAAGAAAGCCCGCACGAGCACCTTCCAGAAGGTCGTGAAGGAGCAACGCCAAACCGACCCTAGGCACGTCGGGCGGTAGTATTCTAATGGTCATTAACGAATTATGTATGCACACGACGCAGCCGCGGACCTAGCCAGCTTCAGATGGCTTGGCATATCGTAGCCCCCGACTTTAGTCGGAGGGCTTCATGCACAGTCACGTCGCCCTCCGGATAAATCCGGGAGCTACGGAAGAGCAAAGCTCGCTCACGCGAGCTGTCTCCTGCGGTGACCGCTCTCTGGAGATGGAGAAACACCATCCGCCAAAGTACTTTGTTAATGACCATTAGACAAGAGCGCGGTGCGCCGTGCTCCTGCGTCTGTTGGGTTATGCTTCCCCTTCCGCAAGCCACGCGCTCGCCGAGATCGTGTCGCCCAAGCCGACCGTCCGCACCGGGTGTTCGACAATGCGCGTCGGCACGACGACGAGCAACCGCCCCGCACGTGTGCCAATGCCGGTGAGCAGGAAGTCCTCCTCCGGAACCAGAGACGCCAACGCCCGCATTGCGCTCAGGCTCTCCTCCCTGAGCGGAATATCGAGGACCGGCGCAAGTTCGTCCCGCTTCGGCGGACGACCGGTCATCGCTCTCGCTGCGGCAGCGCAGGCTCCGCACAGAAGCCCCTGGCGAATCCTCTCCGGTGGACCGGCTCCTTCCGTCGCAAGCACGAGGTAGTATCCGAGGTGGTGCAGGTGGATGCGCGGCACGCCTGTCGCCTCAGCCAACGCCTCTACCCCCGCAAGCACCGCCTCCGGAGCGTTCGCCGCACGGATGCGGTGCGCGAGTTCGGCCTTGCCGAGGTCCTCAAGCCACGTCGTCAGTTCGACTTCATTCAGCCCCAGGCTGTGCATCTGCGGCAGGATGAACTCTCGAACGCCCTGCCGCACGATTCCGCCCGCGATGGAGGCCAGTTCGCAGTGCAGCCGTATGCCGGGAGCCTGCCGCCGGATACGGGCGAGGTACTCGGCAACCGGCCGGATGCAGTCGAGCGCCGTTGTCCCGTCCGGGTAGCGGTTGCTCAGGATGTGAAACCCGGAGACGAGCAGATGAGAGTAATGAGGGGCCAGGACCTCGAACGTCTCCATGAACCCCCGCGCCAATCGCAACTGGTTGTTCGCCGGGTTCCACGAGGGGATAAATCGGTTTGCTCGCGGCGCGACGAGCGTGTGCGGGCCGATGGTGAGCGCGTCGCCGCGTCGGTACTCGAATATCCAGTGAATGGCGAACACCTCGTCGCCCTGAGCGACCTCTCGCGGCGAGCCGAGTGCGCCGTCCGGGCCGATGGTGATGAGCGCGGGCGTCTGCGGAAATGCCTCTGCCAGGGGCTGGGTGAGCGGGTTGGCGTAGACGAGCACGCGGGGCACTCCGAGCGCTTCCACCGTGACCGCCATGTTGGCCGACGTGCCGCCGAGCGCCAGCTCGTCATAGCCGAACTTCTCGTATACCCACCGGAAGACCTCCTCCGAGCGGATCATCCGTTGCATCGCCTGCCCGTCCTTGAACGAAGCGGCGAAGGCGAGGATCACGTCGGCGGGCCGCATGAGTTCGTCGGGGAGGCTGCCCCATCGGTCGAGGATGTCTCTGAGGAGCGGAGGATCGTCGCGGAGGATGCGCTCCACCGTCCCAGGGCGGACCGCCAGACGCCCGTCAAGCACGGAGTGGAACATGATCGCAACGCCGGGCCATGTGCTCCACTGTCGCGCTCCGTCCGGCAGCGCATCGGCGTAGCGCATGTCCCACCGCCGCGCCCATTCCAAGATGTGCACCTTCACGATGGGTTCTTCCTGCGGAAAAAACACAAAAGAGATGCATTTCACTCGCGGAAACGCATCTCTTTTTGGGCGGTCCTCCCCCTGAACTATGACGAAGGGAAACCGTCTCTTCCTGCTCACCTACATCGTAGGGAAAAACTCGTTTACTGGCGCGGCTTTCGCAATTCTTCCTTCAGAATCTTGCCGGGCTTGAAATGCGTCTTGCGGCGTGCGGGGACCTGAATGATATCGCCGGTGCGCGGGTTGCGTGCTGCCGGTTTGGGTCGGGTATTGCGGACCTCAAACACGCCGAAACCGCGAATCTCGATGCGATCACCCTGCATCAGACTCTCGCGCATCGCTTCGAAGATGCTGTCCACCATTTTCGCGGCAAGGCTTTGCTTACACCCGGTATCCTTCGCTACGTACCTCGCCAAGTCACGCTTGGTAGTGGTCATTACGCTTTTCCTCCTGTCCTGCCTCACCAAGACCGTTCCTTACCTTACCCGCCCACAGGTGTCCTCGGAAACACCGTGCTAGTTGCCGCACTCTCTCCGGTAGGGTTCGTGCGGTACAACTTCATTCTGTGAAGTAGATCACACAAGCCGACTAAATTCAAGTTAAAGGTTCCAGTTGCGCGTGTCAAGCTATGGTAGATAACTTCCCCGTCGCGGCGGTGAAACGATCTTTTTAACTTGTATGTTGTAGCGTAAAATATGGCTGCGGGCATCGGTCTCACAAGTCATACCGGCTCGGACCGCTCCTGTGGGAACTTGCGCTTACCGCTCACAGAGCCTTAACGTGCGTAAGTGCGCCGTCTTTTCATCGCGTCTCAGACGGAGCACTTCCCTTGCAGGGCGGAAAGAGACGACGTATGACCTGCCGCACGCGATGATCTCGCCACGAGCAGCTTGACCCATCTCTGCGATTGCCCTACTTATTACTCTGCCTTAGAGCCTATCTGAAAAACGTCATGCTGAACGAAGTGAAGCATCTGTATCGTTATTATAATCAAGAGATTCTTCGCTTCGCTCAGAATGACGACCATTGATGTTCGGATAGACTCTTAACGTCGCGCTCACCTCGCGGATGCGAGCCTGCTTTCCCCGACCACACCCTACATTCACGGAGACACACGTATGCGCGCACACTTGAGCCTCAACGGCCTCTGGAAGTTCTGCCCCGCCTTCGACGAGATCAGCGCCGATCAGCGATGGATGGACCCCGGCTTCGACCCCACCAACCCGAACGTCACCCCGAAGACCGGCATGGACATGGGCTGGATCAATCCTGGCTTCGATGACGAGGGATGGATGGACATCCCCGTGCCTGCCAGTTGGAACGCTGCCATTGAAGACCTCTGGAGCTACGAAGGGCACGGCTGGTATCGTCGGCAGGTGATGGTCCCGGCGGAGTGGGAGGGACGCCGCGTCGAGTTCACGAGCGAAGGGGCAAACTACCGCACTGTGCTCTACGTGAACGGCAAGATGGCTGGCGAGCACAACGGGGGCTACACGCCGTTTGCGATCCCGGTGCATCGCCTCCTGAACTACGGCGAGACGAACACGATTGCCGTCGCGTGCGATAATCTCCCCAAGCCCAACCGATGCCCCGGCGGGCAGTTCGACTGGTGGAACCATGGTGGACTCTACCGCGATGTCGCGCTCCACGTCACCGACACCACGTACATTGACGACGCGACGGTCGTCACCGAGGTGCACGGCGGGCGAGCCGTCGTCACGGTGGATGTCGTCGTGCGTTCCGAAGAAGCGGGAACGGTCGCTTGCCTCGTGGAGGCGCTGCTCACCGACCCGGCAGGCGAGGCCGTCGCGCTCCCGCCGGATGCTCAGTCGCGTGCGCTCACCCTCGCCAATGGGACGGGCAGCGTGAAGCTGACCTTCGTCGTTGAGCCTGCGCTTTTGTGGTCGCCGGAGACGCCGCACCTCTACACGCTCACGCTCTCCTTGCGCGAGAGGACCTCCGCCCAGCCCGGCGACGTGTGGTCGCACCGGATCGGCCTGCGGCAGATCACCGTCGAAGGGCCGAAGCTACTCTTGAACGGGAAACCGTTGCTCGTCAAGGGGGCGAATACGTACGAGGACTACCCGGTGCACGGTCGCTCGCACGACGAAGCAGCGCTCGCGCAGGACCTTGACCTCCTCAAGTGGCTCGGCGGCAATGCGTTCCGGTCTCATATTCCCGGCCACAGGCGACGCTACGAACTCAGCGACGAACGCGGCGTGCTCCAGCTTGTCGAGCTGCCGCTCTACCAGTGGGGTCGCCCGCTCGTGCAGACGGATAACGCCGACGCATTGGTTGAGGCAAAGCGGCAACTGGAAGAGATCATCCGTGCGCTGAAGAACCACCCGTGCGTGTTCATGTGGAGCGTGAGCAACGAGAACCTCGTCAAGCCCAGGAGCGATAACCCGAAGGACATCGCGCTCGCCAAACAGACCGCCGACGGCAACAAGGAACTCGTCGCGCTCGCCAAGCGGCTTGACCCGACGCGCCCGGTGGTGGAAGTGAGCAACTGCTGGCCTGGCGACCCGGTGCACGAGGTCACCGACGTGACCGCGCCGAACATCTACCTCGGCATCAAGACGCCGGAAGCCAAGAGCGTGCCTTCATGGGTCGAGAACATGCACAAGCGGCTTGACCTGCTGCGCAACGAATTGCCCGACAAGCCGATCATGGCGGGGGAACTCGGCTCATGGTGCGTGCGCGGTCTCATGACCGAGTACTTCCCCGGCGAACTCTACCAGGCGGCCTTCCTCAAGGGCGCGTGGGAAGCGCTGCTCAGGGAGCCGAACTTCGTCGGCGGGTTCATCTGGTGCTTCGCCGATTACGACGTGCACCGGCGGTTCCTCTGGATATACGAGTATCGCTGCGCCTACGGCCTGTTCGACTACCATCGCCGCCCGAAGCGCTCGGCCTACGCGATGCGCAAGCTGTGGACGAAGTGACTGGGGAGGTGCTCGGCTACGGCACGCGGTGCGGAAGGATAGCTCACAGGGATATGGGTTGCGGACCGCGTGCGGGAGATGGCAGATTAGTACGGACCTCTCCGGGGTATGCCTGAAGGAGAAAGGCTGGAACTTGGAGGTCGTTCGCCGCGTCTTTCCTCCGGCTGACGTGGCAGACGCCGGGGCACACTTGGACATTCGCGTTGTCCATCTTGCCGATGCGAAAAGCGCAAAGGAGTTGCCTCATGCCCATGCTCCACGGCACGATCATTGATGCCACGAGCGGCGCGCCCCTCGAAGCGAAGGTGCGGATCGTAGACTGCGAGGGGGCGGTGAGAACCCCCGAAGGGGCGATCCTCAAGGTTGGCAATGGCCCCGAAGCGTTCTATTGTCCCGGCGAGTTTGTCGTGAGCGTGCGGGGCGGCCCGTGCGAGATCGTCGTGGAGCGGGGCACGGAATACCGTCCGTTGCGCCGATCCCTGGCGCTGCCCTGGAAAGGCGAGATTGACGTGCGCCTGGAACTGGAGCGGTGGATTGATCTGCCGCAGATGGGATGGTACCCGGGCAACACCCATATCCACTACGACCAGAACGAGAAAAAGCCGTACGACCGGCTGAAGCTGGAGCCGCACGTGAACGACTTCTCCGTGACGGTGGTGAGCATCCTCAGGCGATGGGACCTCAAGTACGCCTCGAATCGCTTTCCGCTCGGCGTGTTCACCGACTACAGCACCGCGCACCACGTCGTGGACATCGGCGAGGAGAACCGGCACAACGAATG
>Ga0172366_10001888_pt1 | contig 16347 bp, 15 predicted proteins | sample LakKivSesite69cm_FD_114533 | JGI IMG/M metagenome (GOLD analysis project Ga0172366, IMG submission 114533) | Sediment microbial communities from Lake Kivu, Rwanda - Sediment site 69cm | ecosystem: Environmental > Aquatic > Freshwater > Lake > Sediment | place: Rwanda: Western Province, Lake... | reverse complement strand
TTTGCTTTTTTCTGAGCTCGAAAGCTGAGGACTTCTGCTCTTGTGGTCCCGCTCGCAAGTTGTCCGGAGCTTGGTGCAGTCGCCCTCACCCAACCCTCTCCCAAAGGGAGAGGGCTATCAACACAGGCAGCCAACTGCGCTTCCAGCGCAACTTCTTCGCTTAACGCCTATGGGGGCTGGGGGTGAGGCTGTTCTTCTCCCGGATACCTCGACCTGAGTTGCCGGTCCCCCCTGACCGTGTGGTAGGATGAAATCCTTGCGGCGAACAGGAGCGAGCTTCATCATGAAGGGCCGAGCCAGCTCGGCCCGCTGCGAGCGAGCAACCCCCTGCTGCGGGCGGGAAACTCGCTGCGAGAAGCCACCATGCGGGAAATGATTTCCTCCGAGGCGATGGAACACGCACCGACGCAGGCCAGCCAAGCCACTCTCGAATCGCTGGTCGCCGCCTGTCACTCCGAATGCCTCATGTGCGGCCCGGAAAACCCGCAGGGATTGAAGCTCAGGTTCAGGGTCCAACCGGACAACTCCGTCCTGGCCATGTTTTCGTGTCGGAAGGCGTTGCGTAGCTACCCGGAGACGCTCCACGGTGGAGTGATCTCGGCAGTGCTCGATGCCGCGATGACCAACGCTCTGTTCGCGATCGGTGTGGTCGGCGTCACCGCAGAGCTCACCGTCCGGTTCCTCGCGCCGATAGCGCTGAATCGTGGCGCGGTGGTGCGCGGTTGGGTGGAGAACGACGCCTGTCCGCTCTTCTACCTGCGCGCCAAGCTCGAGCAAGACGGGAAGCAGATGGCCCAGGCCACCGCCAAGTTCGTGGTCAAGCACGGTGGCTAGCCAGCCAAGGGAGACGACGATGAGCGATAGGGTGGCACATCACGTCTGCCCTTGGTGGTTGGGATACGTCCACACCAGCTCGCTTTGGCGGTACTTCGACAAGCCAGGGCAAATCGTCGGACCCCATCTGGCAGATGGCATGCACGTTCTTGATGTCGACTGCGGCATGGGGTTTTCACGCTGCCGGTGGCATGGATGCTTGGTGCTGCTGGCAAGGTCATGACCGTGGACGTCTCGCCGTGGTCGCGTCGAGCAGATCGCGGCACGGGACGTAATGAAGTGGCCGTCCTCGCCGTCGACTTGGTTGACCACGACGTCGACGGCGATGGTGCGGAGATGTGGATTCGGCTATCACTCCTTCCCGCCGTCTCGCGGGGAGGCATGCGGATTGTCTGCCGGCTCCTCGGTCGCAGGCATCTGGTGCAGGCACACGTCCTCGGGAGCAATGCATAGCTCGACCGCCTCGCCCACCGCCGGCAGGCTTGCCGCCTCGCCGTGGCCGAGGTGGGCGAAGAGCGGCCCGCCGATGTCCATCTCGACCTCGACGTGACCGGGCTTCCCCGCGACGCGCACGATCCGCCCGCAGAGAGGGGCCGCGGCCGCACCGCCACCCGCACGGACCCTCACCCTCTCGGGCCGTACCGAGGCCACGATGCGCCCCATCACCGTCGCGGCCGATTGAAGCACCGCGCCACCATCGAGAGTCACCCGGGCGCCGGCCGTGTCCCCTTCGGCCCGTCCCGGCAGGAGATTGCGGGTGCGGGTGAATTCGGCCACGAACAGACACGCCGGCCGATACAGGACTTCGTCCGGCGTCCCCACCTGGATGATGGTTCCGTCCCGGATGATGGCGATGCGATCGGCCACGTCCAGGGCTTCTTCCAGGTTGTGGCAGACGTGCACGAAGGTGCCGCGCACTGATCTCTGTACCTCCCGCAGTCCCTTGGCCAACTCGCTGCGGGTGTTCTCGTCGAGCGCGGCCAGCGGCTCGTCGAGGAGCAAGACGCGCGGTTCGGCTACAAGCGCGCGGCCGAGCGCCACCCGCTGCTTCTCGCCGCCGCTCAGGGGCGCGGGAAAGCGGCCGGCGAGCCGCGCGATGCCGAGCCGCGAGAGCATGGACTCCGTCTTCCTGGCGATCTCGGCGCGCGGCAGCCGTCGCGCGCGGAGCCCGTAGCCGAGGTTCTCGGTCACGGTCATGTTGGGAAAGAGGGCGTAGTCCTGCGGCACGTAGCCGATGCTCCGTTCTTCCGGAAAGAGCCTGGTCACATCCACGCCGTCGACGGCGATGGTGCCGGCGTGCCGGCGGTGAAGCCCCACGATGCACTCGAGCAGCACGGTCTTGCCCGCGCCCGTGGGGCCGAGCAGCACCAGGTACTCGCCCTCGGCCGCCGTGAGATTCACGTGCCGCAGGTGGAATTCGTCGAGGTCGAGCGAGAGGTCGCGGATTTGGATCATGGTTGCACCCAAGACCGGCGGCGGTCGGCCAGCCGGTGAAGCGAAAAGACCGAGAGCGCCGAGATCAGCACCAGCGCGAAGGCAAGCGCCACGCCCTGCTCGGTGCGCCCACCTTCGATCTCCATCCACATCCCGACCGACAGGACGTCGGCATTGCTGATGCCAAGCCAGCGCGAAAGCCCCGAGAACTGCGCGGCGTCGCGCATACGGAAGGTGCCTGCCACCAGCAAAACCGCGCCGAACTCGGCCAGCGCGCGCGTCCAGGCCAGCACGATGCCAGCGAGCACCCCGCTTTTCGCCAGAGGCAGCGTCACCGTGAAGAAGGTCCGCAGGCGCGAGCCGCCGAGCGAGCGCGCCACGTGCTCGAAGCGGGGATTCAAGCTGTCGAAGGCCGCGCGCCAAGCCTGGATGCCGAAGGCCAGGGCCAGCACCGACTGGGCCAGCACGATGCTGGCCACGCTGTGCACCACGCGAAACCCCAGGAGGTCCTGCAGGGCGAGCACGGGCGGATACTGCAGCGCCACCATCAGGGAGAGTCCGACGGTTGATGCCGGCACCACCAGCACCGCGTCGAGCAGCACCGAGGCCACGATGCGCCCGCGGAAGCGAAAGCGTGAGAGCGCGTAGGCGGTGGGAATGCCCACCAGCATGGCGATGAGCGTGGTGACCGTCGCGGTGAATACGCTCAACCAGGCCGAGCGCCAGAACCAGGGTCGGTGGACCAAGGCGGAAACCGCCTGGCCGTCGGTCTGGCCCAGGCTGCTCGCGAAGAGCCAGACCGAGCCGGCGACGACCGCCCCCACGCACAGCCAGAGCCCCCACTCGAACCGCCGCGTGCCGGGTCTAGAAGACATGGCCGCGTCCCCCCAGGCGGCGAACCGCGTACAGGCTGCCGATGGCGATGAGCACGCAGAACAGGCTGCTTGTCAGGGCCCAGCCGAGCAGGCCGCCGTTCCAGTCGAGGTAGACGGCGAACGGCAGAGTGTCCGTCCGCCCTTGGATGCCGCCGACGAAGATCATCAGGGATTCCCACTCGGCGGCGGCGCGCGCCCAGACGACGATGAGACTGGCCAGGACGCCGTTGCGAGCCAAGGGCAGGCTCACGCGCAAAAAGGTGCGCGGCAGCGAGGCGCCGAGGCTCCGCGATACCGCCTCGAAGCGCGGGCTGACGGAATCGAACGAAGCCTTGACCAGGCGGATGGCGAAAGCCAGGGTCACGGTGACCTGGGCGACCACCACGCCAGGAACGGCGTGATCGATGCGCAGCCCCAACCAGGCGCACAGGTTGCCGACGGGGAATGAACGGAAGACTCCGAGCAGAAACACGCCGATCGCGGCCGGCGGCACCATCACCGGCAGATCGATGAGCGTGAGCAACGCGCGCGAGCCCGGCAGACGGTAGCGCGACAAAGCGTAGCCCGCGGGGATGGCAATCACCATCGCGATGACGGTTGCCGCCGAGGCGGTCCACACCGTCAGCCACAAACTGACCCAGGTGCGCCGCTGGCCGAGATAGTGGACAAAGTCCGCCAGGCCCAGGAAGCGCGCATCGATGGCCAGGGTAGCCACGACGGCCAGAAGCAGTAGGGCTCCGATGCCGCCAAAGCTCAGGTGCCAGGCCAGGTGCTTGAAACGGCTGCTTTGCGCTGCTGCGAGCATGGCCTAGAGCTTCGTCTTCCGTTGCCGGGTGACTTCCTTGACCAGGTGCCCGACGGTCGCCGGCGAAACCGGAATCGATGGCTCCTTGGCCACGCGGGCGGCTTCGACCAACCACTTCATGTCCTCGGCCGTGGCCCGGCCCTCGTCGGCCGAGAAGCCTTCGGCGTCCATCGGGCCGACCTCGATGCTATAGGCGTGACTGTGAAAGATCGCGCGGCCTTCCTCGCTCAAGATGAAGGCCTTGAGCTTGCGAGCCAGGTCGGGCTGCTTCGAAAAGGCGAGCACCGCCACCGGCAGGCGGATGAGGCCGCGGTATTTCGGCTCGATCGGCACGATCTCGATGTCTTTCAAGTAGAGCACGGCGGTGGTCGCCCACACGATGGTGGCGTCCACGGCCCCGAGTTGGGTGGCGTTGCCCAGCTCGGGGATGCACTTGGCGAACATGGTCGCGTTCTTCTGGACCTGGTCCCAGATCCCGGCTCTCCGGAAGATTGTCTCGTGCCAAAGACCGATGGCCGCCGCCTCCGGATCGGCCAGGCCCACGCGCAGCCCGGAGCGGGCGAAATCCTGGATCGTCGTGATCCCTTTCGGATTGCCCCTGGGCGTGATGATGACCGTGATGAAATACGCGGCGATGTCCGTGCTCGGGGAGTAGTCGGCAATGAATCCGCGCTCCACGGCCTGTAGCAGGTAGTACTCTTCTCCGGGCATGTAGAGGTCACCCATCTTAGACGCGGCGACGTCGGCGATGAAGTAGCCCGCCCCCTTGTAGCTGAAATCGATGCGCACCCCCGGATGCCGCGCGGAGAAGACCGCGGCAATCTCGTCGAGCGACGAGCGCTGGCCCGCGCCCGCGTGGAAGAGCAAGGGCGGGGCCTTAGACCTGCACGCGGGCAAAGTCGCGAGCACGAGCGCGGCAAGCAGGAATACGCCGGCCAACTGCACATGACGTGTCTTCAAGGTTTTTTGCATGCCAAGCGTCTCAGCTCTTGCATCGAGAAACCGACCTGGCGTCTGAGCCGGCCCAGGCGCTCCTGCGGATCGACGGGGAAAGGTATCCCTAGCGCGTGCAGAAGCTCAGCAGGGGCGAGCCCGACGGCAGCAGCGGCCTCTTCGACAGTCATCCGTCCATTGATGGTGGCAGCGGCCGGGCAGCTCACCTCGTCTTGGTTGGGGATCACCTCCGATACTGCTCCTCCCCGGCGAGCCCCCTGGTCAAACCGATTCTCGACGCGAGATGCCGCCCAAGCCAGGCCGCCAACCAACAACAGACCAACAACAGCCACAATCCCAGCTCCGACAAGGATTCGCGCTCGCCGGCTGGGGGCCTCCCTGCCCAGACGCTTCGCGACGAAGCCACAAAGCCACGACCAGTGCCTGGCCAGGTGAAGCCCGAGCAGAAGCATGACGGCCATCCCGAGACAGAAGTGAATCTGCCCGTAGTCGCGCCGGCCCAGCCCGAAGAGCACAAGCCAATTGCCGGTCCCGGACGGCAGCACGTAGTGGGTGATGCCACCCGTCAGGGCGAGGGCCACCATCACGAGAAAGAAAGCGACGTCCAGCCAGAAATTGATTGCGGTTCGTCTCATTGCGGACCCGAGAATTTCAAGCCCCGGATGTGGTCGCAGATCCGCGCGATCGCCTTCTCGTTGGCCGCGGCGTCAAGCTGCGCGTCGTAGCCGAACGTCTCCTTGGCAGATTGCTCCAGCAACGCGACCCCTTCCTCCCGATAAAGGAGCGGCGTCTCGTCATCCGCCAGCACGATGAGCAAGAACTCGAGCCCGCGGCGCATGTCGTCGCCGAGCTTCAGCTTGGCGTGCGCCAGTTGCTCCTCCGGGCCGGGGAAGGACAGGTGGCGGGTCACCTTGTTCGCGCCGACGCAGCGTCGGGTCCGCTCGCGCAGCTTGCCGGCGTGGTCGTCGCGCTGTTCGGCCTCTTTCAACCTCGCCGCCGCCTGATCGCGCGCGACTTCGTCGTGGACGGTCTTGGCCTCGTCGCTCCAGGAGATGGCGCTTTCGCCCAAACCATGTCCCAACCCCCAGAGCGCGAGCACGACGAGCAAGCCGACCAGGATGCCGAGCAGGGTCCTGAAGGCCGCCTTCCGGCGGTTCCGGGCGCGCCAGAGAAAGATGCCCAGGCTGCCCGCCACGAGCGCCACGCCGTAGAAGGCGATGACGGCCGGGCCACTCGGCAGATCGAGCTTCCAAGAGAGGAAGAGGCCGGCGATGGTCACCAGCGTGCCGGTCGTCCAGCCGACGAGGAGCTGCATCCAGATCCGGCTGGTCAAGATGAACGCCAGGATGGCGGGAGCGACCAGGAAGACGAAAACCAGGAGCACGCCGGCCACCCGGGTGGACAGGGTGATGACCGCGCCGAAGGTGAGGTAGAAGAGGAAGTCCCAGGCCCGCACCGAGACGCCCGCGCGGAAGGCCGCGTCGGGATCCTCGGAAATCATGAAGAACTTCCTGCGGAACACGTAGTGGAGGCCGCCGATGAGCCCGTAGAGAATCGCGGCCGTGATGACGTCGCTCCACTTCACCCACAAGAGGCTGCCCACCAGGATGTCCTTGAGGTGCTCGGCCCCGCGCGTCTTCTCCACGACCAAGATCGCCGTCGCGCAGGCGATGGCGTAGGTGAGGCCGATGATGGCTTCCTGGGGCACCCGCTCGTTGCGGAAGCGCGTGATGGAGAAGACGGCGGCCCCCAGGAAGGTGAAGGCCATGGAGAAGACCAGTGCCCCGGGCGTCTCGGGCATGATGCCGAACAGGAACCCCACGGTGGTTCCCAGCGCCGCGATTTGGGCCAGCGCCAGGTCCACGAAGATCACCCGGCGCTTGAGCACGTGGATGCCGAGGTAGGTGTGGATGGCCACCAGCACCAGGCATTCGGCGAAGGGAGCCGCCATCAGATCGAGGATGCTCATCGTGGGGTTGCTCCTGTCGGCCGGGCGTGACGAATCAGTTGACTTTCGCGAATGCCTGGTTGAGCTCGCGGATCCAGATGTCGAACATGTCGAAGAAGTTGTTCATCCCGGGCTGTCCGCCGGGTGCCAAGGCCACGATGACCGGAATGGCATTGACCTTCTCGGCGACCTTCTTCACCTGGGCGACGTCGAAGTAGTTCTCGGCCCACATCACCCGGATGTTCATGGCGCGCATCTTGTCCACGACGCTCGCGATGTGGCCGGGGGTCGGCGGGATGCCGGGCTTGGGCTCGAGGTAGTCGACGACCTCGAAACCGAAGAGCTGCGAGAAGTAGGTGATGTTCTTGTGGTAGGCGACGAGCTGCTTGCCGCGCAGGGGCAACGCATCCTTCATCCAGCCGCCCAGGATCTCGATGGTAGGCTTGCCCTTGTGCTGCTTCCTTTCCAGAAACGGAATCAGCCGGCCGCTCTGTGCCAGATCGGTCAGGATCTTGCCGCCCAGCAGCTTGACCAGCTCCGGACCGAAGGTCCGGCGATCGATCTCGTCCTTCCAGCGCGCCAGGTTCTTGTCGAAGTACTCGGCGTGCTCGGGTGCGTTCTTCTTGAGCCCCACGCAGATGTTCTCGGCGATGGTCTTGCCGTTCAAGGGGCTCGTGTGGATGTGGGGATTGCCGTAGACATGCACGTCCCCCTCGGCCCGCGAGATGGTGATGGGCTGTTCCAGGACCTTGAGACCCGCGCTGGCCGAGACGTAGCCCTTCTGACCACTGCGGATGTTGGGATTGCCCGACATGTCCACGAGAGCCGGCGACCACATCTCGAGGTCCATGCCGGTGGTCACATAGACGTCGGTCTGCTTGAGCAGCATGGCGAGGCTCGGCTTGGGCCGAACGATGTGCGGATCCTGGTTCCCCTCGATGATGTGGGTCACTTCGACCTTGTCCCCGCCGACGTACTCCGCGATCGAGCGGTAGGCCGAATTGGTCACGACCACCTTGAGCTTCTTCGTCTCGGCCTGCGGGGATGAGGCCGTGAGCAGGGTCGTCGCGAGCGTGGCCAGTTGCAGTGCAAGTTGCTTCCTCATGATCGATTCCTCCTAGTACTTCTCGTGCTTGTGCGGGCCCGCCGCGAAGCTGACTTGCAGGAGCACGCGGTTGTCTGTCCGTCGGGCCAACGCATGGTCGGGTGTCACGTAGGGGACGTCGCGGCCATGGCGGTATTCGAGCCGCAGGAACACGAACTCGCTCTGCCAGAGGGTGGCATAGGGCACGACGTCCCAGGCCACGGCGTCGTTGGCGCGCACCGCGGGCAGCACGGCATCGCCGCGCAGGCCAAGGAACCACCTCGCCGAGAGCTGATACTGCACGTAGGAATAGACGCCCCACGACTGTCGGGTCAGGCTCGCCTCGGTCGCAGGCAATTCCTTGTTCACGTAGTAGAGCTCGGAGCGCCACAGAAACGAGCGGTAGCGAGCCTGCGACGCCGGTATCCAGGAGAGGGTGAGATCCGCGCCAGCCACGTAGGTCTTGCGCCACGGCTCGTCCGCCAGAGTTCCGTCCTCCGTCGCCGCGCCTCTCCGGTTGTTGAAGCCGAACATTCCGGTCAGCCCGACCTCGAGGTACGTGTTGGAGGTCAGGTCGTAGTAGTTCTTGAGATGGAGCAGCGTGCTCGGCACGGTGAAGTGCTGGCCCGAGAAGAGGACGTCGTTCGTACCGTTGACGACCTCCAGGGTCAGCTCGTTGACGTGTGCCCACAAGGAGGGCATCAGCCATCTGACCACGAGGCCATCGCCGATGAGCCCCTCTGGCCCCAGCACCTGGGTGAGCGCCATCGGGTAGTCGGTCTGGTCCAGATCGTGCTGGTGCCAGCGATTCAGGATGCCGAAGTTCTGCCGGAAACGTCCGACCGTGAACGACATCGACGGGACGATGCCGAACCAGCTGATGTAGACCTCCTCGACGTGGAGACCATGGTGCGGAGATATGTGGAAGGCGCTCTTGAACATCGAGTAGGGGTCGAGCACATGCTGGAAATGGAGGCCCAAGGCCCGAACCGGGATCCCGCTGCGGTCCGACTCCCCCGCGTAGAACTTCCTGCCGTCGAGAATCAAGGCCGCCAGGATGTCGCCACAGAAGGTCATCTCGGGATTGAGCTTCTGCAGCGCCAGCCCGCCCTCCAGAAACTCGCGTTGCTCGGGTTTGCGCTCGTCCTCCGCTGCCCGTGCCTCGTTCTGGGCGTCTTGGATCATCCGCTCGGCGCTCTCGGCCTCCTGCCGCGCGGCCAGCGCGTCGTGCTTCTCTTCCAGCCGTTTGAGGCGTTCCTCGATCTGCTCGTCGTGGGTCTTCGTCATCTCGCTTGGGGTTGCCGTGGCAGCGGGCGGCGTTTCGTTCGGGCTCGAGGCGGTTGCATGTGCCTGCAGGCAGATTGCGCAGGAACACAGCCCGAGCCATACAACCTTGGCCGGCCCGCGGGCGCGTAGCTTCTTTCCTAACATGTCATCGTCTCCCTTCGTACCATGAGTCTTGTCGTGTCGACTGCGCGAGCGGGCGCGCAGGACGCAGGTTCGGTTGCGCGGACAACAAGCCGAAGCGGGCTGGCGGCTCACGAGGAGAGCCGACACGCACGAGCCGAAGCCGATGCCTTCGGAACGCGACGCGGGGCTCTCGCCCGAGGCGCTAGCCGACGACGAGGGGAGGCGAGGTCTTGGGGGCCGAGCGCAGCAGCGGACAAGGGGCGAAGCCTTCTCGCCGCGAGGGTTGCGGAACCAATCCTTGGGTGTCTTCGAGGGCGGCCGGCGTCTGTGCCGGGGACGGCAGCGAAACGCGGGAGCTCAGGTGGTTCAGGAACAGGCAGGCAGCGTGGGCTTGGCCTTGCGGCCCGGGCGTCCCTCGCGCCGCGGAGGCTTGCCTGTCCTCCGTCCCCGGGCTGGCTGATGGCCGGTCCCCCACGACCGCAGCGCCAGCCGGGAGGTCTTCGATCTGGCTGTGTCGGTCACAGAACCGGTGACCGTGGTCCGCCGTCGCAAGGTGCACGAGCTGCAGAGCCGGCGCAAGCCCCAGGAAGAAGACGAGGGCGGCCGCCACGAGTTCTCGCAGCAGTTCTTGTGGGCTTCGGGGACTATGGCCAAGAAAGCGTCGCATGAGAGCCAGGCCCGATCGACGGTCTGCAAATGGAGCACCAGATCGGGCAAAAGTCAATGACGCGCGGCTGGCCGTCGGGCAAGGGCAGCAACCCGCGTCGTCTTCGTGGCGGGGGACGCCTTGAGCACCGAACGGTTTGACGGACCGAGTGAAATCAAACAGGTGCGAGCGGCCCGAGGCGCGACGAGGGAGAATACTGTTGGTATTTGACCGAGGAGCAACGAAGGGACGCGACGCAAATGATTGATTTCACGACGGGAGTCAAACCGTTCGGTGCTCTAGAACGACGAACGGGTTGAAAGCCGATCAGTTCTCAGAATGTGAACCACAGAGAGCGCGGAGCCTACGGAGAACACAGCGCAGGCTGTCGGCCACCCTGCACGTCGCGCCTACCTTTGGTTGCGGCCGCCAGGCTGCGCTGTGTTCTCTGTGGTGAAGAAGCGGCTCGCTACTTGCCTGCGGGTGCGGATGGGGCCTTGCCGCCGCCCTTGCCGAGTCGCTTCCACACGAAGGTGTCGAGCGAGTATCGCCCGCAGCCGAGGAGCAAGATGGCCAGGCTCGCGGCGAAGTAGAGCGCCCAGGGCTCGCGTTCGTGCCAGGGCGAGCTGCGCAGGAACGAGAACAGGGTCAGGCCGGCCGCGAAGGAAAGCAGAAACGCGCCCAGGCGGCCCAGGAACCCCGCGGCCATCAAGATGGCGCCCGCGAACTCACCCACGATGGCTACGACAAGGGAGTACTTGCTGCCCATGCCGAGGGGATCGGGAAAACCGCCGGCCTTGGAACTGAAGTGGTAGAGCTTGTCCCAGCCGTGCAGCCACGCCATGTTCACGCCGGCCACGGCGCGCAGCACGAGAAGGGCGACGTTGGAAGGGAACTCCTTGCTTAGAGCCACACGCGAAGCCTGGCACAAGCCGGCCCGGATACCAAAAAAGACGTCGATGCGTTCGCGATTCTGCTCGGCCAAGGGCCTCCGTGGTAGCATGCGGGTGCAAGCCAACCCCAGAGTGCAGGAAAAACATGAAACGCCTCCTCATCACCGCGGTTGTGAGTCTGCTCGTCGGCCTGATCGGTGGCCTGATCTTGGGTCGCCGACTTTCGCCCACGCGCGAGCAGGTGGCGGACTACTTGACCAACCTCAGCATGAGCGAGTTCACCGAGTTCGCCAAGCGGATGAACAACAAGTTCGGCTTCCCGGTCTTCCCCCAGCGTATTCTGCCGGTGGGCGAGGGCGAGACAAACAAGTAGCCGCGACGCGCGGTCCTATGCCGCGGGGCCGGGCTCGACGCCGTTCATGGCCCGAGTCACCTCCTCGACCGTGGGCAGGGCCGAGCGGGATCCGACGTTGCGGCACACGAGGCCGGCGGCGGCGTTGGCGAAGGGGACCGCCTTTTCCAGCGGCCAACCCTGAAGCTGGGTGAAGGCGAAGGCGCCCGCGAATACGTCGCCGGCGCCCGAGGTGTCGACCACGGACACGTCCAGGGCTTCTTGCTCGACGAGCTTGTTGCCTTCCAGCCCGACCGCACCTGATTCGCCCATGGTGATGACGGCGATGCGCGGCCCGAGATTGAGGATCTCGCGCAGGCTGTCGCTCATGTTGTCCGAAGGTGCGATCTCGTGGGCGAAGCGCTCGGCGGCGATGACGATGTCGGCCAGGGAAAGCAGCTCGCCCATGCCGCCGGAAAGCTGGCTGGCGTTGAGAAGAACCGGGATGCCCTTGCCGCGCGCCTTCTCCGCGATGGCGGCCTGCAGGGCGGGTTCTGACCCGTCGATGAGCAGCATGGCCGCGTCGTGCAGAAGCTGCGGGGGCAGGTCGCGGGGCAGAAGGGGCGTGACGTTGCCGCGCGAGCGCAGGATCTTGCGCCGCCGGGTCTGCTCGTCGATTTGCAGTACCGACACCGGCGACACCCTGTCCTTCTCCAGGAAAAGCATGGAGGTGTCGACGCGCAGGTCGTGCATGCTGCGCTCGATGAACTGGCCGTGAACATCGTCGCCGAGGCGGCCGAAATAGCGCGTCCTCTGCCGCATCACGGCCAGGGCGGCCAGCATGTTCGAGGCGGAACCGCCCGCTTGCATGCTGAAGACAAGGGCATCGATCAGGCGCTCTTCCCGATGCGGAGTGACGAAGAGCAGATCCACGGTGGCGAAGCCGACGCCCACCACCACCCGAGGCGGCGCAGGGGGCGTCTTGGCGTTGGAAGCCTGGGCGCCTTTCTTGCCCCGGCCTTGGGTACGGGGAGGGTTGGACTTGCGCTTGGCTCGCCGTGAGGTCACAGGCCTATGGTAGCACCGAGGGGCCGGCTTGTGTTCTTTCTGCTTCTTCGAGCCTGGCCGATACCGGCAAGAGCGGCCGGCCGAGGGCCTTCTGGGCCTCGATGTAGCGCTCCAGGGCGGCCACCGCCTTGGCGCAATTGGCGTTGGCGAAGTAGGAACGGCCGAGATAGTAGAGCAGCTCCGGCCGCCGCCGGACGAAGTCGGGATCGTCGGCGAGAGGCTTGAGCTCGTCCACGGCGTCGCCGTAGAACTCGGCCTTGTAGTCGAGGAAGCCGGTGAGCAGGGAGAAGTCCTTGCCCAGTTCTCCGCCCCACGTCTCCTCGGGCCAATCGTCGACCATCTTGAAGGCGCTGGCGTACTTGTTCTTGTCCACGAGCGCGACGATGTCCGGGTATTCCTCGCGCACGCGGGCGGCGACTTTGGCCGGCAGGCCGGGCGGCAGAAGGGGCGGTGCGAGGCCGTCGTCGGGTGCGAGCGGGATCTCGGGATCGCGGTCTTCGCGGGTGGCGACGATGTCGAGGAGCAGACGGGTGTGGGCGACAACCGGGTCGGCCGGCTCTCCCGCCGCCGCCTCGGCACGCGCCTGCCACAGCTTGGCCTCGCGGGTCTTGCCGTGGGCGAGCAGGCTGCGCGCCAGGCGGGCCATGTCCGGGGCGCGATGGTCACCGTCGTAGCCTTGCACGAGGCCGGTGAGGTGACCGTAAGGCCACAGGGGACCGTACACCTTGGCCAGGTAGGGATCGTAGGTCTGATAGCGCAGAAGGTCGCGCGGGGCCGAAAACTCGATGAGGGCGTTGTCGTCGGTGTTGAGGCGGGCCCCGGCGGTGAAGGAGCGGACTTCCTCGGGGCCCAGAAGCAGGTACGCCGGCACGTCGTGGGGCGAATCGAAACCCGCGCGCTTGGCCTCGGCCGCGGTCACCGGATCGCGGAAGGCGCGCGCGATCTTGCGGACGTCGAGCTCGACCGGCTTGCGGCTGGCGATGAGGATGGTGTCCGACGAGAGATCCTCGGCGGCGAACACCAGGACGTGGGGGAACTCGTCGGCCAAGGTGCGGTAGATGGCCTTGATGTTCCAGGGCGCCATCTCGTAGAGCTGCGCCCACTGGCAGAAGATGCCGTCCTCGGCCAGGCGCGACTTCACCGACTGGAAGTACTCGCGCGTGAAGAGGTTGGACACGCCCGTGATCCAGGGGTTCGAGGGCTGGCTGATGATGACGTCGAAAAGGTCGCGCCGCTGGGTCAAGAAGTTGCGTCCGTCGCCGACGATGGCCTTGACCTTGGGGTTTTGCGTCGGCCGGTGATTCACGTCGTCGAAGAAGTGGGCGGCTTCGTAGACGGCGGGCTCGAGCTCGACCACCTCCAGGCTGGCGATAGGGTACTGGGTGGCAGCGCCGGCCGTGACCCCGGAGCCGTAGCCGATGAGCGCCACCTTGGGCGCGTGGTCGTGGTTGTAGAGCAGAAGGGGCAGAAGGCCGACGCTGACTTGGGTGGGCATGTCGGCGTCGTTGGAGGCGTCGACCTTGCCGTTGTTCTTCATCGAGAACACCTTGCCCCACTGGTCCACCGACACCGTGGTGGCGATACCGTCCTTGTAGTAGACGAGCTTGGGCATCTGCCATTTCTTGCGCTGGTGGCGGTGCTCGACCATGTCGATGTAGTCGCGCGCCATCGAGATGCGGAAGAAGCCGATGGAGAAGTTGGTCAGGTTCCAGCGCGGCAGGACGAGGGCCCAAAGGGCCATGGCGACCGCCGTGGCCATGCCGAGCAGGCGACGGGTGCGGGGCAGGGCAGGGGCCGCGAGGAAAAGCAGGAAGGCGAGCAGGAGGTCGACGGCCGCGGCCAGGTAGATCCCGCGTTGCAGGCCGAGGCCGGGGAGGATGACGAAGCCCGAGAAGAAAGAGCCGATGATGGCCCCGACGGTATTCAGGGCATAGGCGAAACCCACGTCGCGGCCCACGGTGGCGAGGTTTACCGTCACCACGCGCACCGTGATGGGGAAGATGGCGCCCATCAGGAAGGTCGACGGCAGCACGGTGAGGCAGGCGAGCGCGAACTGGCAGATGAGCACGGCATCGGGACTCACCATGGTGGACGAGAGGAGGTAGGTGAAGATGAAGGGCAGGCGGTCGGTGATGAGGTACGACAGCCCGATGCAGGCCACGATGCCGAGGTGGGTGAGCCCGAGCGCGCGCAGAGGCTCGCGGAAGCGCACGCGACCGAAGGCGGCCGAGCCGCCGCCCAGGCCGACAAGGAAGGCGAGCAGGATGATGGTGAACGAGAAGATGGACGATCCGATGATCACGGCCAGGGCGCGCGTCCACAGTACTTGCAGGGTCATGGCCGTGGCGCCCGATGCGGCGAAGGAGAAGAGAACCAGGTTGCGAGCCCGCCGCGAGACGGGCGGATGCCCGGCGGCGGCCGCCGGAGAACGGGACTCGGCCTCGGCGGCCAGCTCGGCCAGCGACGCGGGCGCCGCTTGTCTCTTGCTGCCCAGCACCCGCCGCGCAACCAGGATGGCCGCGGCCAAGGACAGGTCGAAGCCGGCGGCCAAGAAGTTCGTGCTGCGCACCCCGACGAGCGGCAGAAAGACGAAGCCGGCGAAGAAAGCACCGGCCACGGCGCCGAACAGGTTCATGGCGTACAGCGTGCCCAAGCGCAGGCTCGCGCGGCCGAGCTCGAAGGGGCGCGACACGAAGTAGCGCGCCAGGATGGGCAAGGTCGCGCCCATGAGCGTGGTCGGCACGATGAGCAGCCCGGCCGAGGCCACGAAGCGCAAGAGGGAGAGCAGGGTGTAGCGGTCTTGGAAGGCGGCCCACAACCACCGGTTGAGCCCCGGGTAGAAGGTGACAAGCCAGGGCACGGCAAGCGCGAAAAGGCCGATCGCCGCCTCGGCCAGGGCGTAGGCGCGCACGGGATCCTTGAGGCGGTCGCTGAACTTGCCCGCCAGGTACGATCCCAGCCCGAGGCCGCCCATGTAGGAGGTGAGCACGGTCGACACGGCGAGCGCGGTGGACCCGAAGACCAGGGTCAGCATGCGCGTCCAGATCAGTTCCAGGATGAGCCCCGAAGCCCCGGACAAAAAGAAGCACGAGAGAACAACAGATGGCATGGGTAGCCACGCGCTTTTAGCACGGGAGCCCGGCGACTTTGCGCGCTTGATGCTATAGTGCCCAGCCGATGCGCTACGGCATCCTCTCGGACGTCCATGCCAACCTCGAGGCCCTCGAAGCCGTGCTCGAGGCCTACAAGTCCGAGAGCATCGACAAGTACATCTGCCTGGGCGACACCGTGGGCTACGGGGCCAACCCCAACGAGACCTGCAATCTCATCCGCGCGACCGTGGCCGAGACCGTGCTCGGCAACCACGACGCCGCCGTTTCCGGCCGCATGGACTACTCGTACTACTACCATGCGGCCCGGCACGTCTTGGACAAGCACGCCCAGACGCTCGAGGCGCAGAACATGGCCTGGCTCAGGGCGCTGCCCTACGAGTTCCGCGAGAACTCGGTGCTCTTCTGTCACGGCTCGCCCATCAGCGTCGAGGAATTCGACTATATCTTCGCGCGCGACCAGGCCGCGCAGTGCCTCGGCATCTGGGAACGCCTGCCCCAGCTCACCCTCATCGGCCACTCGCACCTGTGCAAGGCCTTCGCCATCAACCCCAAGCACGAGGGATCACAGGAGGTGGTGACGCTGAAATTCCAGCTGCGCGACGGTTGGAAGTACATCATCAGCGTGGGCTCGGTCGGGCAGCCGCGCGACTTCGACCCGCGCGCCAGCTACACCGTGTACGACAGCGGGAGCAAGACCTTCGAGTTCAAACGGGTCGAGTACGACACCAAGACCGCGGCCAGCAAGATCCTGGCCGCGGACCTGGAGCCCAACTTCGGCACGCGCTTGTTCTTGGGGATCTAGAGCACCGAACGGGTTGACGGACCGAGCGAAATCAAGCAGTTGCGAGCGGCCCAAGGCGCGACGAGGAGAAATACTCGACGTATTTCGACGAGGAGCAACGCAGGGACGCGACGCAAATGCTTGATTTCACGACGGGAGTCAACCCGTTCG
>Ga0172366_10001886_pt1 | contig 16355 bp, 16 predicted proteins | sample LakKivSesite69cm_FD_114533 | JGI IMG/M metagenome (GOLD analysis project Ga0172366, IMG submission 114533) | Sediment microbial communities from Lake Kivu, Rwanda - Sediment site 69cm | ecosystem: Environmental > Aquatic > Freshwater > Lake > Sediment | place: Rwanda: Western Province, Lake... | reverse complement strand
GATATCTCGAAAAAGAATGGCACAATGACTTAAGGACACGCTATAAATTGGGACAAAATCATAATTCTAAATGAGTATTAGAATCCTTTAATAAATTCAGAGCCAAAGCCATAGTGAATATTCAGAGAGAGTAAAATTGATATAATGCAGAATTCATTATAATTTATCCGGGTTGAGTTTTTTAGTCTTGCCTGCTCTATCCTCCTCCATTGCCTCTTGAGCAAGTTTAGCAAGAAGATCCTTAGATTGTGCAAACGATTTTTCCCATAGCACTTCGTCCTCAAGTTCATCAAGTATAAAGGAAGCAATAGCATCTTGTTCAGAGTCGGGAAGTTTTTTCACCTTTTCAATAGCACTCTTGAGAAGTTTGGTCATGGTATCATTCCTCTAAAATATTTTATCTATTTCAATCATATGTCATAGGGTATTGCAAATATACATCAGTTATAAATTCTCTCGATTTAATATTTAAAATAATACTCATTTATGACTTGATTGCAAGATTTTTTTACACCATGCTCGTGATGCTTGACAGACACCAACTTCTCATGATTTATATCTGCAAAAATAATAAAAGTGAAAAAAACTATGGTTATGATGCAAAAGATAGAGGAATGGTGCCGTAAGATAGGGCAGGTGTTTCGCCCGGAAAAGGTCTTTCTCTTCGGTTCCTATGCCTCGGGTACCCCTACCCCAGATTCAGATGTGGATATTCTTGTTATCATGCAACACGAGGGGAAAGGCTGGAGAAGGGCAAGCGAAATTCGGACGCGCGTTAAACCAACATTCCCGGTTGACCTGTTGGTGCGAACACCGGCAGAGATTCATGAGAGACTGACCCTCGGGGATCGTTTCATCAAAGAGATTGTTGAGAAAGGCAGGGTTCTCTATGAAAACGATGACCAAGGAATGGATTCAGAAAGCTGAGGGAGATTTTGCAACTGCTCAACGTGAGTTGCAGGCAGTGGATAATCCAAACTATGATGCAGTGTGTTTTCACGCACAGCAATGCACTGAAAAGTATCTAAAAGCCCGTCTGGTGGAGGCAGACCTCCCTTTTCCAAAAATACCTGACCTTGGCAGTATCCTCGATTTACTCCTCCCTATTGAACCAACATGGGAATCACTAAGGGGAGAGCTGAATTCCCTGAATGATAAAGCAGTTGAGATACGTTATCCGGGGTATCTTTCACAGGTGGATGAAGCAGAGGAAGTTTTTGAGATTGCCAGTAAAGTTCGCCAGACTATTCGGCAGGCTTTTGGTTTATAATAACCTTCATGAGAAACAGGGGAAAAAGAGGGAAATCATCTAACAAATATTGCAAGATGTTCATTAAACAAGTCTGCCGCACAAAACCAGCGTGGTTTTTAAAAGTAAAATTTTACAGGGTTGATTCGTAAGTGCGGAATAATGCCTCGAGGTTTTGGAGCGGCACATCGGCGTTGATTTCTGCCTGCATGATGTAACCTCCATCAGGCGTGGATAGATATTGCAGATTTTTCCGCGCCGCCTCTAAGATTTCATCAGGCGTCCCCATTGGCAAAAGATGCTGGCGGTCTAACTCGCCCCAGAAGCATAAGCGTCCCGCAAACCGCCGCCCCAGTTCCTCAACTCCCATGCAGGCAACCTGACAATTCAACGCCTGAACGCCGATTTCAATCAGGTCTTCAATGATGTCTATTATGTAACCGTCGCTATGAAAAAAGACGAGTTTTCCCGCATCCCGCGCCAGTCTGAAATACTCCGCATAGCACGGTTTGAAGAACTCCCGCCACATCTCCGGTCGGATGAAGAGCTGTGACTGCGTGCCCCAATCGTCCCCGATGAAGATGCACTCATGCCCGTATTTCAGGAGTTCCCTCAGATGGCGCATATTAAAATCATGGACAATGTCGCGGAGCATCTTGAGCTCTCCGGGATTGGTGTAAAAGTCCATGAAGATGAGTGAGGGTTCGCGGAGCCAGCACATGCGATGAAAAAGTGATGGAATGATGCCAAGGTGGAATTTATCTCTTGAAGTGGCAAGGGTCTCACGGACGCGCTCAAATCCTTTGCCGATGAGATGAAGCGGGGCTTGGTAGTGTTTCAGATTATTCCAGTCATTCAGCGGGAAATGCCGAACCTGTCCCAGAAGTCCCCACGTCTGATTTTCCCAACCGCACCCCCACGGGTCGATGAAAGTCCCGGGCTCATAAAGACGGAAGCCGCCGGCGGGGTCTTCAAATCCGTCAGGGGCGAAATCGGAGGGATATTTTTTTTGAAGGGCGTCGAGTTCCTTTTCAAACTTCTTCCCCGCGGCTGGAAGAATCCACAAATCCCTTGCCAGTCGCGCCGGACGCTGAAATCTGACAGTGTCAATGATGACCTGCCGTGGAGAATCTTTAATCATGTTACCTGTTATCAGAGGTCGTAAATTGTATCCCTTTCCGAGGGCGGAACCTCCTCCGCGGGGGTGGGAGTGAGGGGCTTTGGAGTGATTGTATCTGCAAGCATGGGATGGACTTTCTCCTCAAGACGAAGAGTGCTCTCGCCCAGTGCTTCCTTTTCCCAGAGGTCGGCATACAGGATAAGACCCGCGCAATAAGCGTGAGAGAGCGGGACAAAGGGTGAGGGGTGAGGGGGCGACAATACATATGAGAAATAAGAAGGTATCATCCCCAGGCGTGCGCCGAAATCCCCGTCCGCCCGCGCAATGAACTGATGGCAGAATTCCAGATGTTCCCGCGCCCGTTCAATGTAATAATTGTCCTCAAGGTGTTTCCCGAGCCGCATGAGTTCAGGATGGCAGACCAGACCAAAAAAATGCAAATGCTGGTTCAGCGGAGACGAGACATCTCCGCCAAGGGTGCGAAAATCATAAGTTGAGAGTATTGTATTCTGTGGCAGTTGCAGGTTGTAACAGAAGCGGAATGTGAGAAGCCAGTCGGCTGATTTGCGCGCCAGATTAATCCATCGCTCATCGCGTGAAATCTCGCCAAGGAGCAAATAGCTGATGAGGGCATTATAGCCATCCTCGGATGTGGGTGTAAGATGGGCATCCTCCGGCGCGCCATAGATGAATTCATCCTCGATGAAGCGTGCATAGTAGTCGCCTGCTTTGAGAGCCGCCTGACGATAGCGTTCCTCACCAAAAAAGACATAGGCGCCAATGAGTGGGGCTATCCATAAGAGACCCGCCGCATCATCCCAATCGGTCACTTCTCCCTTGAATATGTCGTAATAGGAGCCAAAATTCCCGTCCTCGCGCTGAATCCTCACGGCAAATTCAAGACTCTTTTTGAGCGCCTCAACCCAGTTGGGATGCGTTTGCCCGTATTTGCTTTCGAGGCGGATGGCGCGGAGAAGGAAAAAGGTCGCTTCGGCAACCGTCCGAGCCTGTATCTGGTTTTCAGTGGGGTCCCAGCCACATGCCCATCCCCTTCCTGAAACCCAGCAGGGATAAAAAGTCCCCGCCGGTGCGATGCCGGAGGCAATTTTATCCAGCACACGAATAGCGGCGCTGATATAGTTGTCATTTTTACTCAAACGTCCCTGCCAGAGTAACGCCATGGCAGTCGGCACCCCGCTCAACCAGGAAACATGCATGCATAGACGGTCAAAATATCCATCCTTCTTGCCGAAATATCTGTCAAAGACGGCGGTTTCCCAGAGAGTCCCCTCATCATCATCATAATGCCAGCGATATAAACCATCAGAGAGGAGGAAGCGAGCGACATCCGCACTGACCCAGGGGTTCGTGGTCATGTCTTTTCGCTCACGCTCATATATGAACCTCAAAAAGGGCGCATAGAAGTGGAGGTCTCGCTTTCCAATGACAAAATCAAATGAGACGGAAAATTCCTCGTTCCTTTTCATCTGAAAAAATGTGTGCTCAGGCGTGACGTCCGTTCCGGAGCTCGGAGAATATTTGAGCGGTTCCTCGCTATAAGGATAATTCAATCCAATCTCAATCGTCTCGCCATCGGCGCTGAAGTAAAGACCACTCATACCTTTAGCAAAGTAGGCAGGTGTGGTAAGTGCAAAATTATAATCATCCTGCCATGCAAAAACGGCGGGCGCGGATGAACGGTCAGAGCGAAATGCCCAGTGGTTGGAAACATAAGGGTCATCCGCCCCTTGCGGACTCAGGGAAAAGGCGGGATATTGCTCGATGCATCCCGCAGGGCGGTTATGTTTATAGAAGATTCCCGGAATCATGAAGCGTGGCTCGCCCTTCGCCGGCGCTCTGAAACGCACGGCAAAACTGTAAGCACCAGCCGCTCCCCTGTTGGTTATTTTGAGGCGAATCTGCAAATGGAGATAGTCGGAATTGGAAATGGTTACAATCCGCCCATCAACTGACATTAAGGGAGATTCGGCAATGAAATAGTTGTCATCCACCTCTCGGCGAATAAGTCGCACCCTGACCGGCACCAACTCCTCCGGCTTCTCCGCAGAAATGGAAGTAATATACATCTCCCCGAAAATATCCGGAGAAATCTTGTCATGCTGTAAAGAAATTGTCCCCGTTGGGGTGGTATTGTATCCCGCACCCTTGAGAGTGGAATATAAAAGTACCATTTGCAGATATTACCTGTGAAAAAATTTATCAATTATATTGATGCATTCTTATACAGAACCGAAAGATGTGAAATCAACGAAAATTATATTAAGGTCTCACACAAAAAAGGATATCCGAAAAGACTTGCAATTAACCGCAAATTTGAATCACAAGCTTTTCTTAACCTTGAAGAAAGGGAGATGGAAATGCAGATAAAAAAGGGGTCTTTGGATTTTTCCCTCATCAGAAAAAAAACGAAGGATGAATCTGAAAAAATGGTCGGTTTTCTCCGCGACCTGATTGCCCTGCCATCACCAAGCGGTTGCGAGCGAGATGTTGCACTTCGCATCAAAGAGGAGATGGACAGACTTGGCTTTGATGAGGCATTTATTGACGATTATGGTTCGGTCATCGGGCGCATTGGAAAAGGCTCGCCTTGTCTTGTCTTTGACGGACACATTGACACCGTCGGCGTTGCAGACCCCACCGCATGGTCATTTGACCCTTTCAAAGGGAAGGTCGAGGATGGTTTTGTCTACGGGCGCGGGGCATCGGATAACAAGGCGGCACCGGTTGTGCAAATTTATGGACTGAATGTCTTGAAAGAATTGGTCGGCGGGAATTTCCCCTGCACCATTTATGTTGTCGGGAGCGTTCAGGAGGAGGCATGCGACGGGCTTGCTCTCGGTCATGCCATTCAGTACTCCATAAAGGAAAAGGTGGACGCTGTCGTTCTGGGGGAATGCACCGGATGCGCCATTTACAGGGGACACAGGGGACGCATGGAAATCATGGTCTCCACAGCTGGCATTTCATCCCATGCCTCCGCGCCTGAACGAGGCGATAACGCCGTTTACAAAATGGCGCCTATAATCAAGGAAGTTGAGTCGCTGAATGCAAAACTGAAGGATGACTCCTTCCTCGGAAAGGGAACCATTGCCGTGACAAAAATCGAATGCAACACGGATTCAATCAACTGCATACCTTATGCCTGCCGCATCTATCTTGACCGGCGCTTGACCGCTGGGGAGGACAGGGATTTGGCTCTCCAGCAGATAAAGGAACTCACATCAGCGAGTGATGCCGATGTAAAAGTCCTCAGATTCACCGAGCCTTCCTATACCGGCAAGGTGCTTGATACGGAGAAATATTATCCCACATGGGTTTTGCCTGAGGAACACCGGTTAGTTCAGGATGCAAGAGGTGCATATCTCGCGCTATTCGGTTGCGAGCCGAAGATTGGTAAATGGACATTCAGCACCAACGGCGTTTCAAGCATGGGACGGCTTGGCATTCCCACCATCGGTTTTGGTCCCGGCGAGGAGCGCTTCGCCCATACAAATCAGGATAAATGCTCGATAGAAGACTTGCGCACCGCCTGCGCCTTCTACGCCGCCTTGCCAGCTTTTGTGAGTTAATACTTTTTTGAATTATTGGGTGATTACGATGCCCTCCTGACGAGCAATTTCAAGGATGGGACGACCGCTTTCAGTTTCCCATTCACGCTCTCCGCAGGGTATCGGTTCAATCCTGTTATCGGATTTGGCAGTAGCCGACCAGAGTTTTTTAACTGTCTCAATCGTCAGGACGGAATCAAATTCAGGAGCGATTACCAATAAATCAATGTCGCTCCATTCATGATTTTCACCCCGCGCAAAAGAGCCGAATAGAATAACTTTGCGTGCATTAATCCCATATTTGGGAAGTGCGGCAAGATATCTTTTTATAGCTGTGATAACTGTGCTTTCAACCATTCCACCATCTCCCCTGCAAGGGTTATATCTTTCCGGGCAATTTCACCTGAGATGATTATCTGCGCATCTCCCGGATAACGCCCTTCCAACTGATAAACATTAAAAGCCCGCAACCATTCCATCTTTTCATCAGTGATTTCCAATCCTGTCATTTCAGCGAGTCTCACGAGATTGTGAATCTTTGGAGGAGTTTTCGAAGTGGCACGGGTGACATGGGCTTTCAGCATTTTTTCAAGAGACAGATGCGCAAAAAAAAGTGCATAACGAAACCTTCCATTTACAAGCAACTCCCTTGCAATCTCCAAATCTTCACTGGCGCCATTCTGCCAATAGTCAATCTGTTTTTGAATATCCATATCATTAAGCCTTATCCGCCGTGGCAAGCTGGAGGATGCGCTGGGCGCGCTTGACAACCGGTGGGTCTATCATCTTGCTGCCAACGACTGTTACGGCAGAACCTCTTGCCTGCGCCTCTTCAAATGCGGAAACAATCTTTTTTGCCTTTTCTATCTCAGCATCAGTCGGGGCGAATCCCTTGTGAATCACGGCAATCTGGCGCGGATGTATGCATCCCTTGCCCTCAAAGCCAAGCGACTTTGCCTCAAGGACACTCTGTATCAGCCCCGCCTCGTCCGCCACGTCTGAAAAAACAGAATCAATGGGCTGAATCCCCGCCGCCCGTGCCGCATTCACCACCTGACACCTCGCCCAGAAACTCTCACGTCCTTCCACGGTGCGCGCAGAGCCAATGTCCGCAGTGTAGTCCTCAAGCCCAATCGTGAGCGCAATGTTGCGTGGACTCGCCGACGCAATTTCATACACCCTGAGCGCGCCCACTGCGCTCTCTATAATGGGCATGAGATAAACATGAGCCTCCACACCCGCATCGCCGGCAAGGCTCGATACGGCGTCATCCACCTCCCTCACCTGCTCTGCGCTTTCGCATTTTGGTATCAGAATAACGTGGACATTATGCGGTATGACGAATTTGAGGTCTTCAAGTCCTGCGGGGAGTTGATTAATGCGCACCATACGCTCCGCCCCGTAAAAATCAACCTGTCGCAAGGCATTCCGCACGAGAATCCGTGCGGCGTCCTTTTCAGATGGCGCAACTGAATCCTCAAGGTCAAGTATAACGCCATCCGGCTTGTGAAGTCCCGCATTGACCATGAATTTGGGTTCATTGCCGGGTAGATAAAGACGGGAACGGCGGAATCGCTCGCGGGGGCTATGATACAGGGATTCCTTGCACATCTCCGGCAGGAACTCTTTTGTGACTCCGGATTTTGTCCGCCTGACAGCGGTCTCCAGCCGGGCGGAGAGTGTAAAAGGAAGAGCGCCGGAATCATCAATCTCGAGGCGGGCATGCTCAATGTCGAAAAAAGAAAGTCCCTCCCGAAAGAGACGCATTATTGCCTCTCCATACATGGAGGCGACCTTGCTTTTCATAACGATGTCCAGACCGCCGGAATCCCGCAGTTCAAGGGACATCCAGCAATCCGAACGAACACCCTCACCCCGCCTGCCTGCGACAGCCATCGCTCATCTTCCCCTTCGCACCGGCTCATCTCATGACAACGGGTCTCATGCAAGATTCTGCGACTTCAACTCTTCACGGCTGACGACCCTGATTCCAGATGCCTGCATCTCCTGAATCGCCCTGTCGGGTTCATCAAAGCGGAGGACGATGAATGCCTTGTCGCCCCGTGTGCCGACAGAGTAAAGATATTCCACATTCAGGTTCTTATGCCCGATGACATTGAGGACTTTTGCAAGCCCGCCCGGACGGTCAGAGGTCTCCACAACTATGACATCGGTCTTGACCGCCGTGATGCCTTCATCATGAAGGGCGGCAACCGCCTTATCCACATCATCAACGATAAGGCGCACCACGCCGAAATCACTTGTGTCCGCGAGAGAGGCGGCGCGGATATTGACCACGGCGTTGGCGAGGATATTGGCAATCTCCGCAAGTCGTCCTGATTTATTTTCAAGAAAGATGGAAATCTGCTGAACCTTCATTTTTACTGTTCCTCCCTTTTATCAGATTTTACGCTCATCAATCACCCTTTTTGCCTTGCCCATACTGCGCTCAATGCTCCTCGGTTCAACCAGCTTGATGCGGGCGCTCAGACCCAGAACGCTTTGAATCTCTTCCTGTATCTTCTTTTCAAGCTTCTCCAGTTTTCTCACCTCATCAGAAAAAACTTTCTCACTGACCTCCACGTGTATTTCCATGTCATCGAGCGCCCCTTCACGCCGCAGATAAATGAGGTAATGCGGTTCCACACCCTCCACCTCGAGAAGAACGCTTTCAATCTGGCTGGGGAAGACATTGACTCCACGAATAATCAGCATGTCATCGGTGCGACCGGTGATGCGGCTCATACGGACGTGGGTGCGTCCGCAGGGACATGGTCCCTCAAGCAGGGATGTGATATCCCGCGTGCGGAAACGGATGGCGGGATAGCAGACCTTGGTAAGCGTGGTAATAACAAGTTCGCCTTCCTGCCCCGGCGGGAGCGGCTCGCCCGTTTCCGGGTCTATAACCTCCGGCAGAAAATGGTCATCAAAGATATGCAGACCCTTTTGCTCAAGACATTCATTTGCGACGCCGGGTCCGATGATCTCAGAAAGTCCATAGATATCTGTGGCAATAATGTTGAGACTCTTCTCAATCTTTTCCCGCATGACCTCAGACCATGGTTCAGCGCCAAGCACGCCATATTTGAGCGGGAGGGATTTGAAATCGACACCCTCCTCGGCTCCCGTCTCGCCAAGGTGGAGACAATAGGATGGCGTGCACGTAATCATTGTGGTACCGAAATCCTGCAGATAGATAAGCTGTCGCTTGGTCTGTCCGCTGGAGGCGGGCAGGACGGTGCATCCCATCTTCTCGGCGCCATAATGAATGCCCAGACCACCGGTGAACATTCCATAGCCGTAAGCATTCTGGATGACGGATTCCGGTGTGGCGCCACCGCAGGCGAGAGCGCGTGCCATGACCTCCGCCCAGATATCAATATCCTCCTTCGTATATCCCACTGCGGTGGGCTTGCCCGTGGTTCCGCTGGAGGAATGGACACGGACCGTCTCCTTCAGGGGCACTGTAAAAAGCCCATAAGGGTAGTTATCCCTCATGTCCGCCTTGGTGAGGAAGGGGAGTTTACGCAGGTCATCGAGGGATTTGATATCCGAGGGTTTGATGCCCACCTTATCCATCTTGGCGCGGTAGGCGGGTTGTTTTTCATACACAAACTTGACCTGCTTCTTCAATCGTTCAAGTTGAAGTTCTTTTCTCTCTTCAACCGGCATGGTTTCCGCCTCTGGATTCCATATCATGGGCAGCCTCCTTCTTTTATGGTTCAGTGCATCAATAGCTATTTGAAAATAGGAGTATCCAGGATGTCTGCGCAAGCTTAATTTTACCCCGTGCAGCATTACTTGCGCAGTAAACGGAATATTCGTGCTGAACGGACATTTCGCAGAAAATCCGCATTGGACAGATTATGATAAAAACTGTTTGTTTTTCTCCGTGTTCCCAGTAGTTCATAAAAACTTAACCACGGGGGACACTGTGAGCACGGGGCGAAAAGAAAGTAATGAGTTTCACCGTGCGTCCACTTGCGGTGAGCACTGGTAAAAATATTTTCATTTTTTTCAGGTCTTTTTATTCCTCTCTTCTCTTTTCAACCAGACGCACAAAAATGGAGTAAAATATCATCATCAGAAGTGCAACCATGCCGTATGTAATGCGCTCGCTCGTCAGACTTGTCCTTGAAAATCCAAGGGCACATAGCCCGCACAAAAGATATGTCATAAATGTCAAGCGCAAAACCGTTGGATGACTATACCCCGCAATGAGCAATCTCTGGTAAAGATGAGACCTGTGCGCCTTCAGAATATTCTCCCCACGCAACACCCTCCGCCCTATGGTATATAGAACATCAAACAGAAAGGGCAGAAGGAGGATGACAAATGTCCCGAAGGGAAAGCGAACCGGGTCTTCCGAATGCAGGTGCAGGGTAACGACTGCAAGTATGAATCCGACGAACTGGCTTCCGCAATCCCCCATGAACGTTACTGATGGCGTGAGATTATATATCAGAAAACCGCCCGATGCGCCTGCAAGGAGGAATAACAGGGCTGACACGGGGTCTCCGGACTGCCCCTTCATGATAATAGCAAGAAAAAGCGACACCACCAGCGCAAAGCTCCCTGCCTTCCCATCCATGCCGTCCATGAAATTGTACGCATTTATGACAAGGAGAATCCAGCAGAAGGCAAGAACACTCCCCAGAATGGGGGATGGGACAATGCCTGCAAAATGGACAAGGGAGTGAATCCTTATTCCCAGCGCAACCGGAACGGCGGCGCCAACTGCCTGCAAAACCAGTTTCAAAATGGCATTCATGCCATAGAGGTCATCCAGAAGTCCGAAGAAGAAGCAAACCACGCCCCCCAATAGAATTGATTCCATTAACAAAATCGCAGGGCTTTCCATTACTAAAATGTCCGTAGCCATGATTACAATGCAGAAAATGTAAATCGGTGTAAAGATACCAATGCCGCCAAGGCGCGGGGTGGGGATAACGTGGGAACTGCGCGCCCCAGGGAGGTCATGAACACTGAACTGCCACGCAATCTGGATGGAAATAAGGGTGCATAACCATCCCGACAGGAAACCAATAACGAAGACGTTTAGGTTTACCATTTCAAAATCCTTTATAATGAAAATCGAAATTTGAACTTCTCTCACAGCCTCAGAGGTTCGCCATAAAATGTAAGATAAAGCCAGCGGGTGTAATTCTCAAACTCATCCAGACTTTCAAAATGCCGCGGGTCGGCAAGATTCATGTCAATCATCTCTTTCAGCGTGGGGCTGAAATGTGCTTTCTTGATAAAACGCACAAGAACCTTTATCAGGTTGAGAAAATTCACCTCACCAAGGGGCTCAAACGGAACACCGGACGCCTTGTAATTAAATGTTGTGTCCCACACACGCAGGCGGATGTATGGTTCGGAAAGAACCATATCCAGAACTTTTTTGTGGGAGCGCCCTGTCTCATGGAGTCGGACGCCTCCCGCCACAACCAGCTGGATATTATCCCACGGGAGAACCAGTTTTTCATGGTTTGTCGCTACCTGAAAATGCCTGCGAGAAAATAACCAGACCAGCACCTCCTGCGGTTCAGGAATCCGCGCAAGGTCATTTTCCCTCACAATGCGCACGCCCTGGGAGATATTTGTGAATTTTACCTGCAAATCCCTTGCCGTGGCGGCGTCCACATTCTCAAAAAGTATGCCTTTGCCAAAACGGATGCGACGCTCCGCCTCCTCCTTCGTGATTCCCAGAAATTCGGAACACAGATTAATCGTTTTGATAAAATGAATGCGCCGCCCGAACGCCAGCATGACGGTGTAAAGAGGTCCGGACTTTTTGCGCATCCCGCGCGCTAACCATTCAGCGGTCTCATCTGAACAAGGTTCAAGCGGGATGATATTTCCCCTTGCATCAATACGGTCAGCAGGGACAAAGAAACTGGTTATCTCTACCGGCGAGGGTGCGGATGGCTTTGATTCTGGTGCAACACGGCGTGTTTCCTCCTTTGGCGGCATCTGAGGTTGTGGCTTTTTAGGCAGTCTGAAAGACCCCTCCGGCGTCTTTTGCCATTGCGCCGGCAAGGGGACATGCGTTTTCCGAAGCGGTTCTTTTTCAGGTGGAATGGGCGTGGCGTCTTCGATACTCAACCGCGGTATGCGTGGAGTGGAACCACCTGGCTTCTGCTCTTTTTTCTCCTGCGGGAAAAAGATATTATCCAGCTCCACGGAACTCAACTCGACAATTGGATTCTGCTTTGGGTCACGCAAGAGTTGTTTCTTCTCTTCTTTCTTTTTGAAAAAATTTTCATCTCTGTCAGATGGGCGTTTTTCCATTTTTGACTTCTCTACTTCTTCTTGCAATACACCGACCCGTTACATTACAAATTGCTCTGTATCTTAGAACACATAAGATGTTCAATAAAAAACTTCTATATGGTGACAAGAATGTTTTACAGCATGACAGGTTTTGGTACCGCCCAGATAGAGGGTGAGCTGGGGGTTTTCTCTGTGGAAATCCGGACGGTGAACAACCGCTTTTTAGATTATTCCTTCCGCCTTCCACAGGGGCTTGCAAAAATGGAAACGTCCCTCAGGGAGCTTATTGCGGGAAAGGTCAGGCGCGGACGGGTTGACGTCGCTATCCGCTGGACGCAAAAGGAAGAAGCACTCCCCTCTCTCACGATTAATCTCTCCATTCTGGAAAAACTATATCATGCTCTTCAGTCGGCAAGAAAACACCTCCGCATCAGGGAAAACCTCACGCTCGGCGACCTGCTGAAAATACCCGGACTTTATGTGGAAACCCCAGCCGACATAGATGAGGAAAAACTTATGAATGAGGTGAAAAAGGGAGTGAAAAAGGCGCTTGCTGAACTCCAGCGCTCTAAGGAAAAAGAGGGACGACGACTCGCGGATGCGCTCACGAAACTAATTGATGAACTGGATGGAGAAAGGCAAATAATTGAGGGTAGGAAAGGCGAGGTGCTTGAAAAATTCCGCATGCGTCTCATGAAAAAAATTGAGGAGTTCAATCAGACAACGCCCGTTCCCATCGAGCCAGCACGCCTCGAGGCGGAAGTCCTGCTCTATGCCGACAGGTCGGACATCTCTGAGGAACTGGCACGTCTGCAATCCCATATCGCCACATTCCGCCAGCTCCTTACCACAGATTCACAGGAGCCCGCCGGTCGTCCTCTTGAATTTCTATCTCAGGAACTCCTCCGGGAGGTCAATACACTGGGGAGCAAATCTCATGATACCGACCTCGCAAATTGCGTCCTTGCCATGAAAAACACTCTCGAAAAAATCCGGGAGCAGTTGCAGAATGTGGAATAGAAAAACTAAAAAATTTTTTATTCACCACAGAGCCACAGAGAACACAGAGGAAATATTGAAAATTCTCTGTGCACCCTGTGACTCCGTGGTGAATCCTATATTTTAAAGGTTTTATTCATGGACGGGACGGCGCTTATTTTCTGCGATGGGGCGTTCTCTACACCAACTGGCAAGACGGCTAACGGGCTGGTGCGCTTCACAGAACGCTACATCGTGGTCGGAGTCATTGACTCATTATGTGCGGGAAGGGATGCGGGTGAGGTGCTTGATGGACGCCCATGCGGTGTGCCGATTTTTGCCTCACTCGAAGGAGCTATCACCACACTTACAGAAAAACCGCGCTATTTCATAATCGGGATTGCGCCGGATGGGGGGCGTCTGCCGGATGCCGCAAGACCTGCGGTGGCTCACGCCCTGCGACTCGGCATCAATGTGGACAGCGGTCTTCATACCTTTCTCGGCGATGACCCGGAATTCAAGAGAGCCGCGCAGGATGGCGGCGCAACAATCAGGGACATCCGCAGACCGCCCGAGCGTGAGCATCTACACTTCTGGACGGGGAAGATTAGGGAGGTCAGGGCGCTCAAGGTGGCGCTTCTTGGCACGGATTCTGCCATAGGCAAGCGCACCACTGCCATCCTCCTGAAACGGGCGCTCCTTGAGGCAGGAGTGAGAAATGCCATTGTGGGAACAGGTCAGACCGCCTGGATGCAGGGCGTTCCGTATTGCATCGTTATGGATTCCATTGTGAACGATTTTGTGACGGGAGAACTGGAACATGCGGTCTGGCAGGCATGGAATGATATGCATCCTGAGACGATTCTCATCGAGGGACAAGGTTGCCTCACTCATCCTGCCTATCCTGGTGGATTTGAGATACTTGCCGCCTGCCGACCCGATGCAATAATCCTTCAGCATGCCCCGATGCGGGAATATTATGATGGCTTTCCGGGTTTGAGTCTGGCAGGCATTGAGCGAGAGATGGCAATCCTGCGAGCACTCACATCCGCCCCCATAATCGCCATTGCCCTGAATCATGAAAAGATGACACCCGCCCAAGTGGAAAAAACCGCGCAAGAATACGAAAGACGCTATGGCATACCCAGTTGCGACCCGCTCTCACAGGGATGCGGCAAACTCGTCAGTGCCGTAAAAAGACATCTCCCCGTAAAGGGGAGCGAAAACAAATAACATAAATAATTTAATACGGAAATTGTGGGGGTGGTGATATGAGCATTTTGGAACGCAAATGGTTACTTGGCATGGTCTTCATGTGTGCCTTACCACCCACGACAATTCATGCCCTTCACCAGTGGGATGAACCAATTCAGGATGTCTTTGTCCTTACAGATGCCGAAAAGGGGCACATCCAGATTCGCATCTGGCTCAATGACGCAAAGGCAGAGACGCTTCGGAACACGAGCGTCAATATCGAGTTTGAACATCCAGATGGCACTATTCAGAATGCCGATACGTTCCCCTTCATTCTGCCACCAAAGGGGAATTACACCTCTATCGAGTCATCGGTCGATTCCCCACTTCCATGGAGCCCAAAGAATCCGAATCTCTATCATCTCCGCATGACATTCACGAATCAAGACGGCGCCACCATCGCCTCGATTCACCAGCGCTTCGGCATGCGGAAACTTGAAACACGAAATGCACGGTTCTATGTCAACGGGAAACCATTCTATGTCCGGGCGTGCGGCGGTGAGGGCGGATGCGGTTGCGACGAACTGTCGCCCGATGAAATCCGCAAAAGACTTATTCAGATGCGCCGCTTCGGATTCAATGCAGATAGACATCACACGCATGTCCCAAGCGATACCTATATGGACATCGCAGACGAGGTCGGTTTGTTCATTCAAATGGAGATTGGAGGAACGGCAATCGGAAATGACCCCAAATCGGAAAGGTTTCAAAAAGCACTTGAGAAATGGCGCTCCATGATTCAAATGGCGCGGCGTCATCCATCTGCCTTCATTTACAGCGTGGGCAACGAGATTTATCTCAATGACCCCGGTCTCGTCAAATGCCTCGACACCCTTTACGACACGGCAAAGGAAATGGACCCGGGAACCTTCGTGCTCAACCGCTCAGGAAGCAATCCGTTCAACGATGATTACGGGAAATACGACCTCATCGAGCGACCCATCGGGGAGTATGAGCATGTGGCAGAGTTCGCTCGTGAAGATTTCATGCTTTACCTTCGAGGCAATCGAAAGGGAAAAAGCGACCAGTTCCCAATAATCGCACATGAGTATCCCCTTGTCGCCTCATATCCAAACCCGGAGCTTGCGGGCAAATATGCAAAAACGCCCGACTGGATTCAGATGGCGGTGGACAAAGCCCGCAAAAATGGACTGGAGCATCTCCTCCCGCTTTACGTGAAAAACTCAGAGAGCATTCAGGCACTCTGTCGCAAGGAAATGCTCGAAGAGGCACGAAAATTCCCCGAACTCGACGGCTACAGCATGTTGCGCTTCGTCGACTGTGGCAGTTATGTCTCAGGCGTCGTTGATGATTTTGCCGACCCGAAAAATGTGACATGCGAAGAGTTTCTCCGGACTAATGGCGAAACTGTCTTGCTCTGCACGTGGAATCAGCGAAGCTTTAACTACGGCGACACGTTGACAGCCGATATCGATATCTCGCACCACGGAGAGGAGCCTTTCAGCGCACCCCTGTGCCGCTGGTGGCTGATGGATGGTCCGCAGGTCATTGCCAATGGCGAGTTCAAAGATGTCAAGGTTCAACCTGTGGATGTTGCGCGAGTCGGGACAATCTCCGTCGTTACTCCCGAACTCCCTTCTGCGGCTAAACTCACCCTGCGAGCCATCCTGCCCGACACGAAGCCGCTAATCAACAACGAATGGTATTTCTGGGCGTTCCCTTCTGAGGTCGCCAGCCCGGAGATACAACGTTCCGTCAAACTCTGGGACCCCCGCGACCGCTTCTCAGTTTATATGGACACTTATAAGAAATTTAAACGCATAACGAAGACAGATTGGACGCCGACTGTGAAGTCCGGTGGTCTGGTCATCACCGATTCCTGGCAGAAGGCATTCTATGACTACCTCGACAAGGGTGGACGTCTCTGGATTATCTCTGACAAAACCTG
>Ga0172366_10001885_pt1 | contig 16356 bp, 13 predicted proteins | sample LakKivSesite69cm_FD_114533 | JGI IMG/M metagenome (GOLD analysis project Ga0172366, IMG submission 114533) | Sediment microbial communities from Lake Kivu, Rwanda - Sediment site 69cm | ecosystem: Environmental > Aquatic > Freshwater > Lake > Sediment | place: Rwanda: Western Province, Lake... | reverse complement strand
GGATGCTTTTTTCGTTGTTCTGAACAGATTTGGCGAGGGCGAGTTTGTTGAGATTTATAATGTTGGTTCATTAGATCAGATTGATGTTGTACGTGTCGCTGAGGTTGTTTGTGAGGAAATGGGCTTGCGGGATGTTGCTTTTAGGTTTACAGGCGGAGTTGATGGTGGACGCGGCTGGAAAGGGGACGTGAAGAGTATGCAACTTTCCGTTAACAAGTTGCTGAGTTTAGGTTGGAAGCCGACGCTTAATAGTGAAGAGGCTGTTAGGTCGAGCTATCGTGAACTTTTAGGTCTGCGAAAGAGAGCAATATAGTGCCGGAATTTAGAGGTTCACAATCACAGGTTAAGCCCTCTACATTTTGCCCATGTGGTTTGTTCCTAGGGATTGTTAGGAGATTTTGGAAGTGAAGAAGGTTAGCAATTCGGATGTTACGGTGGTCATTGCTACCCTTAATGAGGAGAAGGGGATAGGTCCTACTTTAGGGGAGCGTAGGGAGGTTTTGGAGGAGAATTCTGATGTGGGTATGGTGCTTGGGAACAGGTTTAATGATAGTTTTGATTTGAAGGCTATGGGTAATGCGTATTATTTTGGGAATAGTTTTCTTGCTTTTAAACAGTATTTGTTGAATGGTGTGAAGTTGCGGGATCCGTTGACTGGATTGAGGGTTGTGAGATGGGATATTTTGAGGGATTGGAAGCCTAAGGCTAAGAGTTTTGATGTAGAAGCAGAGCTGAATCATTACGTTGAAAGAAAGGGATATCGAATTAAAGAGATACCTATCCACTACCGCGAAAGACTGGGAGAAAAGAAGCTAAAGTTGAGACATGGAGTTACAATTTTGAGAAGGATATTAGCTGAGAGCTTTTCGTGATTTTGGGGTCATTTTAGCGGCTTATCTTGGCAAGTATTTCTATGCGCCAAATTTCTATGGAGGTTGTTTTAATTGAAAAAAGCATTAATTACGGGTGTTACAGGTCAAGATGGTGCATATCTAGCCAAGTTTCTCTTAGATAAAGGATATGAAATATACGGGACTTATCGCCGTCTAAGTACACCTAACTTCTGGCGTTTGGAATACCTTGGAATTTTCGACAAAGTAAGCCTCATTCCAACCGACTTAAGTGATACAGGCTCGATTGTTGAAGCTTTAAAGATTTCAGAACCGGATGAGGTTTATCATTTAGCTGCTCAGAGCTTTGTCGAGGCGAGCTTTGAAACTCCTGTGGCTACGGGAGACGTTACCGGCTTATCCGTAACCAGAATCCTTGAAGCTATTCGGCAAAACCGCCAAGATGTTAGGTTTTACTTCGCAGCCACAAGTGAAATGTTTGGCAAAACCGGACTATTAAATGGTGGAAAACCTCTCAACGAATGCGACATTTTTCGTCCTATGAGCCCTTATGCTGCTGCCAAGGTTTATGCCTACTGGATTACACGAACATATAGGGAAGGTTATGGAATATTTGCAGTTAACGGTATTCTTTTCAATCACGAATCACCGTTGCGGGGTTTAGAATTTGTGACAAGGAAGATTGCCAATGAGGTTGCAAAGATATCCCTTGGCATAAGCAAAGAGCTCAGACTCGGTAATCTAGATGCAAAACGAGACTGGGGTTATGCTCCAGAACACGTCGAGGCAATGTGGCTCATGCTTCAAAAAGAAGAAGCTGATGATTACGTAATCGCAACAGGTGAAGCACATAGCGTAAAAGAATTTGTGGAAAAATCTTTCGAGACGGCTAAACTCGATTGGCAGGACTACGTTAAGCTCGATAAACGCTTCCTAAGACCTCTTGATGTCCCGTACCTTGTAGGAGACTACACAAAAGCGAAAAAAGAACTCGGTTGGAGACCAAGAATAACGTTTAACAAACTGACCGAAATCTTAGTCATAGAAGAAGTCAATCGCTGGGAGAGGTGGCTTAACGGAGAGAGGTTCCCCTGGGATGCGCCAAATTATCCAAGCGAGGCTAAAATCCTTACAAGAGCTTTAAGGATGTGACTTTATGAAGTGTAGAATTCCTATAGCAGAGCCAGAGATAGGAGACGAAGAACTACAAAACGTAATGGAGGCTGTTAAAAGTGGTTGGGTGAGCTCAAAAGGGCCCTTCATAGAGGAGTTTGAAAAGGGCTTTTCTAGCTATATAGGGGTAAAACACGCTGTAGCCACGTCAAACGGAACAACGGCATTGCATTTAAGCTTAGTGGCTCTCGGAATAGGTAGGGGGGATAAGGTTCTGGTCCCCTCGTTAACCTTCATAGCCCCCGCCAATGCAGTAACATATACAGGGGCAGAGCCCATCTTTGTAGACTCCCACCCAGAATACTGGTGCATGGACCCATCCAAAATAGAGGAGAAGATAGATGGTCAAACAAAAGCGATTATGGTGGTTCACCTTTACGGGCATCCATGCGATATGGACGAAATCATACGTATAGCTGAAAATCACGGGCTTCAAGTAATAGAGGATTGCGCTGAGGCACACGGTGCAGAATATAAAGGTAGAAAGGTAGGCTCATTCGGCCTCATTACCTGTTTCTCATTTTACGGTAATAAGATCATCACAACTGGTGAGGGAGGCATGTGTCTCACAAACAATGAAGAGTTGGCGAACAAAATGAGGATACTTAGAGATCATGGAATGAACCCTAGTAAGAGATACTGGCATGACATCATTGGCTTCAATTATAGGATGACAAATCTCCAGGCGGCTCTTGGAGTCGCTCAACTGAAAAAGATAGATCTTTTGATTGACAAAAAGAGGCGGATAGCCATCGAGTATAAGAAGCTTTTACAGAATCTACCCGCTGTTACGCCTGCGCCAGAAATGTCTTGGGCTAAAAGCGTATATTGGCTCTACTCCGTATTAGTGAAAGGAGCGCTCAGAGATAAAATAATCAAGCATTTAGAGAGACAAGCCATCGAAACCAGACCCTTCTTCTACCCCATGCACATCCTGCCCCCCTATAAACAAGGCTTAACACTTCCAGTTGCGGAAAAATTATCGGCTATGGGCATAAACCTTCCAAGCGGGCCTCAACTCTCGAGGGATCAAACTCGAAATGTAGTGGAATCGCTAAGTGACGTATTAGGAAGATAAACGAATACAAGAGGAAGAGTTAACAATCATGGAATTATGTGACACTATTTTGCTTCTACTTGTTGGAGTCATGTTCTTAGTTTATGGTAGTTACGGCGCACTTATGTTCTTAAGTTCAAAGAAGAAGAGATACTTTAAAAAGGATTACGTACCCTCAGTGGCGCTTATTGTCTGTACGTATAACGAGGAAGAAGTGATAGAAAGGAAAATTAAAAACATTTTAATGCTTGATTATCCACGTGAAAAACTCAAAGTTGTGTTTGTTGACAGCGGTTCTACAGATAAAACAATGAACGTAATAGGGAACTACCTAAAGGATAATCCGAATTTTAGACTCTATATTCAAGAAAGAAGGATGGGGCAGAACAGTGCAGAAAATTTTGTCATGCCCTATGTCAAAGACAAAATAGTAGTGACTACAGATGCGGAAGTCCTATTTAATAGGAATTCAATAAAAAAGATTGTCAAAAATTTTGCTCATAAAAACATTGGAGCGGTAACCGGGGAGCAGCTTTTGCTGAGAAAGGATTCGTTGCCAAGAAGAATGGAATCAATTTACAAAAGGTTATACTACTTAATTCGCAAGGGGGAAAGCAATATGGATTCAACATTTCATGTACACGGTGATTTATTGGCCTTTAGAAGAAAGTTATGGAAACCACTAAATCCCCACCGCGGAGCTGACGATGCTTCGATAGCATTTAATATCAGAAGGAAAGGATATCGGGTAATTCACGATTCAAGTGCAGTTTTTTACGAGAGTCCCCCTCAAACGCTAGGGGAAAGAGAACTCCAGAAAAGAAAGAGAGCAGCGGTGTTGTTTGAATCAATTTTTATGAACTTAGATATGTTGTTTAATCGAAAATTTGGCGTTTTCGGATGCATAATTCTTCCGGCAAACTTTTTTATGTTAATCATCTCACCTTTTGTGTTCCTTTCAATCCTAATATTGTCATCGATCAAACTAATTACAAATTTCTCTCAAACTTTCTTATTCTCAGTTCCATTTGTGTTTATTCTTTTCATGGCTATGTTTATCTTGAATCAATTTTCGAGCATAGGTGCATTAATTAGGGTATTTTTAACAAGAAGGGGTAAAAATGTACTGTGGGAAAAGACTGTGACGACGAGACATGCAACAGCTAACCTCAATCAGTAAGGTAGAGTAATAATAATCAAAATGTGCTTTGTATCATCCTTTCCTCCCAAAAAGGAAGGCAGATCAAATTATTTATTCTATTTAGTTAAATCGATAGAAGATATTTGTAGTGATTGTACTATCTATGCACGCTGAAGATTCTCGGTATATCGATATTTAAAGTTTTAATAATGACCCATCTGGTTTCACTATGAAAATAGCTCAAGTTTGCCCTTTGTATCATCCTTGCGTAGGCGGCATTGAAACTGTTGTAAAGGAAATTAGCGAAAGATTAGCGAAAAAAGGCTTTAAGATAAAAGTTTTAGCAACGGATCCTTCTGGAGAATTGTTAAGAGAGGAAATCATTAATGGCGTTGGAGTTAGGCGGTTCAAGTCATGGGCGCCGAACGAATCTTACTACTTGCCTTATCCAGATATGTTATCCGATCTGTCAGCAGAACGAGTAGACATAATACATGTTCATAGTATACACGCACTGACGATGCATATAGCGTATATTGCCCATAAGTTACATGCGAAACCTAAATTTGTCGTTTCACCTTATTACCATGGAAAAGGGCACACTAAGCTTGCACAAATGCTATGGGTACCTTACCGACCTTTAGCGAAAAGAATCCTAAAAAATGCAGATGGGATTGTAGTTAATTCAAGGGCTCAAAGAACTTTGATAGAGAGAACTTTTAAGCCCTCATCTAAAATATTTACAGTTTACGATGGAGTTAATTTAAATAAGATAAAAAATGCTGAATCATTCACTCTTAGTGAGAATTGTAAAAAATTGCTATATGTTGGAAGACTTGAAAAGTATAAGAATGTTCATATAACCATAGCATCTATGAAATACCTTCCTGAAAACTATCACTTTTATGTAATCGGTGGCGGTCCATTCAAACCTTTCCTCGAAAAACTTGTGAAATCAATGGGCCTACGAAGCCGGGTGCACCTATTGGGCTTCCAGTCGGACGATGTTGTTTATCGATGGCTTAAGACAGCCGACATGCTTATACATCTTTCGGATGTTGAGTCTTTTGGGATGACTTGCATTGAGTCCCTCGCTGCTGGTACTCCAGTGATAGCGAACGATGACGGTTTTGGTTTAAGGGAAACGATAGCTCTGTTCCCTGAGAATATAAGAATGTATAGGGCCGGCAGAGAATCTATTTCTAAATTATCAAGGCTGATAACGGAAGTCGCTGAATTGAAGCCAATAGCAGTAGATGTACTCCAATTTTCATGGGATTTCATAGCTGAAACCGTAAGCACCATATACAAACAAATCTTGATGGAGCGATAGAGCTGTAGCTTCCATCCATACTTGCACTATCTAGAGTGTGGAAATTAATTGCTGAGGATAAATGGAATGAAAAAGCCTCGATTACTGGTATTACAGGTCAAGACGGCGCATATTTGGCTAAGTTTCTCTTGGACAAGGGATATGAAGTATATGGAACTTACTGCCGTCTAAGTACACCTAACTTCTGGCGTTTGGAATATCTTGGAGTCTCTCTAAAGTAAACCTTGTTCCAGCTGATTTAAGCGATACAAGCTCGATTGTTGAAGTTTTAAAGATCTCAGAACCACATGAAGTTTATCAGTTGGTCCTCACAGCTTTGTCGGAGCGAGCTTTGCCCTTATGCTACAGCTAAGGTTTATGCCTACTGGATTACACGAACATACAGGGAAGATTATGGAATCTTTGCAGTTTAACGGTATTCTCTTCAATCACGAATCGCCATTGCGGGGTTTAGAATTTGCGACTAGGGAAATTGCCAACGAGGTTGCGAAGATATCCCTCGGCCTAAGTAAAGAACCCAGACTCGACAATCTAGATGCAAAAAGAGCCTGTCGCCTCACCATCAGAAACCATGGAATCATACCTAAACGAATGAGGTAAATGTTTATGCTAGTAAGAAATCTTGACTTTAGAAGCCTTTATATGCTTTATAAATTTCTCACAAATTTTGATAAAGAGACAAAAAGATGGTTCCATCATCCTTTTGTGTACCCTCCTTACAAAAACCTTTTAAGTTTGATGAATTACATGCGTTTATTTCTCTCAATGTTAATCCCAAGACATATACTTTTAAAGATTTTTCCCAGGTTATCTTGCATAGTAGTTACCGCAAAGTTGAAACACACTGTTCAAGGATGTGCGTATCTAACTATAAAGCGAAGTTTGACAAAATGTTACGAATCTGAGTTAGGTATTGTTGTAGGAAAAGAATTTCGAGAGAAAGGGATAGGCAATGCGCTATTGAAAACTTTGATCGACGAAGCGATAAGAATTGGTGTAATTAAGATAACTCTTGTTGTTTTGAAAGAGAACACGGCTGCGATAAATCTTTACAAGAAACAGGGATTTAAAATAGTTAAGGAAACCACGGATTCATTTAATGGTAAAATTCTAGATGCGTTAATTATGGAACTAAATCTGGCTCCTGTGAGACCTATGTCTCATGTAATTGTTTCTCAAGGTTACCAAGAATTCATTGGAGAATATAGGATGCAGGCATGGGTTGAAAATGTGAACATGATTCTAAAAGATGAGGGATATAAGGTGCGTGTTTTCATGTCTGGAGAAAATAGAAGAAGTTTCGCTAAAAATGGGGTCGAAGTTATGATCTCAAAGCGGTTGGGAGTATTAAGAGATCCTTTTTCACTTGACATTCCTGCAAAGATTCTTCTTACGAAAAAGCCTTCAATAGTGATTATACATGGACTTCAACACCTTCTCACTCTTTTCTCTCTGATCATTTATTTTCTTCGTGGTGTCCCAGTTATCATTATTGTTCATGGGCTTTATCTTTTAAACTCGCGTCTTTCGTCTTTCAGGGATCGAGTGCTTAAATTCATCCTGCATGTATTCAGAAATTCATACCTCTTAATAGCGTTAACTGATTATGATAGGCAGCTGCTTTTAAAAGAATGGGGGATACCTGAGGATAAAATAAGACTTACAAAGGTTCCTCTTTATATAAATCAAGAGGAGCTCCAATTAATCGAGCAGATAAAGAAGAAAAATTATGAGTATATAGTGGATGCGTCAGATAAGATACGATTTCTATATATCGGGAGACTAGATTATTATCAGAAAAGAGTTGATCGTATAATTAAGATATTTTATCGTTTTCTAAAGATGTCGAAAAGCAAACATCCTAATGTGGAACTTATTATAGTAGGTAGAGGCCCCTTTGAGGAGTTGCTAGTGAAAATGGTAAAAAAACTTGGGATACAAGATTATGTGAAAATAGTAGGTGCAGTTTCTCAAGAAGAAAAATGGCTACACTATCTAACTAGCACGGTTTTAGTTTTAGCATCGAAGTTTGAAGGAGTACCCAGAGTTATATTTGAAGCCTTCGCAACAGGTAAAATTGTAGTAGCCCCAAACATATGTGGACTAACTGAAGTTATTCAAAATGGCATTAATGGTTTTCTTTTTGATGACGACGAAGAGTTTCTTAAGATATTGAACTTAGTGGTTGCAAATAGCCAATCCATATCAGCGATGCAGAATACTAACCGTAGATTGATAATCGAGAAATTTAACCTAGAGGCAAACAAAGAGGAAATATGCTCTCTTCTCAGAGATGTGCAAATCAAACACAAGACAACCAGAGGTCTTCTATAGGCCACATTATCTCTATAAAAATCTGGGCGCTATACTAAATAGTTGATGGAAGAAGAACTCACCCAAAACTTTTTGGAGGTTTTGAATAACTGAAGAAAGTTGGAGGACATGAGTCAAAACATTATTAGAACCTTTAAGGATTGCGAATCACAGAATTAAATATATCAGTACTGCCAAAATTTTAATGAAAAAGAAAATAGCCGCTACTTGCATATTGTTTAGTGCAAGCGCATGCGCTACAAGTGAAAGAGAACGCGCGAATCCGGACGGTTTATCCGAATGTATGAGGATACATGTTAGGAATAATCATGCCTTCGACGACCAAATCACACCTACTCGAGACTACGGTATCTCTCACACGGGAACTTACTCAGATTATAACGATGGTGACTCACACTCTAGCGCGTAGTGCGCACTATGGAGTTAGGATTACAGTTAAAAGAAACTTTTCTTAAAAGATTAAATAATGAAAGTTCAATAAGACAGTTTATTAACATCCTCGAAAGTTTGAGCTGAGAAAGCTTTTGATCAAAGAAGGATTAAAGATGAAGGAAACTAAGGTGGCTTTAGTTGGTTGTGGTTTTGTAGCAAATGATCACTTAAAAGCTTGGCGAAAATTAAACCATGCTAAAGTAGTTGCGGTATCAGATTTGAATGAAAGTTTAGCGAAAAGCACTGCCGAAGTTTGGAGAATCCCTCGCTATTATGCTTCATTCTCAGATATGATTAAAAAGGAAAAAATAGATGTGGTTGACATTTGTACGCCGCCCCATACTCATGCAGCTTTGGCTGTTCAGTCGATGGAGGTTGGAGTTAACGTTTTGATTGAAAAACCCATGACGATGACAGTAAGTGACGCTGAAAAAATCGTCAATTGTCAAAAAAGCAGTGGAGTAGAGGCGGGTGTAATTCACAACTGGTTGTTTGAAGCGTCAGTTTTAGAAGCATGTGCGTTTGTTAATCGAGGCCTTCTAGGCGAAGTACTTAATGTTGAGATTGAAACGTTAAATACAAAGGATGATCCTATGGCTACAAATGAACATCACTGGTGTCACAAGCTACCTGGTGGACGTTTCAGTGAAATGTTGGCTCATCCCATTTATCTGACAAGGCATTTCTTAGGAGGAGAGGTTGAGGTGAGCGATGTTCAAGTTTTTAAGGTGGGTAGTTATCCTTGGATGAAGTCTGATGAACTTTGTGCGACTTTGAAGGTTGGGTACAAGTTGGGTAGAGTGTATGCGTCGTTTAATTCCTCCAGGGATGCTATCTACGTTAATCTTTATGGCAGAGAAGGCATTATTAAAGTGGAGATTATTAATTCAATTTTAACTTTTCTGCCTAGAAGAAAGACTAGCCGATTCAGCAAGGGTTTTGATTCTCTTAAGCAGGCGTGGCAAATTGTGAAGCGTACAGGGAAGAACGTGATGAAAGTTGTTTCTAAAAGTTGGATGAGTGGACAAGAGATGTACATTAAGCTCTTTGATGAAAGCCTGATGAATGATAATGAGCCTCCAGTTTCTGTTACAGACGGTTTAGCGGTCGTCAAAACACTTGAAGAAATGTGCATGAAGATTGCAGAACTCGAGAGAAAGGCTTAGGCTAATATGGATCGAGTTTGATTTTTTGCGGTGATTTTGTGAGCAAAGTCTACTCCTTGTTTATGCAGAACTTTATGTTGCCCATCTATGATTTTGCTCGCAGAACTTCTAGGTTCAGAGTTGGTCGTATTCTTGAAAAGATACAGTGGTTACCACGTGAAGAGATTGAACGTTTACAACAGAAGAACCTCTGCGCCGTGTTGAAACATGCCTACGAGACGGTTCCCTATTATAGGCGAGTGTTTAGGGAACGCAGGTTATCGCTTGGTGATGTGAAGCGCGTGACTGATTTGGTCAAGTTGCCTGTTTTGACCAAGGCGTTAGTAAGAAGGAATTTTTCGGATTTGGTTTCTCATACTTTTTTGAAAAATGAGTTGATTCCTTGCAGAAGCGGAGGGACTGGTGATCAGATTAGCTTTTTTATTACCCGAGAACAGCAGAGTTGGGAGATTGCAGCCGAGTTTCGGGCTTACGGTTGGGCTGGATACCGTTTTGGCGATAAGTGTGTTCTATTTTGGGGTTCGCCTGTTGATTTGGCAAAGTATGAAAGTATGATAAAGCGTTTTACGAGTCGTTTTGAGCGGATTGTTGTTTTGAACACTTATGTTCTTTCCGACGAAGTTTTAGAAAAATATACTTGTTTGATGAAGAGATTTGATCCTATAGTGGTTAGGGGTTATGCGAGTTCTGTGTATTTGGTGGCGAACTACATGTTGGAAAATGGGATAGAGGGCGTGCGTCCGAAGGCAGTGATTACGTCTGCTGAGAGTTTGTTGGATTTTCAGCGGAAAACGATTGAGGAAGCATTTGGTTGTAAGGTTTTTGATTATTATGGTAGTCGTGAGATTGGTGCGATTGCGGCGGAGTGCGAAGAACACTGTGGTTATCACATTAGTGCTGAGAATGTTATGTTGGAGTTTGTTAAGGATGGAGAACATGTTGCGGCTGGTGAGGATGGTGAGATTTTGGTAACGAGCTTGCGAAACTTTGGTATGCCCTTTATCAGGTATGCGATTGGGGATGTGGGTAAGTCTTCTTATGATGTTTGTAGTTGTGGGCGTGGTTTGCCTTTGATGTCATCTATTGAGGGACGTGTTTCTCAATTTATGGCTGTTTATGATAAGCGATTAGGACGTATTATCCCTGTGAGTACTGTTGCGCCTGGTCCTTTTAGTATGGCATTGATGCAGGTGCCTTTAGAGAGCTATAGGATTGTGCAGGAGAGTCTTGATCGGGTTGTTATCAAGGCTGTCAAGGGAAAAGGCTATTTGCAGAGGCATACTGATTTCATAGTTGCGTATGTTCGCAAGGTTTTTGGGGATAACATTGCGGTTGAGGTTGAATTTGTGGATTATCTTCCGCCATTGCCAAGCGGAAAACGATTAGTTTTCATTTCTAAAATAAACCAATTTGAACAGTAATGAATCAAGGCAAGCTCACGTATTGAAGGTGTGCTCCGCTAATTCAGAGGTGTCATTAACGTGGCCATGCACGCTCACGCAAGGTATAGTTTGGTTGCACGAAAAGAGTAGCTTGAAACTGCGCGTTCTAGGAGTCTTAATATTAGGTTTTAGGTAGAGGGTGGGAGGGTTATTCAGGTCTTCCAATCGGGCACCTAAACAAAGTGAGGATTTAGGTGTGTCCGAACAGACTGTTTTGAACTTTACGTGCGTACAATGGAACTTGTTGAAGTTCTCATTTCTCTCCTTTTTGTTTCTCAAAATGGAGATGCGCATGCAATAAACTTGTAGCCGAGTATTGAAGAACAGAGGATTCCCAAACGAAAAATGGCTAAGAAGCACACACAGACAACGAACGCTATAACTAATAGAAGTGGTATTGTATGTGTCAGGTTACTATAGGACTTTGTGTGAAAAACGCTGAAAAAACTATCGAAGAAACCTTAGATAGCATTACAACTCAAGATTTCCCTCATGAAAACATGGAAATAATCATTGTGGATGGTGGTAGTAGAGACAAGACCATAGATATTGCGATCAACAAAATTTCAAAAACGGACATAAGAGAAAAGGTGCTTTGTGATGAGGGAAAGGGATTAGGTACGGCAAGACAGATGGTTGTTGATAATGCTCGCGGAGAGTATATAGTATGGGTGGACAATGATGTTGTTCTATCAAAGGATTTTGTACGGAAGCAGGTAGATTTCATTAGTAAAAATCGTGATATGGGATTAGTCATAGGGCAATATGAGCATATTGAACTTGAAGGAGAGTTAGTGTCAAATATTCAAAGTCTTTTCGCAAGTTTGCTACGAATGGTCTCTCTCAGCGCTACAATATGTAAAACCGCTGCAATAAAAGAAGTAAACGGCTTTGATAAGCGTATCAAAGGAGCAAGCGAAGACACGGATATCGCATCTAGGATGGTTTTGGCACATTGGAAACTAGCCATAAATTCAAAAGCAAAATTCCATCACAAACAAAAAGGAACCATCAGGGATTTAGCAAATAGAGGCGTATGGTATGGTTATGGAGGTCATTTTATGCGCCACAAATATGAAGCTCGAATAAAGATTCCGTACAGACTTCCACCAGTCTACCTTGGATGGGGACTTAAACTATCATTTGAGGCATATAAGAAATATTGGAAAAAGATATCCTTTCTCATACCAATACCTTGTTTATTTTTTAGTATAGGCTGGTGCCTTGGTTTTACCTTGGGGCACATCCATGGATACGGGCACTCAATCAAAGACCATGAGATTAGGAAAGAAAGAACCTTGATTGCAATGGAAGAAGTTCAAAAAATGTTGACTGCCGAAAGTCATTAAATATACGCGCGCGAAACGTCATTTTGGTTGTTTTCTTTTTGCTATAAAGGCATATCTTGGTCTTGGAGCATAAGCAAGATTTGCTGCCTTCTCTACATATCGTTGGAACGTCACTAGTGATTTCTCTATTTCAAAATGTCGTCTAATAACTTCTTCAACTGTCGATGGACCCTTGTCTTTATAGCCAATCTCTAATTGTTTGTTTCCAAACACGAAAAGTTTACCATTTTTCTTTAGGAGTTTTTCAATTCTAGGCAATATCTGATCTAATACTGGTTCGGGTATGTGCTGAAAAGTCTCAATGAAAATGACTAAGTCAACACATTTTTCAAAAAGATTTATATGTGATAAAACAAATTCATCCGTCACGAACGCGATTTTACTTAGATATTGAGGTTTAACATAGCTTAATGCGTGTCTAAGCATTTTTATTGAACGGTCAACTGCAAGAACCGTAACGTTGTAATGTTCAACCAATTTGCTTGCAATCCGACCAACACCACAACCCCAATCGACAACACAACTTTCCGCTTTCATAACCTTCATCTTCTGCATAAGCTCAATGGTGTTCTTTGTTGCTTCATCCCAATCATCGTGCCATAATATGGATTTCTTCGCATTATCAATATCATCCCAATCAAAACGTCTAGGATTCTTAGCAGAAAAACGGGACAAATCTCCAAGCAACATCTTTTCTGCCAAATGTTTGAGTTTTTTTGGAAGAAAACGCCGTATTACCCTTTTGATGATAGACATGTGTGCAAGATTTAAGTAGGGAACAAAAATTTAAACATTATGTGCGTGTGCGCGCGAAAGAAAGAAGTTCGGACGATGTTAGAACAGCCTTATGATGCCCCTGGAGTTTATTGAATATGGCAAAGGAAAAAACTGGAAAAATCTCAAGTACAGTCAATCTATTACTTCTTTCTTGGTTTATTCTCACCCCTGTCTTCTGGCATTTAAACACTTCAGAAGGCATCTATGGTTCATATGATGTATTTTTCATGGCACCTTACAGTGTTTTTCACCTAGTAATTTTTTATGCGTTAGGAGTCATTTCCGTTTATCTTAGCAAGCTTTCTCTTTACCACGTTTTATTGTTTGGGCTATACTTTCCCTTCATTCAGTTATCCAATTATCCCTATTTAACAATTCGTGACGCCTATCTCCATGCAGGACCCGCCAAAACAATACTTGTAAATGGGCAATTAACAACGAAGGATCCTACTCCAGAATCTTGGCCATCTTCTTTTTTCCTCCACGGTATTCTGACCATTGTTTCTGGATGCGATCTAATCAATGCGAATTACATATTATATTTGTCCTTAATTATCGCTCTAGTCTTGATTTCTTACTCTTTCGCACGAATATTAGAAAAGAAAAACTACAGGTTAGCTTGGGCTAGCCCATTATTGTTTCTTTGTCTATTCTTCAACCACCTTTTTGATAACTTCCACCACTATGCACGTACGCCACTTGCATTTGCATTTTTATTCTTTTTCTTTTTTTCCCTTATGGGCCTTGAGGATCGATGCAGCGCGCATACGCGTCTGACTCTGCAACTTTTGATATGTGTGTCGGTGGTGATAACACATCCATTCCAATCCCTCGCCTTAATAGCGTTCATGTTTGCCTACTGGATACTTAGCCGTAAAATTAAACCAATCAATTTCGCTTTATTTTCAATCGTGACTTTTATTGCATGGATAATGTTTCAAGGTTCTTCGAATTTTTTGGAAGCGATTAATCGGCTTAAAACATTCTTTTCGCCACAGTATTTGACACCAATAGTAGAAACATTGGCAACAAAGGAAACGTTACCATGGTGGGGAGTAATCTTAAGAGATTACTACAAATATTCGTTACTTGCTCTTCTTGCAATAGCGTTCTTTGCTACAATCGTGGTACTGAGGAGAAAGCGAATCACTGCAATAGCTGTAGGGCTGTCATCACTTTTGTTCTCTTCTGTAGTAATGCTGTTTAGTTTACTTCTTCTTCCAGATTGGCAGATTGGCAGATTCACGCCATTTGCGGCGTTCCCTGCAGCATTCACGTCGCTTATCCTATTAGAAGAGGCACTAAAAAAAGGAAATTTGAAGATTTTATCGTTGACGCGTAACCTCTTTAGAAAGAGATATACATCGGCCACCTTGCTTCTCTTCGTCGTAAGTTTATCAGCTACAGTTATGGTGTTAAGATTTGAAAGAAACTACTATTTCGGCGAAATGTGTCACCCTTCAGAGTTGTCTTCTCTGGCGTTCTTTTTCACTCATGACCACAATTCAACGGTTAACATCGTGTCGTGGCGAACTTATTCATATTCTCCTTACTTTGATTACAACTCGTCTCACCAGCTTTTGAGAATTTGGTATTTAGAGCTTAACGAATACGCTGGTAACTCATCAAAACTTTTGTTTTCTCAAAGTCAACTTATCAATCAATCTCAATTTGTAATAAGAGGATTGCGGGATTCGTTTACATCAGGCCAATTATACCCGAGCGAAGCTATCTTAAAAGTTGTTGATGAAGAAATGATCATCCCCCGATTTGATTTGATATATTCAAACGGGTATTACTGGATCTATAAGCGCGCAGTCTCTCCTTAGTCATAAGAGACCGTGCGATTCTAGTTCAATCCTTAACTCTGCAACAACATAACAGTGTAGCCATTCACTATTAAGGGGTCTACCGGATTAACCACACTAGTTTGTAAGCTTGGCGTTTCCCAGAAAATAGTGTTATCAATCTTAGTAATGTTCAGGTGATTTGATATTCCATATAAATAGATAATTCGAGGCTGATCAACCCTACATATCAGAAGAATGTTCAACTTTTCTTCATGGATCCATGATAAAACTCTTACTTCACCAGAAGAACTAACTGACTCCACAATTGAATCGCCGGCGTTCAATCTACTGCCTATCATCCATTGAACGTAATATGGATACCATGGCTTGTTGTCGTCCTTGTTTACCATGCCAAATCCCCAGCCCCCTGACGGTTTGAGCGAGTTCCAAGATTTGCTACTGGTGAAATCATAGTAAACACTATAGGTTAGGCCCTTAAGTATACCAGTTCTCAACACAAGTGCTGTCCACACCGCTCCCGCCATTTGTTGAATTTTAGGATCTGTTCCAGTTTCCCATGCGCTATTAAAGTTGCTTTCAGAATTGATTATAGGAATCAGTTTGCCCCGCGCGTTATAATATATCTGTCGTGAATCTTCAACACCGTAGTATCCGTCTTCAGGTCCACCTGGATCAGTGAGAAGCTGGGCAGTCTCTGCACGGTTAAACATCTGTTGGTCATCATACCTTCCAATTCTGCCTGAATCGTACTTATGAAAGCTTATGAAGTCAAGGTCAGCCCCGACTTGATGTGTGCCTCCGAAACTGGGGTTAAGCCAATAATTCAGCACTGGTTTTCTGTTTGTTCCATCAGAACCAAGAAGCACATCGGAATTCTCAGCCCGCATTGCCTGTGCAGCAGCGTTAAATACAGCCTTGAAGTTTCCAAGTCTAGTGTAATTGTTCCAGCCAAAATACATCCAAGGTTCATTTATTATTTCATAGAAACGGACAGGTTTTCCTGTTTGTTTGAAATGCTTCACCCATTCTTTGCAGTAGGCCGCCCAACTGTCAGGATAAGGCAAGCCAGTCGAGGGATCGGTAGCCATGCCAGTTGGAAGTTTTGTTAAACCATTACTATCGGCGAATCCCAAAACAATAAAAGGTTCAGCGCCAACTTCAAAAATTCTCTGAACTAAAGAGTCTACTTCCACCCAAGTGAAAGTCCCAGTCTTAGTTGAGTTATCCCAGTTAGTGCAAGGCTCATTGCGGATACTAAATAGGCGAACCATTCTGAAGTTAGCGTCGCTTGCCAACTGTCTCATAATGGATCTGTCTCGCCATGTTTTCCATTCATAGTCTAGCATAAACCCCAACGACAGATTATTGATGCCTATCACCTTGCTAAGATTTACTGTTATATCCACGCGCGGCCAATAACTAATTACGCCAGTAGAAGAAATGGCACTAGAAGATTGCAAACCAAAGCTCACCGAAACTACGGAAAAGGC
>Ga0172366_10001883_pt1 | contig 16367 bp, 17 predicted proteins | sample LakKivSesite69cm_FD_114533 | JGI IMG/M metagenome (GOLD analysis project Ga0172366, IMG submission 114533) | Sediment microbial communities from Lake Kivu, Rwanda - Sediment site 69cm | ecosystem: Environmental > Aquatic > Freshwater > Lake > Sediment | place: Rwanda: Western Province, Lake... | reverse complement strand
TTGACGCCGGTCATCGACCATACGTCGGCGTTCGGGTCAGTGTAGGCATCCGTGCCGATCCTGAGCGGGTCGTAGTTGGTCGCGCCGCGCCCGGCTGTCGAACCGACGTTGCGCCCGAAGTACGGGTCGTAGTCCTGATCGCTGCCGTAGAACGACGACGGCTGCCCGTACTTCGTCGCCCCGGTCACGTCCTGATACGGCTGCCCCTTACTGAAGTCGCCACCCGTGCCCGGCGGCGTAGTCGGCGTGGTCGGCGGCCCAGGATCGCCCGGCCCCTCTACCGGCGGCGGGTCGATCGGGGTGCGCACCGGCGGCTCGGTGATCGGCTTCGGTGGATTCGTCGGCGGATTCAGCGGCGGACGCCCCGGCGTAGTAGGCGGCTGGCCACGCTTGTCCCACGGTGTCCGTACTGGAGGTGCAGTTATCGGATCGGGGGGGATGGGCAGCCTGCGCCCCGGCAAAATTGGCCGCCCAGGCTTATCCGGCATGTCGACGATGTCGATCGGGAAGTCGCTGCGGGCCATCAGTTACCCTCCCGTCACGCCTAGGCCTTGAGGCCCTAGTGCTTTGCCGAGGGCGCCGAGCGACATGAAGCCCAGGCCCGTGTTGCGCGCGGCATTCGACGTGGCGTTCGGGTTCTGCGTCGTCTGCACCGTCTGCCCGCCAGTGAATCCAGCAAGACCCTGGCTCATCATGTCGAGCACCCTCATCGGCCACTCGAACCGAGTCATGTCGTTCTGGTAGCGCGTCTGGTTGCGCGCATCCTCGATGCTGCGCTTGTCGGCGCCGAGTAGACGCCCAACGTCGCCATCGTCGTACCGGCTGCGCATGAGTTCCGGGAAGAGCTGGAGCAACTGGATGTCGCGCCCCGCCTGACCCTCTGCCGTCTGCGCACCGCGCTGCAACTGATTCTCGACCGACGACCTCCAGCCTTGCCGCTCATTGAGCGCCGCCTCGAGCGCCTGCTGGAGAAGCTGCGACTGCGTGTTGTACTGCCGCGTGCGCTCGGCCTCGAGCGACTGGTTGCCGAACTGCAACGCCTCGCTGCCGGCATTGAGCATGTTCTGCCGCTCGCGGTCGTAGTTGGCGCCATAGAGCTGATTCAACGAGTCGGATAGGTTCTGACCGAAGTCGAACTGCTGCATCTGCTTCGTCTGCTGGTGCGCCGAGCCGCCGTAGCTGCCCGCCCGAGCGAATGCCGCGTCGGTCGACGGTGCCGTGCCGTACCGATACGCATTCGCCAGCCGGCGCGACATCGCATCCGCCGTCGAGTCGAGGAACGGATTCGAGCCGGGCGTGAGGTACTGCCCCTGCATCGTCGCGAGCTGCTGCGCCCGCCCTGCACCCATGTTCGGCGCCAGGAAGTTCGCGAAGCTCGCGCTGCGCGCGATGTCCTGCTCGTTGCCCAGTGCGCTCGTCGCTGAGCGATTCGCGCCGGTCGCCCCGGCACCAAAGATCGCGTCGTACAGCGCCTGATTCGCAGCACCTTGCGTCTGTCCCGTGACAGCCGACAACGCCGCCGATCGCGACGCCCCCGACAGCGGGCCGCCCATGTTGAAAATGCGCTGCGTGTCCGCGAGGTCGCCCATCGTGTCGACGGCATTCGGGTCGCCACGTCCCAGAAGATCCATGAGCTTCTGGTCCATGGCGTTGCGCAGCGGCTGCCCCGATGCTGCCTTGTCGAAAATGTAGTCTCGCGCGCCCTGCTCGACCTCGTTGTACCGCTCCGGGAGCGGCATGTCCGGGCCTTTGTAGCCCTTCATGCCTCCAGAGAAGTCGAGCTGATCGTTCTTCCAGTAGTTGTTCGGGTCGTCCCCGGGGGGCTTGAAGAACAACTTCGCCAGTTCGTGCAGGCCGGCGTAGCCTACGGATCGTGCCCATTCGGGCACATCCTGCATCTGCGTGATGTTTTCGTTTCCCACTACCGGCCCCTCATTACGCCAGACGCTTCGCGAAGCAGTAGCTCGTCAGCATGTAGCCGAGCTGCGGCGCCGTCCTGAGCCATCCCTTGCGCGCCGAGTACCAGCGCAGGCAGCGCGCCCCGCGAGCGCGTGCGAAGTCCTCGATGCCGTCCTGCGTGAACTCGCGCACCTGCCGCGCGACCTCTTTGTTGCGAGGCTCGGCCCACGCCATCCACACGAGGTAGTCGTGCTGGTCGGCGAACTGGTCGCCGTCGCGCGACACGATCGCGGCACCCACCGGCTGTTTCCCGTGAAACGTCAGGATCAGGTGCCCGCGGCCTTCCACCAGCACACGCATGACGTGCTCCGGCGTCCACGACACCGAGTGCCGTACCGTACCGTCCGACCGCCGCACCTTGATGTCGGTCACCATGCGGTCGACCACGTCGCGCCAGTGCGGCGCCTGGTCAGGCGGCACGACGCGCAGCATGAGCTCGACCTTGGCCGGCGGCTCCGGGTGCTTCTCGACCACGCGCAGGGTGGGCTTCTTCTTCGCGGCGCTACGCATAACTGGGATACCAAAGGTTTGAATCGAACACGACGATCAGCGCCTTGAAGTCGACGCTGGTCACCGCCAATGCGATGTTGCCGCCCGTCGCGAGCGTCCATGACGAGCCGGACGTGGGGATCAGAATCACCGGCCCGGTAAACGACGACACCAGCCGCGGGTCGTAGTTCTCGTCGAGGCCGCGCTGCGCGTTCGGCGGGTCGATGGACGAGATCGCCGCGGAGCCTGACACGCGATGCACGGCGTGTGTCGGCCGGATGCTCGCCGCCGCCACGATGTCCTCGCCGATGCCCTGCACCTGGCTATTCACCTGCTCGAGGATGTCGCGGAACTGCTCGTCGAGGTGCCGGTGTATCAGCTTCCGCCACGCCTCGAACTTGCTCTCGAACACATGGATCCACTGCTCGGCCGTCGCCGTATTCGGCGGCACGGGTGTCCAGTCAGGCAAGCGGCGACGTGGGATACGGCGGATCATCAGCGAGTACCCATCGGCACGTAGTCGATGTCGAGTTCCCCGATCTCGGCATCGCCCACCGGCATAACGTACTTCCAGCGGTGGAAGCGCGCGTTGGCGCGGAAGTTCACCCAGCCGGGATCGCGGTCGAGAAAGATCGCGTCCTGCTCGCTGCCCAGTGACGCGCCGAGGTTGACGCGCGTCGTGTTGATCATCTTCGCACCGATGTTCGCCGGGTAGATCGAGAACCGCGGGCGCTGACGCCGATGGAAATAGTACGCCTGCCCATCACCGTGGTCACCGAGCGTGAAGTACCCGCCGGCCGCCGGCTCTCCGGTCAGCGTATAGAAGGCGTGGTCCGACGACTTGATGATCGCCTGCGCCACATCGCTCGAGCCGGAGAAGAGGTAGGAGTCATACGCGACTTGGTCGGGATCCTCCCACGTATCGTACAGCGACCCAAAGTCGCCGTAAGTGAATCCAAGCGCCCCCGGCATCTCCGGCAGCACCACCGCTTCCACGTCGAGCTTGCCCTGCACCCAGCGACCCGTCTGGCGATGCCACGCGATGTAGCTGTCGCACGCCTGCGGGGTGGACGATGCCGCTTCGATCGAAGGGTAGTGCCAGTACACCACCTCCGTCGATCCCTTGTAGCGACCCCACACGGCGTACTGGACGTTGCGATCGAGATCGCCGCGGCCGGTGCCATTGTCGTGGAACATGAAGCGTCGCAGCTCGTTCGGAATGCTCCGCGGCGCACCGGATGCGTCCACGATGTAGAAGTCGTCGTAGCCCATAACGGCATGGGCATCCCCGAGGTCGACAATCGCCTCGTGCGACAACGCGCCAGCATCGCTCGACACGAGGCGCGGATTCCATATCGTGGGCGGTCCGGCGTACTCGAATGTGTAGATCGCACTCTCTTTGTAGACGATGAGCGACGGCCCAAGGGCCTTCGCCCCGGTGATCTCGCCTGGCGTCTCGTTCAAGTAGCCGTTAGCCGACTGCGTGTCGGTGCCAGGCGTCCACTCCGTGTCGTCGCCGATCGCGGAGCACCACCACATCGTCGGCGTGAGCGCCGTGCTGGTCGTGCCCGTGGGTGGCGCCAAGTTCAGCAGGAAAACGAACGCACCGCTGCCGCCAGGGTTCACCACGGCGACGACCTTCGCCTTCGGTGGGATGCCGGCGAGAGATGCGAACTCGGTGCCAGCGTCGGTAACGACAATCGGGTCGTACTCGCCGTTCACCGCGATGCAGTCGTTTCCGAATATCGCGAAGCGCCAGCGGTTGATCGCCGGGGTGTCGAAGTCGACGCCGGATGGGTTGTAGTTGACCCACGAGCCGTTCTCCCCGCGATAGATGCGCGTCTTCGTCGCGACGAACAGCTTGGTCGCACCATCGAGGAAGCGAGCCACGTAGGCGCCGTAGCAAGCCCCGGTGTCAGCCGGGCTGACTCGCGTTGGCAATGCCTCGTAGGTCATCGAGGGCGACGGCTCGCGACGAAAGCCGCGCAAGGTCGGGTAGAACCCATCGCAGGCGATGAAGTGCGCTTCGTTCGCACCCGGCTTGATGTCGAGCTGGCGGTCAGGAGCGAAGCCGGCGAGGACGAGCGTCTCAATCATCGCTCACCCGTAGGCTCGGATGCCGGCCGAGTAGGCGCGCAGTTCGAGTTGCAGGACGATCTCCGACCACTCCTCCTTCGACTTCGCGTACTCGCGCTCGGCGAGATCCGGGTCGTGCAGCGTGTCGTCGTATAGCAGCGCCACGGCACGGCAGCGCACTGCACGCTCTGCGGTGGTCGTCCAGAAGTTCGTATCATCGTCATCGACCGGCGCCGCGACGGCCTTGATGTAGCGCCCGCCGAACTCGACGACTGAGTCGTCTGGCCGCGGGTAGACGATCATCGTCGTCTCGTTGACCAGCGCGTAGTCGGTCGGCACGCCGACGATCACGTCGTCGGCGTCCGAGTCCTCCTCGTCGATCCACTGCATCGTGCGCGGGCAGAGCGGCGTCACGACGCCGTCCGCCTCGACGGTGATCTGGATCGCCGCGATGAAGTCGGAAGGTAGCGTGTACTCCTTCTGCTCCTCGACGGCGGCGATGGCGGCGAGCGTGCCCTGCGACTGGACGATCGGGCGGTTGCGGTAGAACTTGATCGCCGACTGGATGGCTTCGGCAATCTCGGTGGCGAGGTCATCGCGCTTCAGGTCGTTCGCGATTCGCTGCTGCATCTGGATGTACGTGCTCACGATGCGACCTCGCCGGGGTGGTCAGAGAGGGGAATCCCCGCCGCGCATCGCCAGCCGTGCGCGGCGGGGGGAGGAATCACTTGCCCTTCAGGTTCGGCCCGTAGGGGTTCGGCTCGGTGTTCCCGACCCGCTCCGCACCCGGCTCGCCGTTCGTCTCGGCCACCTTGGCGGTCGAGTTGGAGGTCTTGAACGGGTCGGCAGGGGCCGACTTGCTCTCGAAGTTCGCCATGTTTTTCTCCTTCCTCGCTGCGTCAGTCTTCGACGACGTAGCGGATGTTGTACTGCACGGCGTTTGCCGCGACTGCGTTTAGAATCTCCACAAGTTGCCCAGCCGCACATCGGAACAGGAACCCACCGGACTCTGCCGAATCGCGGATGAACGCCCCAACGGCCGTCGCCGGCACATTGGCTTGCCACATCGACGTACCACCGGCGCCGCACCTGAACGTGACGAGCCCCGCTGCGGCGCCGGTATTGGTCAGCGTCACGCCAATGACACTGAGGCGCTTACCCGTCACCGCGGCGATTGCTGACGCCGTTGTCCCTGACCCATCGACGGCCCCGGTCACCGTCTTCACGATCGGGACCGAGCCTCGCCCGGTTGCGAGGTGGTTCGCCGCTGCACCCTGATTCTGCGCGCCCGACGAGGAGGCGAGCGCGAGAACCAGGAACGCAGCGAGTGCCGCGAGCCGACGCATCACTGCCCCGGATCCCGGTACTTCGGATAGGTGGTGTACTGGTACCAGCCGCGGATGGTGCCGGCCGCGAACGTCGCCGCCGTGGCCTGGAACGTGAGCCGCAGGTCACTGGTCGCCGTGTACCGCCGCGGCACCGTGCCGGCGATCGTGCCCAGCGTCTGCGTTGCGGTGATCGCCATCGTCGAGATGATCGACCGCGCCGCATTCACCGCGGTGGCGGTGGCGAGGAAGCGCGCCTCGTCCTGCGCATCGCCCACCGACACCGAAAGCGTCGGCGAGCCGTTGGTATCGAGGTCAGGGATGTCGATGAAGAACGCCAGCAGCGTGCAGTCCTTCGGGATCTTGCCGAGGATGAGGATGTCGTCGGCTGCGGGGTTCGCGGCGACCGCGTAGGAGAACGGGTAGCCGAGGATCGCGTGCTGCGGTCGCGTCGCCGGCTGGAAGCTCGACGAAGCGACGTTGGAACGAAGAGTTGCCATGTGCGTTCACTCCAAGGGTGGGGGGAGCGCACTCCCCCCACCGTGGCTGAGATCAGGGAACCGCGACCGGAACCTCGGCCATCGCCGCCGCCTCGTTGCAGACGTACTGCGCGAAGCCGCGGATGGGCTTGGTCGTGATCAGGGTGGTGATCGCCGCCGTGATCACGGTCAGCCGTAGATCATCTTCGGCCGTCACGTCGCCGATGTCGGTGTCGAGGGCGCGGAACGGGAGCTTCTCCAGCAGGACCGTATCCGTCGCCTCATACGAACTGATGCGAACCGTTGTCGCCCCGGTCGGATTGTGGGACGCGATGAACTGCGCATCGGAACTCTTTGTTCCGAGCTTCAGGCGCACCGCTGTCGCACCCGAATCGAGATCGGGGATCTCCAGCCAGAACCCGAGCAGCGTCGAGTACGCCGGCAGCTTGCACAAGATGAGGATGTCCCCCAGTCCGCCGAACGGCGCCGCCGGGGTGTAGCTGAACGGCACGGAGATCGTGCCGGTGCCGCTGCGGGCCGGGACGTAGGCTCCGGTGGAGTCCGCGTAGAAAGTCGCCATTGCTAGTCTCCTTCTTCTTCAGCCCGCGACTCAGACGCCCGGCGAGTAGGTCTGGACGACGATGGTGCCGAAGTCGACCCCGTCGAAGCGCAGCTTCTTCACGCCAAAGATCATGCCCGCGAAAATGTTGAGCTGGTTCTCGCCGTCGTCCAGCACCTCGACCCAGCGCATGCGCTCCGGGTAGTTCTCGACGCGACCGATGCCGAAGCCCGCCGCCTGCGCGCCGCAGAAGATCGCACGCGCAACGGAAGTCGCACCGGCTGCCGGCGCACCGAGGTCGGTGTGGTACTCGGCGTTGCTCTGGTCCGAGTCGCCGAAGGGAGCGCGCGCGTCCTCGAACAGGAGCACGTTGTTCCACATGCCAAGCGCGCCGGTGAACAGCGGGTTCTTGGTGACCATGCCACCTTTGAGCGCCGCCTGCTGGATCATCGCCCACTGGCCCTCGGCCATATTGGTGCGAAGCTGATACGCCTGGTTCGGGTGCAGGATCATCACGTACACCCGCATGCCGCCGACCATGACGGGGCGGATCGCGGGCGACGCCGTACGCGCCTTCAGCACGCAGCGGTCGATGAGGTCGAGCGTGAAGCGGTAGTCCTCGGTCGTCAGGTTCGACGGCTGAGTCGCATCCGCCGCGTAGATCACGCGCGTGCTGGACGGAGCCAGCGCGGCGTTGAGGCCGGTGTACTCGGTGTCGGTCTGCGCCGTGTTGCCGCCGAGCTGGTTCAGGATCGACACGTCGAGACGATCCGACCACCAGTCCTTGAGGGCTGAGTTCGCCTCCGCGCGCATCGACCACGTCACGCGCTGCTGCGACATGAGACCGGTGATGTTCACGACGTGCCGGAGCTGGTCGATCCAGAACGCATCGGAGCGGACGTTCAGCCCCTCGCTCTGGTTCTTCGCCTCCGCGTCGCCCTTGACGCCCTTGCCGGTCAGCCGGCGCCGCAGGCCGAGGGTGATGTTCTGTCCGCCGCCCTTGAGCTCGTCGCGAACCTGGATGACGGAGTTCTCGTCCTTGCCGACGAACTTGTCGGCCATGGTCTCCTTCATCGACTCGATGATGAGCTTCTTCGCCCAGGCGCGAGTTGCCTGGTCGTCGTTCACGCCAATGATGGTCTGGGCCATCTCTTCCTCCTTGCGTCAGTTGGGAAACACCCTCGTTGACGCCGAGGAGGCGAGAGCCCGCCGGGACGATTCCCGGCAGCCACGCTTGGTGACGCGAGCGACCCGCGAAGTGGCGGGGTGACGCGAGCCACTCACTCGCGAAGGGCCGAAGCCCCATCGGGTAACGCGCCGATGTCGCGGCCGGGGGAGGTTGTACGCGGGCTACCCCAGCGGTGCGCGGATTTGGAACTACGACGGCGCTACTACCGAAACAGACTGTCAGTCAAGCGTCCTCGACGATTTTCGTGCCGAAGATGCTCCCAACCTCGCCTTCGTAGTCGGGATTGAGCGGCGCGAGCCCGAGCCGCTCGGCGCGCCGGTTGTACCGCTCGACCCAGCGGTTCCAGTAGTAGCGGTGGCGCGCCTCGACATGGCGCAAGTCGCGCACCTGATCCGGGTGCCAGATGACGATGTACGAGCCGTCTGGTAGCGGCGTGACCGCACGCGCGCTCTCCACCACCGCCATCAGGTCGTCGATGATCACCCGTGCGGGCTCAAAAGCTCCTGCGCGAGCTCCGGGTACTGCTCCATGAACCTCGCCGCCTCGCCATCTTCCAGGTTGTTGAACCACTCGAGGGTCGGCTGCGCGCTGCGCGGGGCGCCAACGGACCGACCGGGGGCGCCGTTGCGACCCGCCGCCGCCACCGACCGCCCGAGACGCGCCGCCCGCGGATCCTGCCGCGGCTGCGGCTGCTCCTCGAAACCGCCCTCCGGCTGCATCGACTGCGCGCCGTAGCCGCGCATGCGCGCCGTCTCGTAGATCACCTGCGCCGGGTTGCGCACCCACTGGTAGGTGCCGCTCGCCTGGTCGATGGCAAGGCAGGACTGGATGACACGCGCCCGCTCGGCCTCGAGCGCCGCCATGAGCTGGTCCTCCGGCACGCCGCGCAGCCGGTACTCCTGCGCGTAGGCCGCGGCGATGAAGTTGAATGCGTCGCGGTAGTCGGGCGCCTCGAGCGCAAAGCGGTTCTCCCACATCGTGTACTCGTTGGCGATGCGCTGGATGGTCTGGACGCGCGCCTGCTGCACTACCTCGGCCGCCTGCGCCTCTCGAGCCTGCGTCTCGAGGTTGAGGCGCTGGTCGAGCTGCCGAAGGCGCCAGTCCTGCCACGCAAGCAGATCTTCCTCGCGGTTCGGCTCCGGGTCTGCCGCTGCCGCGCGCCGCGCCGCCTCCGCTTCCGCCGCTGCCCGCCGGTGCGCCTCCTGCTCCTGGCGCTGCGCGACGAACATCCGCATCCGCTCCTCGTAGCGGATCTTGTCCTTCTCGACCTCGCGCAGGCGCTGGTTCTCGCGCTCGGACGCCGCGAGCTTCTCGCGCATCGTGCGGAACGCACGGCCCTGCGGATGCTCCTCACGACCGGCAGGCTCGCCGTCTGCGCCGTCGTCGACACCGTCGCCATCCGGCTCGTCGCCGCTGACCTCCGGCGCAGTACCGGCCGGCTCGTCGATGCCGATCCCTAGTTCCTCGTCGCTGGGCTCCGAGAGCCCCTGCCCGGTTCCGAACACGTCATCCATCAGCGTCTCCTCGTTATCACGGCGTGCCCTTCACTCCGGGGCTCGCAGGCTTATCATCCCGACGCACTGCGGTAAGCGCGTCGAGAGTGTCCTTGTCTTCCTCGTGCTGTCGGTCGCGAATGCCGAGCTTCCGCTCGAGATCCAGCCGCTGGTCCTCGTGCTTGATGTCGGCGAGCGTCTCCATCGTGCTGACGCCGGCCTGGCGCACCATCGTCTGCGCGCGTGCGATGGCGAGCATCGCCTGCGCCTTCTTCAGTTCGGCGTTGGCCTGCTCGAGGGCGACTTGCGCGGCGATGTACTCCTCGCGCTGCTCGAGCGGCGGCGGCGCCTGCGACGCGGCCTGCGCCTCGGCGTCCTCCTGCTTCTTCCACTCCTCGATCACCGAGGCGGGGAATGGTGAGAAGTCCTTCCACGCATGCGGGATGCGGCCCGAGCGGAAGGCGATCGGCAGCAGTGGCCCAAGTTGGTCCCACACTTGCCGGCGCGCGTTAGGGTCGCGCGGCACCTCGTCGATCACCAGATCGTAGTCGTCCGAGAACCGCTCGGCGAGCAGGCGCTCGAACCGCGAGTTGTGCGGACCGCCGATCCTGATCAGGCGCCCGTCGAGCAGGAACGACCGGATCATCTTGATGATCGTCTTCGCCTCGGTGTAGCGGAACCGCGTCAGCGCATCGAAGTTGGCGGCGAGGGTCGTCATGCCCTGCACCTGCGCCTTCTGCACGCTGACACCAGGCGCGCCACCGCCGTCCATCTGCCCCTGCATCGCCTCGTTCGGGCCGATGTCATTCAGCGCCTCGAGCGCGAACTGTGTCATCTGCGCCGCCGCGGGCGGGAAGTCGGGTGGCGGCACGATCTCGTACTGACGGTTGGAGATCGCACCGGGGTTCATCAGTACGATCGGCGACGGCCCTGCCCAGATGTCGGGTAGGTCGTTCGCGTTCGCCGCGGCCTCGCGCTCGATGAGCAGCGCGCCCTTCGCGCCGCGCGCCCACACGTCCACGCCCTGCGAGAAGAACTTGTTGGCGCCGAGCTGCGGATCCTTCAGGTTCCGCACCATGCCGTACCAGCACTTCTCGTCAGTGTCGTACTTGTGGGTCAGGAACAAGTAGCTGAACCCGTCGATCCACATGTCGCCGTCCGACAGCAACACGTCGTCCGAGAAGAACGCCTGCTTGTAGACGCGACGCTCGGACTCAACCGCCGCCGGAAGCGGCAGCCCTTCCGTCTCGAGGTCGAGCGCGAGCTTCTCCCACTTCTCGATCGACAGCGAGAGGATCTTCTCGACCGGCTCCTCCGGCGGCGGCTCCTCCGGCGGCGGTCCGGGGGGCGGCATCTCTGCCCCGCCGGGCGGCATCATGCCTTCCATCCCCGGCGGCATGGCACCGGGAGGCGGCGCCGACTCAGGCGGAACGCCACCCCCCATGGGCGGCGCGGCCGGCGCCGCCCCCGGCATCGGTGCCCCCGCCGGCGGTGGCGGCATCATCTGCGCCATCGCTGCCGGGTCGGGCGGCATCTCGATCAGTCGCGGGTTGGTCTGCGGTACGATGTCGGACGGCGACGGCTTCTCGTCGTCCATGAACTCCGCGATCGGAATCGTCCCGTCGTCGATCACCAGCATGCAGGGCTCGCGCTCCCACCACTGCATCTCGGTGACCTTACACATGCCCTTTTGGCGCTTCTCGAGCCGACCGGGCGTCACGTCCTGCGCGCCGGCTGCAAACAGGTTCGGGCCGTGGTTGACCACCTGTGTCGGCGACTCGTCGTCGTCGGCGGGTGTCAGTGTGGGGGCGCCGCTGCTCGGCTCCTTCGCCTGCCCGTTCTTCAGCTTGTTGGCCTTGTCCTCGCCGAAACGCGCCTTGATGTCGTCGAGGTGCCAGTAGCTCTTGCGCGCGACCCAGCGCGCATCCTCGAGGTTCGTCTCGCGAGCGTTGGCGTCCCAGCGCATCTCGTAAGAGCAGGTGCGCTTCATCAAGATGCGCCCGCGAGGATCCTCCTCGTGGTCCATGTAGAGGGACATGCAGCCAACGCCGCGCACGTTCGCGTCGTGCCAGACGCGCGAACGCTCGTGCTGCCCCTTGCACGACTCGATCACCCAGTCGACAGCATCTGTTGCCAAGTCGCTGACGCCGCGCGAGCCCTCCTGCGTCGGCTGCTTCGGCAGGAAGACCACCTTCTGGCGGTGGTACACCTCGGTGCCATCGACCAGATCGACGCGCTTGGCGATGCGGTTGTACGTGAGTCCAGCACGCTTCTGCCGCTTCAGCTTCTGCGCGTCAGCCTCGTCGTACTGGTGCCCGTCGTAGTACCGCTCGCACTCCTTGGCTTCCGTCGACCACTTGCCCCACGACTCCTCGCACAGCTTCAGGTCGTCGTTGAAGCGCGTGATCAGCGCCTGCTGGCGTGCGCGTTCCTTTGCCTCGAGTCGCTTCGATCGCTTGCGCTTCGGCGACTCGGACTCGTCAAGAGTTTCCGCGAATGGCATCGAGCGTGCGCCTCACGTCGTGGCAGGGGCACTTGCAGGCGTGCCCCTTCAGGTGACGGTTCGTGTCGTGGCAACGGGAGCAGCGGTCCTCGAACACACCGCCACCAGCGGCGCGACGCACCGCATACGCCTTCAGGAGATCCGTCGAGAACTCGGTCAGTTGCTCGAGCAGGCTCATCTTCCCAGCCCTCGCCTCGCGCGCCCTCGCGGCTGCGGCTAGCTGTGCGTCGGTCGCCATTCGATCTCCTACGCCGACATCCACGAGGTGCGATCACCGAGCATGCGCCCCATGTGGGCGTTCTGCGCGAAGACCTCCTCTTGCGTCTGCGGCCAGTTGAGTTGAACCTCCGGGTCGGCGATGCGCGCGAGGCAGTCGAACATGTCGTCGTGCGCGCCGACCGGGAATGATTTGTATTCCTCCTCGAACAGGCGCGTCAGGTCGTACTGCTTGCCCTCGTTCGAGATGCGCGGCATGAAGCGCGGCATCTTGATGCGCCCGTCGCGGAACCACGGCTCGAGTCGCCGGATCCGGTCCTCCTTGCGCACCCTGCCGCCCACCGGCTTGATGTTGAACGTGTAGACCGGCTCGCCATGCACGCCGTGCTGGCGCTCGCGCACGTACTGGATGTCGGCCTGCAAGCCGTACTCCTCGTAGAAGACGTGCGACACCGGCTTCCACGTCCGATGTAAGCGGAACAACTCGTTCGCGCGCTCGCGCAGCCCGAGTTTGTCGCGCAGCCCGTCAAGTACATACACGTTCTTGTCGGTGCCCAGGCCCACCACCCACATCGACGTGTAGTCGCTGCCCTTGCGCTTGGAATTTGCCGGATCGACGAGGATGTACTTGGTGAGGTGGTGCGACTGCTGCGGGATCAGCTCGCGCTCGATCTGCGCGTCCCTGAACCACTTGAGCTTGAACACGGCGCCGTCGTCGCCCACCGCACGCTGCTGGTAGAGCGACATCCACTCCGACGTGGTCATGCCGCTCTTGTCGCGGATGCGTTCGAGGGTCTTCAATGGGTACTGTTCAGGCCACAGCGCCTCGCCCTTCTTGCGCCACGCCTCGTCCTCTTCGGCGATGGCGGGGAAGCGCAGCACGCGCCAGTTGTCCTCGCTCTCGCGCATCAACCAGCCGGCGAGGTCGTCCTCGTGCCACAGCGTATTGTGGACGTAGATGTTCTCGGCGATGAAGTTCTCGCCTTCCACCGTCAAGTCGTAAACGCGACGTCGACCCGCCGGGACGATCGCCCGAATGCGATCAAGTCGGATCAGCCGATGATGCGGCATATCCTCGCTGAGTGCGCTGCGCCCCTCCGCACTCTCTTCGTCGAATGTAATCGTCGTCGAGTAGGCGACGCTGTCTACCGGGGCCGAACTGTTCGGCGGCTGGATAGTCGCGCGCCTCGCCTTGACCGCCGTTGCCCGCACCCCGCACTGAAAAGCGAGTTGACGCGCCCCTTCGAGGAGGTCGTATCCGGCCAGCACCAAACGATATGAATCGTTACACCCGCGCAGCTTCGACCCATCCGCGTCGAGCAAGCCGCGAAGAAACGCCCTCTTCATCGTGGCGCTGGTGCCGAGCACCCAGTCGCCAATGCGCTTCTTCTTCGCGCCAGACTTGAGGCCGAGCGACCACAGAAAGCGACCGGCTTCATTCGAGTCGAGGCGCCATACCCGCACACCGGCAGGCTCATACGGCCTACGGCCGAGTTCGGACTCGAATAGGCGGGCGATCTTTTCGTTGCGCTCGCTGTCGCTCTTCAGTGCGCAACTTACCGCCCACGAGATGACCGGGCTGCCGTCCTTGCGGCGCTGATTTTTCCTCTCGTGCCGCGTGACAAAACCATCTCCGTAGAGGTAGCCGAGCAGCCACATGAAATGCTCAGTCACTGGCCGGTCGGTACCGGGCAGGATCGTCACCGAGGCGTGCTCTTCCGGGAGTCCCTTCTGCGTGACAAGCAAGTCGCCGACTTGAAGTTCGCGCAGTCGGCGCCACTCGGTCTTCCATGGCACTGCGCCCGGCCGATCCTTCACCAGCACGAGAAACGGGTGGCGCTCATTCGCCGTGATGTCCGCCCGACTCGTAGACACGGTGAATGTGGCGTCCTCGCCGCTGCACATGGCATGAGTCACGCGCCTCGGCACTGGACCGAGTCGCTCGTCGTACCCCCACACCTCGTTGCCGGGCTCGATCGCCTCGATCGGGACGCTACGTCCGTCCGCGAGCAGCACGCGGCTGCCCTCGGCGAGGCACTGGCAGATCACGATCCTGCCCTGCGGCATGAGTCGCGTGTAGGCGACGCTCGTGAACCACGACTTGAGCTTGCGCCGCAGTTCCTCGCTCTGCGCCTCTTCCTGATCGCGGATCGGGTCGTCCACGATGAACAGGTGCGCGCCGCGACCGACCGTCGTCGATCCGCGGCCAACGGCGAAGAACTGCCCACCGCGCGTGGTGGTGAACTTCTCCTTTGCTTGGCTGTCGGTCGACAGCCGGCACCGCGGGAAGGTCATGCGATGCAGGGGATCCTGCATGTTGTTGCGCACCGCGATGCCGAAGTCCTCAGACAGCGACTGCGAGCACGCGCCGATGATGACCTTCTTGTCGGGGTTCCGACCAAGGAACCACGACGGAAAGAACTGCGAAGTCGTCATCGACTTGCTGTGCCGAGGCGGGCACAGCAGGATGACGCGGTCGGGATCGCCCTGACTCGCGTCGCCACGCTCGACGGCCTCGAGCGTGCGGGTGATCTCGGTCAGGTGGCGACCGAGTTTGTACTGCGGCCAGAGGAGCTGACAGTACGCCGCCAAGGAATCGGCGGCGAGGGCGCAGGCGCGCTCGAGGTCAGCCTGGGTTACTGCCTTGGTCGGCATCCATGCTGGTCACCTCGTCACCTACCACCACGCTCTCCGCTCCGTCCACCACCGCTGCGGCCTGCTCGCGCGCCTTGATCCAGGCTTCGACCTCGTCGTCGGTCGGATCCGCCGCAAGCGGCGCCTCCTCCCTTGGCTCCGGCGCCGGAGGCTCCGGCGGCTTCTCCTGCGCCTTCAAGAAAGCCGCCGCGACCTGATGCAGATCATCGCGCGACAAATCTTCGGGGGCGGGCAATGCCTCATTCCGGCCCGGCCGACCGGGCGTTGCGCCGAAGCCCAGCGCCTTTGCCTTCGCCGCGAGGATCTCGGTCTTCTGGGCCACCGCGAGAAAGAAAATCTTCTTGTCCCTGCTCCCTTTCTCGGAGTCAATGACTTCCTGCACCTCTGCCACGGCCTTGTCGAACTCGGCCAGCAGAGCCTCGGCATACGCCCCTGATTGGATCGCTCGCGATTGCGCCATGAGTTTCCGCAGGCACCCCTGGTGCCGCAGTGTTGGTCGCGCATAACCGGAAAAGCAAGCAATATCAAACCGAAACCTGTCTGTACGCTGGCAGTCGCTGCAGATGGGGGCCAAAATCCCCGTCCCGCCGCGGCGTAGCTGCGCGCGGAAGCCGCGGGCGCTGCCGAGCGCGCCTACAGAACGAGGGCGCATACGCGGACGTGGACTCCGGGGCGCTCGTACTCGGTTTCGTAGAGCTTCTGGACTGCGAGTTGCGCTACCTGCGCGTCGTCGTTGAACGCATAGCCGGAGAGCGCGTCTAGGGCGAGGCGAGCCAACTTGTCCGCGTCGGGCTTCTTTGTCGAGTAGTGCGTCCTCGCCGCCTTTGCCTTCGACATCTTCGGGCGGCGGACAAAGAACACCAGCGACACGGCAACCGGGCCATCGAGGCGCTCCTTGCAGTACTCACGCGCCGCCCACTGCATCTCGATCTGCCACGGCTTGGTGCGCTTGTTGTCGTGCGTGACGATCGGGCGCCGAGCCCGCTTCGGCATGAACGCCTTCATACTGCCCTTCGGCGCCGGCTCGCCGTAGACGCGGAACTCGGTCATGCGAGCCTCCGGTCGAGTTCCAGAATCGCCCTCCCAATGTGTTCGACCAAGGGGGGGACCACCGAGTTGCCGAGCGCCTTCAGGGCTGCTCGTCGATGTCGAGATAGTCGGCGGGATAGCCCATCAACTGGGCCACCCACCTGTGGTTCAACCGAGCCCGAACCTGCGTTGACAGCGCCGTCCCGCCCTGCGCGTACTTGTTCTTCCGCGCCCCCGTGTCGTCCGCGCACGGCGTAGTCCACAGCGCGGGGTTCTTCCCAGTCGTGCTGCTCTTCTCCGGGCCGCGCGGGCCAACAGTGGCGTCGGTCAGCGTCGCATTCGCGCCCGATGCCGTGGCCGTGGTGGGCCACATCGCCAGTGTCACCGCCGCGGGC
>Ga0172366_10001879_pt1 | contig 16394 bp, 15 predicted proteins | sample LakKivSesite69cm_FD_114533 | JGI IMG/M metagenome (GOLD analysis project Ga0172366, IMG submission 114533) | Sediment microbial communities from Lake Kivu, Rwanda - Sediment site 69cm | ecosystem: Environmental > Aquatic > Freshwater > Lake > Sediment | place: Rwanda: Western Province, Lake... | reverse complement strand
TGATGGACAACTTCGAGTGGGCGCTGGGCTACTCCAAACGCTTCGGCATCGTCTACGTGGATTACGAGGCACAGCGGCGCATCCCCAAGCGAAGTGCCCTGTGGTACCGGGACGTGATCGCGCGCAATGGCATCGAGGAGTGAACAAACACACAAGGAGAATCGCATGGATAAACTGAACATCTGCGTCATCGGTGGTGGCAGCACCTACACCCCGGAGCTGATCGAAGGCTTCATCGAGGGGGAGAGGGAACTGCCCGTCGAGAGGATCACCCTGATGGACATCAATCCCCAGCGGCTGGAGATCGTCGGGGGGCTGGCGGGCCGGATGCTGAAGGCCGCCGGTTCGGAGATCGAGCTTCGGCTCTCCACCGACCGCAGGGAGGCGCTGGAAGGGGCCGATTTCGTGCTCACCCAGATCCGGGTGGGGGGAATGCAGGCCCGCATCCGCGATGAGCGCATCCCCCTCAAGTACGGAGTGGTGGGCCAGGAGACGACGGGGCCGGGCGGGTTCGCCAAGGCCCTGCGCACTATCCCCGTCATGCTGGGCATCGCAGCCGACATCGTGCAGGTGGCCTCAGGGGCGCAGCTCATCAATTTCACCAACCCCTCGGGCCTCATCACTGAGGCAGTATCCAGGTACACCGATATGGAGGTGATTGGCCTGTGCAACGGGCCCATCGGCGCTTTGCGCGGGATCGCTGCCGGGCTGGGCGTCGAGCCGGAGCGGATACGCTTAGACTACGTGGGGCTCAACCATTTGAGCTGGATACGCGGGGTGTACCTGGATGGCCGGGACGTGACCGATGAGGTGATGGAGGGGGCCATCGCCCGCGCCCGTCAGGGGGAAAGCCCCTTCGCCCCAGAGCTCTTGGAGATGCTGCGGATGCTGCCCAGTTTCTACCTCAACTATTACTACAACGCTGATCAGGTGGTGGCTGAGATGCAGGGTGCGGGGAAGACCCGGGGCGAGATCGTGATGGAAGTGGAGGGCGACCTGCTGGAGATGTACAAAGACCCGGTGCTGGTGACCAAGCCCCAGCAATTGGAGCAGCGGGGAGGGGCCTACTACTCCAAGGTAGCGGTGGCCCTCATCCACGCTCTGGCCACCGACACAGGAGAGGTCCAGATCGTCAACACCCTCAACCGAGGAGCCATCCCCGACCTGCCGGCCGAGGTCGTGGTGGAAGTGCCCTGCGTCATTGATGGTCGAGGGGCTCATCCCCTGGCCACCGATCCCCTGCCGGCGTGCATTCGCGGGCTGGTGCAAGCGGTGAAGGCCTATGAGGAGCTGGCTGTCAAGGCTGGGGCCGAGGGGGATGGGCGGGCCGCGCTGCAGGCCCTCAACGCCCATCCGCTGGTGCCCTCCTTTGCCATCGCTCGGCAGTTATGGGCTGACATCCTGGAGGCCAACGCTGAGTATCTGCCGCAGTTTGCGTGAGTGGGGCAAGCCCCGCTACTCTAGGAATAGCGCGGCTTGCCGCGCGAAGGAGGGATGCAGTTTGGACCTTATACTCGGCGTGGATGGCGGCAACTCCAAAACCTTCGCCCTGGTAGCCGACGCAGAGGGGCAGCTGCTGGGCTTCGGCCGGGCAGGGGGCAGCAACCATGAGAATGTGGGGTTCGCCGAGGCAGAGCGGAGACTTCATCGGGTGACTCACCAGGCGCTGGCTGAAGCGGGTATGGAGGGGCCGGTGGCCTTCGGCTTCTGGGGACTGGCCGGTGCCGACCTGCCCAGCGACTTCGAGCACCTCTATCCCATCGTGGAGCGGATCAACGCTGCCGAGAGGAATGTCATCAAGAATGACACCGTGGCAGCCATGGGTGCCGGCTTCACGCGAGGCTGGGGCGTGGGCATCATCTCCGGCACGGGGTTCAACGCCGGAGGCATCGCCCCCGATGGACAGGAGATTCAATTCATGGGGATGGGGGCTCCGACGGGCGATTGGGGTGGGGGAGGCGACATTGGCCCAGAGGTGCTTCGGCTCGCCTACCGGGGCTATGATGGCCGTGGGAACCCCACCCTCCTGACGGAACGGGCGGCCGAGGTGTTGGGGTTACAATCCATGAAGGATATCCCCCTTCAGATCCGTGCTGGCACTCTCGATCGCAGGACCATCTTCCAAGAGCTGCCTCCCTTGCTCTTCGAGGTCGCCTGCGAGGGGGATGAAGTGGCCTGCGAGCTGGTAACCCGCATCGGAGAGGAGATTGGGATCACTGCCAACACCATCATCCAGCGGCTGAGGATGGAGAAGCTGGATGTGGAGGTGGTGCTGGGGGGCTCCATCTTCAAGGGGAAGGGCCCGCTGTTCATAGACACCATCAGGGCCAGGGTGCACCGCGTGGCGCCCCGGGCGCGGATCATCCATCCCGAGTTCGACCCCGTGGTGGGGGCGGTGTTCCAGGCGCTGCGCTATCTGGGGATTGAGGCCGGGCCACAGGTGAGGGCAAACGTGCGGGCCACGCTGCCACCGGAGCTGACCCGAAGCGAGGAGGAATGAGGCCATGAGTTCACAGGGACTGACGCGAATGCGTTGGGCGGCGTGGATTCTGCTGACGCTGACCACTGCCTTTTGGCTGTGGTTCGGGATGGGCTCAGCCTGGGTGGAGAAGCTGGGGCTGGTCAACTGGGTGATGCACCTCATCCTCCCTGGGGGGCTTCTCCTGAGCACCCTGCTCGCGGCTTGGCGGTGGAGCGCTGTGGGAGGTGCGCTCTCGGCGCTGGAGGGGTTTTTGGCTATGGCGGCCATCCTCTGGGCCGCCGCGGGGCGGTACTCCCGTGAGTTGGCTTTAACCATGACTCTGACCCTGCCACTGCCCCTGCTGGTGGCTGGAGCTCTGCTTTTGCTCTCCCGAGGAGTGATGACAAAGGCCAAGTCGCTGGGAGGATAATGGAAGAAAAAAACCTTTGGAGGAGGTCCTCCACTGGGAGAAATGGTAAAGATTGAGAACCATGAATCTGGAACAAGGAGAAACCCTGTGGAGAGGCAGATCGTCTTCGAGAACGAAGGGCAGAAGCTCTACGGCATGTTGCATCTGCCCGAGGGCGTTAAAAGGGCGCCGGCTGCGGCTCTCTTCCACGGCTTCACCGGCACTAAGATCGAGCCCCACTGCATCTTCGTGAAGATGGCCCGGGAGCTCATGGCCCATGGCATCGCCGCCCTGCGCTTCGACTTCCGCGGCTCAGGCGAGAGCGAGGGAGACTTCGTGGACATGACCGTCGAAGGAGAGATCAGTGATGCCCTCAAGTCACTGGATTTCCTCCAGGCCCAGCCGGAATTGGACCCCCATCGCCTGGGGGTGCTGGGGCTGAGCCTGGGGGGACTGGTGGCAGCGTGCGTCGCGGGCCGCGATGCTAGAATAAAATCGCTGGCGCTGTGGGCGGCACTGGGCCTGATAGAAGAGGTCACCCTCCTTGACGAGGAGCACCGGGAGGCAGCCCAGCAACAACTGGCCGAGCGGGGGTTCATTGACCAGGAGGGGAACCTCATGGGCGTCGCCTTCATAGAGGGACTCCCCAAGATGCGCCCTCTGGAGGAGGTGGCTTGCTATCACAGTCCAGCACTCATCATCCACGGCACCCGGGATGAGGCATTGAGCCTCCAGAACGCCCTGGCCTACCAGAAGGCAATCCCAGGGCGGACGGAACTGCGTATCATCCAGGATGCCGATCACACCTTCGACAGCCACGAGTGGGAGCAGGAGGTGGTCGAGGTCACCCGCGACTGGTTCCTGGAGACACTATGACATCCTTGAAAGCGAGGAGATATGCTATTCGATCCCTTCACTATCCACGGCAAGCTGACCCTTCGCAACCGCATCGTCCTGGCCCCGCTTTACCTGGCCCTGGACGGGCGCAGTGTCGAGTTCCGCGCCTTCTACGTGCGGCGCGCCCAGGGCGGAGTGGGATTGGTCATCGCCCCTCAGTCCACCCCCGGCGGGCTGGAGGATTGGGCTGACCCCGATTTCGGCGCCGCCTTTCGCCCCCTCATTGAGGGCTGCCATGCGGCGGGGGCCAAGATCGCCCTGCAGGTCTTCTCCGGCTCGGGTCCGGTGGACGCGCTTTCAACTGAGCAACTGGCCATCATCCCGGAGCAATTCGCACGGGCAGCGGTGGGGGTCCGCGAGGCGGGCTTCGACGGGCTGGACATCCACGGCGCGCACCATGCCCTCTTCATGCGCCTGCTCTCCCCCTTCCAGAACCACCGCGCAGACCGCTACGGTGGCCCCCCGGAGAACCGCTGGCGGGTGCAGATCGAGACAGTGAAGGCCATCCGCGCTGCGGTGGGGGAGGAGTTCCCCATCCTCTTTCGCTTCAGCGCGACGGACTTCGTGCCCGGTGGAGTGGACCTGTCACTGATCATCCCCTACGCTCAGGCACTGGCAGCCGCAGGGGTGGACTGCCTGGATGTGTCGGCCGGCACCTCCGACTCACCACCGTATAGCTCGCACCCCGACGAGGCACAGCCCTTGGGCTGCTTCGCCGACCTGGCGGCGGCCATCCGCGCGGCCGTGGAGGTGCCGGTCATCACCGTGGGCAAGATCGCGGCACGTGAGATCGCGGAGTCCATCCTGCGGGAGGGCCAGGCGGACCTGGTGGCCCTGGGCCGCCCCCTCATCGCCGACCCCGACTGGCCACACAAGCTGGCCGAGGGGCACGACGCAGAGATCGTGCCCTGTCTGTGGGACAACGCCGGCTGCCTGCGCGATTCGATCCACCGCGGGCTTCCCATCCGCTGCATCCAGAACCCCGATGTAGGGTTTGAGCATGAGACAATGGACTAAAACAGGGGGACAGGCTCTACGGCGGCTTCTACTACGGGATGCTGAATGAGGTGGAACGGGAGCGAGCCTTTGAGGAGATTGACCGCTGGATGAGAGGGCACCTGGGCAGCCTGTGAGAGGTTGACAACTACGACTGTTATGCTCATGGACAGTAGACAAACAAGGAATAGCGCAGCTTGCTGCGCGTTAGTGCGGGGCAAGCCCCGCTACAATCGGAGGAACCTATGTCAGAATTGCTCAGGGTCGGAATCATCGGCGCGGGCGGCATCGCCCACTACGCCCACATCCCGGGGTGGAAGAACCTCCCCGAAGAGGCAGAACTGGTCGCCATCTGCGACATCGTCCCTGAGAGGGCGGTGCGCGCAGCGGAGGCCAACGACATCCCCCATGCCTACGCTAGCGTGGAGGAGATGCTGGCCCATCACAAGCTGGACATCGTCTCGGTGTGTGTCCCCAACTCTGCACACCGGGAGTGCACCATCACGGCCCTGGAGGCAGGAGCCAATGTGCTGTGCGAAAAGCCCATCGCCATGAGCAGTGCTGAGGCGGAGGAGATGATCGCTGCGGCGGAGAGGGCCGGCAAGGTGCTGATGGTGGGTCAGAACCACCGGTTCGCGCCCGAGTCACAGGCAGCCAAGCGGTTCATCGAGGATGGACTGCTGGGTGAGGTGTACTACGGAGAGGCAACCGAGATGCGCCGTCGGGGCATCCCCGGCTGGGGGGTGTTCCACATCAAGAAATACTCCGGCGGGGGGCCCCTCATTGACATCGGCGTGCACGGGCTGGACCTGGTGCTGTGGCTGATGGGCAACCCCGACCCCGTCGCCGTCAGCGGCGTGACCTACCAGAAGTTCGGCAAGCGCCAGGATGTGGCCGTCACCTGGGCCGGGGAGTGGAACCGCGAGGAGTTCGATGTGGAGGACATGGCCGTGGGGCTCATCCGCCTGGAGAATGGAGCCACCATCATGCTGCGCATGAGCTGGGCGGCCAATGTGGAGGACGACCTTCACTCCATCCGGGTGGTGGGCACCGACGGGGGCCTGAAACACCCGCCCTTTACCCTCTTCCGCGAGCTGTCGGGCAAGCTGGTGGACATCAGCCCCAAGTGGCTGCCCCGGGTGGAAAAACCCCACTACGAGGAGATGAAACACTTCGCCGCCGTAGTGCGCGGCGAGGAGGAGCTGATCGTCCAGCCCTGGCAGTCGCTCCAGGTGCAGCGCATCCTCGATGCGCTGTACGCATCGGCGGAGCAGGGACGAGAGGTCCGGATCGAAGCCTAGCCCATATCAGGCCCACAGGATGAGGCCTGGCTCGAAGGGGCTGACCAGCTCCTCGTGCCGGGGGAGGAGGCGAAGCGTGTACCCGTGCCGCCCGCTCATGCGACAGGGGAGGGTCCCCACGAGAAGGTACTTTCCCTCCCCTATGGATTCCCGGCAGGTCATGGTGATGGTTTCCGCCGCTGCGATCTGCCGCTGGGGGTCCAAAGGGCCATAGTAGAGCTCCACCGAGACATCCTGGGGGGTGAGCGTGCCCAAGTGGACCTGAGCGCGGACCTCTAGCCTGTCGCCGACGGTGAGGTCTGAGGGGATATCCGCTTCCAGACTCTCAATGCGCAGCTCTGGCCAGTGTTCCCGCAGGGTGGCCTTCCACTGGGCCAGGGCTCGCGTGCTGGCCATATCCTGCCCCGCAAGGCGCTGGCGACGCCGGGCGGCGGGTAGGTAGAAGCGCACCGCGTAGTCGTGCACCATGCGGTGGGTGTTGAAGAAGGGGCAGATGTGCTGCATGGCGGCCTTCATACGGGCCAGCCACCCTCGTGGCAGGCCATCTGCCCCGCGGTCGTAGAAGAGGGGCACGATCACCCGCTCCAGGAGCTCATACAGTCCGTTGGCCTCCACCTCGTCTTGGACATGGAGGTCCTCATATTCCTCGCCCCGGCCGATGGCCCACCCGATCTCGGGCTGATAGGCCTCGGCCCACCAGCCATCCAGCACGCTCAGGTTGAGCACCCCATTCACTGCCGCCTTCATGCTGCTGGTGCCGCTGGCCTCCATCGGCCGGCGGGGAGTGCTCAGCCACAGGTCGGCGCCCTGCACCATGTAGCAGGCCATATCCATGTCGTAGTCCTCCAGGAAGATCATCCGGCGCCGAAACCGCTCCTGGCGGCTGAACTGGACAACCTGCCGGATGATCTCCTTGGCCGGGTTGTCCTGAGGGTGGGCCTTTCCGGCGAAGATGATTTGGACGGGCCGCTCCTCGTCGCACAGAATGCGCGCCAGCCTTTCAGGGTCCCACAGGATGAGGTTGGCGCGCTTATAGGTGGTGAAGCGACGGCCAAACCCGATGGTCAGGGCCGCCGGGTCCAGGGCTTCGCCCGCCTGGAGGGTGTCGGAGGGAGAGGCCCCGCGCTCCTCCATCTGCTGGTGCAGTCGCTGGCGGGCATAGACAATCAGTCGCTCGCGCTGTCGCTCATGGGTGCGCCACAGTTCCGCATCGGGGATGCGGGACACCCGCTCCCACACGGCAGGAGTGGCGGACTCCCTGATCCAACGTGGGCTCAGGTAGCGGGTGAACAGTTCGCCCATCTCCTCGGAAACCCAGGAGGAGGAGTGGATACCATTGGTGATGACCTCGATGGGCACCTCATCTTCCGGAACGCCAGGCCACACCCCCTGCCACATACGGCGTGCCACCTCCCCGTGCAGTTGACTGACCCCATTCCGGTAGCTGGCGTGTTTCAACGCCAGGACAGCCATGTTGAAGGGAGCTCCCTGATCTGACGGATTTTGCCGCCCCAGAGCCAGGAACTCCTGTTGAGAGAGGCCCAGGGAGCGGTAGTAATCCCCAAAGTACTTCTCTATCAGTAAGGGAGGGAACTCATCAATGCCCGCCGGAACGGGGGTATGGGTGGTAAAGATATTGCAGGCCGCTGCCAGCTCGCGTGCTTCAGCAACAGAAAGCCCCTCTTCCTGCACCAGACAGCGGATCTGCTCCAACACCAGGAAGGCAGAATGGCCCTCATTCATGTGGCAAATGGTCGGTCGGATCCCCAGCGCGCGCAGGGCCCGTAGGCCGCCGATCCCCAGCATGATTTCCTGTTGAATGCGCATTTCCCCGTCCCCGCCGTAGAGCTCATCGCTGATGTCCCGATCAGGGGGCCGGTTGGAGGGGATATTGGTATCCAAGAGGAACAGGGACACCCTTCCCACCTGGGCACGCCAGATCTGGGCACACACCTGACGGCCGGGATAATCCACTGTGATGGTCAGCGGGGTGCCATCCTCCTTTCGCTCCAGCTTGAGGGGCAGGTTGTAGAAATCGTGAATGGGGTAAGATTCCTGTTGCCATCCGTCGGCGCTGAGGTATTGGCGGAAATAGCCCTCCTGATACAATAGCCCCATCCCCACCATGGGCAGGCCCAGATCGCTGGCTGATTTCAGGCAGTCACCCGCCAGCACTCCCAACCCGCCGGAGTAGATGGCCAGGCAATCGAGGATGCCGAACTCGGCTGAAAAGTAGGCAATCGTCATCCCCTCCGGAAAGGGGTGCTGTGTTTTCTCGAACCAGGTCCCCGGAAGGTTCATGTACTGATCGAATTCCTGGCAGACCCTTTCCAGGTAGGTCAGGAAGGCCTCGTCTTCTGCGGCGGCCTGAAGCCGCGCCTGCTTGATCGTGCCCAGCATGAGGATGGGGTTGTGATGGGTCTCCTCCCACAGCTCCTCGTCCATCTGCCGGAACAGATCAACAGCCTGGACATTCCAACTCCACCACAGGTTGTAGGCCAGCTCCCGAAGGGGCTGTAACTTCTCCGGGAGAGAGGGGGACACAGTAAACTCACGAATGGCGCGCATGGCTCAGCATCCTCTCCACTTTGAGTAACACCTCGTGAATACTTCCTGTCGGGGCACAGCAGCGCGGGGCCGGCTACATCCGCCCGTACTTCTTGTATACCTCCATCATCGTCATCCCCGCCAACAGGTCAGCCCGCTGGCCGCGCTCCTTCGCCTCGATCTCCTCCGCCTTGATCAGCACCTCATAGGCCATCTCCTGAGGGATGACCATTACCCCATCGGCGTCGCCCACAATCCAGTCCCCTGGGTTCACACGAATGAGGCGGGTGAGGGTACCCGAGACGAAGATGGGCACGCCGAAGTCCACGGGCCGCCAGCGCCTGGCCGACTCCACAGGGCTGGTGTAGCGGCAGAAGCAGGGCCAATCGGGGATCTGGAGGATGCCCATGCGGTCGCGGGTGCCGCCGTCAATGACTACCCCCGAAGCACCATGCTGCTTGGCTGTCCAGCTCATCATCTCCCCCCAGTGGCCGACTGTCCCCTCCTTTTCGGCATTGATGACCACCACACAGTAGGGCGTCATGGTCTTGAACTGGCCCCAATCCCTGAACTGGGGCCTGTCCAGCTCGTCGCCCAGGCGGGGCTCGCGGGTGCCGTAGATAGGGAAGGCTGGCCCGGCCACGTGCATCTCCCACCGCAGGGGGCGGATGCCCAGGTCCATGCACTGGTTGGGCACGCCCAGCCTGTCCATCACGTCGTAGATATTGGCCGAGGCGATTTCGCCATAGCGGACCTTCATCTCAGCCACGGTGATCTCAGAAGGCATGGCTGGCCCCTCTCACGTTTCAAAGTAGCTCGATCCGGGGGCCAGGCGCGCCCGTGCCACATCCTCATTCAGCTCCAGCCCCAGCCCCGGCCCCTCGGGAACAGCAATGTAGCCCTCCTGGATGAGCGGCTCCTCGCGGGTGACCAGATCATCCCACCACTCCACATCCTGAGCGTGGAATTCGAGCAGGGTGAAGTTGCGCATGGTGGCGCACACCTGGGCGGCGGCCATGGTGCCTATGGGGCTGCAGACGTTGTGGGCTGCGAAGGGCATAAAATAGGTGTCGGCCATGTCGGCGATCTTCTTCGACTCCAACAGGCCGCCCGCCTTGGGGATATCCACCTGGAGGATGTCGCAGGCCTGGTGGACGATGAGCTCCCGCAGGCCGAGGCGGGTATAGAGGTTTTCCCCCGTGCAGATGGGGGTCATCGTCGCCGCAGCCACCCGAGCCATCGCCTCCCAGTTGCCCGGCGGCACGGGGTCCTCCAGCCATATCAAGTTGAAGGGCTCAAAGGCGCGGGCCATGCGGATGGCGTCGAGGGTGTTGTAGCCCCAGTGCGCGTCAATAGCCAGGTCTATCTCATCGCCCAGAGCCTGGCGCAGGGCGGCCACCAGTTGCACCATGTGCTTCAGTTCGGCGGCGCTGAGGGGGCGCAGGTTGGTTTTGTTCCAGGCCCTTCCCAGGCCGATGGCCTCCCGCTCGACGAAATGGGCGGGATCGGTGTTGTCAATGTCGAATTTCAGCGCGGTGAACCCCTTGGCCACCACCTCTCGGGCGCGATCCGCCCAGGCACTGGGCTCGGGCTGGGCCCCGTGGTGTGAGTCGGCGTAGACCCGAACCTTATCGCGGTACTTGCCGCCCAACAGACGGTAGATGGGCACTCCCAGCGCTTTCCCCGCCAGGTCCCAGAGGGCGAGTTCCACCCCGCTGATGGCGGCCACCACTGTGCCCGCCTGCGAGTTCCCGCCCGACATCTGGCGCATCATCTTAGAGAAGAGCCACTCAATCTCCAGCGGGTTCTCCCCCTCCAGCACCGGCTTCAGCCGCCGCACAGCGGCCTCCACGCCAGCTCCCCAGTAGGCCTCGCCCAGCCCCACCAGCCCCTCATCGGTGTAGACGCGGACGAGAATCCACTCAAAGTTGCCCTGCACGACAGTGGTTCGGATGTCTGTGATCTGCATGTTTCCTCTCTCATGATTGCTCTCGGAAGTAGTAGGGTGTAGCGCAGCTTGCTGCGCGCTGACTTTCGCGCTGACGTGGGGCAAGCCCCGCTACACCGATAGCCTTTGGCACCTTACGGGAGATTTCTTATCTAATCCTCAGGCCATGCCTATCGTGTGGATTGTGGCTTTCGTCCCTTGCCACTCTAACGCCAGGTCAAGAGCCGCCTGAGGGGAAGGGGCCCAGACCAGGTTCAGCCGCTCCACCTCCTCCCGCGACAGGCCATCGCTGAAGAGGATGCATCGGCAGCCCAGCTCATCCAACACCCGCCCGGAGTGGACCATATGGGCTGCAGCGACCAGATCGGTGATCTCTCCCCCCTCGGCCAGCGCCTGCACCTCGCGGTAGGGCCGATACCCCCAGCGTGCCACCTCCGGGTGTTGCCGGGCCACCCCCTCAGAGCAGGGGGCGAACTGAATGACAGTCCCCCCTGGCTTAAGGAGGTACTCGGCCGTGACCATCCCCGCCGTCCCGCCATTCCACATGTCCGTTCCCCCTGTGCCGCAGAGGAGGATATCGGCCCGCTCAGGGGGTGGATCGAGGGCGAAGAGGTAGTCATTGGCCGCGAGGGCCATCCCCACGCAGCGGCGGAAGGCCAGCCGGAAATCCCCCGCGCAGAAGCCGATCACCTCCCCCTGGGGATTCGAAGCGTCGTTGAGCAGGAAATCCAGGCCTGACAGGTCAGCCGCCGCCTCGATCTCGTGGCGGATAGAGGTCTCCACCCGGCCGGTGATCTCCCGGCCCATGGTGGAGGCACTGGCCCAGTGGGTAGCCCCCGTGGTGAACCCTCCACCCACCCCTGGCTGCACGATCTTGGCCCCACCTCCCCAGCCCACGACCATGTGGGGCTTCGCACTGCCCAAAGCCACCTTCAGATCAGCCTTGTCGTACAGCCGATTGACCACCACCGGCGTGCCATGGGGCGTCTGGCCCAGGTCCACCAGGTTGGCCTCATCCTGCCACTCGTGGTTGAGGACGTGGAAGCGGGAGCAAATGTCGGGGCCGAGATGGCCATGCAGCTCTTCCTCGGTCATGGAGCGGTGGGTGCCCGTGGCCACGATGATGGTCACCTGCTCCGGCCTCAGGCCGCCGGCCTGTAGCTCAGCCAGCACCGGGGGAAGCATCTGGGGCAGGGGGGTGGTGCGGGTGTGGTCCGGCACGAGCAGGACCGCATCGCGCCGGCCACGAGTCAGCTCTTGCAGGGACGGGGTGCCTAGGGGAGCGGCCAAGGCCTCGGCCACGGCCGATGCCACGTCGGGCACGGCTTGTCCAGAGCGCATCTGCGGCAAGGTCAAGAGCTTCGCCCCGCGCAGGTCAACCTTCACCGCTCCCTGTCCATAGCGGAAACGCAGTCGCTTACCCATCAATCTCCTCCTGCTAGGCACCTTGGCCGAGCCCTTTACAGTCCCAGAATCGTGCGCAGAGCCTTCTCGATCTCTTCCAGATATGGCCCATCCAGGTGGCCGAGGACTCCGACGATCCTACGCCTATCTATCATCCGAACCTGCTCACAAAGCGCCACAGAATCCTCCCTTAAGCCACCACTTCCTGCGGGAACAAAAGCGTGCGAAGGCAAAAGAGCTCGTCGGATTTTCGTCGTAAAAGGCACAATGATCGTATGGGGGCTCACAGCATTCGCACGGTCAATCTGCACCACGACCACAGGCCGTATGCCGGCTTGCTCTGTGCCGACTACTGGATTCAAGTCACACAGAACCACATCGCCGCGGTGGATTGCTACCACTGGATATCTCCACGTGCCAAACGCTCTTCATAGTCTTCCAGGTTGGCTAAGTAGTCGGCGAAGTCTGATTCGGCCATCTCCAAGGCTTCAGCGAAGTGTAACCACAACTGCCAGCGTGCCCTGTCATGCTTCATCAGTAGAAAGTCAATAAAATCACTCACTTCCTGAACCAGGGGTTCGGGTAGTTGTTGAATCTTAGCGGTAGTCACATCATGCATAGTCATTCTTCGTCTCCTTAATCTTACCCTGGGCTCGACATAGCAGCTAACACTCCGGCTTACGCACCGTAATGCCCTATTATATCACCGATAGGTTAAGCACACAATAAGCCGCCTGCTATCATGCCCTCGCCCCCTGTATCTTGAGAATAGCCTCCGCGATGTCGTCCATATCCTCCTTCGTGCCCAACAGCATGGTCTGGGTGAGCCAGGCCCCCTCCTGGGTACAGGCCCGTTCGGTCACCGGACAGTTTGGCTCCTTGTATTCCACCTCCTGTCCCTCGACGAAGCGGCGCAGGCGGAGGATACCCTCTCGGATGGCACCGGCTTTGTAGAGAGGGGTGTATCCCGGGGCCATAGGGATTCCCTCCGCGCGCAGGGCGGCCAGGAACTCATCCCGCGCTAAGCCGCCGAAGGCCTCCTTATCATAACGGAAGACGAACAGGTAGTAGGCGTGTTCGGTCACTCGCTCATCGCGGTGCTGGGGGGTGATGCCTGGGATCTCGGCCAGGCGTTGGGCGAGGTAGGCCCCGTTGGCCTGCCGTCGAGCAGATAGCTCCTTCGCACGGTCAAGCTGGGCCAACAGGATGGCGGCCTGCTATTCGGTCATGCGGAAGTTGCTGCCCAATCAATTCCCTCTCCTGCAAGAGCGAGCGGGGTTCTATGCAGGCTCTACGCAGCCTGAGAAACCCGCTCGATTGACACTCCGCGAGTATCCTGTTCCCCTACTCTGTGGCTGATAGCTCGCCGATGTTCTCCTTGATCTTGGCCACCGCATCGAGGATGGCCTGTAGGCCTGAGCGATCAGCCAGGAGCACCTGGTGGGGGAGGGTGATCTGCTCCTCAGCACAGAAGCGCTCGGCCACGGGCAGGAATAGGTTCTCGTAGTCCGGCCAGGGCTTGGAGGATTCAGCCAGGAAGGGTTCGATCCGCTCCCGCCTGAAGGCTGGCTGTTTGTACAGGGGCATTCCATAACCGATACTGCAGGGCACCCCCTCAGACCTCAGCGCCTCCACAAAACGATCCCGATGGAGGCCATCAAACTGTTCGCTATCATAGCGGATGGTGAAGAAGTAGTACCCCCGCTGGGTGATGCGCTCATCCCGCTTGAGCGGCTCCACTCCGCTGATCTCCCGCAGCCCCTGAGCCAGGAACTCCCCATTCTCGTGCTTGAGCCGGACCTGCTCCCGTTTATACCGGCGCAACTGAGATAGTAACAATGCAGCGTGCAATTCGCTCAGCCGGTAGTTGGAGGCCAAGGCGTGGTGTTCGTAGCCGGGCCGTCCCACGACTCGCCCAATGTTGTGGAGGAGGCGGGCCCGTTCGGCCATCTCCTCGTCATCGGTCAGGACGATGCCCCCTTCGCCGGCGGTGAAGGCCTTGGATTCCTGAAAGGAAAATCCCCCCATGTGGCCGATAGCTCCCACCTTGCGCCCCTTCCACTCCGTGCCCTGGGCGTGGGCGCAGTCCTCGATCAGCACCAGGCCGTGCTGCTTCACAATGGGCAGAATGCGGTCGAAGTCCACGGGATAGCCGCCGTAGTGGACGGCTACCACCCCTTTGGTGCGATCGGTAATCGCCTCCTCGATCCCCCTCGGGGAGATGGAGACCGTGTCGGGCTCAACATCCACGAAGACGGGCACCGCTCCCACGGAGGTGACGATGGCGCTGGCCGAGGCGATGAAGGTCACCGCCGGGACCAGCACCTCATCGCCGGGGCGAATGCCACAGGCCAGGAGTGCCAGCTCCAGAGCGACCGTGCCGTTGCTCACGGCTATGGCGTGCTGGGCATCGTGATACTGAGCAAAGGCCCTCTCGAATTCCTCGACTCGGGAGCCAGGGTATATGCGGCACCAACGTCTGCTCTCCAGCGCTTCGAGAAGGGCCTGCTTGTCCCTCTTGTCAAGCATCGGCCACTGAGGCACCTCCAGCTTCTCGGCGGCTCTCGGGCCCCCATGGATCGCTAGTTTGGCCATGTCAGTTTTCCTCCTTGAATTACGCAACACGGAATACGCATCACGTATTACGTATTATCCCTTCAATCGCCTCCCACATTCGCTCCTGCATGTCCTCACGCAGCCCCAGCCGCCGGGCCCAGCCGACCTCGTAGCCGCCCTCAGGGAAGGCGTGAGCGGGCGGCAGGTAACCGAAGAAGCCGTTGGCGTAGCTGGCGGCCATAGGCACGCCAAACCCCATCTGCCACAAGCACCGCTTGAAGTCCACGAAGGTCTCGGCGAAGACCTCGCCGGGCTCACCTACCAATGCCACCTCGCCCACACCCAGGGCCATCACCTCCACTGAATCGAAGCTCTCAGGGTCAACGTAGGCCCGCAGCCGCTCCTCCAGGGGAGGCGCATTGTCACAGCGGATCTCCACCCGCGCCGATCCCACCCATGGCCGGCGGGAGGGTTCGCCCACCTGGATGGTCTGAGCGATCTTCCACGTTTCCTCTGCTACTGCCTGGCCCAGCTCCTCTGATTCCTCAAAGGTGCCGCCGCCCCGATCCCCAATGTGGAATCGCGGCCGGGTCTCTCCCGTGCCGTAGTAGTGAGGGCCCTCCGCCATGGTGTCAATGGTGTATTCGCCCGTGAGCTTAGCCCGCACGCCGCGGGTGTAGGGGTTGACGTTGCCCGTGCCGCCATTCACGTACAGCGCCACCACGCCCTCGCCCAGCCGTCCCTCCAGTTCTGCCGAGGCCACGCCAGGGAAATCGGCGGAGATGAGCAGGTTGTCGTAGCCCAGCACCACGGCGTGGCAGTTCCAGTTCACCACCGACCCCAACACTTGGCCCTCCAGATCCTCCACCCGCAGCACGGCCATCCCGGGGTCGGTGGGCCGGTCAATGAAGCGGCGGTTGATGGTGTAGCCATCCAACCGTCCTCGCCCGGCGCCTAGGCGGGCCGGCACGCGGTGCTCGTAGGCCTGCACGATGGCCTCGGCGACGAGGTCGGCCAGGGGCCGTTCCCAGTCCTCGGGGTGGTTGTCGTAGGGCCCGGAGTGGGTGTGGACGGTACAGAGGAACACGTTGCCCGCCGGGATGGGGGTACGTGCGGCCACCTGCTCGCGGATCTGGGCCACCGTGGGCTCGGTGAAGAAGCAGATCTCGTTGGCGCTCAGCGCCCAGATGGAGTCGTCGCCCTCCACCACCAGTGCCCGGCTGTGCAGGTCGTCGTGGACGCCGGTGGATAGCCCCTGGCGGTTGCTGTAGCCCGCCATCTCGGAGCCCACCTTGGGGGTGATAGTTAAGATGCCAAAACCCGCTTTCAATTCAGCCATTGCATGCTCCTTTCATCCAGCCGCTCCAGTTGCACCAGCAGCACCGCGGTGTGGAAAGCGCTCATGCGGAAGTTCCACCCTGCATCTTGTACAGGTGGCCCTCTTCGTCCATCCTCACAGCAACGATTATAGCTTGGGCCGGAAGAAGGAGCAAGCGAGGAAAAGCCAGAGGTCGCCCTCTTTCAGGCGATCTCTTTTTGCCATGCCGAAGCGAAGCCCTACCTACCCCTGTCCATCCGCACCCAGCCATACCCTGTTCAACAGGTCGTGTTGGAATCGAGTAGGGGGCGGCGGCTAACCGCCCCCTCTCACACCACCGGACATGCGGGGCCGCATCCGGCGGTTCGTCAAGCAGTACGCAGTTGATGGTAACGTTCGACGGGATGGTTCAGAATAGGTTGACACTTTGACAACTTCATAGACTTGCCACAAGTGGTCGATTCGGGGACAATAGAAGTCATTCGCACTCCACTTTGACAGGAGGTTCCGATGGCAGAGTATCGTGTCCCCGAGTTCACCCTGGAGCAGCGCACTGA